>Ga0187844_10001929_pt1 | contig 15282 bp, 12 predicted proteins | sample SpaLakP09_SKY_50_FD_134517 | JGI IMG/M metagenome (GOLD analysis project Ga0187844, IMG submission 134517) | Oligotrophic lake water microbial communities from Sparkling Lake, Wisconsin, USA - SP09_SKY_50 | ecosystem: Environmental > Aquatic > Freshwater > Lake | place: USA: Sparkling Lake...
CAGGCCGCCATCGCCGCCTGCCATGCGCGCGCCCTCACGCCGGAAGCGACGGACTGGGCCCGCATCGCCGCGCTGTACGACGCGCTGTCCCAGCTGACCCCGTCGCCCGTCGTGGAACTGAACCGCGCCGTCGCGCTGGGCATGGCCTACGGACCCGACGCGGGCCTGGCCCTCGCCGACGCGCTGCTGGAGGTGCCGGCACTGCGCAACTACCACCTGCTGCCGAGCGTGCGCGGCGACCTGCTGGCGAAACTGGGCCGGCATGGGGAAGCGAAGGCGGAGTTCGAACGGGCCGCCAACCTCACGCAGAACGAGCGCGAACAGGCGCTGCTGCTGGAGCGGGCGCGGTCGAGCACGCTACTGGAGAAATAGACCTGTGGGAAAAATCGATATCAAGAAAGGCCTCAAGCACTTGTATCAACCGTCCGCGCGCGACGTCGTGCAGGTCGACGTGCCGGCATTCCGCTACCTGATGATCGACGGTACGGGCGATCCGACCACATCGTCCCATTACGCCCGGGCCGTGGAAGCGCTGTTTTCCGTATCCTATACGGCCAAGTTCCTGGTCAAGAAAGGACCGGCGGCCATCGACTACGCCGTGATGCCGCTCGAGGGCCTGTGGTGGTCGGACGACATGACGTCCTTCGTCAGCAACGACCGGACGAAGTGGCAGTGGACGATGATGATCCACCAGCCGGCGTTCGTGGACGAGTCCCTGCTGCGCGATGCGATGGCGGAGGTGAAACGCAAAAAGGGCCTGCACACCATCGATGCGCTGCGGATCGAACGTTTTACGGAAGGCCCGTGCGCCCAGATCCTGCACGTCGGCCCGTTCACCGAAGAAGGCCCGACGATCCAGCGGGTGCACGACTTCATCGAGGCGCGCGGCCGCCTCGCCGGCAAGCACCACGAAATCTACCTGAGCGACATCCGCCGCGCCGATCCGGCCCGGTGGAAGACGATCATTCGCCAGCCGATGGCCACGGCGCCATGAACGGCGCCAGCGCCTGCCCGGCCGCGGCCGGGTTGACGGCACGTGCCTGCAGCGCATGCATCGCGACGGCGGCGTCGGCCGCGCGTCCGCTATCGTGCAGCACGGCCTGGTTGTCGGCCATGGCGCGCAGCAGTTGGGTGGTCAGGCGGTCCAGTTCGGGGCGTACGCTCCCGGCGAGGTCGGGCGCGTCGTCGAAGCGGCCGGCGCCCTCTGCCTGCCAGCGGACGTACAGCGCGCGCTGCACCGTCTTCGACGCTTCGATCTGCGCCCGGAACACGGTGCGTATCCACCCCTCCGGCAAGCCCAGCGCACTGCCCTGGCGTACCGCGGCGGCGATGACCTGTTCCTCGCGCGGCAGGTCTTCGATCGCCGCCTTCGTGTTCCACTTGGCACGCGCCACATCTTGCGCCAGCAGCAGGCGCTGGTCGATGGCCTGGCGCAACGGCTCCAGCCCCCAGGGGAAGGCGAGCCAGCGCTCGAGGCGCTGCGGCACGTCGCCGCTGTCCAGGCGTTGCTGCAGCCAGCGGTCGACGTACGCCTTCAGCGCCGGATCGCGCGGCAACAGGATGGCCTTGTCCACCCGGTCGAACGGCGCCTCGGGGTGTACCGCGCACAGTTGCGGATGCAGGCGCTGTTGCAAACGGGTTTCGATGGCGTCGGTCATCATCAGGTCGGCCGCACCGCTGACGATCTGGCCGAAGATGGTGACGTTGTCCGGGTACACGGTCAGCTGCGCGCGCGGCGCGTTGGCGCGGGCGAAGCGTTCGTTGGTGCCGCCCGGATTGACGATCAGCCGCACGCCCGGCCGGTCGATCTGCGCCAGCGCCTGGTAGCGGGCGACGTGTTCGCAGCGTGTGATCGGCGTCTTGCCGTCGTGTAGATAGGGCACCGAAAACAGCGCCTGCCGTTGCCGCTCGGCCGTCACGGACACGCCGCTCACGGCGAGATCGAACTTGTCCGCATCCAGGTCGGCCATCAGCGTCGGCCAGCTCGTCGGCACCACTTGCAGCCGCACGCCGAGCGCGCGCGCCAGCTCGCCCGCCAGCTCCACGTCCATGCCGATGAATTCGCCGCCAGCCTGCCGGTAGCTGAAGGGCTTGTAGTCGCCGGTACTGCCAACCCGTAGCACGCCGCGCGCCGCGATGTCGTCCATTCGACCGGCCTGTGCCGGTGCCAGTGCCGATATCAGCAGGCCGGCCAGCGCGGCGTGCCGCATCCGGGCGCTACAAAACGTTTTTGCACTCATGAATCTTCCTATGTCTGTCCGCAAGGATTACCCCAGTTCGCGCTCGAGGAAGCGCCACGCCGTGTCGTCTTCCATGGCGGCCACGTTCAGCCGCAGCTTCGTGGACGGCAGCTGGTTCGGCGAGAACAGGCTGCCCGGTGCGAGCAGCAGGCCCTCGTCCATCGCGCGCGCCGCGAGCACATTGGTGTCGCGGCCGCAGTCGGCCCACGCGAACATGCCCGCCGTCGGCGCCGGCTCCAGGGTCATGCCAAGCGACTCGATGCGGCGCAGCACCGGCGGCCGCACGGCGTCCAGACGGGCGCGGATGCGGTCCAGGTGCTTGCGGTACACGCCTTCGGACAGGATCTTGTAGACCACGCGCTCGCCCAGGTCGCTCGTGCTCAAGGTGGCCAGCATCTTGCGGTCGGCCAGGCGCTGCGCGATGTCGCTCGATGCCGCGATGAAGCCAACGCGCAGGTTCGCCGCCAGCGATTTCGAAAAGCCGCCCAGGTAGATCACGCGCTGCAACTGGTCCAGCGCCGCCAGCCGCGTGGCCGGCTGCGAACCGCCCGGGTGCAGGTCGCAATAGATGTCGTCCTCCACCATCGTGATGTCGTGGCGCTCGGCGATGCGCAAAATCTGGAACGCCTTCGCCGCCGACAGCGACGTGGAACTGGGGTTGTGCAGCACCGAGTTGATGATGTACAGGCGCGGCTTGTGCAACGCCGCCAGCGTCTCGAACTCGGCCAGGTCCGGACCGTCCGCCTGGCGCCGGATGCCGACGACCTTCAGCCCCATCGCGGCGAACGAGCCGAACATGAGGAACCAGGCCGGATCGTCGACGAACACGGTGTCGCCGGGCCGACAGAATTCGCGCGCGACGAGGTCGAGGCCCTGCGTCACGCCGAGCGTCGTCACGAACTGTTCGGGCGCCGCGGCGATCTCGAGTTCGGCCAGCTTGCGCTGCAGCTGTTCGCGCAGCGGCGCGTAGCCCTGCGGGCTGGCGTAGTTCAGCAGCGCGCTGCCGTTCTGGCGGCTGACGGCCCGAAGGGCGTTGGCGACGCCCTGCCCGTCCAGCCACGCCGTCGGCAGCACGCCGGCCGCGCTCGTCGGCTGGCCCGGCATCTGGCGGAACATGTGGCGCACCAGCCAGACGACGTCCAGCGCCCGTTTTTCCAACGCATCCGCCATGTCCGGATCGTCGCGGCGCAGCGCCGTGTTCAGCGGCGCTCGCTCGCGCACGAAGAAGCCGGCGCCGCGGCGCGATTCCAGATAGCCCTGCGCGACGAGACGGTCGTAGCTGGCCACGACAGTGAACGGCGAGACGCCATGCGCGCTGGCGAAGCGGCGGATCGAGGGCATGCGCGCACCCGCGCGCAGCTGCTTGTCGTCGATCCGCGCGCTGATCAGCCGGACGATCTGGTCGGCCAGCGGTTCGCCGGAATCGCGTGACAGCAATGTCGGTATCGTTGTATCGGTCATTTCGCCATTACAGTGCGCAAAGGATATCGGTAAGTGTATAGGGACTGTACTGCCCTTCGGGACTAGCATAACCCTGACCAAAGTTTGCTGCAACGACAACCGGAGAACGTATGCGTCCCACGACACTCGCACCGACCACGCCCCTCGCCACGCCATCCGACGAAGCGCGCGGCATGCTGCTCGGCCTGATTGGCGTCGCCATCTTCAGCCTCACGCTGCCGTTCACACGGCTTGCGGTGCGCGAACTGGATCCGCTGTTCCTCACGCTGGCGCGCGCGCTGGGCGCGGCCGTGCTGGCGGCCGGCTGGCTGCGCATGCGCCGTGTCGCGTGGCCGGGACGCGCCGCACTACGGCCGCTGGCCATCGTGGCGCTCGGTTGCGTGCTCGGGTTTCCGCTGCTCAGCTCGCTCGCGATGCGCAGCGTACCGGCGTCGCACGGGGCCGTGCTGGCGGGCATGCTGCCGCTGGCGACGGCGCTGTACGCGGCGCTGCGTGGGTACGAACGGCCGTCGAACGGATTCTGGCTCGTCGCGTTGCTGGGGTCGAGCCTCGTCGTCGCGTTCGCGCTGAGCCAGGGCGGCGGCGCCCTGCAAGCGGCCGACCTGCTGATGTTCGGCGCGATCGTGTCCGCGGCGGCGGGCTATGCGGAAGGCGGCAGGCTGGCGCGCACGCTGGGCGGGCAGGAAACGATCTGCTGGGCGCTCGTGCTCGCCGCCGTCCCCGCCGCCATCCTGCTGCTGGCCCTCGAAGGCGAGCAACTCGGCCGCCTGGGCAGCGTCGGCCCGGCCAGCTGGCTCGGGTTCGGCTACATCACCGTCGGCTCGATGTTCATCGGCTTCTTTTTCTGGTACCGCGGGCTGGCGCTGGGCGGCGTGGCGCGCGTGGGCCAGGTGCAGCTGCTGCAGCCGTTCCTGTCGCTGGCCGGCGCCGCCGTCCTGCTGGGCGAGACGCTCACGCTGGCCAACGTCGGCTTCGCCCTGGCCGTGATCGCGACCGTCGCGCTGGGGCGACGCATGCAGGTGAAACGATGATGGGTATGCGCGCCATGATGCCCACGCCCGCCGGCAAGTCGTACAATAACGGCTTTCTTTTCAAACAACCCTGGGGAATCCATGTCCGTCTACGACAAACTCAACGCACTGAACATCACCCTCTCGGCACCGGCGACGCCGGCGGCCGCCTACGTCATGTATGCGCAGACCGGCAACCTGGTCTTCCTGTCCGGTCACATTTCCAAGAATGCGGACGGCACGGTGAATACCGGCCTGCTGGGCAAGGACAAGACGACGGAACAGGGCAAGGCAGCGGCGCGCGCCGTGGCGGTCGACCTGATCGGCACGCTGCAGGCAGCCGTCGGCGGCGACCTGAACCGCGTGAAGCGCATCGTCAAGGTGATGAGTCTCGTGGCGTCGACGCCGGACTATACGGAACAGCACCTCGTCACGAACGGCTGCTCGGAGTTGCTGGGCGACGTGTTCGGCGACGCCGGCAAGCACGCGCGCTCGGCCTTCGGCGTGGCGTCGCTGCCCCTGGGCGCGTCGGTCGAGATCGAACTGATCGCCGAAGTGGCGTAAGCTATACCCCGGCAGTAAACAATTAACCGGAGCGCGTCTACCAGGCGTGCTCCTCTATCGAGAGAGCAGCCTACCCGGCGTGCTTTATAATGGCCGACGCACCATCGTGGCCCTTCCTGTGAGACCAGTATGAAAATCGAAAATCCCAATCCCATCCAGTGGCAGTTCTCGGAGCGCGCCCAGCAACTGCAAAGCTCGGCGATCCGCGAGATCCTGAAGATCACGCAGCGTCCGGAAATCATTTCCTTCGCCGGCGGCCTGCCGTCGCCCGCCACCTTCCCCGTCGAACGGATGAAGGCGGCCTACGACAAAGTACTGTCGGAGAATGGTAAGCAGGCGCTGCAATACGGCCCGACGGACGGCTACGCGCCGCTGCGCGAATGGATTGCGGATTATCTGTCCACGGAAGGCTCAAGAATCGTGCCGGAACAGATCCTGATGGTGTCCGGCTCGCAGCAGGCCCTCGACCTGCTGGGTAAAGTCCTGATCGACGAAGGCTCGCGCGTGCTGGTGGAAACCCCCAGCTACCTCGGCGCGCTGCAGGCCTTCTCGGTCTACCGTCCGGAATTCCAGTCGGTCGAAACGGACGACCACGGCCTCGTGCCGTCGTCGATCGAGCCGCTGGCCAAGGGTGCGCGCCTGCTGTACTCGCTGCCGAACTTCCAGAACCCGACCGGCCGCTCGCTGTCGATCGAACGCCGCCGCGAACTGGTGGAAACCTGCGCCCGCCTGGGCCTGCCGCTGATCGAGGACGATCCGTACGGCGCGCTGTCGTACAAGGGCGAGCCGATGCCGCGCATGCTGTCGATGAACCCGGACGGCGTCATCTACATGGGCTCGTTCTCGAAAGTGCTGACGCCGGGCATCCGCCTGGGCTACGTCGTCGCCCCGCTGCCGCTCGTGCGCCGCCTCGAGCTGGCCAAGCAGGCCGCCGACCTGCACACCGCGACGCTGACGCAGATGGTCGTGCACGAAGTCGTCAAGGACGGCTTCCTGGACGAACACATCCCGACGATCCGCAGCCTGTACGCGAACCAGTGCCAGGTGATGCTGGACGCGATGGCCGAGCAGTTCCCGGAAGGCGTGACGTGGACCCGTCCGGAAGGCGGCATGTTCGTCTGGGTCACGCTGCCGAAGCACATCGACGCGATGAAACTGCTGGACCAGGCGATCGCCGCCCGCGTCGCGTTCGTCCCGGGCGCGCCGTTCTACGCCAACAAGCCGGAAACGAACACGCTGCGCCTGTCGTTCGTGACGGTGCCGCCGGAACGCATCCGCGAAGGCATTGCGACCCTCGGCAAGCTGATCAAGGATCAGATGTAAGACCTCGCGCCTCCCGGCGGAGATGTTGCCGCCGGGAATCAACAATTGTTGAACAAGCCAAACAATTGTAAGTTGCGCAAAAGTTACAAATTTTTCCATTTGTAAAAGAACTTATTGCCCAATGTCAGCTCTGCGGGTGTATGATTTTGCACGCAACATCAACGTGCAGTCCCCCGCAAAGCACCGTATGACCAACCCTGCGACCGTGCCGCTTGCCGACCCGCGCAAGCCCGCCATTCTCATCGTCGACGACGCACCCGACAACCTCGGCGTGCTGCGTTCGATGATGCTGCGTCAAGGCTACCAGACGTTCGTCGCCACTTCCGGCGACCGCGCACTGGACATCGCCCAACGCGTCAAGCCGGACCTGATCCTGCTGGACGTCGTCATGCCCGGCATCGACGGCCTGGAAACATGCCGCCGCCTGAAAGCGCATCCGGCCACGACGCGCATCCCCGTGATCTTCATGAGCGCGCGCGGCGACACGGAAGACATCGTCGCCGGTTTCGACACGGGCGCCGCCGACTACATCCCGAAGCCCCTGCGCCTGGAAGAAGTGTGCGCCCGCGTGCGTGCCCAGCTGCGCCTGCGCGGCAGCACCGACCCGCAGTCGGAACAGACCGACCGCCTGCGCATGATCGTCAACAGCATGGACCAGGGCCTCCTGATCGTCGAGAGCTGCGGCCGCGTGCAGTACGCGAACCCGGCGTGCGACCGCTACCTGGGCTATGCGCCGGAGGAACTGGTCGGCCTGTCGCTGAGGGATCTGCTGGACGCCAGCGACCCCGGCTGCAGCGAAAGCTTCGATGCGCTGACCTACGGCACGCGCGAGGTCATGATCCGCCACCGCGATGGGGCCTTGCGTGCGATGGACCTGACGATGACGCCGATGCACGCGGCCGACGGCCTGTTCGTCGTCCTGCTGCACGACATCACGCATCACAAGCAATCGGAGGACGCGCTGCAGCGCGCCGCGATGCTGGATCCGCTGACCAAGATCGCCAACCGGCGCCATTTCGACGCCTTCCTGGACAAGGAATGGCACCGCGCCATCCGCAACGCCGAGCCGCTGTCGCTGGTCGTGCTGGACGTCGACCACTTCAAGCTGTACAACGACACGCTGGGCCACGCGGCGGGCGACGTCTGCCTGCAGAAGGTCGCGCAGACGCTGCAGGACCACGCCGCGCGCCCGACCGACCTGGCGGCCCGCTACGGCGGCGAGGAATTCGTGCTGCTGTTCGCGGAAACGCCCGCGGAAACCGCGCAGCGCCTGGCCGAGATGATCCGCGCGGCCGTGCTGGCCCTGGAGATCCCGAACCCGGGTTCGACGACCTCGACCTGGCTCACGGTATCCGTGGGCGTGGCGACGATCGTGCCGACGCAGCTGGATGCGATCGACAACCTGTTCGTGTGCGCGGACCGCGCCATGTATGCGGCCAAGGCCGGGGGCCGCAACCGGGTGGAGTCGACCATCGTCGGGGCGGCGTGGGATGTCGTCCAGGACGCGGCGGTGTATTAACGTCACACCACGGCGGAGCCGAACGACCCGGGTCGCCGCGCCAGCAGGTGCGACAGCCGTTGCAGGCCCGCCTGCAAGCGTCCACGGTCCTTGATGCTGCCCAGCGAGATGCGGATCGCGTTCACGAACCCGTCCCCCGTTGCGAATGCCTCCGCCGGCGTGACCGCGATGCCCTCCTCCTGGGCCGCGCGCGCAAGCTGCGCGGCGTTCCAGTACGCCGGCAACTCGAGCCAGACATGCAGGCCGTCTCCGGCGCCGCCGTACCGCCCCGCCAGGATATCCCGGGCCATCCGGTGGCGCAGGCGCGCCTCGTTGCGTACGCCTTCCAGCAATCCGTCCGCCGAGCCGTCGAGGATCCACTGCGTGGCCAGAGCGGCCGTCAACGGCGCGGCCATCAGCGCAAACGCTCGTAGCGCGACCAGGAAACGTTCGCGTTCGTCCGGGTCGCGGATCAGCACGAACGCGACACGCAAGCCGGGCGTCAGGCATTTCGACAGGGTCGAGATATAGACCACCTGTTCCGGGGCGAACGTCGCGATGGGCGGCGGCGGGGCATCGGCAAGAAGCCAGTAGGGATCGTCCTCGACGATGCGTACATTGCAGCGCTGCGCGATGCCGGCCAGCGCCCTGCGCCGGCGTTCCGGCATGGTGACGGCGGTCGGATTCTGCAATGTCGGGTTGAGGTAGACGAGCGCAGGCTTGTGCTCGCGGCACGCTTCCTCGAGCCTCTCCGGCACCATCCCGTGCCTGTCCGCTTCCACCGCAACGAGATGCCGGCCGAACTGGGTCGCCGCGGCACGCAGGCCGGGATAACCCGTCGGCTCGGCCAGGATGACGTCGCCAGGCGCAGTCAGCGCAAGGATCGCTGCGGCGATCGCCGCCTGTGCCCCCGGACAGACGACGAGCTGCCGGGCATCCGGATGGCCGAACATCGGTGCGAGCCATCTGGCGCCGGCCTTGCGGTCGGCATCGCTTCCCCCACCCAGGTGGTAGGTCATCAGCGCTGCATTGTCCGCCCTCATCAGTACCTGGGCCACACCCTGTTTCAACATGTCGTCGAAGTCCACGCCATCCGGCGGCGGTGGCGTATTCATGCTCAGGTCGAGGACCGAGGTCAGCTCGGCTTTCGGCGCCGCGACATATGTGCCCCGCGCGCCGCGCCCCTCCAGCAGGTTGCGGCGCCTGGCTTCGTCGTAGGCGCGCGTGACCGTCGTCAGGTCGACGTCCAGCCGTGCCGCCAGCAGGCGCTGCGGCGGCAGGCGGTCGCCGGGCTTCAGCGATCCGTCCGCCACCGCCGCCTGCAACGCATCCGCGATCTGCAGGAAACGCGGCCCGCCGTGCGCGGCCAGGCGCGGCAGCCAGGCAGGCGGATGTTCGCCTTGTATGGTTTTCAACTGGGACAATTTGTCTCGATGTATGGAATTTGTTTTTCAGTAGTATGCCTCAATACTCCTCACGCAAGCCGCAACATCATGGAATGGATCCCGGTCGTCTTCGTCATTTTCAAGGGCCTCGTGCTGGGCACGGGCATGTTCTTCGCCATCAAATGGCATTACGACCAGGGCAAGAAGGGAAAGGTCGAGGAAAGGCGCGCGGTGCTGCGCGCGAGCGGCAAGGTCGCCGCGATCTTCGTCGTGGCGCTGCTGGTCGTGGGGTTCGTCACCTTCGCCCTGGCCAGGGTGCTCGGCCTGGACCTGGGCTTCTCGTGATGGTCACCGCTTCGGATACCCCGTGATCTCCGCAATCTCCCGATACAACGGCTGCAACTGCCGATACATCTTCAGATAGACCTGCCGGTACAGCCGCTCGTACACGTCGCGGTGCGCCGGCACCGGCTCGAACACGCGCCCCACCCGCGTCATCGCCCCGATCGCCGTCGCGAAGTCGCGGTGCAGGCCCAGGCCGACGGCCGCGTCGATGGCGGCGCCCAGCCCCGACGTTTCGTACACGTGCGGCCGCGCCGTCGGCAGGCCGAAGATGTCGGCCGTGAGCTGCATCGCGCAATCGCTCTGCGAGCCGCCGCCGGACACGCGCAGTTCCGTGATCGCCACGCCGCTTCGCTTCTCGATACGCTCCTTCCCTTCGCGCAGCGCGTACGCGAGACCTTCCAGGATCGCGCGGTACACGTGCGCCCGCGTGTGCACGTCGCCGAAGCCGACGATGGCGCCCTTCGCCTCGCGGCCCGGCACACGGATGCCGGGCGTCCAGTACGGCTGCAGCATCAGGCCCATCGACCCCGGCGGGACAGTGCTCGCCAGCTGGTCGAACAGCTGCTCGGGCGCCACGTCTTCCGCCAGCGCGCGCTGCTGCTCGCGGTGGCCGAACTGCTCCTTGAACCAGTTGACCATCCAGTAGCCGCGGAACACCTGCACCTCGCTGCTGTACGCGCCGGGGATCGCGGCCGGATACGGCGGCAGAAACGGCGTCACCTCGACGTAGCGCGTGCCCGTCGTGTTGATCGTGGCCGTCGTGCCGTAGCTGAGGCACCCCACGTGCGGTTCGCGGCAGCCGGCGCCGATCACTTCGCAGGCTTTATCCGCCGCCGCGGCCAGCAGCGGCGTGCCGGCCGGGATGCCGGTGGCGTCGGATGCGGCGCGGCCGATCTCGCCCAGCCGGTCGCCCGGCTCGACGAGCTCCGGCAGCATGCGCGGCTCCACGGCCAGCGCCTGCCACTTCCAGTCGCGCGCACCGGCCCAGCGGCGGCGCCTGTAATCGAACGGGACGTAGGCGACCTGCGACCCGGACGAATCCGCGAAGCGCCCGCACAGCCGCCAGTTCAGGTAGCCGGACAGCAGCAGGAATTTGTCGGTCGCGGCCCACACGTCCGGCTGGTGCGCGCGGATCCAGTTGATCTCCGCTTCGCCGCGGAAGTAATCGATGGTGCCGTCCACGCGCGCCAGCTTGAACGCCGCGCGCCACCACCACGCCATCGGCGGCACCGTGTCCGTGTGGCGCTGGTCGAGCCACGTGATCGCGGGCCGCAGCGGCCGGCCGGCGCGGTCGAGGTTCACCACGGTGCCGCGCTGCGTCGTCACGGCCACGCCGGCGATGGATTCGCGGCGCACGCTCGGCTGCGTCCACAGGCCCTGGCACGCACGGCACAGCGCCTGCCAGTAATCCTCCGGATCGTGTTCGGCCCAGCCGGGCTGCGTGGAAAAATACGGGTCGAGCATCACCTGCGCTTTGGCGACGATGTTCCCGGCGAGGTCGAACAGCAGCGCGCGCACGCTCTGGGTGCCGTTGTCGATGGCGAGGATCGTCGTGTCAGTGTTCATGAGGCAGCCCGTGATGCGTGGTCCAGTGCGCGCGGTACGCGGCGTCTTCCCGCGCCCAGCGCGCGTCGTCCCATCCGAGTTCCGGCTGGCAGATGGCGCGGATGCGGTCCATGTGCGCCACGCCGCCGGCGCGCAGCAGCAGGCCGAGGCGCGTGCGGCGCAGCAGCAGGTCGTCGAGGTGATGCACGGCTTCGGCGCGTGCGGCCCAGCGCAGTTCGACCCACGCCGTTTCCGTACCGGGAATGCGTTCCAGTTCGCCCGGCCGCGCGGCGTCCAGCAGCGCCGCTGCGCAGGCGCCATGCCGGCCGTTGAGGCGCCGCGGCACGCCTGTGCCGCCCTGAGGCACGGGCGCAAACACCGCGCAGGCATCGAGCGGATCGTCCCATCCGGGCAGTTGTTGCTTCACGAGCCGCAGCGCGTCGAGCGCGATGGCGCGGAACGTCGTGAGCTTGCCGCCCGCGATGGCAACGAGGCCGGGGCTGCTCCACGCGACATGCTCGCGCCCTTCCTTGGACGGCGCCCCGCCCTCCTTGCCCGCGATGACGGGGCGCACGCCTGCGTAGGTGGACAGGATGTCCTCGTCGGTTAGTTGCAGGCTGGGGAACTGCGCCTGCAGCGCCGCCATCAAGTAGTCGATTTCCGCGCGCGTGATGCGGGCCGCGCGCTCCATGCTTTCCTTGTGATCGAGGTCCGTCGTGCCGACCAGCGTCGCACCTTCCCACGGAAACGCGAACACGGGCCGGCCGTCGTGCGGATGCATCAGGCTCACCGCGCGCGCAAGCGGCAGCCGCCACGCGGGCAGCACGAGATGGCTGCCCCGGAGGGGCCGCAGACGGGGTCCGGCACCGTGCAGTGGCCCGGACCACGCGCCAGTCGCATCGACGACGACCCGCGCACGCACCTCGACATCCGCACCGTCGCCGGCCAGCAGCGCCCCGCACACCCGGTCGCCGGATCGAAGCAGCTCACGCGCGCCGAGATAGTTGACGGCCGCCGCGCCATGGTCGAGCGCCTCCCGCAGCACGCGCAGCACGAGGCGCGCGTCGTCCGTGCGCGCGTCCGTGTAGACGATGCCGCCCGCGAGACCGTCCCGCTTCACATTCGGCGCCGCCATCAGGAAGTCGTCGGCATCGAGCCAGTGCCGTTCGCGCCGGCCCGCCATCACGTCGTAGAGCGCGAGGCCTGCCAGGAAGCTGCGCCGGCCGCGCGCGCCGTCGTACTGCGCGAACGCGAAGCCCTGGGGCTCGACGAGGCCCGGCGCGCAGGCGAGCAGCATCTCGCGCTCGCGCACGGATTCCGCCGTCAGGCGCACATGGCCATCCTTGAGGTAGCGCAGGCCGCCGTGCACGAGCTTCGACGAGCGGCTCGACGTGCCCCACGCAAAATCGTGGCGCTCGACGAGCAATGAGCGGAGTCCCCGCCGCGCGGCTTCCAGCAGCACGCCGGCGCCGCTGATGCCGCCGCCGATCACGAGGACGTCCCACTCGCGCGCTAGCACGTCCGCCAGGCCCGCGCGGCCGCCCTGCCGCCACAGCGCGGAGAACGCCCCGCTCATGGCGTCACCAGCTTGCCGGGGTTCATGCGGCCGTCCGGATCGAATTCGCGGAACAGGGTGCGCAGCGCCGCCATGCCCAGTTCTCCCTTTTCGTGCGCGAGCCACGGCGCGTGGTCGCGGCCCACGCCGTGCTGGTGGCTGATCGTGCCGCCGCTCGCGACGATCGCCTCGGACACCGCCGTTTTCAACAACCGCCAGCGTGCGAGGTCGGCGTCGTAGTCGCCGGCGAGTCTCCAGATGAACGTCGAGTACACGCTGGCGCCCTGCGGGTACAGGTGCGACAGGTGCGTGTACGCGTGCACCCGTTCGTGCTCGTGTCCGTGCCTGCGCGCGAACGCATCGTGCGCGGCCCGTTCGATGGCGTGCATGGCGGGCGTGACGCGGGGCCAGTCCAGTGCCGTCTCCACCGTATCGATCGCATAGCCCTGCGCCCAGGCGCTGTTGCGCAGGTAGACGTTGCGGAAGCGGTTGCGCTTCCACCGCTCGCCGAGACCCCGGCCGACGTGCACGCCGCCATCCGACCGGGCCAGCGCCAGCGCCGACTTCAGCGCGGCGCGCGCCTGCGTTTTTTCTCCGCTCGCGCCCACGAGCAGCATGCACTTGCCGGCGCCCGCGCCGCGCAGCTTCAGCCACGCTTCCAGCAGCGCCACCTGGCGGCCGTGGCCGGCCAGCGTCAGCATCGTGGCCGTCTCGACGGCATTCGACAGGCGCAGCATCGACAGGCCCAATCTCGCCTGCACGATGGCGCGCACGGCCCGCTCGGCCGCCGTCCAGTCGGGGAAGAACACGGCGTGGAACGCTTCGTACGCGGGCAGGCGGCTGATGCGCACCGCCGCTTCCGTCAGGATGCCGAGCCGCCCTTCCGACCCGAGCACCAGTTCGCGCAGGTCGGGACCGGCGGCGGAGGCGGGAAAGGTCGGGATGGCGAGCGGGCCGGCCGGCGTCTCCACGCGGCCGCCGGCGAACAGCTGCTCGATGCGCCCGTAGCGCAGCGATTGCTGGCCGGACGAGCGCGTGACGACCCAGCCGCCCAGGGTCGAATAATCGAACGATTGCGGGAAGTGGCCCAGCGTATAGCCGTGCGCGCGCAGCTGCGCTTCCAGGTCCGGGCCGGCCACGCCGGCTTCGAACACGGCCAGCTGCGCGTCCGCGTCGATGGAGACGAGCGCCCGCATGCGCGCCATGTCGATGCACAACGTGGGCCGTGGCCCGACGGCATCCAGGTGCCCGGCGACACTCGTGCCGCCGCCGTACGGGACGACGGCCGCGTCGTGCTCCGCGGCCCAGCGCAGCAGGGTGCGCACGTCCGCGCCGCTTTCCGGGAACGCGACGGCATCCGGCGCCGCGCCGATGCGGCCGTAGCGCAGGCGCAGCCAGTCCTGCAGGCTCTGGCCCGTCGCATGCGCCAGGCGGGTCGGCGCCGACGCGTCGAGGAGCGGATGCGCGGGCAGCCGGCCCGGCGGCAGCGCGGCGCACAGCGCGTCGTAATCCGCATCGCGCGGCGTCGTGCCCGCACCGATCTGCCCGCGCAGGAAATCCAGCGCGGACTCGCCCAGCGCCACCTCGATCGTATCGTCTCCCCAGCCGTTCCAGCGTCGCATGCTTTTCTCCGTATTTATTATGCGGCTATACTGCCTTGCGTCATCACGACCGTATTGCGGATTCATGCCAAGCGCTTGTTCGAACATGCCAGCCTCGCCGCCGAGAGTCACCGCGGCCTATCTGCAGCCGCTGCTGGAAGCGGCCGCCGCGTACGGTATCGACCCGGCCGCGCTGGCGACCGAAGCGGGGCTCACGCCCGCGCTGCCGGATCCGCTGCCGGCCACCGACTACATCGCGCTGCTCGACGCGGGCAGCCGGCTCGCCGGCGATCCGCACTTCGGCCTGCACGTGGGCGAGCGCGTGCGACCGGGAACGTACAGCGTGTACGGCCTCGTGCTGCTGGCCTGCCGCGACATCGGCCAGGCGCTGGACCAGACGCAGCGCTACGAACAGCTGGCGCACGATCTCGGACGCTCGCGCCTGGAGCCGGGCGGCGCCCTCGCCCGCTACACGTGGACGAGCCACTTTCCGCACGCGAGCCGCCACCTGGCGGAAAGCGTGTTCGCGGGCATCCGCACGTTCGGGTCGTGGCTCGCGGGCCGGCCGCTCGCGCCGCACGCGCTCGCGTTCGCGCATGCGCGCCCGGAGGACGCCGACCCGGCCGAATACGCGCGCGTGCTGGGCACGATGCCGGACTTCGGCGCGCCCGCGCACACGGCGGACTTCGACGCAGCCCTCCTCGCGCTGCCGCTGCCCGCCGCGGACACGGGCATGTATCCGCTGCTGCAGCAGC
>Ga0187844_10001933_pt1 | contig 15270 bp, 17 predicted proteins | sample SpaLakP09_SKY_50_FD_134517 | JGI IMG/M metagenome (GOLD analysis project Ga0187844, IMG submission 134517) | Oligotrophic lake water microbial communities from Sparkling Lake, Wisconsin, USA - SP09_SKY_50 | ecosystem: Environmental > Aquatic > Freshwater > Lake | place: USA: Sparkling Lake...
ACTCAATTCTTATCCTGGTTTAGAATTTGAAACTTCTGAAAAATTAAGTACTTATATTTTAAATATGATTAAGTATATTAACGATTATAAAATGCCAAAAAGAGTTAAAATTAATAGAATAAATTTCTTTAATTAAAAAAAAAATTGATTTAAAGATAATAAGAGTTTGTATAAATTAAAAAAATGTCTGTTGATGAAAAAGTGAAAAAGTTTATTTCCGATGTATCAAATAAGTATGGAATTATTGAGAGTGAACTTACCGATATATGGAAAAAGAAAGATCAATTTTTAGTTAATAATGATTACATAAGTACTTTATCGAAATTAAATAAAAAGGAACTTGGTGAGCTTTGTAAAAGTAATAAATTGAAAATAAGCGGAACCAAAGATGAAGTTATCAATAGACTGGTTGAATATGAAAGAAATAAAAATAATCCAGTCGTAACAAATTTTGTAACAACAACTAAAAAAAATACATCACCTTCTGTAAAGCCTGTCATTAAAAAACTCGAGGCTAAAATACCAGCCATTACAATAGCTCGTAATAGTCATGGAAACTACGAACATAAGGAAACATCTTTTGTATTTAATAATAAAACTCAAAAGGTAATTGGAAAACAAAATGCAAATGGCAGCGTTTCTGATCTTACTTCTGAAGACATAAACATATGTCATAAATATAAGTTCCCTTACGTAATCCCTGAAAATTTAAGCAATGCAAAGTTAAATAATAAAAAAGATGAGGAAGACGATGAAGAGGAAGAGGACATCGAGGAAGAAGAAGAAGATGAAGAGGAAGAAGATGAAATGGAGGAAGAGGAAGAAGATTTTGAGTACACCGAAGAATAGATAATTTAATTTTATAAAATTAAATTTATAAAATTAACACTTAATCGAGTCTAATTTAAATCTTTCAGGATATAATTTGTTTGTAGTTTCTAACAGGCATAAAAACTTGACCTGTGTATTTTTTAAAGTTTCAACCATTTCATATTTTTTTGAAACTTCTTCTTCTTTTGTAATATCAGCTTCAATATCCTCTTCTTCATTATCAGATACAATACTATCTTCATTAATTTTTATTTCATCTAGTTCTTTTAATTTTTTTATAACCATTTCGAATTCACTTTGTAGCTTAATATAAATATCCATTTCTTCACTTGAAAGAGAATTATATATTTTACCTATATCCTCCTCATTCAGTTCATCTTCTGCGATCTTATATTTATCAAAAAAATTTTTAATTTTAATTAAAATATCTTTAAATTCTTCTTCTGCTTTGTTTTTTTCTTCTACCAAAAGAGTGTTGTATTTGTTTTCCATCTTTTTATTTCTTTTTATTTCTTTATTTACTTCTAAACAAATTTTTTCTTCTAATTCGTCTTCGTTTTGTTCTTCAGTTGTGTCATTTTCTAATTCATCAAGAAACGCATCCTCTTTATCACGGATAATTTTTTCGTTCGTGCTATAAATTTCTAAAAGTCTTTCCCAATCTTTATCCATCTGTTTTAAAAAATCATCATCGTTTAATTTTAAAAGTGATAATTCGGGACTTGTGTAAAAGAAATGTTTGAACTTTTCATCAGTTTCGATTTTTTCAAACGGAATATTTTTTACAATTTCCAAAATAGAACAATCCCCCCATTTACCATGGCCTTCAAATGTAGAATTATAAAATGCATAACGAATAGTTTCATTCTCGATGGAATTTATAAAAATGTTATAATGTTTTGAGTTATCTTTCATTTTTTATTATAAAATATAATTATTTAAATTATATTTTATCAAATTACCTAACTTTTTTCTTCGATTTACAGGAACGTCTCATACCAGAATCGTAAATCGAAGTATCTGTAGTTTTCTTTTTAAAAATTTTTTCTTCTCTATATGTTTGATATTCAGCTTTAATCTTATTTATTTTTTCTCGAATCTTGTCTTTACGTAAATTTAAATTTTCTAATTTGTCGATAGTATCCCTAAGTTTTTGTTCTGGATTATCCGCACAATCTTCTATCAATTTCTGATATTTAAGAATCTTTTTTTGTGTACTATAAATTTCAATTCTATTCTTTTCCCGTTTTAATCTTTGTAATAATTCTTTTCCCCCATACAAAGTAATAGCCCCTGTCTCCTTAGCAAATCTTTTCATTTTTGGAGCCATATACTTTACAAATTTCCCAAGATTTTTAAGAACATATTTCGAAAATTTCGCAGTGCTCTTAAGGCCTTCTGTCAATAATATTGTTAATTCATTTACCTCCATATGCTTCTGACTTTTTATTGTTGCCATTTATTATATATTATATTTAAAAAAATTAATTTTTTAATTGACCAATGTAGTGTTCCTTGCTAAAAAAATGTATTTTCATAACATAATTATCCCTGATATACCCTTCCCATAATGGTTGTCCGCCTGAATAAAAATCAAGATTGTTCCATATCAAAAAAGCATTTGAATCACACAAACTTTTAGAATTCCAAAAATCTAAATTCAATGATCTGTTATCTTGTCCTCCATTTATGTTAACTAAATTGAATCTATCATTGGTCTCATATGTATGTAAAGTATCCGTGCTATCTCCCTCAATTAATTTTATTCGATCCTTAAAATGACTTGATAAATATTCAAAACATTTCTTACTATATGAATGTTCCATAATATCAAAACAATGAACGACAGCTTTTGAATTTGATAGCAGCATTATAAGTGTTGAATGACCTGCATTAAACCCAACATTCAATATATTGTTTGCGAATCTAGATAACAAATATAAATCAACCTGCTTCAAATTAAAATATGGCAGTATATCAAAATGTTTTGTCATAATACTTTCTTCTAATGGTTCATTTTCATCTTTTATAATTTGAGTTATATTATTAAAATGTTCAATATTATTATTTATTAATTTTAAGTAATCTTGTACTACATCAATATCTAAATTCGATTCAAACGGTTTTAAAGGCAGTGCACAATGTGTACCAGGAAATTTCAAAATAGATACATACCTGTCGAACCTTGGGAGTAGTAACTCACAATCAAAATTTGTTAATTTGGGATTTACAAACTTATTATTCCAAATAACGTAGCCGTACTTACATGTACTTACTAAATTATCAAAATAGTCATCTTGATATGTCTTATCCATTTCGCCTAGAGAAAAACAACTAAAAAACAAATCGTATTGTTCTTCCTTTTTTTCTTTATATTTATCTGCCGCTAAACATTTAAACTCACCTCTTGGGCATAACATAGTAAGATATTTTTTTGAGAGATTGTTAACATCCTGTAAATCAATTAAAGTATATTTAACCTTTATACCAAAATGATTAAATGTGTCTAATATGATTTTGCATTGACCACCATAACCACTCCCAACTTCTACGATCGATAATTCTTTTTGATCTTCAGGGATCTTTGTTTTTATAAAATCAAAAATATAAAGACTGTATAGGACATATCTTAATGTTGTATGTGAAAAAGAAACAGAACTTGTATTCGGTTTTACAAAATTATATAAGGAATCACTTTTAAAAAGAAGTGGATTCCCAATCATATCATTCTCCATATAATGCTTCCAAGGTAGATTTTCCAGTATATTATTGTATTTAGATAGAAGAATATTTTCAAAACTACGGCAAAAATATTCACATGTGCTAATGTTTTGATTCTGTTCTAGCATATAAGTTATTTCAATATTGTTTTTAAAATTATCAAATGCGTCATCATCGGTCATTGCTCTTTTACAAGCGTTAGAATAAGTTTCGTAATCTACGGACATTTTTTATTTCTAATTTATCATTTTAAATCTAAAATTTTATAAAACCATTATTGGTTATATAAAATATATTTATTTACGCTCTTACTCCTCATCTTCTTCACCCCCGCTTATCTCATTCTCATATCTCACTTTATCTTCTGCAGCTAGATCGTTAAAGTATTTTACCTTATCAGGTATCTCCTTAACAACCTTCCATCTTGCAGCCAACTCTTTTTGAATTCCCTGGGTGCTCATATCTGGATTATCACTCTTTGCATTTTCTCTTTCCTCGCTGCAAAAGAAATTAAAGGCAGTCTTGTTCTTCTTGGGCCCGGTCTTCTTACTGACAACTTTCTTCTTCTTTGGCTCGGACTTGGCTGGTTCGGACTTGGCTGGTTCGGTCTTGGCTGGCTCAGTCTTGGTTGGTTCCTCCGCTTTCGCGTCGGTATATCTTTCCTTGTCCCGACTTGCCATATCAAAATATCTTTGAAGCTCGTCAGTATCATCCCCGTTTTTCAAAACGTTCCATCTCTCTGCAAGTACACTCATTATCTCCTTGCTCTTAATATCAGGATTCTCTTCCTTTATGATAGGTCTCTGTTCATCGCAAAAGAACATATAGGCCGATTTGTTCTTCTTTGGTGCGTCAGAATCCTTCTTCTTTGAAGCAGCCTTCTTCTTCTTTGGCGTCTCAGTAGATTTTACCTCATCGTCCGAAAAAGCCTCGCCCTCACTGGCACTATTCTGCTTTTCTGTCTCATATCTCTCCTTATCAGCTGCTGCAAGCTTCTGGTATTTGGAAATGTCTCCTTCTTGAGCAAGCTTCCATCTAGTCGCAAGCTCTCCCATGATTTGCTGATTGTCTAGCTTATCAATTGTCCCATCTTCAATCTCCTTCTTGATCTTAGCTCTTTCCTCTCCGGAAAAGAAGATGTAAGCAGATTTACCCTTCTTTAACCCACCCTTCTTTGCCTTTCTCTTTGCCTTGGAATCCTCTTTCTCGGTCTTGTTATTGATGATGCTCTCAATCTCGGACTGGTTCTTCTTCTTCATCCACGCGCTAGAGATATTCTCGCGTACATCAGAAGATAACTCAATATTCAATAAAAACTGTTCAAAATGTTTATTTAACGAGTTCATGTTTGTTGGTAAGCTGATATTAACCTTGGAAAAAAAATAAAAAATTCAATTTTTTTTCAGGGTAGATTTTTTCTTTAATAACTATAAAAATTTTGCCCTGAATGTTTAAATTTTTCTTTTATTTGAACAGCAGATGCATCAGTATTACAATTATCAACACACGTGTAGTATGAGTTTGGATTTCGTTTACACATCTCCATACAAGCACTTTTTGCCTTTGCTACATCTTGATATTCAGCAAGTAAAGCTGGGAAATAATGATTACTAATATCAAAAACTGGACTTGCCGTCAGTCGTAGATCGCATGTAGAATTTCCATACATTTGAATAGCGTTCTTTAAACATTGTGCACAATTCTGTCCTTCTGGGCTATTTCGAAAACTATTTATACTTGCATTTCCTTTATATGCTGCTAAAGTAGTATAACAGCAATCATTAATACTATTTATGGAACAATTACCATTTTTGAATTTTTCAAAACAGGCTTTACAAGGATTAATTTCAAAATTATTCATTTTATTATATAACAAAAATAAAAATATTTATTTAAAAAATGTAATAGTAAAAATTATTTTAAAGCTTTTTTTCAAAGCTAGATACTGTGTATAACAATCTTGTAATGCGTTATGATGTGCATCAGGTTTCGTAAAATTCTTTAAATCTATTTTACAAATATCAAACACAGTCCGTGTATCTCGAAGATTATAATATTTCCAAGGTATTTGAATCTTAGATTTACGATATGCATTTTCCAAAATAACAGGATCAAAATTTATCCCCTGACACCAAATATACTTACAATCTCTAACGAAGATGGACAATTTACGAAGTGCGTCCTGGATAGGAATTCGATCTTTGTTTTCGATTGCTTCATAATAAACTTCTTTATTTTGACTTTTCCACCATTTTTCAGTATCTTCGTCACTCTGTAAACCGATCTTTGAACAAGATTCAATGCATACTCTTTCATAAAAAGAATCCATATCCTTCAATAACCTAGTTTTATTTTCAGATCTTTCGAATTTCAAAGCACCGATGGTCAGTACTATAGCATTTGTTGAAGTGCTTAATGTTTCAATATCAAGCATACAGTCTTTGCTCATTTATAAAAATAAAATAAATCTTTAAAATTATAATTTAAATTAAATTATAATTCATTTGCTTATACGTTCAATAACAATTCGTCAATCAGATCCCGAACCCTTTCACAATCCTCCTCGGTCATTATAGCATATGTGTCCCCATTCTTCGCCGAATCAATCGGAAACTTGAAATATGTATTTGGACGTATACACTCTCCTCGTACTTCAAATATACTTCTCTTTCCATACGCCCAGCTACCTTTTTGACGTGTTATAGTTCCATCACTGTATAAATGATAGATTTGATTCTCATTTGGCGCCTGTTTCGTATCCACGAGGGCAGGGTTATTTAAAGTAGCCGCAATGCTATTTATCTTATTCTTAATGAAATCGTGTTTCTCATTTCTATTCAACCCTTCAAATGATTCCTTATCATAAGAGAAAATATCTATAGTATCCATCCTGTATTAGTCTTAATAATTTCTCCCAATTTTCAATTTTTTATTTCATGATAAAGCGTACTCTTTTATAAGATTTTCAACCTCTTCTTCGTTTATTGTATCAAACAGCATTTTAATACAATAGGTGATTTCGTGAGGATCGTCTTTTTCCTCCTTGAATCTTTGTTTTTGCATAATATCATCACATGTCAACTTGAATTGGTCATTTGATTTTATTTTTTCGTAACACGATTTAGTCTTAACTACGTTTCGAACTATCAAATTAAATTTCATAGGCTGGCTAAGGAGTATCAAATTCTGTATTATCTGCTCACATTCGTTGATTATCAATTTATTTTTAAAATTAGGCCGATAATCATTATCATTGAACGCACTCTTGTATATTTTTCTAAAAAGATCAATCAAATAGGTTTTCAAATTATTTAAAAAATAATTACTAAGTTCTTCTAAACGACAATCCATTTTCCAGATATTGGAATTATTTTCACCAATGTTTTCCAAAAAATAAAAGCTATACGGATCTTCGTTCGTTGATTTCTTTAGAGGTAGATAGATAACATTGTTATATTTATTACCTGAATTGAACAACTGCAATTCTATTATCTGCTTGATCGTAAATAGCCCAGTTGCATAGTTAAGGAATCGATTTACGGCTTCTTCTTTCTTAAAAGGTACATATTGAATCGGATACAAATTGTTTTTAAAACAACTTTGTAATTTTTGAATATCATCTATATCTAGTTGAAGACTTGTATAATTTCCAAATGTTAAAAGCTTTTTATCAAGAGCAGTCAAGCTTAGTGAAAGTAAAGAATTAAGTTTATACTCATTCACCTTCTTTTTTGTAAGAATATTCTTTATTATTCTAACATGATTGTTAAGCATATCTAGATAAGCTTCAAAAGATATTTTGGTTATCAATTTAGTTTTTAATTTTTTCAAGTTATTTAGATTATCATTATATTCATTATCTTCCATTAAGTTTTTGAATATAATATCCTCTATCTGCTCAATTTCATTTCTATTATCCTCGATCGGTAATTTATTCTGTACTATAGGTTGTTCTTCTCTCACGTGTGATCCTCGATCCACTTTTATATTATTCTCTATGATTTTAAGATATGCATCACTCTTTATTTTTTCTTGTTCAAGACTTTTTTCTAGACGTGCTATGCGGTCTTTATCCTTTTCGTTTTTTACTTGACAGCACGCAGGGTTATGTTTTTCAATATTTTTAAATCCTACAGTACTAAAATTACAACTCAAACAGGTAAATATTATATTCTTATATTTCTGGCAATATTTTGAAGTCTCCTTGTGCTTAATTAGCATCTCTTGTTTCGTAAATTTAAGTAAACAGTCTTCACATTCCACGATATTTTCCATTTTATATTTTTGTTTTGTTTTAAAATTATATTATTCAATTTTTAAAAATATTTTGTATTATGATTTGGAGGATTGTAAATATGCAATGAAACTGTAAGTCCATCATTTATATTTGATATTGAATGGTACCCTTTATCATTATTCATAAATCCAACACCCCCTTTTTTCAATGTATTTGTCTTAACTAGGTTTAAATCTTTATCATACAATTTTTCTTCAAGTGAACCATCCAATATCTTCATCCAGCAACCATTTTCTGCATGATCATGTACATTCACGCCCTGATTTACCCCCCAAGTTATAATAATTATTTCAAATACGGCATTCTTGAAAATCTCCTCTTTATTATAAGTTTCGTTATTTATTTTTACATGGTTCTTCCAATCTATTGATCTATAAAATAATAAAATATTTTGCACTTCATCTGAATAAAAATCAGCATTTTTTTTCCCCAGTGCTAGCTCAAGTTGCAAAATCAAATTTTCTATAGTCATTTTTTTTATTTATAAAAATATTTCTTTAATTTAATAAAATGAGTAATAAGGTTGTCAAGATATACCCACAACGACTAACTAAAAATATAATTAAAATTAAACTATATTGTAAACACGATTGTAATAATAATATTTGTGATTTATTGTTAGCACCAGACTCAAATAATCCAAATATACTTCTTATTTCCAAAAATCCACACTACAAGGATGGTAAGTGTGATATGATTAATAAAATTCAACAATCGTTTATAAGACTGTCCGCATTCAATATAAATAATCCACTTTGCGAAGAGGGGCGATTATATAACTCAGATGAAAAGGTAATTTCCGATAACTCATTTACTTTAATTGTATCCTATCCTCTGTCATTCAATTTCGAAGTACTTATCAATAATGATTTAAGCGTCCCCGGGTTTACTCTTAAAGAACTAATTCATTCTATACAAGTACTTTATAAATTTATATATGAGGAAGAAGAACGAACAGCAACTCAACAAATCTATAGATTCTCTAAAAACTGTTCAGAGTGTACAAATAAAAATATTTCTGAATTTATAAAAAATACTAAGATCGATAAGAAAGATGATAATACGTGCAGCATTTGTTACAGCGATTATGAAGAAACTGACAACACATCGCGTCTCCATTGCGAACATGTATTCCACGACGAATGTATATTAGAATGGATCAAAAAATCATCAGAATATACTTGTCCACTGTGTAGATCTTGCGTGTTTGTATGTGAAAACTGTGATAATACTGGGCATATCTACTATTATTTCAGAGGAGCAACAATACCAATTGAGAATAGAAATATTCTTTCACATCGAAATGAAACAGATGGTGTCTTTGGAATTCATAGCGTTGATTACGAAAACCTCATCCTAGAGTACATGATATATGATAATATAAATAAAAAATTATACATTAACATAAATTAATTTTAAAAAAAGATTTATATAATAAAAAAAATATGACAGCTAATTTTCCAAACTCTCCATATTTAAACTTCACTCACATGTTCGATATGACCGACAGACGGGGACAACTACCTATAAAAAAAACGTGTCCAAACTCTATTCTTTATATACTTGAAAATGAACCTGATTTTTCTCTTTTCCATAGTCTTGTAAAAAGAGCAGACCAAGAAGGTATTTTTAATAATCTTCAAGCTGATTTCACTCTGTTTGTACCTTCAAATAAAATGTTAAATATGCGAGGTATGGATGAAGGTTATTTCGTTAATTTTGATAAAAATAAAGCAAATAACATTGTGAAAGCATTGACTATTAATAAAAGATTACCATCGGAAGTTCTCGAATACACGCCTGCGATGTACTTATATTGTATAGATAAGATTAATAGACTTTTTATAACTACAGATAACCAGAAAAATCTAAGAATCAACAATGATATCAATGTAATTTATAAAGATATGCTGGCTAAAAATGGTATAATACATGTAATTGATGGGTTTTTTGACCCTTATGATAATTAATTTTATAACTTATAAAATTAATTTATTCGTTTTCAGGTTGTTCATCCAATTCTTGAGATTGGTCACTATTATCTTCATAATAATCAATTTCTTCATCATCCAATTCTATGCTATTAAAAGTTATTTTAAAGTCTAAAAGCTCCCTGAAAACATTATTTAATTCTTCGCGGTTATTAGCATTTACTCGAATACTATAACTTAATGTTGTAAAAGTACCTTCCTTGTAGGTATACACGGTAAAAGATAACTTGTTATCAGAATAAGCTACGCACGATCCGTTTCCAGAATTAAAAGTTAATGAAGCATCTGTGTTATTTAAAAAATTATTCACAAAATGTCTGATATCCATTTCGTCCGTAGTCATAACATCCGAATCGAAAATTACAGACATATCCCCTGTTTCTATCTTTATATTGAAATGAGAATAATCAAAAAGCTGTTCATATGCAATACCATCAGGTACATCATTATTATCGATAGAGCAAATAAAAGAAAATGACATTTTTATATTTTATTTTGTATTCAAAATATAAAAATCAATTTTATTTTTAAAATTCTCCAAATGACCAGCTATCTTCTCCCACCGGTTTTGCTACAGAACTATGCTGATACTCTGTAACTCTCTTCTCGAAGAAGTTTGTCTTTCCATCCAAATTAATATTATTCATAAAATCAAATGGATTGGCGGTATTGTAAATCTTCTCAAATCCCAATTGTACAAGTAATCGATCAGCAACATTCTCAATATATGTCGACATCAATCCCTGGTTCATACCAAGCATATTACAAGGAATGCTTTCGCAAATAAATTCCTTTTCGATATCAACAGCTTCTCTCATTATCTGTTCTACTCGTGCCCGGGTTACCTTATTTTTTAAATGATGATAAATCAAGACTGCAAAATCACAATGAAGACCCTCATCACGTGAAATCAATTCATTACTTGTTCCTAGCGCCTTAACCATCTTATTTCTACTCTTTAACCAAAAAATCGCGCAGAACGCCCCAGAAAAGAACACTCCTTCCACAATAGAAAATGCAATTACACGTTCCTCAAATGGTCTTTTCTTATCCATCCATTTCAAAGCCCAATCCGCTTTTCTTTTAACACAAGGAATTGTTTCAATCGCATTAAAAAGTTCTTCTTTGCGTTTTACATCCTTGACAAGGGTATCCAAAAGAAGCGCATAAGTCATTGCGTGTACATTCTCCATCATTCCCTGAAATGCATAAAAATTACGAGCTTCGCTAGCCTTGATTTCTGTACAAAAATTTGAAACTAAATTTTCAAGAACGATGCCGTCAGCACCCGCAAAAAATGCAAGAATATGTTCAATAAAATGTTTTTCTCTGTCATTTAAAGATGCCCAATCAGATAAATCCGCACTATAATCAATTTCTTTTGCCGTCCAAAACATACTTTCGTGTGCTTCATAAGCTTGCTGTAATTCAGGATACTTGATAGGTAACTGTGTAAATCTTGTATTGTCTTCATTCAGTAAAGGTTCATCTAGTCTTGGCATTTTATTTATAAAAATATAAATAATAAAAAAAATTATTCAAATTTATTTTTTATGTATTTAAAAATTATATATCTATAAATAAATACAATGAGTAATGTAAGATACCTTGAAATTGATAGCACTTATAGGGACAGAAATACCTGGCCTTTAGCGGCTCAATTTGAAATTCCTATATCACAATCCGGAAGAAAAAGTAGATTTAATGCGGCTGACCCTGTATCACTAGGCGTACCTGTAATGGAATGGACACCTAACAGAGTAGATATGTCAACAAATACAAATGTTGTATCTGGAACAATCGCTACTATTGGCGCTCCCAATAACGTAGCTGGTACAACGGATACTATAAATTTGATTATCACTGCGAGTGCCGGTAAATTGCAAACATTATTAAACTATTACTATGGTCTCGTTTTTAATGATACAAGTACAACACCAGATGTAAAAAGAAGAATCACCGCATATGAGTATCTAGGTGTTACGAGTACAGGTGCTGATAAAGCACTAATAACTTTAGAAAAATATCTACCAGATACGTTTCAACTTGGAGATAATTGGTCGATATACGACCCAAGCGATATAAGCGATCCAACAAATCCATTATTTTTTGTACCTGCTGGGCAAGTTCAAGAAAATGCGTACTCTAATTATTATTTATATAATGAGACCTTGGAAGAATATAGAAAAATAACTTATTACAACTGGGATACTCATTTAATTAATCTAGATGCCCTTAACGATCCTATAACAGGGTGGACTCTTGCACAAAATTATTCAATTCGTCTTGAATTGCCTCTAGCTACTACCGCAATAGGTGCTGTAACATCGGCAAGTGTTTTTACTTTAAATGTAACTACTACAGAAAATGATTTTTATAAAGGTCAATTTGTGAGAATACTCCCTGGACTTAACCCATATAGATACAATGTTTTTAGCCAGGATAGTACATTAAGTGATAGTCTAACACCTCCAATCGGTCAAATAAGAAGAATTCTTTCATCCACCGCCGGTGCAACAACATCTGTTACTGTATATCCAGCTTTTGAAGTAGCACCTTCTGGCGGTGCAGTAGTTGAATTATTAAATTTTTCATATGACAATCTTTGCCCTTTTGTATATACTGGAAGTACAGTTTCCCAACAAGAAATGGTATGCTACGAAATTGAACTAGTAAATCTTATTTTACCAAATGATGTTTTGCAAGGTGGTGCAGGTGGTCGTATTGCATACTATCCATATGTTTATGTGGAACTTCAGAATGTGTCTGCATCCAGTGCTGGACTAAAAAATATTATATACTCAAATAACCCCAATTCAAATAAGATGCTATTCAGATGTCCTGTTAATGATATCAATAGCGACATGCTCGCACCTTTTGTTAAGATAAGTGGTGATGGGATGGTACAAACTATTAAATTTAAACCTAACGACAACTTGAGATTTTCAGTAACTTATCAAAACGGAGAGATATTTAATACAGTAGGTTCAGAAACGTATTCACCTTTTCCGCCAAATTTAAAATATCAGGTAAGTGCGCTTTTCAGTATGAAGAGAGTTTAAAAATTTTATTTATTTTAAATAAAATTTAAATTAGATCATAAATTCTTTTATACAAATCCTTTTTAATTTCTGAAGCATCGATAGATATATATTGTGTTGTTATCATATTTATAAAAAGGAACTCAAACACAAGTACAAATAATATTGTCACACATGAGGTTGACATCATATTGAAAATATTGTAATTCTTAAAATAATAAAGAAGGATAGCAACAAATAAAATATAAATAATAATTCCATAAGAACTATAAATAAATGAATTTCGAATCGAATGCATTTGATCATTGTATTGAGTATCTAAATTATTAAAATTCGGGCCATATTTTTCTAATAGTGCGTTAATACCCTCTTTTATTGCAAAAACAGTGGTTTTATCTTGACCTTGTAATGAGTCTGCTATCACTCCTTTAAAATCGGAAAATATATCATCGACAAGTACGTTAATTTGTATCTTAAAACTTTCTTTCAAAGTACCAATTACGTAAGTAAAATAAAATATCATAATAAAAGCATAAACAAATATTACATTTATAATTATTTGCGTAATAGTATCTATATTCATTTTTATTTAATAGAAATTTTTTTTGTTTTTTTAATAAATGGATGAATACATTAAACAATTTATAGTTGTAATTATAATATTACTTCTGGTATCAACTTATAATATTGTAAAACTTATGAATAATAAGTACCCTTCAGTATTGGTTGATTTTATATTTCATGCACTATTTATATTTACAGGATTATTTTTATTTTTTTATTTTTATGTTAAGAATTTAATACGAGATGACACAAACGCGACATTTGACGGCTTACTAAATACCGATAGTTTACCCTTAGAAGTGATAAAAGAACAGATACAAAAAAATCTAAGCGCCGAGCAGATAACAGAAATAAAAGATATTTTGAAGAATAGTATAGATAATACTAATGACGTTGATACAGTTATTCAAGAATCAAATAAACAAAATCAGTCGGTACTTAGCACTGGAATACAAATTTGTATTGTATTTTTTGTAGCGCTCATAGTGGTTACTATTTCTTTAAAATATTATTTTAAATATGAAATAAATTTAACCAGTATCCTCCTTGTAAATTTGTATGTATTCACCGCTACATTATGTATTGAATATTTAATATTAACTATTGTTACAAAGGATAATATTCAGCCGATGAGCGACTCTGAATTCGCAAAAACTGTTTTTGACAGATTCAAATATAATCTTGATAATGAATTTTAAACTATTTATAAGTTTAAAATTATATTATTTATTTCTTGGTTTTCTTAGACTTACTTGAGCTTGTATTAGTAATATTCTTCAGCCACTTATCATACTCGACCTTGAACTCTTCTAACTCATTTAACCACATCTGCTTCTCACTTAGCTTCTTTATATTTTCTAATTTACTCCTTACGCCCTCAATGTCATTCTTTAGTTCTTTAATTTTATTTGCTGTAAGTGTTCTTACTTGTAATCGAAGTAAGTAAGCGTATCCGTTTTTTATCTCTTCGCCCTCTTCTGTATCCTTAGTGCTTTCCTTGTCGTACCCACGTTTCTCAAGTTCTTTTACAATAACATCTTCATCGACATTCATAATGTTCAAAGTTTTATTTACAACTTCTGTAATAAATCGTTCTTTATTTCCAAGATGTCGTAGCTCTTTTTCAAGAACACTGATAATATATTTCTTGCGCTTTATGTAAAACTCCAACCTCATGGTACAGAAATCATCAATAATCTGATCAACTGAATACTTCTTTAATTGCTCTCTTTCATTAAACAAAACCATATTTGTAGTATGTAGATAAGTGTATAATTTCATATTATCAAGATTGCAATTCATTCCGTCATCAGTTTGTGTAAGTACAAAACTAACCTTATTTGGGGCAGAGTAGTTCTTCATACTCTTAATATCCTTCGCTACCAACCAATCCTCGCAAGTCTCCTTGAATTTATTTATTGAAACTCCAATCGGCAATTCAGTTACAGTCACTTTATTTTTATCTTTATTTATAACTCCATAGGTGATATATTTGCCATCTTGTTTTTGAATAGTTCCTTCAAAACCGCGATACCATGGATGTATTTCTGGTAAGAGTGATATAGTTGTTCCATCTTCTTCATCCTTAATTATAACCTTACCATCATTATCTAACCATACTTTGATACAATCGATTACATCCAAAGGGTTGTATTGGGGGATTGTACAGCTCCAACCGCTCGCGATTCCTATGGCACCATTCACAAGAACCATTGGAATAATTGGAATATAAAACTTTGGCTCGACTAAATCTCCGTCATCCTCGATATAATCAAGTAATACATCATCCTCTTTTCTAAAAATAAAAGGAGTAATAGTCTCCATC
>Ga0187844_10001938_pt1 | contig 15258 bp, 18 predicted proteins | sample SpaLakP09_SKY_50_FD_134517 | JGI IMG/M metagenome (GOLD analysis project Ga0187844, IMG submission 134517) | Oligotrophic lake water microbial communities from Sparkling Lake, Wisconsin, USA - SP09_SKY_50 | ecosystem: Environmental > Aquatic > Freshwater > Lake | place: USA: Sparkling Lake...
CCCTTTTAAATACGCAAATTCATACGAGTTTGATTGTAAAATGTATTTGGTGCTAAATTAACAGGCGCTACTTTTGAACAACTATCCGTTTTAGCATATTTTTCTAGTTTAATTGCCAATGGGTACGCATATAAAGTACTATTCACATCCGGAACATATACAGATTGATTACCTTTTTGTAAAGACATAAACTGATTTCTCAATATCATTTCTGTATCTATCTCTTTCATATAAAAATCAACCGGTCCTCTATCGCCTGGATTGAATACATTAGAATAATTTTTGTATTCAATTAATGGTACTTTTGAAGGCATGCGTTCATCAACTGTCTGAAAAAAACTATATTTTGTAGAAACGGGTCTAACTTCATACAATGGTCTCAATTGCTGTGACGGGATATCTCTCGTATTGATACGATTATTTAATTCATTATCATAGTCAATATTCATTATATTAATAATATATAATAATTTAAAAATTTAAACTATCATATATTATGTGTGGTATTTTTGCATTGATTGAGTCTGAAACTGACCCATCTGTTGCTTTTAAATTGGGTTCTAAACGAGGACCAGAAATGTCAAAATTGGTTAAAATTGGTAATCATTATTTGGGGTTTCATCGTTTGGCAATCAATGGTTTGAATGATGAATCTAGCCAACCTCTGTATTATAAGGATTATGTAATGGTTTGTAATGGAGAGATATACAACTACACTGAATTAATTCGTGATCATGAACTAGAAGTAAAGACACAAAGTGATTGTGAGGTGATTGTTGCAATGTATTCAAAATATGGTATTAAATGTTTAGAATACCTAGATGGCGAGTTTGCATTTGTCATTTACGATTTTACAAAAGCCGAATTTTTCATTGCCCGAGATCCATATGGTGTTCGTCCATTATACATCGCAAATATTAAGAACAAGTTTTGTTTTTCATCTGATTTAGAACCTATATTGAAGTCAATTGTTCCTTGGTCAATTGAACAATTCAAGCCGGGTACTTATATGATAATCAATAGCATTGTCGCAAAACAAAGTTACAATATACAAACTCCGTGTGACGAAAAATATTATGAAAATGGACTATACGATTATTTTCGTCTTGCTGTTTATAAAAGGGTATCCAATACAGAACGTCCGATCGCATGTTTATTATCTGGTGGTTTAGATAGCAGTTTAGTGGCAGCTATTGCTGCAAGATATTGTAAAGAAAAAGGACAAGTTCTAGAAACATATAGTATCGGATTACCTGATTCAGAAGATTTGAAATACGCTGAAAAGGTTGCAGAACACATTCAGAGCAAACATACAACTATTATTTGTAGCGAAGAAGAATTTTTTGAAGCAATCCCTCACGTGATTAAAGATATTGAGTCATATGACACAACAACTGTTAGAGCAAGCGTAGGTAATTGGTTGATTGGGAAATATATTAAACAGCATAGTCAAGCAAAGGTTATTTTAAATGGTGATGGAGCAGATGAATTAATGGGAGGGTACATGTATTTTCATGCATGCCCGAGTTCATATGAATTTGACAAAGAATGTAAACGTCTTTTATCCAATATTCATCATTTTGATGTACTGCGCAGTGACAAGTCTATATCAAGTCATGGGCTTGAAGGACGAACTCCATACCTAGATGTTCATTTAGTAAATTATTATTTGAGTATTCCAATTGAAACAAGGAATCATACATTACAAAGAAAGATGGAAAAATCATTTATGCGAAATACCATAGATAAATTAGATCCTACATTGTTACCAAGAGAGATACTTTTCCGTAAAAAGGAGGCATTTAGCGATGGCGTGAGTGGATTGAATCGTTCGTGGTATCAAATAATTCAAGAAAGATTAGAAAAGGAAACAACTACTGATTTAGAAAACATATATTTTTATAATCCACCAATTACAAAAGAACAAAAATATTATAGAAAGATATTTGACAGTTATTATCCAAATTGTGATCATCTCATTCCATATTTTTGGATGCCAAAATACGTCACTGCAACAGACGCGAGTGCTAGAACATTGAAATTATATTCCCTTGACGTAGTCTAATATTTTGATTAATAATTCTTCTTGTGATGTATTCTTTTGAAATATAATTGTTTCATTCATTTTTAAGCTAAATAAACGCCCATAATTTTTACAAACAATCACAATTTCATTTTTACTATTTTGTTTAATTTCTATGATAAACCCCCCTTTCATTAATTTCAACGTTTCCTTGTCATTCAATTTAAACCAACGAATATAACTTCCATATTTTAATTCATCTATTTCATCAATGTATCTGTAATTTGTTAAAAGCTTATGGTACATTTTTAATTCATCTCTGTCAAATAACATTCTCTGTAAAATGTTATTTTTCATTTCCTTTATTTCACTTGTAGACGTCAAATTACTACTTTTTAATTCATCAGCGATTTTATCAAGTTCAGATTCCATTATGTATATTAGTTATTTTTTCTCTAAATTCCTAATAACATTATGTTTGAATTTATAACAGAAATCTTATATGCAATTAAAATGGCGTGTAACCACCACCAAAATCATTTGATGCCATAGGTCCATAATCTATACCTAGTTGCTGTTGCTGTCCATGCATTTGATCTGTATGTTTTGATGGAGGTTCCTGGCGGTCTTGGTTCACCACCATTGGGTTTGTTGTTCTTGGGGGTTCCATTAATTCTCTATTGTTGGATTGTGAACTATTTTGTTTATTACTTTCAGATTCCTTACCTTCTTGGAAATTTTCTTTACTTAATCCAAGAATAACAAATATTTTATTCATCAATATATTTGATTTTTCATTAAGATTTTTATCTAAACTAAATAATATTATTAAAACTGGTAGTACTATTGGTAAAAAATTAATAGATGGATATGGATTTTTACTGTATGTTGGAATAAATAATATCAATTTATGTATGAAATAAATGAAAGCAAACAATACAATCATCTGTATTAGTAACTCTGTTGTAATTTCTATCGTGGATTTACTACGATCCAATGGAGGTATATATACACTCATGAATTTATTTACTAATAATATAGGTATAATTGCCAATACTAGATATTGAAACATATTCAATAGATCTACCTTTTCTCCTTCTGAAAGAGAAAACATATAACTTACAAAAGAAGAACTTTCTCCTCCAACCAATGTTTCATCCATTAATATAGATTAAGAAATTAAAATATATAATTGCGTAAATAGTCTATTTTGTTTATTAGTATTAATATTATATGAGTGGTTCTGCCGGTTTAGCATCTGCTAGAAGAAGAAGAGCTGGGCCAACCAATAGTCCTAATATGCATGAAAACAATGTCATTGAAAGAACAACTGAACCGGTTAACACAAATGCAATGAATCCAATGAATCCCTTGGCAGTATTACTAAAACACAATGAATTAATAAATTCTCTTATGTTAGAAGTGAAACAGATAAAAGAACAAGTTGCATTACTTAGTGTAAAGCCAGATACAAACAACAAGGAAAGCGTTGATTACTTTAAACAACAATATTCATCTCTTTTAGAAGAAATGAAAGAGACTAAAAAAACATTACTCAAAATACAAACTTTCTCAATGGAAACGAATATTGAGGTAATGAAACTAAAAAGAACTCAAAGTGAACCATCCATAGAAAGTGATGAATAAAATTGAATAGCTTAAATACAAATTATATAGTATTAAAAAATGAAATTCCAGATCAAAAGTGAAGAACGGGCAGCAGAGTTTATTGAGATGTTTAAAGTTGTAAAAAATTTGAGTAATGAGACTACATTTATGTGTACACCCGAAAATATATTTATACAGGTCATGGATCGTTCCCACGTATGTCTATTGAATGTATACTTTCCATCCACATGGTTTCATTTGTATGAAGCAGAAAATAGCACATACAGTGTTTCAACTGCAATCATGGTTAAAGTGATGGCTATGTACACTATAGATTGTTTAATTGAAGTTGTCGTAGAAGATACGGATAAAATACACATCCACTTGATACATGAAAAACAACAAAAATTATTTCAAATTCCATTGATGGATATTGAGAGAGAAATATTAAAACCAACTGAAAAAGATACCAACCTAGACTTTGTTATGAAAACACGTACTCTTGATAAATATATTAATGAATTGGCTATGTTTGGTGAAGAAATAGAGATTGAATGTTCTGACGACAAATTATATTTAACTTCTTCAAATCACGAAGGTACTCTTAGAATTGAAATAAAGAATGAAACGCTTGAAGAATTCAATGTTGTTGAGAATTACACATTCAAAGGAAAATTTTGTATTAAATACATACAATATATCACAAAGTTGGGGATCATCTACCCAAATATACATTTGTTTTTAGACGAGGAAAACCCCCTTATGATAACATTCAAAGATACTACGACTAAATTTAATTACTATATTGCACCAAAATGTTCGGATGAATAGAGATAAAAAGATATATATAGATATTAATGAAAATTATTATTTACTTTTTATTAATAATGATTGCAGTTCATATATATCTTCATTTTATTGTTCATCCAGAAAATTATTTATTTAAATTAAAGGATAACACGAGAGAAGAAATTACAAATACGGTTTATTATAAATTGCCATTTATTATAAATAGTTTTGATATACAGCCAATAAATATAAAAGAATGCACTAAAACAGAAAAGGGAGTTTATACTAAAACATATGATTCAATTCCAATACTGGAACCATTAGTAAAATTTTTTACCAAGGATACTATATATAAATTGAAAAAGGATAAATTTTTATCATTGCACTCTAATTTAGAATGTCGCAATTTTTACATAGTTCACAAGGGTACAATAAAGGTACACGCAATACATCCAAAATATAAAGATGTATTAATAAATAAGATAGAAGATCATTCTAAGATTTTACAAATAACACTAACAGAGAAAGAAATTGTATTTATACCAAATTACTGGGGTGTATACATCAAAGCGTTGGATGATACTATTATAGAAAAAGTTCAATACAAAACAATTATGAATCATGCAAATTTTTTATGGAATTACATAAATAATATAAATATAACTAAAATATTATAACATGTACATGATAGATTTGTATGACGACGACCGTCAAAGAGAATTCGTTCACATGATGAGCGTGGTGAATTGTTTGACTTATGTATATGTTATAGGAATGTGTGGACTCCTATATTTTTGCATTTTTCCAAATACTATTAATATGTGAAATAATGACCAAAATAACGTTGTTTACATTGTATTTTTTCTACATTTGTTTGTTGTCTCATTAATTTATCTCTAATCGGAGGATGATAATATAAATATTTTTTTTTACATTCTACGCCTTCTCTTTCTCTCGTAGAGAAATATGTTATAAGTATAAATATAATAAATATTGAAAATACTATGCTAATAAGATACGACTTCATTATATACTGTTGTGAATTTATTTTGTCAAATATATAATAACATTTAAATAGTATAAATACTTAAATGTTATTTCTTTATGAAAATTACTGAACGAACACCTTTTTATTTGATAGGAACTATTTTTTTATTTATTACAATTTGTTTGAGTTTCGTATCTGCATTTCATGCAAATAATAATGGTGCTGATTTTTTTCCAAATGAAGCAATTATTAAAGGTAAAGTGATTCATGATAAATCATTTGCAGATAAATTATGTTGGTATTTCTCTCAATTAACTCATCATACTATATTTTTACTTTTCACCTACTTTGTTATGGCTCTATTGAATATTAAATCTGATAAATTTTTTAAAATGGTTGCACCACTTGCGCTTACAATAAGTGTATTGTACTTTTACTTTTTATACCCAAGACAAAAACTAAAGATACACCAGCTTTCTTTTTGTAGTTTTTTTTCTCATTTTATGATTATATTCTTAGTGTTTGGAGAATTCATGTACATACCTTCCTATGAATTACATGAAACTACGAATTGTTTTGTATTTATTTTAAGTGGATTGTTGTGCGTAACTATTAATTATCTGTTGCGTGGAGTGTGGAGCTATAACTTGATAAAATTAGATCAATATTCTGGATGGAAATTAGTTGCAGAGACTATATTAATCATGTACAGTTTCAGCATGATGTTTTATTTGTTTAAATACAAAAAATTTAAACTAGATATTATGAAATCTGGTTATTTCATTTCAAGTATGGTAAACCTAATATTTGTATTATGCTACCTTAACTAATTATATCAGTATAATATAATGAAAACAAGAACAAAGTGAAAAACAAAAAGAATTTCAACAAATGGTAAATGATGTTAAACGGATACCAGTGAATGATCTCATTGAAACAGAATCTTCAGATGATACTGAATTGAATCGTCAAAGTAATACTTTAGAAGCCGAATTTAAAGAACAGTACAATCATAATTCTTCAAAAAATAAGAATGGTGCAAATATTAGCAAACTATACAACAACCCCTCGCCTGGATCTTGATCCTCGGCTAGATCTTGAACTACTAGATCTTGATCCTCGGCTAGATCTTGAACTACTAGATCTTGATCCTCGGCTAGATCTTGAACTGCTAGATCTTGAACCATTGGAATTTGAGTTACTTGATGATGTACTTCTAGGACGTGTTCTTTGACGGGTTGATCTTAACATAATTGCTACAAGCGCAGCATGTCTTGCTGCATTTCTACCAGCAGATCTAGTAGCAGTTCTTCGTGCTGCAGCTGCTGCTGCGGCTCTCGGAATTTCTATCCTTCTACGAGCATCTCTCGCAACAACAGCGGCAGCCATTCTATTTGCTGCGGCTTGTGCTCTTCTATTCTGTGCATTCCTAGTTCTAGCCCTAAAATTGGATGCATTATTTGAAGTAGCATATATGTGCTGGAAAAATTTAGTAATGTGTTCTAAAGAGCTCGGATCGGTAATTCTTCCGCGTGTAAGAGGATGATGAAGGATTACTCCATTTTCTTCATAATGTTTGTCTATTTTTTTCATGATTTCTTCAAATTCATTGTCACTCATATTAGCTGGAACGTGAATTTCTCCTCTATCTCTCATTAATTTCAATTCATGCAACATATCTCTAAGGTTGTCTCTGTATCTTCTAACTCTATGTGGCATATATATATAGTAAAATAATTTAAATATAATAGATAAATAATGTAAATGGAAAAGGATGAACATGATAACGAAAAGATTCACGCAGAGCTTAATCATATTTACTTTTATTCTGAGGTTGACAGAAACTCCATCCATACTCTTATCAATTTACTAAAAGAAGCAGAAGAATATTGTTGCACTTTATCTCGCGTAACTAGCACAAAATTAATGCCAATTTATTTGCATATAAACTCATTTGGAGGTTGTATTTTCTCCGCATTTAATGCGATTGATTACATTCAAGCAAGCCGAGTACCTGTACATACTATCATTGAAGGATCAACTGCATCAGCAGGCACACTCATTAGCATTTGTGGAACAAAGCGTTATATGCGTCCAAATGCACACATGCTAATTCACCAATTGTCATCAGAATGCTGGGGAAAGATGGCTGAGATTGATGACCAGTACAACAATCTTAAAGGATTGATGGTGCGTATTAGAACACTGTACAAGAATAATACATCTATTCCAGACAAGGAATTGCGTAAATTATTAAAGAAGGATCTTTGGCTTACGTCTGACAAATGCATTGAATACAATTTAGTGGACAAGCTATGGAAAAAATAATTGTATATATTATATGGACAGATTATTTGGTAAAATGCGCAGGGCTGTCGGACTTAATAGAAGCAATAAAAGTAACAAGGATATTGTTAAGAATGTTACTTTTAACAATAATACTAAGAATAAACAACCTCTAAAATTTGTATTCGGTGAGCGCGTCAATATGAATCGCAAGAGTCCGACTCGCAAGATATTAAAAAAAAAATCATTTGTAACCAATGAAAACCCAATTGTAACCAAAAAAAACACATTTGTAACCAATGAAAACCCAATTACAACCAAAGAAAAACCACCTGCCATTAATTATGAAAAATTATTAATTATGAATAAGGAAAGGATGAATAAGGAAAGGATAAATAAGGAAATGATAAATAAGGAAAGAGCAAACAAGAATGAACTAGAAAACTTACATTTACAAATAGTACATCAAAACCACCCTAATGCCGCAACTAATATGGAGCTATACGGCAAATCAGGCAAAATATTTTTTCATCACAAACAATTAATAGAAGATATGAAATTAATGGGAAAGTATAATTTATATAAAAGTATTATATTGACAAGTACTATTGTAGCTACAACTGCTACATTGGATGCTGTACTAGCTTCAACTATTATATTAACACCATTAGTAGCTGCATTAACTGCTTTCACGCTTAAAGTAAATGAATATATCCAGGGCAAATACTTATGGCAGACGGGTGTTAATAGTTTTACCGAACAAGATATTGAAACATTAATAAATATATTGAACATGTATATTCGTATATTGTCGTCGCCTATTATTAAACCTTTATTTCAAGAGCGTGCTCTTTATGAAGAAAAATTTAACGAATATATGATATTAAAATCTATTGTAGATGGTGTATTAAATGAAAATGACCCATCTGTAAGTGATCATATCCGTAATATATACCATGCCATTATAAAGTTTAGAAATCGTCACGATAAAAAAATATCTGTTTGGAATGTATTTAAAATAATGGATTATTCAAGAAAAATAACATTTGTAATTGAACAAATAATAGAATTGAATTTAATCAAAGATAAATTAAAATTTATAGACTTGTTCAATTTATTTATTTCTTATTATAATATTTTAGAAATGATGATTAATATACAACATACGAAAGCTGATAACATTGAATGGATGTTAGAAATTGAAAAGAAAGAGAAAACAATAACAGAGAAAAAAGTTAAATTAATGTCAAGTATTCAATTTGATATCAAGCAACATAAAGATAATCCATGGTTTCGTATTAAAAAGGATACATCATACGATATTTCAAGACACGAAATTATAAAATTAGCAGAATTAACTTAAATAATACTTACAATTTCATTAAATGGATTCAATGCGTTCTCAGATGATGACTCTTTTGATGTATAAATCAACTTCAAATGAAGTAACTATATATACTATAATGTATAGTTTTTTTGCACTATATATGATTGATAAGTTTATATCATTTTTGCCTCACGTTACTGTTTACGTAAACAAATACTTTGAAAAAAAAATGATAACATTGACGCCAACTACAAAAGACAAACAGTCTTCCATTACATTTGACATTTATTTGAAACAAACGAATGACATATTGGCACATTCTCTTTTAGATTTTATTACATCTCAGCCAAATATTCAAAGTATATTGTATTCAAAACAAAATTTCATGTTAAATCATAAAAATCCTATTTTAATAGATCATTTGAATGAGATTTATATTTGTTTATTGAAAGAAGATATTAATGACGAAGATACTTCGCAAACTATAGAAATATACAGCTATACCATGAATGTAGAAGATTTAAGAGCTTTTATTAAAAAAATAGAATATAATTATACGATCAAAATACAGAATAAGTTGGGAGATCGTTTATATTATTTTAATGATATATCCACGGGAAAAATTAATAAGAGTGAGTACAACAAGATGCCTCCTTATGTATCATTTACGATGAAACCATTTGTAACCAATCGTCAATTCAGAAATGTAATTGGTGCAGAATCCAAGTTAATTGAAAAACGAGTTACATTTTTCAAACAAAACCAAAAATGGTATAATGAAAAGGGAATTCCATATACACTAGGGCTACTCTTATCTGGGCCACCTGGGGGTGGTAAAACATCAACTATCAAATGCGTTGCGAATGAAATGCGGCGTCATATTATTAATATTAAGTTGCACAAGTATGTTACTAAAACCCAAATGGAAAATCTATTTTTCAACGACACTATTAATGTTGTACAAAATGGTAAAACGGAACAATTTGTTATACCAATCTATAATCGCATTTATGTTTTTGAAGACATTGATTGTAACGACAATGACATTGTATTAGAGAGAAAGGAATATGAAACATTTGAAAAAAACGATGGATATTCTAATATTTCTGAACCTGTTACTCATAAAAACTGCTTTGATGAAAAAGAAAAGGAAAGAGAAGAATTATTTTCTAATGAAAAACTCTCTCTGTCATGTCTACTCAACATATTAGATGGTATTTTGGAAGCACCTGGGCGTATTATTATCATGACGACTAATTTTCCAAAACTATTAGATAAAGCATTAATACGTCCTGGGCGAATTGACTTAATATGTGAATTTACAAACTGTACAAACAATATGGTAATTGAATTTATTGAGAAATTTTACGATATTGATTTGCATCCAATAGAGATAGATCTAATTAACAATCTCACTGAGTTTAAATATTCACCAGCAGAAATAACAAAGGTTATGTTTGAAAATTTTGACAGTTATAAAAATTGTATAGAACAATTGAAAAATAATTAAATAGTGATAATATATGAAGATATGTAATTATGATGAAATAGATGTGTTACCTTATTCATTGGTGATTATGGATTTAGATGAAACATTGATACACTTTGACGGAATGTATGACAAATGGTGGGAAGATAATTTAAAATATTCCAATCAAATAGAAGTATATAGGAGATGGATACAACTCATATCATTCAATATGCCAATGTTGCTAGATCAATATGAATTTGAGTGTTTATTGGCAAGAATAGAAGATACCAATAGCAGATTGGTTATATTAAGTACACGAAGTTCATATTTGTGCGAAATAACATTACAGCAACTCGTTTATTGTAATATTATTCTTCCATTGGACGATATTTACTTTTCTAACAAAAAAGGTAGAATGGCGCACAGTATAAAAAGAAAATATACATACGATTATCTAATTTTTGTAGATGATGAAAAATCAAATCTTAATGATGTAAAAATATGGATACCTGATGCAATATGTTATCATCTTAAACATAATAATATAAATAAAAAAATACAATAGATATATGTACAAGATTGTTTTTGCAAATCAAACTGATTATGATGTCTATGAAACAAATACATTTCAAAAAGTTGATATAACTCCGCCATCCAAAATATTTAATAACGACACATTTAATTTAAATGGTGAAATAGTACACTCCCCAGTAAGAATTGATAAATACATACCCGGTGTACTAGATCTAACCAGGACTTACGGTAAAGATGGTAAATTTTTATACTTGTGTAAACCAGACGATAAACGATTACCTTTTTTCATTATACCATATTCAATACCAGTAACATTTTTAAAGAACGTGAAATATTTATATATTACTTTCCAGTTTATAAATTGGTATGATTTGCCGAGGGGTTCTATTACACAAAATCTAGGATGTGTTGATAACCCTGAACATTTTTATGAATATATGTTGTACTGTAAATCATTGAATGTTTCAATTCAATCATTTACAAAAGATGTTAATAAAGCTGTAAAAGATGAAGATGTAATTAAACAAATAGTAACCCAATATTCAATTCCATTACGCAAGGGTAATATTTTTACAATAGATGCGCCTGGTAGTATAGATCTTGATGATGCAATTAGTATAAAAGATAATATTCTCAGTGTATATATTAGCCATGTACCCATTATCATGGACTATTTGAACGTATGGGAATCATTTACAAACAGAATATCCAATATTTATTTGCCCGATAAAAAACGTAATATGTTGCCAAGTGCATTGGCCGAACTATGTAGTTTAAATGAAGGATGTCAACGTATATGCCTAGCAATGGATATTAATATGGATACACACGACTATACGTTTGATATATGTGTTGTTAAAATAAAACACAATTATACATATGATACGAACTTGGATGAAAATGAAGATTATCAAAAAATTAAATCTTTATTCAAAACTAAAACTTCAAATGATTTGATAAGCAAAATTATGATATTATTCAATTCAAATAGCGCTACAACTTTAAAACGGTATAAAGAAGGAATATATAAAAATGTCTCTCACAATTACGATTTTATGAAGAATCAATCTTCTGATTATAAAATGTATAATGAAGAAGTAAATTATTTACATATTACATCTCCTATCAGGAGACTAGTTGATATATTAAATATTTATCAACTGTCTAAAAGAGAAAATATATTTAACCATAGTGAAAAAGCAGATGCATTTTATATTAAATGGTTTAACAAATTGGACTATATCAATAAGTGTTTCAAAAGTATTAAAAAGGTACAGAATAAATGTAAAATATTATCAATATTTGAAAGCGAAAAACATAAAATATACAAGGGATATGTATATGATAAAATAATACGTACCGATAATAAGTACAGATACCAAGTACATATTCATGATTTAAATCTAAACTATGATTTAACTATCACCGATGATTTGACAGAAAATTTAGATTATTCATTTAAATTATACGTATTTCATGATGAATCTAAACTTAGAAATAAAGTTAAACTCCAAATGGTTTAATTTATGGTTTTCGGCCAAATATTCTTAAAAATCTATTTTTATATGATGGCCGTTTATTGGGTTGATTATTATTGTTTTGTTTATTCGCGCCATTGCCTTGTTCGTCGAAATTTTTTAATAACCTTTTAGGAGCGCCTTTGTCTAGTTCGTCTAAAACTTCATCACCATAGTCTTGAGTTTTATTTCTCTCTTTCTACTTTTATTACGCCGGGTCGCATTAAATTTACGCAATATTATAAATAAAGTGATTCATTAGTACAAACAAACTTTAATAACTTGGATCCTTCTTTAATCTTTTCTAGAAAATCTAGATCGCATACATCTTCTAGTTCTTTTGCCATATTCACTAGCTTTAAACAACACTTAATAAAATCTCCCGTAAACCATTCCTTTTCTCTCTTCATTTCATGTATTAATTGTACAGCCTCTGTTTCATTCGTACAACCATTGAGCCACTGTTTTACATATTTGATCATGTCGTATTGTATTGTTGTGTAAGAAGAACACAATTCATATTTTACTTCTTGATCATTGTAATATTCCATCCGTTCTGACATATATTTTAATTCATTCACTAATTCAGTAGGAACATGTTCTTTTCTCTCGTCTGATACTTTAATATCATACATGCAACTAAGCAAACAGAAAATATCTACATACGAATGTTTCTTAAATCCATCATACTTTTCATACATATCTGAAAATACAAGGGGATGTATTTCGTGGATAGCAGAAGCCATATCTCTCTTCTTGTCTACAAAATGATTCTCGTTTAAAATATTATGAATTGCGGTAACTTGATTATCTACGTATCCTTGTGCATATCCTTTGTACGTTTCATGTTTTTGCATTTCTACTTTTAGTTCTACCATCTTGTGATAGAGAGATAATTGAGTTTCAAAATCTGGTTGTTCACTTTCTATATTCTGTATTTCCTTTAAGATTTGTTTTCTGATTTTATTTTTAGAAATAGACAAATCCTCTTTTAAATTTAAATAATGCTTGCATACACTTTCTATTTTTAAAAGAGGTGCATACTCATCGTATATTTTTCTTAAATCATTAATTGATGTATCGGCATGTGATATTTCATTCAATATGTCTTGGTACATGAGAGACTTTTCTATATTTTCTTTCGGGTTTTCACTATGTAATATGAGAGAATAACCAATCTTAAATTTGGATTTCAATACCTTGGGTCCACTATGTAACAACTTATGATAATAGCTTGTATCTACATGATTATACAAATTGGTTAGTAAAATCACATGTCCTACTTTATCAATATTTCTTCTTCCTGCGCGACCACACATTTGTGTAAATTCGTGGCTATACAACAATCTATTTTTGTTCCCATCATGTTTGTACAAGCTGGTAAAACAAACTGTTTTTGTAGGCATATTTAGTCCTATTGAAAAAGTTTCCGTTGCAAAAAGGACACGTATATACTTTTTATCATATAAAATTTCCATCATCTCTCTAAATATAGGTAACATGCCAGCATGATGTACACCGATACCCTTGTGTAGTAATTTCAAATAATATTGATATTCGGGCAACATCATGTATTCCTTCCAATTACTCACTTTGGATACAAGTAGTTGTCTGCATACTGGTTCAATCTCATAATCCTTTTCACCATCATTAAATAAAGGCACCATGATATCATTTGCTAATTCTTCAACTTGTTTTCTAGAAAAAACAAAAAATAATGCTGGAAACATTTCTTTTTCTCTCAATTTATCACATAATTGATTAACAACATATTTACGATTCACTGATTTGTCGTTTGATTTTAAATAATGAAGGCATTTATTATTTTTATTGATAACATCTTCCATGTTTTCAAGAGAAACTAAAACATTATTTTTACTTTCAAATAATTTTTTAGTCGGAGGATCCATGACTTCTAACATTTTAGGAGGTACACAAAAATACAAATAATGTATCAAAGGAACAACTCGCGTGTTTGTACTACATATAACTACTTTATTATCCTTTATTGTCTCAATCCATTTTGCAAACTTTTCCTTCTCTCCTATTGTTGCAGAAAGCATTACCATTTGAACATGTTTAGGTAACATAATAATACATTGCTCCCAAACAGTGCCTCTATCCGCGTCATCTATATAATGTACTTCGTCAAAAATAACACACCCTAATTCATTCTCAATATCCATTTCAATCGTTAGATATGAATTTTTCTTGCGAAATAAATTATTTTGCAAGATCTCGGTTGTCATAATAATAACATCTGCGCCAGGATTATGTTTATTATCGCCCGTCAAAATACCAATTTCTATATCAGGAAACTTGGAACAGAATTCGGCATATTTTTGATTACTAAGTGCCTTAATCGGCGAAGTATAGATAATCTTTTTACCTAGCTTAGTAAAATGGCGAATTGCATGTTCTGCTGGCAATGTTTTACCAGAACCAGTGTGTGCCGTAACCAACGTATGATATCCAGATTCAATAGATTGGATAGCCTCTTTTTGGAACGGGCTTAATTCAAACATCTATATGTATATAAAAATTAATCTTTAAACCTATATATGTTATCTAATACGTATGATATAATTAAGGTCATCAACTCAGGTACGTTTTCAAAATTATATGAAGGTATACACGTTCATAAAAAAACAAAAGTGGCGATCAAATGCGAAAGTGACCCTATCTGTAAGAAGTTACTGGACCACGAGATCGAAA
>Ga0187844_10001941_pt1 | contig 15257 bp, 11 predicted proteins | sample SpaLakP09_SKY_50_FD_134517 | JGI IMG/M metagenome (GOLD analysis project Ga0187844, IMG submission 134517) | Oligotrophic lake water microbial communities from Sparkling Lake, Wisconsin, USA - SP09_SKY_50 | ecosystem: Environmental > Aquatic > Freshwater > Lake | place: USA: Sparkling Lake...
AGCTTGAAGAGCTGCAACAGGCGCTAGAGGCCAGCCTCTCGGTGCTGCAGCCGGGCGGGCGCCTGGTGGTGATCAGCTTCCACTCGCTCGAAGACCGCATCGTCAAGCAGTTCATCGCCAAGCACTCCAAGGAGGTGTACGACCGCCGTGCGCCCTTTGCCAAGCCGCAGCCGATGAAGCTCGTTGCGCTGGACCGCATCAAGCCCAGTGCTGCCGAGGTCGAGGCGAACCCCCGCGCACGCAGCGCGATCATGCGCGTGGCCGAACGCACGGCCACCGTCTGATATGACCCGGCTCAACCTCGTCCTGCTGGTGGCTGTGCTGGCCAGTGCCATCTATCTGGTGCACACCCAGTACGAGTCGCGCCGCCTGTTCACTGAGCTGGACCGGGCGATTGCCGAAGCGCGCCGCCTGGAAACCGAGCACCAGCGCCTGCAGGTGGAAAAACGCGCGCAGGCCACGCCGCTGCGCGTGGAGAAGATCGCCCGCGACCAGCTGAAAATGCGCACCGCCACGCCCGCCATCACGCAGTACGTGTCCGACCCGCAGGGTGCGGCGGTCGCAGCGGCCAGCACGGCGGCGCAGCCCGGGAGCGCACAGCCATGAGCCGCAGCGTGGTTTACACCGCCAGCCCCCTGCTGGCCAGCAAGACGCCGGTCTGGCGCAGCAAGTTCATCGTGGCGATGATCGCGCTGGGCTTTGTGGGCCTGGGCGCGCGCGCGGCCTATGTGCAGGTGTTTGGCAACGACTTCTTCCAGCGCCAGGGCGAGGTGCGGTTTGCCCGCACGCTGGAGCTGCCCGCCAACCGCGGCAAGATCCTGGACCGCAACGGCCTGATCCTGGCGTCCAGCGTGCCAGCGGCCAGCATCTGGGCCATCCCCGAGGATGTGGACCAGGACAAGCCCGAGGTGCGCGCCAAGCTCAAGCAGCTGGCCAAGCTGCTCGACATGCCCCAGGCCGAGCTGATGAAAAAGCTGGCCGACGAGGACAAGACCTTCGTCTGGGTCAAGCGCCAGCTCGACTGGGACGTGGGCCAGCAGATCGCCAAGCTCGACATCAAGGGCATCTACCAGCGCAAGGAATACAAGCGCCAGTACCCCGAGGGCGAGGCCGCTGCCCACGTGGTGGGTTTCACCAACGTGGAAGACCATGGCCAGGAAGGCATGGAGCTGGCCTTCAACAAGGATTTGGCGGGCAAGCCGGGCTCGCGCCGGGTGATCAAGGACCGCCTGGGCCGCGTGGTCGAGGGCGTGGGCGAGACCGTCCCGCCGGTGGACGGCAAGGACATGCAGCTGTCCATCGACAGCAAGGTGCAGTTCTTTGCGTACCAGAAGCTGCGCGACCAAGTCACGGCCCACAAGGCCAAGGCGGGCAGCGTGGTGGTGCTGGATGCCCACACGGGCGAGGTGCTGGCACTGGCCAACTACCCCAGCTATGTGCCCGACAAGCGCCAGAACCTGACCGGCGAGCAGCTGCGCAACCGCGCGCTCACCGACACCTTCGAGCCGGGCTCGACCATGAAGCCCATCACCATCGGCCTGGCGCTGGAAAGCGGCCGGGTGCGGCCTGAGACTGTGGTGGACACCACGCCCGGCCGCATCAACATCACGGGCTCCACCATTTCGGACACGCACAACTACGGCGTGCTCACGGTGGAAGGCGTGATCCAGAAATCCAGCAACGTGGGCACCACCAAGCTCGCCATGCAGATGCCCGCGCGCGAGATGTGGGAGACCTTCTCGGCCGCAGGTTTTGGCCAGAAGCCGCAGATTGACTTCCCCGGCGCGGTCAGCGGGCGGCTGCGCCCGTACAAGACCTGGCGCCCGGTGGAGCAGGCCACCATGTCCTACGGCTACGGCCTGTCGGCCAGCCTGTTCCAGATGGCGCGGTCGTACACCGTGTTTGCCAACAGCGGGCGCGTGATCCCCGCCACCATGCTCAAGTCCGAGCAGCCCGCCGTGGGCGTGCCCGTGTTCTCCGAACGCACGGCCGACCAGGTGCGCAAGATGCTGCAGATGGCCGCAGGCCCGGGCGGCACGGGCCAGAAGGCACAGACCGTGGGCTACTCGGTGGGCGGCAAGTCGGGCACGGCGCGCAAGCAGGTCGGCAAGAACTACGCCGTGGGCAAATACCGCGCCTGGTTCACCGGCATGGCGCCCATCGACAAGCCGCGCATCGTCGTGGCCGTGATGATCGACGAGCCCAGCAACGGCGTGTACTACGGCGGTGCCGTGGCCGCGCCGGTGTTCAGCGAAGTGGTGCAGCAGACGCTGCGCATGATGGGCGTGCAGCCCGACATGGCCGTCAAGCCGCAGATCGTGGCCAACGCGGTGGAGGAGTCGCTGTGACAGCGGCCGTACCACTGCTCACCTCGGTGCACGACGCCGTGGTCTGGCTGCGCGAGCGTGTCACGGGCACGCTGCAGACCGACAGCCGCCAGATCCGCCCGGGCGATGGTTTCATTGCCTGGCCCGGCGCCGCCACCGATGGCCGCGCACACATTGGCGATGCGCTGGCACGCGGGGCCGTGGCCTGCCTGGTGGAACACGAAGGCGCCGAGGCGTTTGCGCTGGCGGGGCTGCCCGTTGCCGCGCTGCACGGGCTGAAGGCCGCCACGGGCCTGATTGCCGCCGACTGGTTCGAACACCCCACGCAGGCCCTGGACGTGCTCGCTGTGACGGGCACCAACGGCAAGACCAGCACCAGCTGGTGGCTGGCCGAAGCGCTCAATGTGCTATCAAAAAATGAGCTATATGGGCATGATGGGTGCGCGGTAGTAGGCACTTTGGGCATGGGAACACCGCCTGCGCTCACCAGCACGGGCATGACCACGCCGGATCCGGTCCGCCTGCAGCGCGCGTTTAGGCAGTTTGCCGATGCAGGCCGTGGCGCCTGCGCCATCGAGGCCTCGTCCATTGGCCTCGCCGAACACCGGATGGTGGGCACCCGCATCCGCGTGGCGCTGTTCACCAACTTCACGCAGGACCACCTGGACTACCACGCGGGCATGGCCGCCTACTGGCAAGCCAAGAGCATGCTGTTCGACTGGCCGGGCCTGCAGGCCGCCGTGGTCAACATCGACGATGCGCGCGGAGCCGAGCTGCATGCCACGCTCGCAGGGCGCAACCTGGATCTGTGGAGCGTTTCCATCACCGGCCCCGCCCGGCTGGCGGCACGCGACATCGGCATGGGCGACGGTGGCCTGCGCTTCACCGTGGCCGAAGGCGTGCAGGCGCATGTGCTGCAGACGCGCGTGATCGGTCTGTACAACGTCGCCAACCTGCTGGGCGTGCTGGCGGGTTTGCGCGCGCTGGGTGTGCCGCTGGAGCACGCGCTGTATGCCTGCGCCCAGCTCTCGCCCGTGCCCGGCCGCATGGAGCAGATCCACCAGAACGGCCAGCCCCTGGTGGCCGTGGACTACGCCCACACGCCCGATGCGCTGGAAAAAGCCCTGCAGGCGCTGCGCCCCGTTGCTGCCGAGCGCGGCGGGCAGCTGTGGTGCGTGTTTGGCTGCGGCGGCGACCGCGATGCGGGCAAGCGCCCGCTGATGGGTGCCGTGGCGCAGCAGCAGGCCGACCAGGTGGTCGTGACCAGCGACAACCCGCGCAGCGAAGACCCCGCCGCCATCCTGCACCAGATCCTGCAAGGCACCATTGCCAGCACCGCTGTGCAGGCCGAGCCCGACCGCGCTGCCGCCATCGCCCTGGCCGTGGCCGCCGCGGCGCCCGCCGATGTGGTGCTGATTGCGGGCAAGGGCCACGAAAACACCCAGGAGACGGCGGGTGTGCACCAGCCCTTCTCCGACATGGCCCATGCGCTTGGTGCGCTGCAGGCCCGAGGAGCCCGCCCATGAGCGCCACCCCCGGCACCATGCTCACCCTGCAACAAGCCCTGGCGCTGCTGCAGCCGCAGACCCCTGCTGCGCGCCTGGTGGGCGAGGGCGCCACGGCCCTGGCCCGCGTGCACACCGACACGCGCACCCTGCAGCCCGGCGATTTGTTTGTGGCGCTCAAGGGCGAGCGTTTTGACGCCAATGCCTTCCTGGCCGATGCACGCGCCGGGGGCGCTGCCGCAGCCATTGCCCATGGCGGCCTCGCGGCTGCGGGCCTGCCGGGCATCGAGGTGCCCGACAGCCTGGCCGCCCTGGGGGCGCTGGCCACGGGCTGGCGCGCGCAGTTCAACCTGCCGCTGATCGGTGTGACCGGCAGCAACGGCAAGACCACGGTGACGCAGATGGTTGCGTCCATCCTGCGCGCCTGGCAGGGCGATGCCGCCTTTGCCACCCAGGGTAACTTCAACAACGACATTGGCGTGCCGCTGATGCTGCTGCGCCTCACGCCCGCACACCGCGCCGCCGTGATCGAGATGGGCATGAACCACCCGGGCGAAATCGCCCAGCTCGCTGCGATGGCCCGGCCCACGGTGGCGCTGGTCAACAACGCGCAGCGCGAGCACCTGGAGTTCATGCACACCGTCGAGGCCGTGGCGCGCGAGAACGGCTCGGTGTTTGCCAGCCTGCCCGCCGATGGCGTGGCGGTGTTCCCGGCGGGCGATGCCTACACGGGCCTGTGGCAGTCGCTGGCGCTGGCGCAGCCGGGCCGCCGCACGCTCACGTTTGGCGAGGGCGGCGATGTTCGCTGCGCGCGCGCCGCCTGGGAGCGCGGCGCCTGGGCCGTGGCCATGGCCACACCCCGGGGCGAGGTCGCCACGCGCCTGCACATTGCCGGCCGCCACAACGTGACCAACGCCCTGGCCGCCACCGCCTGCGCGCTGGCCGCAGGCGCACCGCTGGCCGCCATTGCCCAGGGGCTGCGCGACTTCACGCCGGTCAAGGGCCGCTCGCGCGCGTTCAGCGTGGCGGTGGCGGGCCGCGAGGTCACGGTGGTGGACGACACCTACAACGCCAACCCCGACTCCATGCGCGCCGCCATCGAGGTACTGGCCGAACTGCCCGGCCCGCAGCTGCTGGTGATGGGCGACATGGGCGAGGTGGGCGACCAGGGGCCGCAGTTCCACGCCGAGGCCGGGGCGTTGGCCCACACGGCGGGCATTCCCCTGCTGTTTGCGCTGGGTGCGCAGTCGGTGCACGCGGCTTCGGCCTATGGCAACGGGCAAGGGGGTGTTGCCCGGCATTTCAACGAGATGGGCGCACTGCTGGATGCGGTGCGCCAGGCCCTGCCCACAGTGGGCAGCGTGCTGGTCAAGGGATCGCGATTCATGAAGATGGAACAGGTGGTGGGGGCCATTGCCGCTGCTGCACCACCCCCAGAACAACAACAAAAGACGATGGAATCACTGGAGGGACCCCATGGCGCAACACATTGACATTGCCCGCGTGGTGCCTGCCTTGGCCGGAGGTGCCCCATGCTGCTGATGCTGTCGCAATGGCTGCAAGGGCTGTCGCCCGAGTTCGGCTTTTTCCGCGTGTTCCAGTACCTCACCTTCCGTGCGGTGATGGCGGCCATGACGGCGTTGCTCATCGGCCTGGTGGCGGGCCCCAAGGTGATTCGCATCCTCACCTCGCTCAAGATCGGCCAGCCCATCCGGGGCTATGCCATGCAGTCGCACCTGTCCAAGAGCGGCACGCCCACCATGGGCGGCGTGCTCATCCTGCTGTCTATCGCGATCTCGACCCTGCTGTGGTTCGACCTGTCCAACCGCTTCGTGTGGATCGTGCTCATTGTCACGCTGGGTTTTGGTGCCATGGGCTGGGTGGATGACTGGCGCAAGGTGGTCAACAAGGACCCCGAGGGCATGCGCTCGCGCGAGAAGTATTTCTGGCAGTCCATCATCGGCCTGGTGGCCGCGCTGTACCTGGCGTTCAGCATTTCCGAAAGCTCCAACGCCAAGGTGTGGGAGCTGTTTGTGGCGTGGGTGCAGTCCGGCTTTTCGCTCGACCTGCCCCCCAAGGCCGGGCTGCAGCTGCCGTTCTTCAAGGAGATCAGCTACCCGCTGGGCGTGCTGGGCTTCGTGGTCCTGACCTACCTCGTCATCGTGGGTTCGAGCAACGCGGTCAACCTGACCGACGGCCTGGACGGCCTGGCCATCATGCCGGTGGTGATGGTGGGCTCGGCCCTGGGCGTGTTCGCCTATGTCACCGGCAGCTCGGTGTACTCCAAGTACCTGTTCTTCCCGCACATCCCCGGTTCGGGCGAGCTGCTGATCTTCTGCGCGGCCATGGCCGGTGCGGGCCTGGCCTTTCTGTGGTTCAACGCCCACCCCGCGCAAGTGTTCATGGGCGACGTGGGCGCACTGGCGCTGGGCGGCGCGCTGGGCACCATCGCCGTGATCGTGCGGCAAGAGATTGTGCTGGCCATCATGGGCGGCATCTTTGTGGTCGAGGCCCTGTCGGTGATGCTGCAGGTGACCTGGTTCAAGTACACCAAGAAGCGCTATGGCGAGGGCCGCCGCCTGCTGAAGATGGCGCCGCTGCACCACCACTTTGAAAAGAGCGGCTGGAAGGAAACGCAGGTCGTTGTGCGCTTCTGGATCATCACCATGCTGCTGTGCCTGATTGGCCTGTCCACCCTGAAACTGCGATGAACCCGAACGATCCCTCCACCGTCCCAGGCACCCCGGATGTGCCGGAGGCCACGCCGACCGAGGCGGGGCTGGGGGTGGGCGCGCCCGGTGCTGCAAGCGCCGGGCCCACGACCGATGGGGTGGCGCCGCCCGAGTCGTCTGCCGTTCCGGCCGCTCCAGCCACTGAGGCAGATGTGGATGCCGGTGTGGACACGGACCTGAGCCCGTCTGCAGAGACCGCCCCCGAGCTGAAGGCTTCTTCCGATGCCGAGGCCCCAACGCCCGCCACCGAAGCCCCTGCCGCCACGACCCCAGCCCCCAGCACCGCCTGGAACCCCGAGGCCGTGCCCGCCGTTTCGGCCGCCAAGGCCGCCGCCGATTTTGTGGCGCAGATTTTTGCCGAGGTGGCTGCCCCCGAAGGGCCCGCCGTTGCCGAACCCGACGCCGCGCAAGACGCGGACCTGCAGGAAGAATCTGCGCCCGCAGAGCCCCTGGTCAGCCCCGTGGAGGCCATGGCCCAGCGGCTGCAGGGCCAGAACATCCTCATCCTGGGCCTGGGCGCCTCGGGCATGGCCATGGCGCGCTGGTGTGTGCGCTGCGGGGCACAGGTCACCGTGGCCGACACCCGCGCGGCCCCGCCCCAACTGCCCGCGCTGCAGCAGGAGATGCCCCAGGTCCGCTTTGTGGCGGGCGCCTTCGATGCCAGCCTGGTGGTGGGGCAGAACCTGCAGGCCGTCTACCGCTCGCCCGGGCTGAGTCCGCAGCAGGTTGCTCCTGTTTTGGAAGCGGCTGCGGCAAGCGGGGTGCGCGCAGGGGGCGAATTAAGCTTGTATTCCGATGCGCTGGCCGCGCTGCGCGCCTCGCATGCGTACGCGCCAGCGGTGCTGGCCATCACCGGCACCAACGGCAAGACCACCGTGACATCGCTCACCGGCCAGCTGGTGGAGCGCGCTGGCAAAAGCGTGGCGGTGGCGGGCAACATCGGCCCCACGCTGCTGGACACGCTGGCCACGCACCTGGATGCGGACACGCTGCCCGAGGTGTGGGTGCTGGAGCTGTCGAGCTTTCAGCTCGACGGCACGAACGTGGGTGAAGGGGGCTTCGAGCCCACGGCCGCCACCGTGCTCAACATCACCCAGGACCACCTGGACTGGCACGGCAGCATCGAGGCCTATGCCGCCGCCAAGGCCCGTATCTTTGGCCAGACCGGCCTGATGATCCTGAACCGCGAAGACCCGACCGTGATGGGTATGCTGCCGCCGCCCGGCCGCCCGAAGGCGGCAGCGGCCCCCTCGGGGGGCAGCGCAGCGCACGCAGTGGCAAGCGTGGGGGCTACCCAGCCTGTGCCCCCACCCATCAAGGTCAAGCTGCAAAAGCCCCAGGTGCGTGCCCACATCACCTTTGGTGCCGACATGCCCCGGCGCCCGGGCGACTTCGGCATCGAGGTCGTGAGCGGCATGCCCTGGCTGGTGCGCGCCATGGACGCCGACGAAACCCGCAAGCGCGGCCGCAATGAGGCGGAGGAAGACCTGCACATCCAGCGGCTCATGCCCGCCGATGCGTTGCGCATCCGGGGCCGCCACAACGCCACCAACGCACTGGCTGCGCTGGCCCTGGCCTCGGCCACCGGCTGCCCGCTGGCGCCCATGCTGTATGGCCTGCGCGAATACCGGGGCGAGCCGCACCGTGTGGAGCCCGTGGCCATCCTCCACGGCGTCGAGTATTTCGACGACAGCAAGGGCACCAACGTGGGCGCCACGGCGGCCGCCCTGGTCGGGCTGGGAGCCGAGCGCCGCCTGGTGGTCATCCTGGGCGGCGAGGGCAAGGGGCAGGACTTTGCCCCGCTGGCCGCCCCCGTGGCGCGCTATGCACGTGCCGTGGTGCTGATCGGCCGCGACGCGCCGCTGATCCGCACCGCGCTGCAGGACACCGGCGTGGTGCTGCTGGACGCCCCCACGCTGCCCGACGCCGTGGCGCTGGCCGCCCAGCGCGCCCATGCGGGCGACGCCGTGCTGATGTCGCCCGCCTGCGCCAGTTTTGACATGTTCAAGGACTACGAACACCGTGCGCAGGTTTTCTGCGACACGGTGCGGGCCATGGCCGACGATGCCGGCCAGTCGGCGGAGGGCATGGCATGACCGCACCCGCCAGCACCCTGCTGCAACGCCTGACCGGCTGGTTCGGCGGCCTGCCCGGCAAGGCGGCCGATGTGCTGCCCGTGCGTGTGGGTGGCACCGAATACCGCCAGTCTTCCAGCACACCCGCGAGTGTGCTGGGCTTTGACCAGACCCTGCTGTGGGTGGTGGTGGCGCTGCTCGCCTGGGGGCTGGTGATGGTGTATTCGGCGTCGATTGCGATGCCGGACAACCCACGGTTTGCCAACTACTCGCCCACCCATTTCCTCACGCGCCACATGATGTATCTGGTGGTGGGGTTTGTGGCGGCGCTACTGGCGTTCCAGGTGCCCATGCTGCTGTGGGAGCGGGTGGCACCCTGGCTGTTTGTGGTGGCGCTGCTGCTCTTGGTGGCGGTGCTGATCCCCGGCGTGGGCAAGGTGGTCAATGGCGCGCGGCGCTGGTTGTCCATCGGCCCCATTGGCTTTCAGCCGTCCGAGGTGGCCAAGTTTGCCGTGCTTATCTATGCCGCCGACTACATGGTGCGCAAGATGGAAGTGAAGGAACGCTTCTTCCGCGCCGTGCTGCCCATGGGCGCGGCTGTGGCCATCGTGGGTGTGCTGCTGCTGGCCGAGCCCGACATGGGCGCCTTCATGGTGGTGGCCGTAATCGCCATGGGCATCCTGTTCCTGGGCGGCGTCAATGCCCGCATGTTCTTCTTGATTGCAGGCGTTCTGGTGGGTGCTTTCGCCATCATGATCGCCAGCTCGCCCTGGCGGCGTGAGCGCGTGTTTGCCTACCTCGATCCCTTCAGCGAACAGCATGCGCTGGGCAAGGGCTACCAGCTGTCGCACTCGCTGATCGCCATCGGGCGGGGCGAGATTTTTGGCGTGGGACTGGGCGGCAGCGTTGAAAAGCTGCACTGGCTGCCCGAGGCCCACACCGACTTCCTGCTGGCCGTGATTGGCGAGGAGTTCGGCCTGGTGGGTGTGCTGGCCCTCATCGTGCTGTTCTTCTGGATGATCCGCCGCATCATGCACATCGGCCGCCAGGCCATCGCGCTGGACCGCGTGTTCTCCGGCCTCGTCGCGCAGGGCGTGGCGATCTGGATTGGCTTCCAGGCCTTCATCAACATGGGCGTGAACCTGGGCGCCTTGCCGACCAAGGGGCTCACGCTGCCGCTGATGAGCTTTGGGGGGTCGGCGATCCTGATGAATCTCGTGGCGCTGGCAGTGGTGTTGCGGGTGGATTATGAAAACAAACTTCTCATGCGCGGAGGCCGCGTATTAGAAGTTTGTTTCAACAAAACAAGCGGTGCATTGCGCAAGCAATGCCGGGCACGCAGTGCCTCATGAGAGGAGGCCGCGTATGAGCAAGCAGAAGACCGCCCTCATCATGGCCGGCGGCACCGGTGGCCACATCTTCCCCGGCCTCGCCGTGGCCGAAGAGTTGCGTGCACGCGGCTGGCGCGTGCACTGGCTGGGCGCGCCCGGCAGCATGGAGTCGCGCATCGTGCCGCAGCACGGTTTTGCGCTGGAACTCATCGATTTTTCGGGTGTGCGCGGCAAGGGCGTTGTCACGCTGGCCCTGCTGCCGCTGCGCCTGCTGCGCGCGTTCTGGCAAGCGCTGCAGGTGGTGCGCCGCGTCAAGCCCGATGTGGTGGTGGGCCTGGGGGGCTACATCACCTTTCCGGGCGGCATGATGGGCGTGCTGGCGGGCAAGCCTTTGGTGCTGCACGAGCAGAACTCGGTGGCCGGCATGGCCAACAAGGTGCTGGCCGGTGTGGCCGACCGCGTGTTCACCGCTTTCCCCAATGTGTTCAAGCAGGGGCAGTGGGTGGGCAACCCGCTGCGCACCGCCTTCACGCAGCAGCCCGGCCCGGCCGAGCGGTTTGCGGGCCGCAGTGGCCCGCTGCGCCTGCTGGTGGTGGGCGGCAGCCTGGGCGCGCGCGCGCTCAACGAGATCGTGCCGCAGGCCGTGGCGTTGATGCCTGCCGAAAAACGGCCCTCCGTGATCCACCAGAGCGGTGCCACGCAGATCGACGCCTTGCGCGCCAACTACGCGGCGGCTGGGGTCGCCGCCGAATGCACGCCTTTCATCGACGACACGGCCAGCGCGTTTGCTGCGGCCGACATCATCGTCTGCCGTGCCGGTGCCAGTACCGTGACCGAAATTGCCGCCGTGGGGGCCGCGTCCATTTTTGTGCCCTTCCCCTCAGCCGTGGACGACCACCAGACCACCAATGCACAGTTCCTGGTGAACGCGGGCGGCGGCTGGCTGGTGCAGCAGCGCGACCTCACGCCCCAGGGGCTGTCGCAGATGCTATTGAATTTAGAGCGCTCCACGTTGGTGGATAGCGCGCAGAAGGCCAAAAACATGCAAAAAATCAACGCCACCCGCGAAGTGGTGACTGCCTGCGAGGAGTTGGCCCAACCATGAAACACGCCATTCGCCACATTCACTTTGTCGGCCTGGGCGGCGCGGGCATGAGCGGCATCGCCGAGGTGCTGTTCAACCTGGGCTACCGCATCTCGGGCTCGGACCTGGCCGACAGCGCCACGCTGCGCCGCCTGCAGGGTCTGGGCATCCAGACCTGCCTGGGCCACGCGGCGGCGCACATCGACGGCGCGGACGCCGTGGTCACCTCCACGGCGGTGACGCCCGACAACCCCGAAGTGCTGGCCGCACGCGAGAAGAAGATCCCCGTGGTGCCGCGTGCCCTCATGCTGGCCGAGCTGATGCGCCTGAAGCAGGGCATTGCGATTGCGGGCACCCACGGCAAGACGACGACCACCAGCCTCGTGACCAGCGTGCTGGCCGAGGCCGGGCTGGACCCGACCTTTGTGATCGGCGGCAAGCTCAACAGCGCGGGCGCCAACGCCAAGCTGGGCAGCGGCGACTACATCGTGGTCGAGGCGGATGAGTCCGATGCGTCGTTCCTGAACCTGCTGCCCGTGATGGCGGTGGTCACCAACATCGACGCCGACCACATGGAGACCTACGGCCACGACTTCGGCCGTCTCAAGGGCGCGTTTGTCGATTTTCTGCACCGCATGCCGTTCTATGGCACGGCCATCCTGTGTGTGGACAGCCCGGCCGTGCGCGACATCCTGCAAAGCGTGACCTGCCCCATCACCAGCTACGGCTTTTCGGAAGACGCCCAGGTGCGCGCCATCGACGTGCGTGCCGAGGCGGGCCAGATGCGCTTCACCGTGCAGCGGCGCAACGGCGTGACGCTGCCCGACATGGAGATCGTGCTCAACCTCGCGGGCGAGCACAACGTGCTCAACGCGCTGTCGGCGATTGCCGTGGCGGTGGAGTTGAACATCCCCGACGAAGCTGTGCAGCGCGCGCTCGCAGGTTTCAAGGGCGTGGGGCGGCGCTTCCAGCGGTATGGCGACCTGCCTGCGAAGGACGGCGGCACCTTCTCCGTCATCGACGACTACGGTCACCACCCGGTGGAGATGGCCGCCACGCTGGCCGCTGCACGCGGTGCATTCCCGGGCCGCCGCCTGGTGCTGGCCTTCCAGCCGCACCGCTACAGCCGCACGCGCGATTGTTTTGAAGATTTTGTGAAGGTCATCGGCAACGCCGATGCCGTGCTGCTGACCGAGGTGTACGCAGCGGGCGAGGCGCCCGTGGTGGCGGCCGATGGCCGCTCACTGGCGCGCGCGCTGCGCGTGGCGGGCCGGGTGGAGCCTGTGTTCATCGACAACGTGGCCGACCTGCCCCAGGCCATCGCCGACAACGCCAAGGACGGTGACGTGGTGATGTGCATGGGCGCGGGCTCCATCGGCGCGGTGCCGGGCAAGGTGGTGGATATGCTACAAAATAGTGAGCTGAAAGCGCTGAAGGGGAGCGCGGTATGACCTCTTTTGATTCCAATATTGATGTGAAATCCCTGGGCAAGGTGGCCGTGCTCATGGGCGGTGATTCGGCCGAGCGCGAGGGCTCGCTCATGTCGGGCAGCGGCGTGCTGCAGGCGCTGCGCTCGCGCGGTGTGGATGCGCATGCCTTCGACCCGGCGCAGAACGCGCTGGGCGACCTGAAGCGCGACGGCTATACGCGCTGCTTCATCGCGCTGCATGGCCGCCATGGCGAAGACGGCACGGTGCAGGGCGCGCTGGAGCTGCTGGGCATCCCATACACCGGCCCGGGCGTGATGGCGTCCAGCATCGCCATGGACAAGGTCATGACCAAGCGCGTGTGGCTGGCCGAGGGCCTGCCCACGCCACGCTACGTGTGGCTGGCGCCCGACCGCCAGCAGCGCGAAGTGGTGCGCACTGTGCCCGATGAGCTGGGTCTGCCCCTGATCGTGAAGCCGCCGCGCGAGGGCTCGTCGATTGGCGTGACCAAGGTGCGCGGCTATTCAGACATGCAGGAGGCTGTGCAGCTGTCGGCCCAGTACGACCCCGATGTGCTGTGCGAAGAGTTCATCGACGGCGAAGAAGTCACCTGCCCCGTGCTGGGCCAGGGCGCCGACGCCCGCGCGCTGCCGGTCATTCGCATCGTGGCGCCCGATGGTGCCTACGACTACCAGAACAAATACTTCACCGACGACGTGAAGTACCAGTGCCCGAGCGGCCTGCCCGAGGCCGAGGAGCGCGAGATCCAGCGCATCGTGCTGGAGGCCTACCGCACCCTGGGCTGCCGGGGCTGGGGCCGGGCCGACCTGATGATCCGCGCCAGCGACCGCAAGCCCTTTCTGCTGGAGATGAACACATCCCCCGGCATGACCGGCCACTCGCTCGTGCCCATGTCGGCCAGGGCCTCGGGCATCAGCTACGAAGAATTGTGCCTGCGCATTCTGGCGAGCGCGGCATTGGATACGCCCGTAAGGCCAAAGGCTGTCTGATGACCAGCACCCTGCCCGCACCCCTGGACGTCAAGCTCATGAACCTGACCGCGTCGGTCTTGTTCGTGGGCTGCGCCCTGGCCGTGCTGGCAGCGGGGGTGGGGTGGGTGCTGCGCTACCCGGGCTTTGCGATTGCGCGCATCGTGGTGCAGGGCGAGCTGGTGCACAACAACGCCGTCACGCTGCGGGCCAATGTGGGGCCGCACCTGGTGGGCAACTTCTTCACGGTGGACCTGCGCGCCGCCCGCGAGGCCTTCGAGCAGGTGCCCTGGGTGCGCAGCGCCCAGGTGCGCCGTGTGTACCCCGCCAGCCTGCGGGTGGAGCTGCAGGAGCACGACGCCGTGGCGTTCTGGGGGCCTGAATCCGGCTCGGCCATGGTCAACAGCCACGGTGAGGTGTTCGAGGCCAACGTGGGCGATGTGGAGCTGGAGGGGCTGCCGCGTCTGCTGGGCCCCCAGGGCTCGTCGGCCGAGGCACTGAAGATGGTGGGGCTGTTGCAGCCTGTGTTCGAGCCGCTGGGGCTGGAAGTGGAAGAGCTGGAGCTGACCGGCCGGGGCGGCTGGCGCGCGCGGCTGGACAGCGATGCCGTGGTGGAGCTGGGCGGCGGCACCCCCGAAGAGGTGGTGCGGCGCACGCAGCGGTTTGTGCGCACGCTGACCCAGGTGGCGGCGCAATACGGGCGGCGTGTGGATGCGCTGGAGTCGGCCGACCTGCGCCACGCCGGGGGTTATGCGCTGCGGCTGCGGGGGGTCACCACGGTGATCCCCGATGCCGCAGGGGCCGTGGCCGGTGCCACCGGCGGTGTGCGCAGGAGGTGATGCGATGCAGTGCAACAAGGCAACACAAGGTGCGGGGCAGGCCATCGCCATCGGGCGGTTGAGCACGCGGTGGGATGGTCAGCGGGACAGAACAGAAAAGGGCAGAGGCTGATATGGCAAGAGAGTACAAAGACGTGGTGGTGGGGCTCGACATCGGCACGGCCAAGGTCATGGCCGTGGTGGCCGAAGTGCTGCCCGGTGGCGAGCTGAAACTCGCGGGCCTGGGCGTGGCGCCCAGCAATGGCCTCAAGCGCGGCGTGGTGGTGAACATCGACGCCACGGTGCAGAGCATCCAGCAGGCGCTGAAAGAGGCCGAGCTGATGGCCGACTGCAAGATCCAGCGCGTGTACACCGGCATCACCGGCAGCCACATCCGCGGCCTCAACTCCAGCGGCATGGTGGCCGTGAAGGACAAGGAAGTCACCTCTGCCGACGTGGCGCGCGTGGTGGAGACCGCCAAGGCCATCAATATCAGCAGCGACCAGCGCCTCTTACTGGTGGAGCCGCAGGAATTCGTGATCGACGGGCAGGACGTGAAGGAGCCCATCGGTATGAGCGGCATCCGCCTCGAAGCCAAGATCCACATCGTGACCGGTGCGCAGAGCGCGGCCGAGAACATCATCAAGTGCGTGCGCCGCTGTGGCCTGGAAGTGGAGCAGCTGATGCTGAACCCGCTGGCCAGCAGCCAGGCGGTGCTGACCGACGACGAACGCGAGCTGGGTGTGGTGGTGGTGGACATCGGCGCGGGCACGACCGATGTGGCCATCTTCACCGGCGGTGCGATCCGCCACACGGCGGTGATCCCGATTGCGGGCGACCTCATCACCAGCGACATCGCCATGGCGCTGCGCACGCCGACCAAAGACGCCGAAGAAATCAAGGTTGAGGCCGGTCACGCCAAGCAGGTATTGGTCAACCCGGAAGTACAGGTTGAAGTTCCCGGCCTGG
>Ga0187844_10001942_pt1 | contig 15255 bp, 13 predicted proteins | sample SpaLakP09_SKY_50_FD_134517 | JGI IMG/M metagenome (GOLD analysis project Ga0187844, IMG submission 134517) | Oligotrophic lake water microbial communities from Sparkling Lake, Wisconsin, USA - SP09_SKY_50 | ecosystem: Environmental > Aquatic > Freshwater > Lake | place: USA: Sparkling Lake...
CCGTGAAATTGTTAGAAATACCCTTGATTTTGAAATCAAAGATTCGGCTTCTGGATCTCTTACTTTCTTTAATGGCATATCAGACAATACCAACATAATCGCAACATCTGGCGCATTGGCTGATAGGTATCCGCCTAAACGAATGGCCGGAAAACCAAGCCAATTCGATGATCCCAGGTATGTCTACCTTGGACAGCGTGTCGGTACGAATTTATTGAGTAAAAAGAATGCCGTTGAGAACTTGGTTTTCCATCTACTGTCGGAAACTAGACCTACTCGATTTAATACCCCATTTTTCAGCCGACTCTTTAAGACGGTTGGCCTGCTACCAGAGTTGAACTTTACATTTCAAACTAAAGCAAAACGTGTAAGTAAAATGAATTTTAAGCTAGGCTTACCAAACAGGTCTCTGTTCGAGTGCCTGAATAATATTGTTGACGGCAAGGTTTCTGATAAAGACCAAGGATCAGGTTACTACAGGTACATTAGCAGAAAAGAAGCATCTTATTTACTAAATGAATTTAACTATGACACCTTTGGTGACTTACACGAATTGGAATCGCAAAGTGCAAAGATTTTCTTGCGGATGAATGAAAGCGAGATTATGTCCAATGTAGATAAGGATGTAATACGACTTGGACTAATTTCGGAAGATCTGGCTTTATTGGGAACGGAAGTTACATCTAGGTCAAGGGGTAAAAATTACTCTATGTATGACCTAAGCTCTGGGGAGTTTCACTTTCTTTTCAATATTCTTGGAATTGGATTTGCAAGCAATGAGCAGTCCATTGTTTTACTGGATGAACCTGAAAATAGCCTCCATCCAAAGTGGCAGATTGAATTTATGGATATGTTGGCCGAACTGAGTTTAGAGATGGTCAATGGTCACATCGTCATTGCGACCCATTCTCCATTGATTGTTAGTTCTGCTCCTTCATATAGCAATATAGTGGATCTTGGTTTGGAATTTGAGTTTGATGATGATAAACATTCGTTGTTTGGTGCATCGACGGACGAAATTTTAATTGATCATTTCGGTTTAACCTCTACACGCAATTTCTACTTTGTCAGCCTTCTGCAGGAGGTAGTAGATTTGTTTTCCAACGGGATGACCAATACCGAAAAATATTCAAAAAAAATACAAGAACTCGCGAAAATTAAAAAGGGACTGAGTGAAATAGATCCAATGCATGAAGTTATAGATGCGCTTTTGGAAGCGAGCCATAGAAATGTTTAATATTGGCTTTAATAGAATTGATAATGAACCTGATTTTCCGGCTGGAATGCCTCTTCCTACATCAAAGATGAACTGGGAAAGTAAGGCGAAGGTTGTTAGGAATTTTAAGACCAGTTTAAAACTGCAGCTGAGAAATAAACAAAAAGGCCGTTGTTGCTTTTGTAGACGCTTACTTGGCGACGATGGCGATGTCCATATTGAACATTATCTGGAGAAGTCAGCTCTTCCTGAATTGACATTCGAGATTAAAAATCTAGCACTTTCATGCAGCACTTGCAACAATGCAAAAGCTGGCGCCTATAAGCGGTTATGTGGCAGGCTTCGGAAGCAGAAATTTAGAAAAGAAGGAATAAAATCAACGATAACTCGATGCATCGGTTTTAGTGGTGCTTTTCTTCCTGAACTACACCAGAATCAGTTTCGCTTAGTACATCCTTATTTTCATTGCTTTGACGATCATCTTGCGATAAAGAAAGGATGGATATACGTATCAAAGTCTAGAATTGGTTACAGAACTAGAAAATGCCTTAAATTTAACGATATCTCGGCTATCGAAGCGAGGGCGAAGAGTGAACTGCTTGCAGCACATACCGGTCCTGCATCTCTTGTTATCGAAATAGCTTATGCAGATGCGGACGAACAATTAAATTTGGCAAGGAATTTGGTTAAGTATTTGGAAGCTTTGAAGACAATTAAATAACACAGTTGCGACCCTTTTTAATGAAACCAACTCGTGTCTTTCGTAGTACAAGCGGCCACGCAGAGGCAAAATATCCAGCCAGGTAGACACTAAGGAAAGGCCCGTTCGGTTTCGTAGACGTGGGCGCAGAGGCAGCAGCCTGCCTATTACCTGGATTTTTAGCGGGCAAGCCGCGATGTGATGCAGGGGGCATTGATCAAAAGCAAGCGGCCCCCATCATGAAAGCCAGCCTGGTATTCAATTTCTTGTATCATCTGCAATTTACTTGCACCTGATACAACGACATGCAGTTAGAGCTTTTCCCGTTTGAACCTTTATCTGTGTTCGAAAAACAACAAATTTACAGAATTATTCGCAACCATTATTGGTTCGTCCGAGACTGCCGAAAGACCGCAATTCATGATGCAAGGCGACGGCGATTTTATCGCCTGATTGAAATCGAAAAAAAACGCCTGATGTTGTCAGGCGTTTCAAAAAGGGAGATTTTGGATTATCTAGCGTGCTGTCGTTTGAAGTGTAAAAGAGGCAAAAATTGTGTGCACTGTGGATCGTATTATTTCTAGTTTTCTGACCATCCAGTTACGCATCCAATTTAACATAATATAAATTATGCGAAATTGAGAAGCTTTTAAAATGGCTGCAAAATATGCTGAAGTCGAGCCAGCGGAACTAAACTTTGCACAATTTTGGAACTACATTTGATACAAATACGTTTTGCAGCCTTGTATAAAATTTAGTTCCACCCCCCACTTAGAACGGCCGATACTTAATTATAGCGAGAATCGGCATTAGTCAAGTTTTGTGGTAGAGAAAGTCAACGTATCGGTGTAATATTGATGCATTACTAAAGATTGGTTCTCAAATTTGCTCATGTCAGATCAGAACAAATTCTTACCAAGACAAATTGATTTCTTTGGGTCTATTTCCTGTCTCAAAGATGAGCCTGCGTTCGACGGTTCACAGGGAATTAATCGAAAAAGCACAAAGCCGCTAATAGCAGCGGTTAATGATATTGAGGCCATTAAAATGTGGCTTGGCTATGCTGATAAGCCGAGTACCTTTAGGGCTTATGAAATTCAGACAACTCGTTTGCTATTTTGGTCGATATTGGAGCGCAGAAAACCTATTTCGAGCTTGGTGAATGATGACTTTGAAGAATATTTCAAATTCTTAGCATCTCCGCCAGCACATTGGTTGAATAGCGCCTCTCCAAAGCGGACGTCGCCCGACTGGACACCACTTCGTGCTTGTTTAACTCATACAAGTATAAATCATGCAAAAAGAATACTAAATTCATTGATGCAATGGCTGAGTGTTGTCGGGTATTTAAAAACCAATCCTATCTCGCAAATTCGAATTAAGCGTTCTTCATATCCAATCAAACACAACCGTTATCTAGCAACCGATACTTGGGAGTTTCTGATAAGTTACATTATAAATTTGCCTAAGTCTAGCAAGCATGAAGAGAAGGCAAATGTTCGAGCACAAATGATTTTCTACTTGTTCTATCTAACTGCTGCGAAGACGTCTGACGTTGTCAATGCCTCAATGCGTGATATACAGCAGGATAAAGATGGCAATTGGTGGTGGCATTTTGGAGTTCCAAAGGATCAATTTGAATCAACTCCGATTTCGGATGAAATGCTTGATATGATCAAGCGCTACCGTATCCTTTACGGTTTAACTCCCCTTCCCCACCCTGGGGAAAAAACTCCGCTTATATTTAAAATAAGTGGGCCTTATGGTAAAGGTCTAGACGCCGATTCGATATACCGAATCATCAAAACTGCAATGGGTGTTGCCGCAACTATTGCTGATCAATGCAAAAAATTTACTATAAGCGCTCAACTCAGAGAAGCTTCCCCATATTGGTTGCGACATACATCGCTTACTCATCAAATTAATGCAGGCGTTAGCATAGCGAGTGCAAAAGCAAATGCCAGACACTCCTCAATTTTTACTACACTTCGCTACGTCAGTGACGTTAAGACCATCCATGAAGAGCCTGTAAATAAAAGTGTGTAAGTAATTCTGGCAAATGAACCTCCTATAATGAGGAATTGCCAAAATGACGACAAACGCAATGGAAAGAAGCAAACTGCAGGCGCTGGACAAAGAGCTGGCGAAAGACATCAAGACCGAAGCTGATCTGAATGCATTCTCCCGTGAGCTGCTCAAGCTCACGGTGGAAACGGCGCTCAATGCAGAGCTGACCGAGCACCTCGGTTACGAGAAACATCAAGACAGCGCCCCAGGCAGGGGTAATCGAATCTTTCGTGCATAGAGGTTCGGTAGCCATTTTTCTCTATATTTTTCAAAGACTTACACAATCATTTTCCGCTCGTTTTCGACTAAGGAGCTTGGAACCACAATCTTATGTTACAGATTGCCAGCTTAAGGTAAGGGGTAATCGTACTTTTCGTGCAATTTGACACGGTTAGAGAAATTCCCTTTATTTTTCAATGGCTTACAGTGTCATTTTATTCGTTTTTCGTCGGGGAAGCTTGAGCGGCGAACCTATATTCCGGATTGTGGAATTAAGTCTAATTTAGCCACAAGTCCCAGCCTCCACATCCACCATTGTTAAAATTTTCAACCATCATCCTTGAAATGCGCCACCTTTTCGAACCTAAACCGCGCATGCTGTGCCTTGCTGGCAGCAATGGTCTGGCCGATATCACCCAGTACGGCCTGGATGTCACGGCTACTCAAGTCATCAATCAGCATCTGGTATAGCTAGGCTCAAATTCCTTTGCGTGGATGCTCAGGCAGTACATAAGCTGTACTTTCAACAGAAAACCGGTAAGCTCTGCACCCGGCACGGTATGACAATGCCGCAGCCTGAAATCGTATTTATCGCTGTCGCGACTTGTTTTAGTTCAACGGAGTCTGACCTAGAGCAAATGCGACCTAAGAAATTTGAATAGCCGCCAGGTCGCAACCTTGGTAATTATTTGCAAGGTGGCTAATTATGCCCATCCCCTCGAAAAGGTAAAAGTTCTTATAACTGATTGATTTTATGGGCAAACTGCTGTTGCTCTCGTTACCCGCCAGTTCCATATGAGTCCGAGGTACGGCCGGGATTACGGTTTATGTGAAGCTTCACATAAACCGTATTATGCTCACCCTGGAATTATGCGAAGCACGATTTAATCGGAAAGACTCTCTGGGTATAGTTCTGCCAAGCCACTGAGAGTTCCTTCGACCTTTCCGATAATACTTCTGATCGACTGCACTTGATCTTGCAAGTGGGCTGCCAAATCAAAAAGGTCCTGAACTCTACTCTTGTCACCTTTATTTACTACAGACAACGCCAAGCCGTGTAGTTTCAGCATGTTATCCCGAATTTCTGGCGGTCCACCCTCAGTTTCGTACCCCAGATACCCACGCAATTCATCAATAAGATCGACAGCCTTGAGCAAGTCATGTGTCTCGAAGCCATAGTAAAACTTTTGCATTTCCCTGTCTGTCGGCTCGACCATTTACGTTCCTGCGCGCAACTTGTAAATGCTAGTCGTACCCTATCGGATAGCTTGAGGTAAATCGCCGTGGTCACCTTGAAGAGGTTCACATAATGTGCTGAACTACTTCAACCGACCATGGTGGCCGGTGGGAGAAAGACATGGCCTCATCACATCAACAGTCCGGCAATACCTCCGGAGCACCTGCCCTTGAACTCAGCACCCACATCGTTCAGTTCGTCAACGAATTCGATTCATTTCTTGAATCCGTACGTGGTCTGACGCATGGCACGCGCCGAAAATATTGCCGCTTCATCAAACGTTTCCTTGCTGAATGGGAACCTACCGGTCAGCTTGACTGGTCACAGCTCTCGGCGAAAACGTTGCGTTCATACATTCGCCTTGAACAGCTTACGGAGAGTCGGCGTCCGTCGAATTCCCCCTTCGTGGCTCTCCGCGCCATGCTTCGCTACCTTGATTTCAAAGGGCTGAAGCCGCTTGGTATAGAGGCAGTGATACCGCGAATCCGCAAGTGGAGACACGCAGCACTACCGGCAAGACTCTCCGTCGACGACGTTGAAAAAGTTATCGCATGCGCCGTCAATAAGGCGACGGTTCACCCACTACGCGATCGAACAATCGTTCTCTTAATTGCCAGAACAGGAATCCGAGCCAGCGAAGCGGCCAGGCTTACACTCGATGATATCGACTGGGGAAATGCGATTATCCATGTGCGCAACGTCAAGTCGCGTCACGATCGCGATCTCCCACTCGCACAGGAGGTAGGCCACGCCTTGCTGACCTATCTTACCCGCGAACGCCCCCGATCTGTCGACAGAACCATTTTTCTCTCAACGCAATTTTGCCGTGCATTGGCCGATTCTTCGACGATCTCCAAAATTGTCAGGCATGCGTTGACCCATGCAAATATCAAATCGCCTCGCGGTGCTGCGCATCTACTCAGACACGTAGCAGCAACGAACATGCTGAAAGGCGGTGCCAGTTTCAAAAATATTGCCGATGTACTCGGGCATAGGTCCCTTGAAAGTACAGCCATCTATGCCAAGCTCGACCTGCCAGCTCTCTCCGGCATGGCGATGCCATGGCCGGGGGATGCGCCATGAATCGAGCCGAATTGGAAGACCATCTGCTCCAGTATATCGCCCACCGTAAGTCGCTTGGCTACCGCCAAGTGCCGGCTGGCACGCTAAGGCGATTTGTGCATGACTACACTGAGGAATACCCGGCTGAATCAATACAGGTAGGCCACGTATTGGATTGGGTGACCCGGGGCACTCGGTCGCCCCAAACACAGTCTGGCATTCTTTGTGCGGTACGGGATTTCCTCCGCTTCGTCAGCGTGACCGACCAAACAACAGGGATACCAGATTCGCATCTGCTGCGTTCGCCAAGAAGAAGCGCGCCGTACATTTGGACCACTGAGCAGCTACAAACGCTGCTGACTGCGGCAAAGGGCGTCCAGCCGCACCGTGGCTTGCGTGCGGCCGCTTACGTCGCGGTGCTTGGACTGATAGCCAGTTCTGGCCTACGCATTAGCGAAGCATTGCACCTTCAAGTTGCCGACGTCTGCCTGGATGCCGAGCAACCGCACGTCGTAGTCCGCGAGACGAAATTTAAAAAATCCCGCATCGTGCCACTGCACACGACTGTCGTGAAACGGCTAAAAGACTATGCCGATCGTCGCACTCGACATTGCCACGCCAGACGAGCACATACATTCTTCGTCACTGATCGTGGACAGCCAATCGATCAAAAATATATGGAACGATGGTTCGCCGGCATCACGGACAAGATTGGCCTACGCACGCCGCCCGGTCGCCGGCCGACCATACATTCGCTTCGCCACACCTTTGCGGTCCGGCGACTCACGCAGTGGTATGAGGAAGGGAAGTCGGTATGGGAATTGGTTCCGAATCTATCGGTCTATCTCGGTCATGTCAGCCCTGCGGAAAGTTATTGGTACATCTCAGCAACCCCCGATCTGTTGAACGCTGCCTCGGACCGTTTCAGCTCTTACTTGTCATCAGGAGACCCATCATGAAATCTACAACAACTCTAGTTGGCCCATTATTGCAAGAATTCTTTGTTAAGCACCTCCTTTCGCATCGAAACGTCAGCCCACAGACCATCAGCAGCTATCGAGACACGTTTCGCCTTTTGCTAAAATTTGTGGCTCACAAATCGCATATCGAACCGGTGGCCATGCACACTACGGCGTTGAGCCCTGATGTTATCTTGGACTTCCTCGATCATCTTGAGCGAGAGAGGAAAAATTCGATACGCTCAAGAAATGCGAGACTTTCCGCAATTCGTTCATTCTTCCGGTGGGTCGCTGTGGCTAGGCCAGATCTCGCCGGGCTGGCAACCTCGGTACGGGCCGTGCCAACCAAAAGGACCGATCATCGCTTGATTTGCTCGCTATCGAAAACCGAAATGCAAGCGATTCTAGACGCGCCTGACTTAAAAAAGCCACTTGGACGGCGCGATCACGCGCTGCTGTTGACCATGTATAACTCAGGTGCCAGGGTATCGGAGATTATGACGATGGATGCCAAGCAACTCGAATTCGGTGCGCGCAGCAGCTACGTGCATTTGCATGGGAAGGGCCGAAAGGAACGAACCGTCCCGCTCTGGCCAAAGACTGCAGATGCCCTGAGAAAATGGATTCGCGAGCAAGATAAACCTACAGATATGCCTTTGTTTGCCAATTACCGAGGCGAGGAGCTAACCAGGAACGGTGTCGACGTCATTCTACAAAAGGCTGTGAACCTTGCGGCACAGTCTTGCCCGTCGTTAAAGGCAAAGCACGTTACTCCACACGTTTTGCGGCACACTACGGCCATGCACCTGCTGCAATCTGGCGTTGATACGACGGTGATTGCATTGTGGCTCGGCCACGAACATCTTGACACCACGCATATTTACATGGAGGCCGATCTTGCGATGAAGGAGAAGGCGTTGAGCCAATTGCAACCGGCCGGCCAAAGCGTGCCGAGGTTCCGAGCATCTGACAAAGTGCTGGCGTTCCTGAACACTCTCTAATTATGCATACCACTGGAACCGAGACCGCCAGGTGTGAAAACGCGTCTGGCTAGCGCTTCGCATAATTCCAGGGTTAGCATAATACGGTTTTTTCGCCAAAACATACTTAACCCATTGATTTAAAAATGAAATTGGCTAAATTTACTCATCTTCCTCAAAAATGTAAAATTAGCCTGGGAAACAATCGGCAAACAGTACGCTGAGCCCTATTTTTCAACAATGTAACGTTGCTTTCTGGCGTTCCCTTTACATTTCAATCATCGTGTCGATCAGCATACTGCACTTGGTCATCACACCAATTGCAACAACCCAATTTCGCAGTCGCGTTATTCTTCGCTAGCTGGGGTCGTCTCAGAAAACGGAAAATAAAGCACGTTAAGCCGGTGGCAGTGGTCGCAACGGTCTGAACTTGCCTGCGCCGACCTTGGTGCTGCTGCGCCAGAGGTAATCGCCGGTCAGATTGATGTGTTCCCACCCCAGCGGTGACAGGTATTGAAACAGCGTCTCGTCTACCGGTTTGCCGTGCCCGTTCAAAGCAATGGTTGCCCGTTCCAGATAGGCCGTGTTCCAAAGCACGATGGCCGCCGTTACAGATTGAGGCCGCTGGCCCGGTAGCGTTGTTGCTCAAAACTGCGGTCGCGGATTTCGCCCAGTCGGTTGAAGAACACCGCCCTGGCCAGCGCGTTGCGCGCCTCGCCTTTGTTGAGTCCGGCCTGCACGCGGCGGCGCAGCTCCACGCTTTGCAGCCAATCCAGTATGAACAGCGTGCGCTCAATGCGCCCCAGCTCGCGCAGTGCAACGGCCAGTCCGTTCTGACGCGGATAGCTGCCGAGCTTGCGCAACATCAGCGAGGCCGTCACCGTACCCTGCTTGATCGAAGTGGCGAACCGCAAGATTTCATCCCAATGGGCGCGTATCTGCTTGATGTTCAGCCGGTCGCTGCTAATCATCGGCTTGAGCGCGTCATAGGCGGCATCGCCCTTTGGGATGAATAGCTTGGTGTCGCCCAGGTCTCGGATACGTGGCGCGAATCGGAAGCCCAGTAGGTGCATCAGGCCGAAGACATGATCGGTAAAGCCCGCTGTGTCGGTGTAGTGCTCCTCGATCCGCAAGTCCGACTCGTGGTACAGCAGGCCATCGAGCACATAGGTTGAATCACGCACGCCGACGTTGACTACCTTGGTGCTGAAGGGCGCGTACTGGTCGGAGATATGGGTATAAAACGTCCGGCCTGGACTGCTTCCATACTTCGGGTTGATATGCCCGGTGCTCTCCGCTTTGCTGCCGGTTCTGAAATTTTGGCCATCCGACGATGACGTGGTGCCATCGCCCCAGTTTCCGGCAAAGGATTGCCGGAACTGCGCGTTGACCAGTTCGGCCAGCGCCGTTGAGTACGTTTCATCCCGGATGTGCCAGGCTTGCAGCCACGACAGCTTGGCGTAAGTCGTGCCTGGGCAGGACTCGGCCATCTTGGTTAGCCCGAGATTGATGCCATCAGCCAGGATCGTCGTCAGCAGCAAGGTTTTGTCCTTGGCCGTGTCGCCGGTCTTCAGATGCGTGAAATGCCGGGTGAAGCCTGTCCACTCATCAACTTCCATCAGCAGTTCGGTAATCTTGACGTGTGGCAGCAGCATCGCCGACTGGTCGATTAGGGCTTGTGCGGTCTCCGGCACCGCCGCGTCCAGCGGCGTGATCTTCAGGCCGGACTCGGTAATGATGGCATCCGGCAGATCATTGGCCGCCGCCATGCGGTTGACGGTGGCAAGCTGCTGTTCCAGCAATGCCAGTCGGTCGTGCAAATACTGATCGCAATCGGTGGCCACTGCCAGCGACAATTCGTTGGCCAGCTTCAGAGTAGCGAACTTCTCGGCCGGCACCAGGTACTCATCAAAGTCCTTGAACTGGCGCGAACCCTGCACCCAGACATCGCCTGATCGCAGCGCGTTCTTTAGCTCTGACAGGGCGCACAGCTCGTAGTAGCGCCGGTCAATGCCATCGTCCGTGAGCACCAGTTTCGCCCAGCGTGGCTTGATGAATGCGGTCGGCGCGTCGGCGGGCACCTTGCGGGCGTTGTCGCTGTTCATGCCGCGAAGCACCTCGATGGCATCGAGTACGCCCTTGGCGGCTGGTGCCGCCCGTAACTTAAGTACGTCCAGGAACTGCGGCGCGTAGCGGCGCAACGTGGCGTAGCTTTCACCGATGCGATGCAGAAAGTCGAAACTCTCCGGCTGCGCGAGCTTTTGCGCCTCCGTGACGCTGGCGGCGAAGGTATCCCACGGCATTACGGCCTCGATGGCGGCGAACGGATCGCCGCCGCTCTGTTTGGCTTCCAGCAAGGCTTGGCCGATGCGGCCATACATCCGCACCTTGTCATTGATCGCCTTGCCGGAAGCCTGAAACTGCTGCTGATGCTTGTTCTTGGCGGCGTTGAATAGTTTGCCAATGATGCGGTCGTGCAGGTCGATGATTTCGTCGGTGACGGTGGCCATGCCTTCAATGGCCAGCGAAACCAGAGTGGCATAGCGTCGTTGCATCTCGAACTTTGCCAGATCGGCAGGCGTCATCTGCCCACCCTCACGGGCGATCTTGAGCAGGCGGTTCTGGTGAACTTGTCGCTCGATGCCTGCGGGAAGGTCAAGCGCCTGCCAAGCCTTGAGGCGCTCGATGTGTTCAAGCATATGCCGAGAGTTCGGCTTGACGGGCGACTGGCGCAGCCATGCCAGCCACGTCAATTTGCTGCCGTCCTTGCGCTTGAGAAGTTCGTCCAGGCGCTGACGGTGGAGCGATAACAAAGAATCGGTCAACGCCGCGTAAATACGCCGGTTGGCACGGGTGATGGCCTCGGCGCTCGCGCGCTCGATGGCATTCATGGCGGGCAGGATGATGCTCTGCCGCCGCAGGTTTTCGACAAGGGTGCTGGCCAGCACAATCCCTTTATCGGTCTGCAAGGCCAGCTCGGTCAATGTATGCACGGCTTGCCGGTAGTGACTCATGGTGAAGGGCTTGAACCCGAACACCGTTTGCAGCTCGACCAAGTGCTCCCGCCGCGTCTGCTCGCGCTGGCCGTAATCGTTCCAACTTTCCACCGGCACCTTGAGTTGTGCGGCCACCATGCGCAACAGGGGCGGAAACGGAGGCTCATCGATGCCCAAGAAGATGCCAGGGAATCGCAAGTAGCAAAGCTGCACGGCGAAGCCCAATCGATTCGCAGCGCCGCGACGCTGGCGGATCACCGATAGGTCGGTTTCGTTGAACGTGTAGTGCCGTATCAGTTCGTCTTTGGCATCTGGTAGTGCCAGCAGGCTTTCGCGCTCGGTGGCGGACAGGATTGAGCGGCGCGGCATGATCAGTCTTCCCGCAGGTACTGGTACAAGGTTTCGCGACTGATGCCGAAGTCACGGGCCACCAAGGTTTTTTGATGGCCAGCCGCGACTCTCCGTTTCAACTCGGTAATTTGTTCGCTGTTCAGCGATTTCTTCCGTCCTCGGTAGGCCCCGCGCTGCTTGGCAAGCACGATCCCCTCGCGCTGACGTTCGCGGATCAGAGCGCGCTCGAACTCCGCAAAAGCCCCCATGACCGACAGCATCAAATTGGCCATCGGTGAGTCATCGCCGGTGAACGCCAGCCCTTCTTTGACAAACTCCATCCGCACGCCCCGTTGTGTCAGCCCCTGAACGATGCGGCGCAGGTCATCGAGATTGCGTGCCAACCTGTCCATGCTGTGCACCACCACGGTGTCGCCCTCGCGCACAAAGGCCAGCAGCCTTTCAAGTTCGGGACGTTGCGTGTCCTTGCCGGAAGCCTTATCGGTGAATACCTTACCGACTTCGATTTGCTCCAGTTGCCGATCAGGGTTCTGGTCGAAGCTGCTGACGCGGATATAGCCAATGCGTTGACCTTGCAAGGTGCCTCCAAAGGTAAAAGTGTCAGGATGAAATCTATTACCCTTGGCGGCTTGTGTCAATAAATACAAACTACAACTCTATTCTGACGTGCTTTGCGCCAAGCATCTGACATCAGGTTAGGGTATAGCTCAATTTGACGCTGTAGGGCAGATCCCGTCTACCTTAGGGTTGCTCCCGTTTCGGCAACTTTGTTTCGCGCCTTGGGCGATCTTGCAAGATCTCGTGTCGTCGGTTGTCCTTCAGCCTCTTCCAGTCGCGGCATTCATCGCGCGTACGTAGGCATGCAACACAAAATCCGGATTTTCCGTCAAATTTGCATACGTCAACGCACGGAGACTTCACGCTCATTCGTCACGCTTCCCTTTGCTCGTTATGCACTTCAACAGAAATATGGGAAAGTCCTTTGATGCGCTTTAGGGCTGCGTGATAGAAAGCTGAACTACGGGCAGCTTCGTCGGTGACAACCGAAATTACAGTTCCGAAATGACCTGGGCCAAGGCGCCACACATGCAGGTCGGCCAGCTTGTCGCCGGTGGCTTCAATGGCGGCTCGTACTTTGTTTGTCATCGTGTCACTCACATTCATGTCTACCAGGATCGAACCAGTATCGCGAACCAGGCCGTACGACCAATTAGCAATCACGAGCGCGCCAACTAGGCCGGCTACAGGGTCCATCCACACCCACCCAAATGTTTTTGCTAAAAACAGCCCTAATATTGCCAGGAGCGAGACACCAGAATCCGCTATGACGTGGTTGTATGTTGCGCGCATGCTGTGGTCCGGCGCATCAATTGGGTGATCGCCGTCGGTATGGTCATGCTCCTCAAATATCAAACGATGTTGGCGATCAGGGAGACTCACCAGGGCTTGGAAAGCGTGCGGTTCTGGGATATTTTCCGTCGATTCAAGATAACCGGATGCCTTCGTAAATTTATAGAGGTGCTCAGTACCGTCGGGGCGAACGGTTGTTACCGTCACCTCGTTCGGCGACAAGGGTGCGCTCGAAGTTTGTGGCGTAATACGAAACGCGGGCGGAACTCCGTCCTCAAACACAGAGAGGGAAAACACGCCAGCGGAGGTAACGAAATTTTTGGCCTCGTCTTCATCGTCATGTGCTGCATGATCGCCATGACCATGGCCATGACTGTGTCCTTGATGATTTCCACCACTAAGTAGCCATACGCTTAGAACGTTCACTGCCAAGCCTGCCGCTGCGATCGGAATAGCTTCACCAAAATTGATCGGGACTGGCGACAGTAGGCGAGAAACCGCCTCATAGCCGATCAACAATGCGATCATTGCCAGGATGAGGGCGCTGGTAAATCCGGCTAAGTCGCCGAGCTTCCCGGTACCGAAGACAAAACGCGGATCGTTCGCATATTTGCGCGCGTATTTATAGGCAAGGGCAGCAATAAGCATCGCGCCGGCATGGGTTGACATGTGCATTCCGTCAGCAACCAATGCTAGGGAACCGAAAATTTTCCCTCCAATAAGTTCAGCGACCATCATCACACTACATAGTGCGATTACCGCCCATGTTTTACGGCCATTCTCGTCGTGACCCTCGCCCAAAAAAACATGGTCGTGTTCAACTAAAAATGGTGTTTCAAAGAATTGACTCATTGCGTTCTCACTTGAAATAGCTGTGAATAATTTCGACTAATTGCTCTTTGGCGTCACCCTCAGCAGTCCCGTGCGCTTCGGCGTCGACAAGGTGGGTGCGAATATGGTCCTCGAGCACAACCGCCAGTAATCCGCTCATTGCACCCCTGCAACTGGTGATCTGCTGCAGCACTTGTATACAGCCGGTCTCTTCAACCAACGCGCGCTCAATCGCCTCGACCTGCCCCCGAATGCGCCTCACACGGTTGAGAAGTTTTTGTTTGTCGCGAATAGTGTGTCCCATACGTCGCTTCCTGAAAATAAGGTAGAGGGGTATATTATAGCAAAATGGTAGTCGCCGCTTCATCTACCGCAGCTACAGCTGCTTGGTCAGAATTGGGTATACCCTAACCTGATGTCAGAAGGCCTCAGCGCAATCCGTCAGGATAGGTTGGGTATCGAAATTACTTGACATGCGCCTTGAACGGTCACAGAGTCTATCCTGACACATCATGTTAAGGAGGCAAGTTTTGCGAGGTCAACGCATCGGTTATGTCCGGGTCAGCAGTTTCGACCAGAATCCAGAGCGTCAGCTCGATCAGGTCCAGGTGGACAAGCTGTTCACCGACAAGGCCTCAGGCAAGGACACACAGCGGCCACAGCTCGACGCCTTGCTGTCGTTCGCCCGCGGAAGGCGACACCGTAGTCGTGCACAGCATGGACCGTCTGGCGCGTAGTGCAGGCGACCGCGCGCCGCAAGGTAGTCGTGCAGTTGCGTCAGGGTAGCACGGTCGAGTGGCGCCATACCGTGTCCGACGGATTCCGCCCACGCGGCAAAGTTAACCACCTCTCGAACATGACGCCTTATGGAGACACGTCGGTAGCCTTGGTCGGCCAGCCAAGCGACGAAGCGGTCGAGATGTGGGCCGGCACTTCCGGCCCGATACCGCGCAATAGTTGGCGCGGATTTGAAATAGGCAGTAAGCATGCTGCGCTCCTTGCAGGTTGCCCTGAAGGACGGCGGCATTATGTGAAGAGAATCAGAGCAGTGTGAAAGATCGGAACCAGGCGAAACGGGCGTCGCCGTCGCCCCACGTCAGTTTACTCCGCATAACAATATCCTTTCCATAAGAACGCAAATCAAGGCCGGCGCACTTGCAGAAAGTGGGGGCGGGATTTTTTCGTTTGTCAATCTAGGGCATAGCTCAAGCAGACACATGCCTTGAGTCAACCTTGAGGCGACACTATCTGGCGTTTCGAACGCAAATTGAAAGCGAAGGCGACTAG
>Ga0187844_10001943_pt1 | contig 15252 bp, 10 predicted proteins | sample SpaLakP09_SKY_50_FD_134517 | JGI IMG/M metagenome (GOLD analysis project Ga0187844, IMG submission 134517) | Oligotrophic lake water microbial communities from Sparkling Lake, Wisconsin, USA - SP09_SKY_50 | ecosystem: Environmental > Aquatic > Freshwater > Lake | place: USA: Sparkling Lake...
AGACGATTTGTTCGCCGCCCCTCCCGTGGCTGTTGAAGGCACAGGCCTTCTGAAGAACCTCAACCCCGAGCAATATGCGGCCGTCACCGCGCCGCCCGAGCCCTGCCTGATTCTGGCCGGCGCCGGCTCGGGCAAGACGCGGGTGCTGACCACGCGCATCGCCTGGCTGCTGCAGACCGGCCAGGTCTCGCCCGGCGGCCTGCTGGCCGTGACCTTTACCAACAAGGCGGCGCGCGAGATGATGACGCGCCTGTCCAGCATGCTGCCGGTCAATGTGCGCGGCATGTGGATCGGCACCTTCCACGGCCTGTGCAACCGTTTGCTGCGCGCCCACCACCGTACGGTGGGCCTGCCGGCCACCTTCCAGATCCTGGACACGCAAGACCAGCTGTCCGCTATCAAGCGCCTGTGCAAGCAGTACCAGGTAGACGAGGAGCGCTTTCCGCCGAAGCAACTGGCCTGGTTCATCGGCGGCTGCAAGGAAGACGGCCTGCGCCCGAACATGGTGGAAGCCAGCGACCCCGACACGCGCAAGAAGGTCGAGATCTACCAGCTCTACGAGGACCAATGCCAGCGCGAAGGCGTGGTGGACTTCGGCGAGCTGCTGCTGCGCAGCTTCGAGCTGCTGCGCGACCACGATGCCGTGCGCGAGCATTACCAGCGGCGTTTCCGCCACATCCTGATCGACGAGTTCCAGGACACCAACAAGCTGCAGTACGCCTGGATCAAGCTGCTGGCGGGTTTCAGCCCGGCTGGCACGCTGCGCGACGACGGCGGCGCCGCCGCCGTGCTGGCCGTGGGCGACGACGACCAGAGCATCTACGCTTTTCGCGGCGCGCGCGTGGGCAATATGGCCGACTTCGTGCGCGAGTTCAGCGTCAAGCACCAGATCAAGCTGGAGCAGAACTACCGCAGCCACAGCAACATCCTGGACACGGCCAACGCGCTGATCAGCCACAACAAGCACCGCCTGGGCAAGAACCTGCGCACCGACCAGGGCGCCGGTGAGCCGGTGCGGGTGTACGAGGCCACGAGCGACTTCGCCGAAGCGCAGTGGATGATCGACGAGATGAAACAGCTCATCCGCGAAGGCATGAACCGCAAGGAGATTGCCGTGCTCTACCGCAGCAATGCGCAGAGCCGGGTGATCGAGACGGCGCTGTTCAACGCCGGCCTGCCTTACCGGGTGTATGGCGGCCTGCGGTTTTTTGAACGCGCCGAGATCAAGCACGCGCTGGCCTACCTGCGCCTGCTGGAGAACCCGAACGACGACACCAGCTTCATGCGGGTGGTGAACTTCCCGCCGCGCGGCATCGGCGCGCGCTCCATCGAGCAGCTGCAGGACGCAGCGCGCAGCGCGGGCACCTCCCTGCACGATGCGGTCAGCGCCCTGCCAGGCAAGGCCGGCGCCAACCTGGGCGCCTTTGTGGCCAAGATCGACGTGCTGCGCGAGCAGACCCAGGGCCTGACCCTGCGCGAGATCATCGAGCTGGTGCTGCAGCACAGCGGCCTGGTCGAGCACTACCAGGCCGAGCGCGAAGGCGCCGACTGCATCGAGAACCTGGAAGAACTGGTCAACGCGGCCGAGAGTTTTGTGAGCATCGAAGGCTTCGGCCGCGAGGCCGAGGCCATGAAGGCTGCCGATCAGACCACCGCGGTGCTGCCGGCTGAACCCGGCGCACCGGACGAGAGCGGCGAAGTGATGTCGCCCTTGGCAGCTTTCTTAACCCATGCTGCTCTTGAAGCCGGCGACAACCAGGCCCAAGAGGGTCAGGAAGCCGTGCAGCTCATGACCGTGCACGCCAGCAAGGGTCTGGAGTTCGACGCCGTGTTCATCACCGGCATGGAAGAGGGCCTGTTCCCGCACGAGAACTCCATGAGCGATTTCGACGGACTGGAGGAAGAGCGTCGCCTGATGTACGTGGCCATCACGCGCGCGCGCCAGCGCCTCTACCTGAGCCATTCGCAGACGCGCATGCTGCATGGCCAGACCCGGTACCACATCCGCAGTCGTTTCTTCGACGAATTGCCCGAAGAGACCCTCAAGTGGATCACCCCGAAAAACCAGGGCTTCGGCAGCGGCTTTGCGCCGCCCGCCTCAGGCTACAACCGCCAGCGTGAAGGCTGGAGCGAGGGTTGGAAGGGCGGCAACTACAACCGCGATGCGGGTAGCAGCCCGGCGCCCGTGCTGCCGTCCAAGGCGCAGGAAGCGTCCACCGGTCTGAAGCTCGGTATGCGCGTCTTCCACAACAAGTTCGGCGAGGGCACGGTGCTCACGCTGGAAGGCTCGGGCGACGATGCGCGCGCCCAGATCAATTTTCCGCGCCACGGCACCAAGTGGCTGGCGCTGTCGGTGGCGAAGCTGACGCCGGTGACCTGAACGCTGGCCAAGGTTCTGCCTCTGACCCAAACCTTGCGCCAGGGTCTAGGCCTGCAGGGCCGCAAAACGAGTCGCTTGCGTTATCCACAGCATTTTTGCCAGGATGAACTCAAGCTGCAGTGAAGTAGTCGTAGAGCTCAGCTGCGATCTGGGTGAACAGCAGTATGAACTGCAGTGCCAGCACATGGAGCGGCCCATCGGCATCCATCCACGGTGCTGGCGCTGGATTCTGCCAGGAGCAGGCAAATGGCCCGCTGGATTAGCGGGCCATCTTTTTGCTCTTGGCGGACGATCCGATCTCCTACACGCCCATCGCCGCACCATCACTACGCGGGTCATGGGCGCCGCTGATCTTGCCGACCCCGTCGATCACAATCGCGCCAGCTTGACCACCCAGCGGGCTATTCGACTCGATCGGGCTCATCTCATGGCCTCGTCGCGCGAGCTCGGCGAAAACATCAGCACCCGCACTGCGCTCGAGCTTCAGGCTGTCGCGGCTGTCGGAGAACGTCTTTCCAAGCAGAAAGCGCGGGCGGCTCAGCGCTTGCAGTGGATCGAGCTTGTAGTCAATCAGACGTGTCAGCACGACCGACAGGGTTTGCGGCTGGCCATCGGCGCCCTGGGTCCCGTACAGGATATGCGGCTTGCCATCCTTGAGTGCCATGCCAGGCGTGAGTGTGTAGAACGGGCGCTTGCCGGGCTGGATCACGTTCGGGCTCTTGGGATCGACACTGAATCCGGCGCCGCGGTTTTGCCAGATGATGCCGGTATCACCGACCACAACACCACTGCCCCAGTCGAAATAGGTGCTCTGCAGAATGCTGACACTGCGACCCTCGGAATCGGTGGCGCCGATGTAGACCGTGTCCCCGGTCTTGAATACGTGCGGCCAGGGCATGGCGCGGTTCTTGTCGATCGCCGCGGCCTTGCGGGCGAGATGCTCTTTCGACAGCCACAGGTTGACCGCTTGCTTCACGAAGTCTGGATCGGCGATACCCGGACGGTCCAGGAAAGCTTGCTTGACCGCTTCAACGCAGAGGTGGTAATGATCGGCACTGCCCTCCTGCACGTTCTTCAAGTCAAACTCTCTGAGCACCCCCATGATTTCGAGAGTGGTCACGCCTTGGGTCGGGGAAGGAGGCGAAAGCAGCGTGAGGCCGCGGTAATCCAGCGTGACCGGCGCAGCTTCCCTGGCAACTGTTTTCTTCAAGTCGGCAGCTGTCAAGGGCGATCCGGCGGCCTGCAGGCCTTTTGCGATCTGCGCGGCAAGCTCACCTTCGTAGAAATCCCGCGGGCCGTTTTTCACAATCGATTTGAGACTGCGGGCCAAGTCAGGCTGCCTGAATGTTTCTCCCACCTGCGGGATTCTCCCGTTCGGCATGAAGACTCTGGTGAAACCATGCCAATTGGCGACCTCGTCCTTTCGGGTGTTGTGCCAGTAAACCTGCGACGCTGAAGCCGGAAAGCCGTTCTCCGCATAGCCAATCGCATCGTCGAGCAAGGATGCGAAACTCTTCTTGCCGCCCCAGTGCTTCTTTGAGAACTCCTGGGCTCGGTTCCAGGTGTCTACGGTACAGGCGGAAGTGACGGCGGAGCCCGGGCCGCGCAGGGGAATACTGCCGCTATAGGCGGGCGGCTTCTCGGCCGCCTGGCCAATACCCATCATGGTTGTTTTGCGTCCATCGCGATCGGCCACGATCCAGACTGCGTCACCGCCAATGCCACAGAAATGCGGATAGGTCACGGCAATCACGGCCCCCATGGCGATGGTTGCTTCGATGGCATTCCCGCCTTCGCGCAACACTTTAAGACCAGCCTCGGTGGCGAGCGTGTGGGGACTGGTCACCATGCCCTTGTTCGACGTGGCCAGTTGGGTTTGCTGGGCCAGTGCGAAAGGCGTATGACCCAATGCGACCACACCTGTCGTAGCCGCCATCTGGTTCAAGAAAAGACGCCGTGCAGTCAGTCCGGATGAATCGAATGTATGTTTCTTCATGTTGTCTCAATATGTTTTATTTGGAGTAACGGTGCTGCGGATTGGTCGTTGCAGCGTGATGCTTTCCGCTTCTGGTAGCGGTCCTTGTCGGCAAGAGGGACGACAGGCAAGGTGTGGCCCTATTGCGTGTCTGCAGTCATGGCCAGGCATTGATACACATGATGAATCTGAGCCATCGGGACGATGGGCTGTGCGATGCCGCGGTTAGTCTCATAACGACGTCCCCATGTTGGTTTCACCGAAGATCCTGGCGACTACCTTCCAGGACGGTCGTAGTCATGCGTGACTCACCAGAGTTGTTGGTGCTGACCTCCAGCACACCAGAGCCAATGGCTGTGCCTGTACAGAGTCGATCGGTAGGCGCAGGGGCCGCCCAGCTGGCAGGCGCGGCGCAAACGTCAGGTTGTGGACTGGTCACGGATTCTGCTGGCTCATGCATGCCGTCAATCAGCTTTGATGCCTGCCGCTTTGACAATGGCGGCAAATGCCGGCTCTTCTTTTTGCACTGTTTCAGCCAGTTCCTTGGGGCTACTCAACGCCGGCTCAAAACCGAAGGTCGCGAGATGTGCCACCGTCTCGGGATTGGTCAGCGCGATACTGATTTGACGGTTTAGCTTCTCGACCACCGACGCAGGCGTGCCCGCGGGCGCAAACATCCCGAACCATAGGGTCACGTTGACTTGCTGGATGCCCAGTTCGGAGAAGGTGGGGATGCTCGGCGCAAGAGGAGAGCGGCGTTTACCCGTTATGGCCAAGGGGACCAGCTTGCCTGATGCAATATGGGGAAGAAGGTTTGAAACCCCGGCTATGGTCAAGGGGATGCGACCGGAGATTGTCTCCATGATGGCCTGCTGTGGCCCCCTGAATGGAATGTGGGTCATTTGGAAGCCGCCTGCGCGGCTCAGCATTTCGACCGTCAGGTGGGCTGCCGACCCCAGCGCAGGGGAGCCATAAGTGATTTCGCCAGGTGCTTTCTTTGCACGGGCTATCAGCTCCGCCAAAGAGCCGATGCGCGACTCTGCGCTCGCTGCCAAGATGTTGGGCGAGGTAGCGATCAGGCCGATCGGGATCAGATCTGACTGGGTCTTGTAGGGCGTCTTGAACAGGCTGGGCGCAATGACCAGTGTGTTGGACGTGACAAGAAGTGTGTAGCCGCCAGGCGCTGCCTTGGCCACCGCATCCGATCCGATGACGCCGCCAGCACCTCCTTTGTTTTCAACCACTATGGCGGTCTTCATCGACTGCCCCATGCGCTCCGCTACGACACGGGCCAGCATGTCTGCGGCACCGCCAACGCCCGCGGGCACGACGATCTTGATCGGCTTTGCAGGATAGTCATCTGCCTGCGAGTAAGCGTGCCCCCCGAAGGCTAGACCGAGTATAAAAATCGCGCTGGGTAAAAGGTGACGCCAGTGACGGGTCATGATGAGCCTTCGTGCGTGTCGCTGACGATGAGGTCCTGGGCCAGCTTGGGTGGGCCGGGGGGAAAGATGCGAACCTCATTCCCGAGAAGGATTTCCATGCAGTCATGCGCCAGTTCCACATGGCCGTCGTAGCCCGCCTGCACCTTGCGCAGCACGTCGTATTGCGTGACGCGCCAGAGGCTGATGTGGTGCAGCAGCGTCAGGCGGGGCCGGGTCTTGCGGCAGATTTCGTTCATCTGCTCGGGGCTGGTATGGATGGACAGAAGACGCCGGGTTATTTCGTTGCCACTCTGCTGCCATTTCGAAGCGCCAGCGATTTCATGAATCAGCACATCGCAACCCGCGGCGTTCTCCAGCACACCATCGCAGAGAGTGGTATCGCCAGACAGTACCACCGTACGGCCATCGCATTCGACCTTGAAGCCATAGGCCGGCTTGACATCAGGTCCGTGATCTACCAGGAATGCGGTGACACGCACCCCATCCTCATCCATGACGACGCCGGCTTGAAATTCGTGCAGATCGAATTCCCTGCCAGCGGCGGCTGCCGTTTCGTATTTGGAGCGGGCCGTCAGGTCGAAATGGTGGGTCTCTTTGAGGCCTTCAAGAAAGCGCCCCGTACCCTCGGGGCCGAAGATCCGCATCGGCTTCTTGCGGTGCAGCACAAACCAACCGGTCATCCACAGGTCGGACATGCCGCAAATATGGTCAGAATGCAGATGAGTAAAGAAGACATTTGTGACCTCCGGAATCGGGATGCCACATTCGTACATGCGTTGCAGTGTGGCCCTGCCCACATCGAACAAGAGCCACTTTCCCCGGGCCCGGATCAGCGTCGCGATACCGTGGCGATGCACCGAAAGCGAGGGACTTCCTGTGCCCAGCGTCCAGATGTGGACGTGATCTTCAAGGGGCGCCTCGAGGTGAACGCCGTTGTATTGGTGCTGGCTCATGGAACACGCTTTGTGTATGCAACACACGCAGTCTATGAACCAGAGGTGGCTCTAGCAAACAGAATGTACAGACTCATCCATTCTGTTTATTCGAACACTAATTTACTTGCTTCAGTCCTCGTCCAGGGCCTGGACCATGGGTATGAGCTGTTCGGCCAGCGCGGCAGCAGCGGGGGTGGGCTGGGTGTCTTCACGGGTGAAAAGCATTAGTCGCTGTTTTGACGTGGCGAGTTCGCTCAGCGGCACAAAAATGAGTTCGCCACGATACAGCTCCTCCTCGACGCCCACGCGCGTCTTGATGGCAACGCCAGCACCGGCACATGCGAGACGACTCATCACCATCACCGAGTTGGTATCAAGGCGTGGCAGCAGCCGGAGCGCATTCTTGCCGATGGCTCGCTCCAGCATCTGGCGAATCTCGATGGAGCGGTCGGCCAGTAGCAAGGGCAGCCCGGCATCGATCAGCTCGCGCACCGTCAGGGATTTGCGACTCGACAATGGATGGTCGGCGCGAAAAATGGCACCGACTCGCAGTTCCGCGTGCGCCAGCACGGTTACTTTTGGCGAGTTCTTTCGGGCATAAGACAGGCCGAGTTCAGCATCTCCCCTGTCAACCGCATCGAAAGCACCGGCCGAACTGCCGATCGACAGCCCGATACGGATGGCTGGCCAAAGCGACCAGAACACCTCCAACTCTTTCGCCAACGGACCCACTGCGATCCCCTCCACCGTCGCAATCGTGGTGGACCCGCTACGCAGGCCGTCAAGGCTGGCGAGGAAGTTCCGACCTCGTTCAAATTCGGACGCGCCGCGCCTTCCGTGATAGAGAAGCATCTCGCCGGCGCTGGTCAGCTGAAGACCTTTGGGCAGCCTTAGAAAGAGCGACACATTGAGTTCCGCCTCAAGTACACCGATTTGATGGCTAACGGCCGAAGGCACGACGAAAAGCTCCTCGGCGGCCTTGCGCACAGAGCCAAGCCGGGCCACTGACTCAAAGTAGGTGTAAGCAGTGGAATGCAGCGCAGAACGTTGGATCCGGGCCAATGCGGTGACCTTTTCTTTGCGTAAGCGGAAGGGCGAATGAGGCAGACGGTAGAAGCTCAGTAGGGACGTCTTTTAGCCTAATTCCTTCACTTTTGGCCCGGGCGCTGTGCATTACAGTTTTGGGCAAAGCAGTCCAGAGGCGTCAAGGACAGAAATCAGCTTTGAGCGGATCTTGGCCAGAGGCTGTTTTTGGACGACTGTCACCCAGAAGCGCAAGTATCAGCTGCCCAGTCCGACAAACATGTTCTGCACGTCATCGTTCGCGTCGATGGCGGCCAGGAAGGCTTCCACTTCTTCCAGCTGCTCGGGGCTCAGGCTGGTGGGGTCCACCGGGTTCTTGGGCTTGTAGCCCAGCTTGGCGGACAGCACGGTGAAACCCTGGGCGGGCAGGGCGCGGCTCACCAGATCCAGGTCGGCGGCGTCGGTGATGAAGGTCGTGACGCCGTCTTCACCGGCGGCTTCGAAGTCCTGCGCACCGGCTTCGATGGCGGCCAGTTCCGGGTCGGCACCGGCAGTGGCGGGTTCGGCCTCGATCAAACCCACGTGGTCAAAGTCCCAGGCCACCGAGCCGGAGGTGCCCAGCTGGCCCTTGCGGAACAGCACGCGCATCTCGGGCGCGGTGCGGTTCACGTTGTCGGTCAGGCATTCGACCATCACGGGCACGCGGTGCGGGGCAAAGCCTTCGTACATCACGTGCTCGAAGTTCACGGCATCACCGCCGATACCGGCGCCTTTCTTGATGGCGCGTTCCAGTGTGTCCTTGGGCATGGAGACCTTGCGGGCCTGCTCCACGACCAGGCGCAGGCGCGAGTTCAGCGCCGGGTCGGCTCCGCCGCGCGCCGCGACCATGATTTCCTTGGCCAGTTTGCCAAACAGCTTGCCTCTGGCATCTGCGGCCTGTGCCTTGCCTTTTGCTTTCCACTGCGCGCCCATGTTCGCTGTTCCTTGATGTTGTGGCGCATCGGTGCGCCGGCCCCGCTTCGGGGGATGGGGGCATGCGCACAATCCGCGGAGTCGCGACGCATGACCGAAAGGGCGTAGTTATACACCCATGCGTCCACGCGCCCGCCGGGGCCGGGGGGAGGCTGGCTAGCGCAGCAGCCGCCCGTCACGGCCGATCACCGTGACCTCCATGAACTTCGAACCCGTGTGGTTCTCCGGGGTGAAGGTCACCCGGAAGCCGCCCACGTCATAGTTGTTCAGCTTGTCGAGCTGGGTGATGATCTTCTGGCGCGTGAGATCGGGGCCGCTGCGGCGCATCGCTTCGACCAGGATCTTGGCGGCGATGAAGGACTCGATGCTCGCGTAGGAGATCACCTTGTCGGGTTGGTACTTGGCCATCAGGCTCTGGAACTCGCGCACCACCGGCACCCGGGCCGAGTAGGGGTAGGGCATGACCTGCGAGATGCCGACGCCGCGGGCGTGGTCGGCGCCGGCGTTGACCAGCAGCTCCTTGAAGTTCACCACCGAGATGCTGAACAGCTGCGCCTGGCTGCCCAGGGCCCGCAGCTTCTTGATGAAGGCCGCCGAGGCCCGGTTGACCGAGACCATGATGACGGCGTCCGGGTTGGAGGGCGCAATGGCGGCCACGGCCGCGTCGACCTCCTCGGGCTTGGTCCGGTCATAAGCGCCCTTGGCGGCGAGCTCCAGGCCGAGCTTCTTCAGCGCGGTTTCGGCGCCCGTCAGGCCGCTCTTGCCGAAGGCGTCGTCCTGGTACATCACGGCGATGCGGCGCACGCCGATGGTGTGCAGGTGTTCCACCATGCCCGCGGTCTCGTCGGTATAACTTGCACGGATGTGGAAGATGTTGGGGTGCATGGGGTTGCGCAGGTCCTGCGCCCCGGTGTAGGGCGCCAGCAGCGCGATGCCGGCTTCCTCCAGCACCTTGTTCTTGTTCAGGCCCAGCACATTGGCCGTGCCGATGAATCCGAACAGCGCCAGCGGTTTGTCTTCGGCCAGCAGCTGGCGCGTGAGGGCCAGCGTCTGGTCGGGCTTGTAGCTGTCGTCCTTGACGACGACGCGGATCTTGCGGCCGTGGATGCCACCGTTGTCGTTCACATAGGCGAAGTAGGCCGCGCCCCCGGCGACGTACTCGTTGCCCGTGCCGGCGATGGTGCCGGTCAGCGGCGCGACCTGGCCGATCACGATCTCATCCTGCGTGACGGCGGCCTGAGCGGTGGCGAGGCAGGCGAAAAGTCCCAACGACAGGACCCGGTTCCATAGGCTCAGCATGAAGGAGTCTCCTTGTATTTTTAGTCTGGCCGGACATTATTTCTGCACAGCAGAACAAATGGACCGGCCGCGGCAGGAATTTTGTAAGCGATTGATCATGGCCAGGGTATGGAATACCCGGAAAATGACACCATGGTGACAGTCTTGGCAGAATATGCACACCTGTTCATAATTCCGCTATGCAGAACATGCCGTCCAAATCGAAACCTGCGAAGGGCAGCGTGCGCCCCAAGGAAGACCGTCATTTCGTCACGGCGCTGGCGCGCGGCCTGCAGGTGTTGAGTGCTTTTCGCTCACGCGACCGCATGCTGGGCAACCAGGAACTGGCACGCCGCTGCGGCCTGCCCAAGTCCACCATCTCGCGGCTGACCTACACCCTCACGCGCGAGGGCTACCTCGAACCGGCGACGGACGGCCAGGGGGCCAGCGGCTACCGCCTGGGCAGCGCGGTGCTGGCGCTGGGTGGGGCCATGCTGGCGCACATGGACGTGCGCACCCTTGCACGCCCCCTGATGCAGGACCTGGCAGACAGCACGCAGGCCATGGTCTCGCTGGGCGTGCGCGACCGGCTGAGCATGATCTACGTGGAGAACTGCCGCAGCGAATCCGCGCTGACGCTGAGCCTGGATGTCGGTTCGCGCCTGCCGCTGGGCAACAGCGCCATGGGCCGGGCCTACCTGGCGGCCTGTGGGCAGGCGGAACGCGAGGACCTGTTCGAGCGCCTGCGCCAGCAGGACGAGCGGGCCTGGCCGCGGCTGCGCCGTGGCATCGAGCAGGCCGCGGCCGACTACCTGGAGCACGGCTGCTGCAGCTCGTTTGGCGAGTGGCAGAAGGAAGTCAATGCGATCGCCGTGCCGCTGCGGCTGGAGGGCGGCCCGCTGATGGTGGTCAGCTGCGGCGGCCCCGGTGTCAATCTCTCACCGGCCTTCCTGATGGACAAGGCGCGGCCCAGGCTGCTGACGCTGGTGCGCAAGCTGCAGGCCACAGGCGGTGTGTACGGCGGCCCGGCGCGCTGAGCGACCGGGTGGGTTCAGGCCGCTGGCGCGGCAGGCGGATCTTCGGCGACAAAGCTGTCGCTGAAGGTGAACCAGATCGAACTGAAGAACATGGCCGCCAGCAGCATGGCGGTGGGGAGCATCAGCGTGTTGGCCAGGCCGGGCTGGCCCAGGGTGATGCTGAGGACCACGACCACCATGCCCACGCCCATGAACAGACCCATCCAGGCCAGCACGTAGAGCGAGAGCGCGCCGAAGTTGCGTGTGCAGGCCACGAAGCTGAAGAACAGGCTCTTGCCCGGCGAGACGCCGTGCCAGTGCACCAGGGCCGGCGCGTGCCAGAACAGCATGGAGAAGGGCAGGTACAGGCCCATGGCCACCCACATGGCGTTCTGGAAGGCCGCCGACTGCAGCAGCTCAGGGGTGAGTTCGCCGCCCACCAGGTACATGCGGGCAAACGCGCCACCGTCGACCAGGGCTGAAACGCCCAGCACCGCCAGGAAACCCACGGCATAGGCGACGCCCAGCAGGGCCATGGCACGCGCCTGCTGGCGGCCGGCGCGAAAGGCGCTGATCAGGATGGAGGGCATGGGGAACTTGCCCTGGGCGGCTTCGCGCGTGGCGGCCATCAGGCCCAAGGTGGCGGCGGGCAGCAGCACCAGGGCGAGCACGCTGCCCACATAGGGCAACAGGCTGGCGACCGAGATCAGCGAGATGAACATGAAGAACAGTCCCGCCAGCGCCAGTGGCTGGCCCCAGAAGGTGCGCAGGCCGGCGCGGACCCAGGTCAAGCCGGTGCGGGCGGGGACGATGTTGAGTTTCATGCGGGGGTTTGTTCCAGCAGCTCGGCGGCGTGCAGCGGGCGCAGCACGCGTTGCCTGAGCACGCGTTCGAAGTGGGTGGGGTCGTGCGGCTGCAGCATGCTGGCTTCGCGCGGCAGGTGGAAGTCCCACAGACGCGAAATCCAGAAGCGCAGGGCGCCGGCGCGCAGCATGGCTGGCAGCAGCTGGCGCTCGGCGGCGGTGAGCGGGCGCACGGCGGCATAGGCCTGCACGAAGGCGGCGCTGCGTTCCAGGTCCGTCTCGCCGGTGGCGAGGTTGATGCACCAGTCGTTCAGGCAGACGGCCAAGTCGAACAGCCAGTTGTCGATGCCGGCAAAGTAGAAGTCGAAGAAACCGCTGAGTTCGGGCGCATCGGCGGAACCGTCGAACATGACGTTGTCGCGGAACAGGTCGGCGTGGATGGGGCCGCGCGGCAGGGCGGTATAGGCGGCCGAGGCGGCCACGTGGTTCTGGTAGGCCAGCTCGCCGCGCAGCAGGGTGGCCTGCCCGGCGTCGATGTGCGGCAGCACCAGGGGCACGGTCTCGTTCCACCAGGACAGGCCGCGCAGATTGGGCTGGCGGCGCGCGTAGTCGCGCCCGGCCAGGTGCATGCGCGCCAGCATGGCGCCCACCGCGGCGCAATGGGCCGGGGTGGGGCTGAGCTCGCTTTTGCCGCGCAGTCGGTTGACCACGGCGGCGGGTTTGTCCTTGAGGCGGTGCAGGATGTCACCGTCGCGGTTGGCGGCCGGATCGGGCACCGGGATGCCTTGCAGCGCCAGGTGCTTCATCAGGTGCAGGTAGAAGGGCAACTGCTCGAAGGACAGGCGCTCGAACAGGGTCAGCACGTAGGCGCCCTGGTCGGTGGTGGCGAAGTAGTTGGTGTTCTCGATGCCGCCCTGGATGCCGCGCAGTTCCTGCAGCTGGCCCAGGTTGAGGTCTTGCAGCAGGGCGCTGGCCTCGTCGAAAGAGACTTCGGTAAAGACAGCCATGAATCAATATCTGAAGATTTTCCAGCCGGACTTGCCTTCGCTGCCGCTGTTGCGGTCGGTCGTTGCCGGATTGCGGTTGTTGCCTTCCGGGGTGACCTCGTAGGCGGGGGCGTTGCCCTTGGGCTGGACGGTGATGCTCTTGGTCTCGCCGCCCACACGCAGTTCGTCGATGCGCGAGCCCGCGTCTTCGTGGCGGATGCGTTCGATCTTCTGCTCGGTCGCGCTGGCCGGGGGCGGCGCGACGTCACGCGGCAGCGCCGCCGGTGACTGGGCCAGGGCGGCAGCGGCGGCCAAGCCGGCGAGGGCCAGCAGGGGGCGCAGGAGACGGGGGGGGAGAGCGGGCATCCCGCAATTGTAGAGGGCGCCGCTGCAGGGCCCGGGCGCAGGCACAATCAGCGTCTGCCTTACGGACCCTGCTCATGAGCGACAAGAAAACCCTGCTGCTGGTCGACGGTTCCAGCTACCTGTACCGCGCCTTCCACGCCATGCCGGACCTGCGCGCCGTGCCGGGGGACCCGACCAGCCCGCCCACGGGTGCCATCCGCGGCATGATCAACATGCTGCAGAGCCTGCGCAAGGAAGTGCCCGCTGACTACGCGGTCTGCGTCTTCGACGCCAAGGGCCCGACCTTCCGCGACGCCATCTACCCCGAGTACAAGGCCCAGCGCTCGCCCATGCCCGATGACCTGCGTGCGCAGATCGAACCCATCCACGAGGTGGTGCGCCTGATGGGCTGGAAGGTGCTGGACGTGCCCGGTGTGGAGGCCGACGACGTGATCGGCACCCTGGCCGTGGCCGGCGCCAGCCATGAGGTGGAAGTCATCATCAGCAGCGGCGACAAGGACCTGGCCCAGCTGGTCACGCCGCACATCACCATCGTCGACACCATGAACGGCAAGCGCCGCGACATGGCCGGGGTGGAGGCCGAGTTCGGCGTACCGCCCAGGCTCATGGTCGATTTCCAGACCCTGGTCGGCGACGTGATTGACAACGTGCCGGGGGTGCAGAAGGTGGGGCCCAAGACGGCTGCCAAGTGGCTGCAGGAATACGGTTCGCTGGACAACATCGTGGCCAACGCCGACGCGATCAAGGGCGCGGTCGGCGAGAGCCTCAAGAAGGCGCTGGACTGGCTGCCCACCGGCCGCCAGCTGCTGACCATCAAGACCGACTGCGATCTCAATGGCTGGGTGCCCGGTCTGCCGGCGCTGGATGCCGTGCGGGTGGGTGAGCCCGACACGGCGGCGCTCAAGGACTTCTACGAGAAATACGGCTTCAAGGGGCTGGCGCGCGCCATCGGAGGCGAGACGGCGCCCGCACCGGCGGCCAAGACCAAGACCGACGAGAACAATCCCGGTCTGTTCGACGAACCCGCCGCGCCGGTGGCGCCCCGTGTGAGCCAGCTCAAGTACGACACCATCCTCGACTGGGACACGTTCGATCGCTGGCTGCAGAAAGTGCTGGCCGCCGAACTGGTGGCCGTGGATACCGAGACCACCTCGCTGGACGAGATGGTGGCCGAGGTCGTGGGGATTTCCTTCAGCGTGGTCCCGGGTGAGGCGGCTTACATCCCGCTCACGCACGACTACCCCGATGCCCCCGCGCAGCTGCCGCGCGACGAGGTGCTGGCCAGGCTGAAGCCCTGGCTGGAAAACCCGGCGCACAAGAAGCTGGGCCAGCACATCAAGTACGAACGCCATGTCCTGGCCAACCACGGCATCGAGGTGCAGGGTTACGCGCACGACACCATGCTGCAGAGTTATGTGCTGGAAGTGCACAAGCCGCACGGCCTGGCCAGCCTGGCCGAACGCCACCTGGGGCGCAGCGGCATCAACTACGAAGACCTCTGCGGCAAGGGCGCCAAGCAGATCCCCTTCAGTCAGGTCGCGATCGACAAGGCGGCCGAATACTCCTGCGAGGACTCGGACCAGACGCTGGACGTGCACCGCGTGCTGTGGCCGCTGCTGCAGGCCGACGAGAAGCTCAAGTTCATCTACGAGCTGGAGATGGCCAGTTCCGAGACGCTGTACCGCATCGAGCGCAACGGCGTGCTGATCGACGCGCCCACCCTGGCCGCGCAGAGCCACCAGCTGGGCCAGCGCATCCTGCAGCTGGAACAGGAAGCCTACGAGCTGGCGGGGCAGCCCTTCAACCTCGGCAGCCCGAAGCAGATCGGCGAGATCTTCTTCACCAAGCTGGGCCTGCCCATCGTGAAGAAAACCGCTACCGGCGCGCCCAGCACCGATGAAGAGGTGCTGGAGAAGCTGGCCGAGGACTTCCCCTTGCCGGCCAAGATCCTGGAGCACCGCGGTCTGTCCAAGCTCAAGGGCACTTACACCGACAAGCTGGCCCAGCTGGCGCACCCGCGCACCGGCCGTGTGCACACGCATTACGCCCAGGCCGTGGCGGTGACGGGGCGCC
>Ga0187844_10001952_pt1 | contig 15211 bp, 11 predicted proteins | sample SpaLakP09_SKY_50_FD_134517 | JGI IMG/M metagenome (GOLD analysis project Ga0187844, IMG submission 134517) | Oligotrophic lake water microbial communities from Sparkling Lake, Wisconsin, USA - SP09_SKY_50 | ecosystem: Environmental > Aquatic > Freshwater > Lake | place: USA: Sparkling Lake...
CTGCCGGGATCGGGCGCGGGGCTGGCCAGCCAACCAACGATGAGCCGGTGGGAAAATGCGCCGACCACACGCGAGTTGGCCAGGATGATGTCCGCGATGATCGACATCTACTGCGCCAGTTACCCTGCCGCGCCGGCGGCGGTGACGCTGGATATCGATGACACCTGTGATGTTGTTCATGGCTATCAGCAGCTCTCCTTCTGGAACGGGCATCATGGCGAGCGCTGCTTCCTGCCGATCCATGTCTACGACACTGCCACCGGCCGACCGGTGGCGATGCTACTGCGCACCGGCAAGACACCGTCGGGCGCCGAAGCTGCCGGCCACATCCGGCGCCTGGTGCGCCATCTGCGCCGGCACTGGCCCGAAACGCACATCACCATCCGCGGCGACGGGCACTATGGCCGACCCGAGGTCATGGCCTTTTGCGAGCCGGCCGGCGTCGATTACGTGTTCGGCCTGCCAACCAACGCCGCGCTGCGTGCTGATCCCGAAATCGTCGCTGCCGCTGATGCCTGCGCGGTTAAGCGGGCTCAGCGCCAATACCCGGTCCTGCGCAACTATGCCGAGACCCGCTACGGCGCGAAGAGCTGGAAGTGCCAGCGCCGCGTCGTCGCCCGGATCGAGGCCAGCACGCTGGGCATGGATATCCGCTATGTCGTCACCTCGCTGGCCGAAGGCTCGGCTGAGCAAATCTACGACACCCTCTACTGCGCTCGCGGCAACGCCGAGAACCTGATCAAGCGCCACAAGACCCAGCTCGCCAGCGATCGTACCTCGTGCCGATCTGCCAACGCCAACCAGATGCGCATCATCCTGCACACCGCCGCCTACTGGCTCGTGTGGCGCATCCAGCAGGAAATCCCGAAGGCTGCCCCGCTCGCCGTTGCCGAGTTCGCAACGCTGCGCCTGCGATTGCTCAAGGTCGCCGCCCGCGTCATCGAAACCGCTACGCGCATCCGCGTCGCCTTCGCGTCAGCCTGCCCCGATGCCAGCCTGTTCAGAGCCATTGCCACCGGCCTCCGGCCGGCACCCACATAACTAGCCCGGCAGTGCCGCCGAAAGCCCAAGCCCTCGTCCTTCAACCTCGAAAAGCCCATTGATCCTGACGCGGTGAAAAAACGCCGCCGGAGGCGCTTGCCCTGATCACCCGGCGACCGACAAATCATGCTCGGACGAACCCAGAGCGGTGGCCTCATGAATAGTGGGGTTAAGCCTCTACCCAGGTTGGAGATGCCGCAGTACCGCAGCGTTCAACCGGCGCCTCAGCGGGATATCGATGCGCGTGGCCATGAACCAGGACGCGGTGCAGAGTGCAGCCAGCAGGAGAATCCCGGACCAGGGAGCGGGTAATTGCGGCAGACCTGGTAGAAGTTTGGGCAGGCCCATTACCCCAATCGTGAAGACGGGGATTTGCAAGACATAGATGGGATAAGAAATTTCCCCGAGGAAAGCGCACATTCCTCGGCTTGGTACAGGGTTGCGTCCAATCGAAGCGGCTACAATCAGTGGAAAGACGAGCAGCACGCAGGCCGCATCGAATAACCCCCGCAAAACAGGTGATATGGGTGAACCAAGGGCACCGACCGTGATTGCGATGATGATGATTTGGGGTAATTTCACGGAAAATAGCGGTGCTAGTTTTCCTGTCTCCCGCGCGCGATGAATCAAAACTCCGACAAAGAATGAAAAGGTGACCCTGATTGCGGCAAGATGAGCATCAGGCCAATATGCTCCTCCATTGAGATTGCCGCGAACGAGCGCCAATGCCAAAAGCATCAAACCCGATATACCAACGATCACTCCCAGTCGTTTGTGAGTTAGAACCCCAAAACCAAAGCCGTAAGCAGCGTTCGCGAACAGCTCGAATGAAAGAGTCCAAGCTACGAAGTTGGCAGGAAACAGCGGTTGGTAGGGGATGCCCACAGGCGGCGATGGCAACATCACGAAGTTGAAGGCGCTGGACAGTATTATCTCTGCTGCGAGATGATCGTTTCGATAATAGTATGCTAATTCAACGGTGCCCAGCGCCAGGGCCAGGATATAGAATGGGTAAAGGCGTATCAGCCGAGTGACGATGAACGCTCTGCCACCCATTCCGTCTTGAAGCCTTACATCGTAAGCGCGGGCGAGCACGAAGCCGCTCATGACAAAAAACAGGTCAACGGCAAGGTATGCTCCGCTCGCTACGAAAGGCGCAAAGGCTTGCGGATAATGCAAGGTGATGACGCTCATAGCGGCGAGACCGCGTAGAACGTTGAGGATATGAAAGGACCGTGATCGCTCTTCCGCCGTTCGTTCGGCGCGATGCGTTGCAACACAGGCCATCTCGTGATCCCCAACCGCGGGCCGACCCCAAGGTTGTCTGAACATGACAGGCCGCATCTTATTTTACGCGACGGCGAAGCTTACCCCTCAGGGTTCTTCGGCGGTGCACGTTCCAGAGGCGCACACGAGCAGACCGGCAAGCCTCTTCGCCCCGAGCAACGCGGCTGCGCCGGTCCCCTTAAAACATCGGCAATCTGTCCTAAGGTTTTTTAACCATCTCGTAACGCTTCCCAGCTACCGTTTCGCTTGGGAGATTGTTGTGAGCAATATTTCGGTCAGTGATGTCATGGCCTTGCGAAGTGCGGTTCTCGACCGGAATTCCGCCCTCCGAAATGTCGTCAACAGCAGTGCGGCGTCGCCGGCAAGCGCTGGCGGGATTGCAAGGCCTACGTTTGATGCGGCCATGAGCCAAGTGCTGCAAAAAGTTGAAGGCCCTGGCTCAGTTGGCTCGGCTACTGGAGCGAATAGCAGCTTCGCATCGACAATTGTAGAACAGGTGCTAAAAGTAAACGAAACAGGTGCAAAGGCCGGGGCGTTGACGGTCGCCTATGAACGGGGCGAAACCACCGATATCGCAAAGGTTATGCTTGCCCGGCAAGCGGCTTCAATCGGGTTTGAGGCGACGCTGCAAGTGCGCAATAAGGTTCTCTCAGCGTACAAAGACATAATGAGCATGGCAATTTAACAAAAACCAGATCGGTAGGTGTGCAGTCCAATATCATTTCCTCGAACTGCGTGCGCGCGCGAACAGCCTAAGGAAATCAGCTTTGTCGATAGCGCCCACTACCAGCACCGATCCGGCAAGGTAGCCCGGTGTCCCCGCCAGCCCGAGGGTGAGAGCCTGCGCCCCATTGGCACGCAGCTGCGCCATGATCTGCTGGTCGTGTGATACTAGGTAAGCACTCATACGCTTCCAATTACCGCCTGCTTTTTCGACGATATCTTGCAAAACGCTGTCGCTGATGGTTCTGCTGTCGATCATGAGCTGCTTGTGAACCGCCGGGTAAATACCCTGCTCGGCACTTGCGAGCGCAACTTGCGCAGCGCGCTCCGAGGGCGGTCCGAAAATTGGCCAGTCCTTGTAGATGACGCGGACATCTCCGTCGCTCAGGATCGCTTCCTCCATGGCCGGGAATGCACGCCTGCACGCAGGGCATCGATAGTCGGTAAAGGCCGCCAAACGGAGCGACGCTGTAGGCGGGCCACTCGCAGGAGATCTTCGGTCGTCGAAGATAGCCGCCAGTGCCTCGGGATTAGCGACATCCCGGCCGATCGGTGCAGTTCGTTTCAGGACTGAGCTGACGGCCCATCCACCGGCAATCAGGGTCCCGAGTTGCAGCATCTGTCGTCGATCTAAGGCCATGGTCAATCTTTATGCCCTTCAACCTCAACCGCTAACGAATACGGGAACCTGGACCGACTGGAATGGTTAACGGCTTCTGAACGGATCGATAGATGTAGCGGCTCGCAATGATGATCGCCTGGAACTGCAATAAAGGGGTCGGTACATAGAACGGACCCAGATATACGCTCGGTTTTTGAGAGCATGCCTGGCTTGAGGCTTAGCTCTCGTTAGCGCTCGAGACCGTTGAAAAAGGCTTGCGCGAAATCGGCGTGGCGGATGGCTGGTGACGCCGGCCACCGGGGATACGCCGCGTATCAGGCCGCCGCGGCCTGCCGGGCGAGCAACTGAAGGTTGTATGCCGCGGCAGCCATGGTGAACTCCTCGGCGGCTCCTGACAGGCCCCGCAGCTTGAGCGTTCGTAGCCCCAGGTTGCGTTTCAGATGGCCGAACACGCGCTCGATCCGCTGTCTTCGACGCCGTGCGTGCACATAGGCCTTGGTGCCGGCAAGGGCGCGCACGGTATCGCGGGCTTCCTCGCTGACGAGCCGGGTGACACCCCGCTTCGGACCGATGGTGCATTGCGGCTTCAGCTCGCAGGCGGCGCAATCGGCCGGCCGGCTTCGGTAGACGCGCACCTGCTTGGTCCGGTTGGTGCCGCAATAGCCGAGCAGCTTGTCCGCCGGACAGCGGTAGGCATCCGCTTCCCGGTCGTAGCGGAAGGCATCCCGGGTGAAGAAGGCGTCCCGCTGGCGGGTCCGGTCGATGACCGGGATGTATGGCGTGATGTTCCGGTCGATCAGCCAGCGGAGCAGCGGACCGCTACCATACGCCTTGTCGGCCGAGAGACTGGCGGGTTCGATGCCCAGCCTGATGCCGGCGCGTGACACCAGCGTCCGGGTCGCCGCCACCTCGGCTGCGAAGCGGGCGGGCGTGGCCTCCACGTCGAGGATGCAGTCGGTGTCGAGGTCAAGCAGGGGGTTGATGGCGTATGCGTATCGCGCCGGTCCGTGCTTGCAGGTGAGCGCCGCCTGCGGGTCGGTCGGCGATATGCTGGTCGGATCGACGGGCGCCGGTTCGTCGGGGCCCGGCGGCAACGCGGCATCGAGCGCCGCCAGGTATTCGGCGACGGGTCGCGATATGCTTTCCCTGCCACGAAGCTCGTCTGCGGCGTCGGCCCCCTTCAGCTTCTTCTCGCGGCTGGCGTCGGCCATGATCGTGCTGCCGTCCACCGCCACGTCGCGCCCCGCCACTAGCCCGGCCACGGCGCATCGTGCGACCACCTGCTCGAACAGCAGGCGATGCAGGTCGCAGGTGCGGAAGCGGCCGTGCCGGTTCTTGGAGAAGGTGGAGTGGTCGGGCACCCGGTCGGCCAGATCAAGCCGGCAGAACCAACGATAGGCGAGGTTGAGGTGCACCTCCTCGCACAAACGCCGTTCCGAGCGGATGCCGAACAGATAGCCAACCAGCAGCATCCTGAGCATCAGCTCCGGGTCGATCGAGGGTCGCCCACTCGCGCTGTAGCTCGACGCCAGTGCCTCGCGCACGAAGCCGAAGTCCAACACGCCGTCGATGCGTCGGAGCAGGTGGTCAACCGGCACATGCTCATCAAGCCGGAAGCCGTAGAACAGCGCGCCCTGTGCCACCTGCCGTCCCATCATGTCCGTGATCCCTTGCCGTCTGCCAAGAGTGAATCACGCCTCCATCGCCGTCGCAAGCACGCGTTTTTCAACAGTCTCGCTCGGATATGACATCGGTCATCGCGGCAACCAGTTCGCCCGTCGCTCCTCCAGCTTCCCACGCATAGACAGACAGTACTAGTGGTGCTTCTGCAGCGAAGATGGGGCTGGTGCGAACGGCATGTGCCCCCGTCGTGCTGATCGGCAGAACTGATACTCCTAACCCGGCCTCAATCGCTGACAAGGCTACATTTACGCCGCGATGGCATTTTCTGCTGCGGTCGAAGCGCTCAACATTGTTTCGAGGCGACGGGCAGAGAGAAGCGCGGCCTTAACGGACCGGAGCGTTTAGCGTTTCAAGGGTCAACGGCGCTGAAAACCTTGCTGACCCCCATCGCCGGCACCGTGTGTCGGCAGGCAGGGCGTATCGCGATGCTAGATGAATATGTAGGTCTGCTCAACGTAAGACAGCGCATCCCGAAAAAGCGGTCCGGCCCCTAATAACCTTAGACGGTATCCGGGTCCCCCCAAGCAGAGGAATTGCGTCATTTTCCGTCCGTTTCCCGGAATATGGTATGAAGCCACTTTAACAGGAGCGTCGCTGACAAGATGGCAATCCAAGGAACTAAAGGGTCCGTTTGTTCGGATGAGCCTACCTGAGCGAACCCAATTGCGACGATCAGTGTAGCCATCGTAACGGCTGTTAACAATATTTTGCCAGCTCTCGCTTCTGCTCGCCAGAGTAAATCTACAAGCAGAGCTATGGTTAGGGAAAGCAAAATACTAATAAAGCTAATAATCAGGAGCTCCAATTCTGCTTAGTAGAAAAAGCTGAATATATTTGTAATAATAAAAACTTACTGGGGTCGGTTCCGGCTGAGGGCGAAATGACACCCTAAGTGGACTGACTGGGTTGGGGGTAGGCGGCATTCGCGACGCCAGCGAAACTGGCTATGCAGCCCGGACAGGCCGTGTGATGTATGAGCATGATCCGATCTGCCTGCATCGCCGCTGCGCTCGTCCTCGGCCAAGCCGCGCCCTTGGCGGCACAGGACGCTCCGCGGGCATACGATTTCCAGGAACGGACTCGCGCACTTGCATTCGACCCGGTCCGCTTCTTTCCCGAACGGTCCGAACCGGCAATGGCGGTCCGCTACCTGGGAGACGATTACGGCTTTCCGGTTTACGCGATCGCAGTCCGTAGGGGCTGCACCGATGCCGACCTAGGCGAGGCACGCCGGACATGCGGAGATCGCCTGATAGCCCGGATGGTCCGTTCACCCTACGTAGGCAAACCGCCAAGGGCGCGAGTCCGCGGGCAGCGACTATTTGCCATGATCGCAAAGTCACCGCCGCAAAGCGATGATGCCCTGCTCCGTTTGCTCGATAAGGCGGGACTGGAGTGGCTAGAGGCCGACATTCGCAAATGTCCCACTGCAATGGCGCACCTCGCGACTGGACAAGACCTCAGGTTCTCGTCCGTGTTAAATCAGACCCGCCAGATGGCCCCTGTGCATTATTTGGACACAGACTCACGGTAGGCCGACACCGGCTGGTGCCTGCCAGTTTTTGCGGGGATCGAAGCGCTATTTGCGCAGCTTCTCGATACCGAGTTCTCGCCACATCCAGGTGAAATCGTAAGTGGCCATCGGATCATTCGGATCCGGCTGACTGCCGCTGCGGTTCTCCAGATGCTTCAGCCATGCCGAAAGACGTTGGCGGCCCGCTGCGGTCCGGGCTGCAGCGCGCGGCGTGATGTCGCCTAGCATGCCGACGGGCTCGTCCAGCGTAGCGCGATACTGACGATCGAGCATGGCATGGACGAGTGGGGTTGCCACCTCAGGCGCGATGGCTGGTGCCGGCTCAGGCCGGTTTTCACGATGTGCGGTCATGGCCTGTTCGACAGTCTCGATCGTGCTAAGCGGCGTGCCGACCAAGTCGCCCAATGTGTCTGCCAGGAGGGCCGTGCCGCGTGCCGCACGCTCGGCGGAGGTAACGGCCAGGATCAGCGCGCGCCCTTTCAGCTCGATATTGCCCAGCACCGGCGTGCCGTCCATCATCGTCACACCCCAGGCCATGTGGCCTGTGCCCTTCCGGGTCGATGTCGTTTTTTCGCCAAGCCAGTTCCAGACATGCGAAGTTTCGCGCTGCATGGCTGGCAAAAGATCGAGCTGGTCGCCGATCAGCGCATGGGTTGCGCCCCGCGCAAAGGGGAACCGGACGCGGTGGAACACCACTTCCTCACCATCGCCGTTGTGCAGCGTCGGTACGGTCATCGCACCCATTGCCCGGGGCACGACGTCGAACAGCCATGCCGTACTGAGGAGTGAAGGAAGCGCGCGCAGCTTGGCGTCGGTGAGCGCCAGCTGGCTGCACGGACTGCGCTTTCCCTCCACGCGCCGAAGATCGGCCATGAGAGCGTCGGTTGCCTCCATCGTGAACGATAGCACCCCACCCGATAGGAGATGCTTTCCGCCCACAATGACGACCCGCGTACCGATCCTGTCCCATTGTTTGAGCGTCTGCGAGGCGCTGCGTTCGGTGACGCGGACCGCGTCACCGCCCCGGATGAGATCACGAACAAGAAATCCGCTGCCAGCCTCGACGTCGCTGACCTCGTAGAGGCTCATGACCGAAGATTGCAGCGCACGCATATAGAGCTTGGCGGGGCCGGCCTCATTCCAGCCGCGACGTCGGATATAATCGTCGACGAGGTTCAGCGCGCCGGGTTCGACGGTCCGCGTCAGGAGATCTTCGAACGCGCATCCCCACAGTACGCCGGCCCAATGGTCGCTGACGATCTCGACAAGGTCTTCGAACTCGAACTCGAATTCCTCCATCGCCGGTCCAAGATGATCGTCCAGGGCATCGCGCAAATGGTCGGCCCAGGCGGGCGATGTGGCGAACTTCATGATGCCGGACAGGTCATGGCCGCGCTTCATACTCACTCTCCTTGCTGCTGGCGGTGCGCGGCCACGATGCGCGAAACGGTAGGGGCTGTTGAAAAATGCGCCGCTGGTGGCCGGGTCCGGTTGGGGGCGGAATGACACCCCAACGCATAGCGATCCCGTCTCGCATGGGATCTAATAACGGGACGGCCTCAACCGTCCCAAATGGCGAATTGTGGGGACATCGCTGTCGGGCAGCTATCGGACCCCTCGGTGCAGATAGCTTCCGTAGGCGGACCTTTCCTGCACATTGTATCTCGAACGGGGTTGATGAACGTTGCCCGCGCTAATGGCGGCTCCGGGCGACCCGAATGCCAATGTTCGGAAAACGGCCGGGACTGTTGAACAAGGCCTGACGCCTGCCCTGAGCGTCTCAGCTGGGATGTGCACGCTTCGTCGACGGTCAAACTGCGGCGACGCGGATTCTCGACACGAGGAGCCAAAAGTTACTTGCATTGCAAGGTAATGTTCCGCATAACCCTTGCATGACAAGGCAATCCGATGATTCGGCCGACGCTATAGCCCGTTGGGAGGTTCAGCTGCGGAAGGGCGTGCTGGAGTTCGTCATTCTGCTGTCGCTCGCCGAGCGTGAGCAATATGGCTTCGAGCTGATTTCCGGCATCGCCAGGCGCGCCACGCTGGATGTGCCCGAAGGCACCCTTTATCCACTCATGCTGCGACTGGCGAAGGATGGCCTGATCGCCGCCCGCCTAGGCGATGGTGATGGCGGTGCGCCGCGGAAATATTACACCTTGACCCCGCAGGGGCGAGCGACGCTCGATGCGATGCGTCCATCCTGGGTCAAGCTCAGCACTTCGGTTCAGCATATGATCGATGGAGTTCCCGCATGACGCCCGCCTTCGTCGATCCAGCAGCCGAACGTCTGTGGCGCGCGTATTTCGCCGACGTCGACCGGATCATAGCGCGCTCCGGACCCGGCGCAGAGGATTTACGCGAAGACCTGCGTGATCATCTGGCTGAAAGTTACAGCAGCGAAGGAAACGGAGCCGAGGTCGATCGCCTGCAAGCCGCCATCAATCGGCTGGGCCGGCCTGCCGATTATCTTCACCCGTTGCTCGCAGACGAACTGCTGATGCACGGCAGCCGCACCTACCATCCAGCCCCGATCGCTCGCGGTCTGTATCATGCGATACGTGCAGGGTCCTCGCGCGCGCTGGCTGGAACCGCTTTTGCGCTGGGTTACCTGCTTCTTGCGATTTTTACCGCCATGGCACTGCTGAAGCCGATCTGGCCAGATCATATCGGTCTGTTCCGCAATCCGGACGGTACGGTTACCTTCGGCATCGTCGCGCAGACGCAGGGCGCGCAGGAATTGCTGGGGCTGTGGATCATGCCGATCTCGGTTGCAGTCGCACTGCTTCTCTATGTCGCGCTCACCCGGTGGCTCCGCGCCACCCGGTGGCGATAATGATTTACCTAAAACCCTTGTTATACAAGCATGGAGGCTGTCATGGTCAGTGTGAAAAGTGAATGGACGGCAATCGGCGCCTTTATCGCGCTGGCGACGCTGCCTGTTGTGGGGCTTGCCGGTGCCGCCTCGATCGTGGGAGGCCTTGCGGCATTTCCCGCTGCCGTGCCGCTGGCGATGCTTGCGCCTGGCCTGGCGGCGATCATCGTACAGAAGGCGACCGGCGGCCGCATCTTCGGGGCCGACGGACTCGGCCTGCGCGTCGGCCGAATCCCCTGGTGGTTCGGCGGGCTGCTCGGCATCGGCGCGTTATGCCTTGTGAGCTTCCTCGTCACCGCGCTCATCGATCCCGCCGCGATCGCCACACCCGATGAGCTGAGCGCTGCTGTATTGCGATTGGGCGGGGTGCCTGATCTTGCTTCGCCCCATGCCCGGGCGGCTGCCGCGTTGGCGATCACGGCGCTGGTCGCACCATTCCTCAATCTGCCGCTGCTGCTCGGCGAGGAACTTGGCTGGAGAGGGTTTCTGACGCCGCGCCTTGTCGCGATTTTTGGTCGCCCGGGCACCCTCGTTGCGGGCCTGATCTGGGCGTTGTGGCATCTCCCGATCATTCTGCTCGGCTATAATTACGGCGGGCAGCCCTGGGCCGGCCTGCTGATCTGGCTGCCCTTGTGCATGGCATTGTCAGTACTGTTTACGGCGCTCAAGGATCGGGGCGGCTCGATCTGGCCGGCCGCCCTCGGCCACGGCGCACTCAACCAGCTGGCGCAGCTACTGACCGCGACCGTGCTGGTCGAGGCGCGGTTCACGCCGTTGATCGACGGCGCAGCGGGTCTCGCCGGGCTTCTCGTCTTCGGTACCGCAGCCACGATCGTTTATCCGCGCCTGGCAACACGCGCACGCGATGGCGGCCCGTTCTCACGCGAGGTGTCGATCGGCAGGTTTGGATATCCGACCTCCGGCGTCTGACGAACGGACCGCAGAACGACAGGGATTGGGAACGGCATGGTCGGACCGCTTTTGCTGCGCATTGCGCGGGACCGCCGTTCCCGGTCGGGGAGAACGGATCTGGCAAGCGGACCGTCGCAAACACCGTCCGTTCCATGGTTTCATCGTGCCAGGACTTCCCCTTGCTTGATCGCAAGCCTGGGCGCTCGCAACACGGTCAGGTCACGTGCCGGATCAGCGTCGTACGCGACGATTTTGGCTCCGACGCCCTCTGAAAACACGCCAACTTAGGCAAGGGGACGGCCATCGACTGTCCGATCGAATATTCACAGATCATGCTGCGCCTGAGTTGGATGGCGGTTTCAGCAAGTTTGGCAAAGTCCGGTGACTGGAGTGAGTTGCCGATCTGGCAATAGCGGGTCAACGGTCGATAGCGTCGCCTACACCATCTGGCGGAATGCGTCCTTCAACTCGCTTTCCCGGACGGGCTTGCCCAGAATGATCCCCGGCGGATTGCACGGGTGGCAGTCAGCAGGTGTGGCGCTGATGAAAATGACTGGCATCGCTCCGAGGCAGGCATGTATCCGGGCGACAGCCGCGGGTCCTGTGCCGTCGACCAGTTTCACATCCGAGGTTATCAGTTCGGGGCAATGGGCTAGGGCAGCAGCGACCGCCTCAGCCTCGGTGACGGCGTAGGCGAACGAGGTGGCACCCGCATCCTCCAGGATCGCCTGGATGTTCATGGCAATGAACGGCTCATCCTCAATAATCAGTACGTGACACATTCACCGGCTCCTACTTGGAGCTTGGTAACGCGAGTTAAGGGCGTTCGGCTGCTGTCCATCTCAACAAATCGGTCACTTGCTGAGCTTCACGCTATCCGGGTGTGCGACTGAAACTTCAAAAACCTTGGCCGTTTGTCCACCCGCTGCTAGATGTCGGCGGTCTCGGGCGAGCGGGGGGGCTGCTCGATGGAACGGTATAGACGAGCAGTGCCGACACAACATGAGGAAGCCGGCGGAAGGCCGGAGCCGAACGAAATCGACCGCCTGGCGGCTCTACACCGGCACGACATCTTGGATACGCCGACCGACCGGAAGTTCGACCGGATCGTCGCCCTGGTCCAGAACATCTGCCGCGTGCCGATCGCGCTGGTTAGCCTGGTTGACGAAGACCGACAGTGGTTCAAGGCCCGGGGCGGGGTCGCGATTGAACAGACGGCGCTCGACACCTCCGTCTGCGCGTTCGCTATCCAGCAGCGAGACGTGTTCCAGATCGATGACCTGACGTCCGATCCACGCACAAGGTCGATGTCGCTAGTGACCGGCGCGCCATATCTGCGTTTCTATGCCGGGGCACCACTCGTCACCCAAGACGGTCTGGCGTTGGGAAGCCTGTGCGCGATCGACACTGTGGCTCGACCGGGTGGGCTGGACGTGGCCCAAAGCGAGGCACTGTCGCTGCTCGCCGAGCAGGTCGTCGAGCTGATCGAGAACCGCGAGGCCATTCGCGAGCGCGATCATGCGATGGCGCTGGATCACGCTTCGCAGCGCCTTCAGGCAACCGAGGATCGGTATCGTGCGATCGTCGACTCCGCGATCGACAACGCCATCATCGCGCTGGACGCTAATGGCATGGTTACCAGTTGGAGCGCGGGCGCCGAGCGCCTTTTTGGCTGGAGCGCTTCGGAGATTTGCGGCCGGCGCGCTGATTGCCTCTTCACCCCGGAGGATCGCTCCGCCGGCGTTCCCGAACGCGAGTTCCATACGGCAAGGTCACAGGGCCGCGCTTCGGACGAGCGCTGGCATATCCGCAAGGACGGCAGCCGCTTCTACGCGCACGGCGCGTTGACGCCGCTGGTCGGTGCGGACGATCCCGGCTTCGTAAAGGTGGTACGCGATATCACGGCCGAGCATGAAACGAAGATCGCGCTGGAAGACGCGCGCCACACCGCTGAGGTCGTGACCACCGCCGCGCGCCTCGGCACATTCGATTACGATCTGATCCGCGATGTGCTCAGCTGGGACAACGGCGCACGGGCCTTGTTCGGGCTGCCGCCTGGCGCGCCGGTCAGCTATCAGGAAGCGTTCCTGCGAGGCGTTCATCCCGACGATCGGGCTCTTGCCGACGCCGCGGTGCAGTCATCTCTTGATCCCGCGGGCGATGGCCTATTCGAGATCGAGTACCGTACGATCGGGATAGAGGACGGCAAGCTGCGTCATATCGCTGCACGCGGGCAGACGTTCTTCGAAGACGGCCGCGCTGCGCGCCTGATCGGCACCATCCACGACGTCACCGACGCACGCCTCGCAGAGGCCAAGCTGCGAGAAACCGAGCAGCGCCTGCGCTTCGCCAACCGTGCGACCAATGATGCGATCTGGGACTGGGACCTGGTCCGCGATCACGTCACCTGGAACGAGGCGATTGAGCGGGCTTATGGCCATCGTCTTGCCGATGTCGAACCGACAGGCGGTTGGTGGATCGATCACATTCATCCCGACGACCGCGCTCGGATCGACGCCAGCATCCATGCCGTCATCGATCACGAAGCCACTGATTGGACTGACAGCTATCGCTTCCGGCGTGCCGACGGCAGCTATGCCGACATCCGTGATCGCGGGTTCGTCATTCGGGACGAAGCCGGCGCCCCGCTGCGCATGATCGGCGCAATGCTCGACGATAGCGAGCGGATGTCGCGAGAGCGGCAGCTTCGTGAGGAGGCAGTCGATCTGGCCGAGCGGGTCGAGGTTAGCACCGCGGATCTGGAAAGGTTGTGGAGCGCCTCGCCCGACCTGATCGTGGTCGGCAGTCCCGAGGGCATCTACATCCGCGCCAACCCCGCCTGGAAGACAGTGCTTGGCTACGATGAGCAGGAAGTCGTCGGCCGATCGGCTCGGGACTTCCTTCACCCTGACGATCTTGCCCCTGCCGAACGTGCGCTGGCAATCGCGCAGGTCGGCGACCTTCCACAGCACCTTTGCCGATACCGGCATAAGGACGGCAGCTATCGCTGGCTCTCATGGGTTGCCGCGCCTGACCGTGGCGAAATCTTTGCGATCGGCCGCGACGTGACCGCCTCCCGTGAGGCTGATGAGGTATTGCGCCAGACCGAAGACGCACTGCGTCAGTCGCAGAAGGTCGAGGCGGTCGGCCAGCTCACTGGCGGCGTTGCCCACGACTTTAACAATCTGCTGACCGTAATTCGCGGTTCGGTCGACCTGCTGCGCCGTCCCGGGCTCAGCGTTGAGAAGCGCATCCGCTATGTGGACGCGATCGCCGACACCGCCGATCGCGCGATGAAGCTGACCAGCCAATTGCTGGCCTTCGCACGCCGCCAGGCGTTGCAGCCACAGGTCTTCGATGCGGCAGCGAGCATTGCCTCTCTGCAAGGGATGCTGCCGACGTTGACGGGTTCGCGGATCGAGACGCGCTATGACCTGCCGCCGCAGCCGACGCTGGTGCTGGCCGATCCCAGCCAGTTCGACACGGCGATCATCAACATGGCGGTGAATGCACGCGACGCGATGGAGGGCGAAGGCAGGCTCGCCATCAAGGTCGAGATGGTCGCCGAGCTGCCGCCGCTGCGCAATCACGCCGCGATCCATCAGAATTACGTTGCCATCTCCATCGCCGACACCGGCACCGGTATCCCGGAGAGTCAGATCGAGCAAATTTTCCAGCCGTTCTTCACGACCAAGGGGGTGGGCCACGGAACTGGCCTCGGTCTCAGTCAGGTGTTCGGTTTCGCCAAGCAGTCCGGCGGCGATGTCGCGGTAGATAGCGAGGTCGGACGCGGGACGACATTCACGCTGTACCTGCCGCTGGCGACCGCGGAAAAGCCGGCAGATGTTGCCGAGCACCTATCTCTCAAGCCTTTGGAGGCGGGTACGTGCATCCTAGTTGTCGAGGACAATCGGGAAGTGGGCAAGTTCGCTACCGAGGCACTCAGCGAGTTGGGGCTGGGCTCGCATTGGGTGACCGATGCCGATGCTGCGCTCGTCGAACTAGAACGGTCGCCCGATCGCTATCACGCCGTCTTCACCGATGTCGTCATGCCGGGACTTTCGGGCATTGAACTTGCAGAGGAAATAACCCGGCTTCACCCGCGGCTCCCGGTCGTCCTCACCAGCGGATACAGCCATGTCTTGGCGCAGGAAGGCACCAAGGGGTTCCAGCTGTTGCGCAAGCCCTATTCGATCGACGAACTAGCGCGTGTGCTGGCGCAGGCAATGAACGATCCAGTGAAGGGCGTTAGCTGAACTCATCTCCCGTTCCCGTTTGGAAACCCCAGCCAGGATCACAGAAGGTGAGGGAGGGCACTTCACCTCTCGGGCGGCACCATTTCCCAAAACCTGTTCCCGATTGCGCTTTCTCGAAATGGACACCTGGCGACGGGGTTATGGGACTGGGGTCGTTGTGGCTTTCAGCGGTAAATGTCACGAATGTCAGCACTAGGTGACGCCGATGACGAGGGTGCTGCGGGCGGCTTCCACGACATCCTCGCTGATGGTTGCGAGGCCGTTGATCTTCAGCACGC
>Ga0187844_10001955_pt1 | contig 15203 bp, 10 predicted proteins | sample SpaLakP09_SKY_50_FD_134517 | JGI IMG/M metagenome (GOLD analysis project Ga0187844, IMG submission 134517) | Oligotrophic lake water microbial communities from Sparkling Lake, Wisconsin, USA - SP09_SKY_50 | ecosystem: Environmental > Aquatic > Freshwater > Lake | place: USA: Sparkling Lake...
ACGGGGATGAAGATTTCGTTCGTCACGTTGCGTTGCTGGTATTCGACGTCGCTCAGTTCCTCGAAGCGAGCCAGGCGCGCCTTGCTCTTGGCCTGGCGGCCCTTGGCGTTGGAGCGAACCCACTTCAGCTCCTCCTTCATCGCCTTCATGCGCGCGTCTTCGGACTTCTGCTCGCCTTCCAGGCGCTTTTCCTTCTGGTCCAGCCAGTCGGAGTAGTTGCCCTTCCACGGGATGCCATGGCCGCGGTCCAGTTCGAGAATCCACTCGGCTGCGTTGTCCAGGAAGTAGCGATCGTGGGTGATGGCCACCACGGTGCCAGGGAAGCGCTGCAGGAACTGCTCCAGCCACTCGACGGACTCGGCGTCCAAGTGGTTGGTGGGTTCGTCCAGCAGCAGCATGTCGGGCTTGGACAGCAGCAGGCGGCACAGCGCCACGCGGCGCTTTTCACCGCCGGACAGCACACCGATGACGGCGTCCCAGGGCGGCAGGTTGAGCGCGTCGGCGGCCAGTTCCAGCTGCAGGTCGGTGTTCTCGGAGCCGGCGGCGGCAATGATGGATTCCAGCTCGCCCTGCTCGGCAGCCAGCGCGTCGAAGTCGGCGTCTTCTTCGGCATAGGCCGCGTAGACCTCGTCCAGGCGCTTCTTGGCGGCCAGCACGCCGCCAATGCCCTCTTCCACCGCCTCACGCACGGTCTGGTCGGGGTTCAGGCGCGGCTCCTGCTCCAGGTAGCCGATCTTGATGCCCGGCATCGGCGTGGCTTCGCCTTCGTATTCCTTGTCCACGCCGGCCATGATCTTCAGGATGGTCGACTTGCCCGAGCCGTTCACGCCCAGCACGCCGATCTTGGCGCCGGGGAAGAAGCTCAGCGAAATGTCCTTGAGGATGTGGCGCTTGGGGGGAACCGTCTTGTTGACGCGGTTCATCGAAAAAACGTACTGGGCCATGGGCAAATCCTGGAGAGCCAAAAACGACAGGCCCCGACAGCAGCGTCGAGGCCTGGTAGCAGCGGATATTGTCGCCGAAGGACCCGGCGGCGGGCTTCAGCGTCGACGGCGGAGGGTAAGCAGCGCGACGCCTGTGGCCATCAGAGCCCAGGTGGCGGGTTCAGGCACCGGTGCCAGCAGCACGCCGAAACCTTGGCCGTTGGCATCGTCGGCCATGCCGACGAGCCAGCGGGCGTCGTTGATGCCATTCAGGACCGTCAAGTTGCTGCTGCCGAAATCGAAGGTCTGGTAGCTGGTGGTGCTCCCCATGAAACCGTGCGTGCCGAGCGTGTCCCTGTAGGACCCGGCAATCGTGCCGTCACTACTGATGTCACGGAACGAGGTGCGCACGCCGGCAATGTTGGCGTCGGTACGCTGCCCGGTGGCAAGGTCATAGCTGAAGCTTGTGCCTGGGCCTGTGAACTCACGCACATAACCCACCACCACACCGCTAGCGTTGATACCTTGAGCGACGGTGTAACCGTACCGGTCGGTGAGGCCCAGCAGCGTTAGCCCGCCACCGACGAGATCCAGGGCAAAGACGCGGCCGACGTTGTCGAACTGTGCACGGCCCGTCACGTAGCGGCCGTCCGGTGATATCCCGCGCAGAACAGTGTCACTGGCACCCGCAATGTTCACGATTTGGTACTGACCGCCCGCGTAGATGAAGCCCTGGCTGCCCTCGAAGATGACTCCGCCTTCGGGATCGGGCGACGAGCCAGTCGTGAAGCTGCCCACCACTGCGCCGCCGTCGGAGATGCCGGACGCCGTGGAGCCAATCGCGCCACTAGGCCCCGACAGCAACTGCATCGCGCCATGGGCATAGATGAAGGCGTGGCCATAGTCGGCATCCGACATGGCGTAATGACCCACCGCCTGGTTGTGGTTGTTGATGTCGCTCAGCAGCACGTACTGCGCACCTGTGACATCGACGCGCGTCATCTGGTAGTTGGCCGCGCTGGCCGAGAGGGCCATGCCTGCGAGAAGAGGTGCTAGCAGCACGCGAGGGATTCCCATCACATATTCCTTCAAGAGTTGGTCGCAGCGCGGCGGATTCTCACCGCGCTTTTCGTAGCCTCACCCCCTGAATAAGGGGCGTGGTTTAGTAGCCGCAGAGAATCGTGCCGTCCTATTTGCTGAGGTGGCCATGCGTCTTCTGCATTGCGTTGTCCTGATACCTGCCTTGCTGACCACCTTCGCCGTGCCAGCCCAGACCCTGCGCTGGGCCGCCCAGGGCGACCTGCAGACGCTGGACCCGCATTCCCAGAACGAGTTGATGACCAACTCGCTGAACAACCAGGTCTACGAGTACCTCGTGCGGCGCATGAAGGACCAGAGCCTGGGGCCGTCGCTGGCCACCGAGTGGACGCAGGTGAACCCGCTGCTGTGGCGCGTCAAGCTCCGCGCCGGGGTCAAGTTCCATGACGGCAGCCCGTTCAGCGCGGAGGACGTGGTGTTCTAGATGCAGCGGCTGCGTGACGAGAACTCGCCGTTCCGCGTCTACGCCAACGCGGTGGGCACGCCCAGGGCGGTCGACCCGCTCATGGTGGAGTTCACGCTGGCCAGGCCCAATCCCATCTTTGCCGAGCACCTGATCAACCTACTCATCATGAACAAGCGCTGGTGCGAGCAGTACAAGGTCACCCGGCCGTTGAACTTCAAGGAAAAGGAAGACAACTACGCCAACCTGCACGCCAACGGCACCGGCCCCTTCATGCTCGTCAGCCGCCAGCCGGGCGTGAAGACGACCTACAAGCGCAACCCGGCCTGGTGGGGCAGATTCGAAGGCAATGTGCAGGAGTTCAGCTTCCTGCCCATCACCAACGACGCCACACGCACCGCCGCGCTGATCACCGGCGAGATCGACTTCGTGCTGGACCCGCCCTCGCGCGACATCGACCGCCTGCGCCGCACGGCCGGCCTCAAGGTCATCGACGGCCCGGAGAACCGCCTCATCTTCCTGGGCATGGACCAGACCCGCGACACGCTGCTCCACGGCCAGGCGCCAGGCGGCAAAAACCCGTTCAAGGACATCCGCGTGCGCCGCGCGCTCTACCAGGCCATCGACATCGAGGCCATCAAGGCCAAGCTGATGGCCGGCTACGCCGTGCCCACGGGGGCGCTGACGCCGTCCGCTCTCGGCAGCTACAACGACCCCACGCTGGAAACCCGACTGCCGTACGACCTGGCCGCCGCCAGGAAGCTCATGGCCGAGGCTGGCTACGCCGACGGCTTCGAGGTGACGATGGACTGTCCCAACAACCGCTACGTCAACGACGAGAAGCTCTGCGTCGCCGTGGCCAGCATGTGGGCCCAGCTCAGGGTCAAGGTGCGCGTGAATGCCATGACGCGCACCCTCTTCTTCCCCAAGATCGAGAAGTTCGACACCAGCCTGTACCTCGCCGGCTGGGGCGGCGGCACGGTGGACGCCGAGGTCATGCTGACCCCCGTGCTGCGCAACCGCGGCGAGCAGGGCGTGGGCGTGGGCAACTACGGCGGCATCGTCAACGACAAGGGCGATGCGCTGGCCGCAGCGTCCAGCATCGAGACCGACCCGGCCAAGCGCCAGCCCCTCGTCAAGGCCGCGCTGCAGGCCTACCGCGAGCAGATCAACCTCATCCCTCTCCACCGGCAAGTCATCCCCTGGGCCATGAAGGCGGGCATCAGCGTGCCGCATTCCCCGGCCAATTGGCTCAGCGTCGACTGGATGCAGCTCCCGCCCAAGTAGAATGCCCACATCCGCCGCGCTTCTCAGTCTTGCGCGGCGTTCTCTTTTCAGCCCCTGCACGCCGCCCGCCCTGCCCGAAGACTGGCGCCGCTCTCCGCGGCGCGGCAGGCGATGCGACCAGGCGTGCTCACTCCCCTACCGAATGAGTTTCGATTCCCTCGGCCTGGCAGCGCCGCTGCTCAAGGCCATTGCCGACGCTGGCTACACCACTCCCACGCCCATCCAGGCCCAGGCCATTCCCGCCGTCTTGAACGGTGGTGACCTGCTGGCCGGCGCCCAGACCGGCACCGGCAAGACCGCCGGCTTCACGCTGCCGCTGTTGCATCGCCTGTCCACCGGCGAGAAGGTGCTGAACAAGCGCGGCAAGATCGCCATCCGCGCGCTCGTGCTGACGCCCACCCGCGAGCTGGCCGCCCAGGTCGAGGAAAGCGTGCAGACCTACGGCAAGTACCTGCCGCTCAAGAGCATGGTCATGTTCGGCGGCGTCGGCATGCAGCCGCAGATCAACAAGCTGCGCGACGGCGTCGACATCCTCGTCGCCACGCCCGGCCGCCTGCTCGACCACGCACAGCAAGGTACGCTGGACCTGTCGCAAGTGCAGATCCTCGTGCTCGACGAAGCCGACCGCATGCTCGACATGGGCTTCGTGCACGACATCAAGAAGGTGCTGGCCCTGCTGCCGGCCAAGAAGCAGTCGCTGCTGTTCAGCGCGACCTTCAGCGACGAGATCAAGAACCTTGCCGACCGCCTGCTCAACGCCCCGGCGCTGATCGAAGTGGCCCGCCGCAACCAGACCAACGATGCCATCGCGCAGAAGGTCCACCCGGTCGGCCGCGAGCGCAAGAAGGAACTGCTGGCCCACCTCATCAAGGGCGGCCACGGTGGCGAGCCCTGGCACCAGGTGCTGATCTTCACGCGCATGAAGCACGGCGCCAACCGCCTGACCGACTACCTGAACGACCAGGGCATCAGCGCCATGGCCATTCACGGCAACAAGAGCCAGGGTGCCCGCACCAAGGCGCTGGCCGACTTCAAGACCGGCGACCTGACCTGCCTGGTGGCAACCGACATCGCCGCCCGCGGCATCGACATCGACCAACTGCCCCACGTCGTCAACTTCGAGCTGCCCAACGTGGCCGAAGACTACGTGCACCGCATCGGCCGCACCGGCCGCGCCGGCGCCACGGGCGAGGCGGTCAGCCTGGTCTGCGTGGACGAGAACGGCTTCCTGCGCGAGATCGAGAAGCTCATCAAGCGCGAGATCCCGAAGGAGATCGTGCCCGGCTTCGCGCCCGACCCCAATGAGCGCGCCGAGCCCATCGTGCTGGGCCGCACCGTGCTGAACCCCAACGGCAGCCGCGGCCGCAACCCCAACCCGCCGGCCGGTGCCAATGGCCGTGGCGGCCGTGGTGGTGGTGGTGGCGGTGGTGGCCGTGGCGGCGACAACCGCGGCGATAGCCGTGGTGGTCAGCGCGACGGCGGCCGTGAAGGCCAGGGCCGTCCGGGCGGCAAGCCCGGTGGCCACACCGGTGTCGGCGGCGCGAGAACCGCGCCCAAGCCGCACGCCGAGCACGCTCCCCGCGCAGCCGGCGCACAGCCTGCACGCGGCAACGGTGGCGGCGCCCCGCGCCACACCAACGGCCCGCGCCTGACGCAGCCCAAGCGCTGAAGTTGAGCGATAGGCGGCAGGGCGTTTCGCCTGCCGCCTGCTCATCGGCGCCTGCGCTGGCGCTGGTTCAAGCGCGTGCAACTGCTCGCAGCTGCGGCTTGCACCAGGCGCTTTCGTGGCAAGCGCCACCGCCCAAACTCCGTGCGCGGCAGATCACACCGGTCGGCTCGGCGCATGCTGCCGTATCCACGCCGCCAGTTGGTCGGCGGGCACGGCCCCCGAGAGTCGAGCCAACTCCGCGCCGCCCATGAACAGGATGAGCGTGGGAATGCTGCGGATGCCGTAGCGCGCGCTGGCCGCCGGTGCGGCGTCACTGTCCACCTTGACGAAGCGCACCTCGGGCATCTGCCTGGCCACTGACGCGAAGGTGGGCGCCATGGCCTTGCAGGGCCCGCACCAGGCTGCCCAGAAGTCGACCAGCACCGGCAGCTCGGTGCTGGCAAGGAACTTGGGCAGGGCCGCGTCGCTCAGCGCAACGGGCTCGGCCGCCATCAACGCGGTGCCGCAGTGCCCACAGCTGGGCGCATCGTGCAGACGCTGATCAGGGATGCGGTTCGTGGTGCCGCAGTTGGGGCAGACAAGATGCATGGGACTCCTCCTCAAGCGCCCCGAGGGGCACCCAGCTTACGCGTGTCTATCACGTTCACCTGCAGGTCGCCCGCCGCACCGCAAGTGCGCAGGTCGTACTGCAGGGCCAGGCGGTAGAAGTTGATCGACGCGGCGATGGCGAACCTCATGCGTCGCTACTTGCCGCTTGCTGCGCTGTCGGCCTTGCGCTTGTCGGCCATCTCGCGCTGCTTCTCAGCCAGGGGCTGAAAGGGGCCATACCTGTGCTGATCGGGGCTTGCGCCCAGCATGTAAGGCGGGAACGCGGCGTCGATCGGCTTGTTCCACCGTGCCGGGAAGTCGGCTTCCAGGTGCGCCTTCACCGGGCGCGGCTTGGACAACACGAACGCGGTCACGTCATAGGCCTCGTCATCATTCAACATGGTGGCCGTGTGGTTCGCGCCGAGTGGCATGTTTTGCCGGATGAAGCGCGTGGTCGTCAGCAGGCGGTTCATGCCGGCACCGTTGTTGAAGCTGTCCGGCCCCCACAGCGGCAGGAAGGTGTAGCCCTGGCCGTCGCCCCGCTGGCCCACGCGTTTGCCCATGCCATCGGCACCGTGGCATAGCGCGCACTTGGCGGCGTAGACGACGCTGCCGGCCTCGGGGTTGGCACGCCGATTGGGCACCGCGCTTTGCAGGACGGCCGCACCGTCGATCTGCGCGCCCACCGGCACGCCTCGGGACAGGAAGGCGATGTAAGTGGTCAAGGCCTTCATCTCAGGCCCGTCGAGGGGCAGCGGCTTGCCGTTCATGCTGCGTTCCATGCAGCCGTTGATGCGCTCTTCCACCGTGCTGATCTGGTCCTCGCGCCCACGGTACTGCGGGAAGGTCGCCGTGACGCCCACCCAGGGGATCGCGAACGGCTTGGTACCGCCCTCCTGATGGCAAGAGGTGCAGGCCAGGTTGTTGCCGGCGTAGCGCTTGCGCGGGCTCTTCACTTCCGGGCCGATCACGGCGAACGTGCGTGTGCTCAGTTCCTGGCCCTGCACGATGAGTGTGCGGTAGGGGCCTTCCGGCAGGCTGTCAATCTGCGGCACCGGGCGCCCCACGAGGTTGACGGGAGGCATCGACTCTGCAGCCCATGGGCTGGCGTGCGTCAGCAGCAGGCCGAAGATCAGGGCGTGGCCGATCGCGCCGGTCGAGATCGGCCCATGCCGATCAGAGCTGGTCCGCCGCGTCATTCCGATGTCCTGCCGTCAAAGTGCTCCGTGTCGGCCTGCGCGTCGGACCTCGTGGGGTGAACCACCCCGTCGCGATGATTGGGCGGTGCGTAGAGCGTGTAGAGCTTCAGCGGTTCGGAGCCCGTGTTGATGATGTTGTGCCTCGCGCCGGCGGGAACGATCACGGCATAGCCAGCCTGGATCGCGGTCCGGACGCTGTCGATCTCCGCTTCGCCGCGCCCCGCCTCGACACGGAAGAACTGGTCGAGCTTGTGAACCTAGGCGCCGATGTCTTCCCCGGGCTTCAGGGACATGACGACCAACTGACAGTTCCGCGCCGTGTAGAGAACGCGCCGGAAGTCGTTGTTGCCGGTGGCGATGGACTCGATGTCTTGAACGTAACCCTTCATGCCTGCTCCAGTCAGTTGCGCGGGTCGCTGCCATCTCGGTTCTCGTGGTGGGCACGATGGAATGAACCTGGGAGAAGCCGACCTCGTCCCCCATCACGGTAGGAGCGTTGCGACGCAAGGTCTGTGCGATGCCGAACGGAGATCTAATGCCGCCCCATGGCCCGCCCCCCGCTCGACAACTCGCTCAAATTCAACCTGCCCGACGGCACGGTCGTTACCGCCCAGGAGATGCTGAGCAAGATTCAACAGGCCAAGGCGGCCCAGCGCGCCGAGCAACTCGCCACCCCCGGCGCCCTGCCCGAGGCCGACCTGCAGACCTTGCTCGACGCCCTGCTGCTGCTGGGCGGCACGGCCAGCATCAACGCCGTCATGCAATGGCTGACGCTGACCGGCCGCGAGCGCGCCAACGGCGAGGCCTTCGACCACTACGCCACCCGCTACGGCCTGCAGGCGCTGGTCGCCCAGGGTCGCGCCGAGGGGCAGTTGGGCAAGGGCACGCGCGTGTCGCTGGGCGACCACGTTGAGCGCCTGCAGACCCTGCTCGCCGCACCCGGCCACGAGCGCTACTGGCGCCAGCGCCTGTGGCTGCTGGGTTCGGGCCGGGGCGACTGGCAGGACCCCATTGCCTGGGTCAACTTCCGCAACCCCGAGGACATGCGCACGGTGCTGCGGCTGATGATCTTCTCGGGCATGCCGGCCACCGAGTACCGCGAGCTACTGAGTACCCGCCTGCCTGAATTGAGCCCACCGATGCTGGCCGTGCAGGCGCTGATCGACCCGTGGTGCCCCCGGCTGCTGGGCCAGATCGACCCCGAGCTGCGCGACAGCCTGCTGGCCCGGTTGCTGGATGCGCTGCCCGCCGGCCACCCTGTGCGGGCCGAACTGCGCGCCTGGCTGAAACCTGATGCCGGCGCGCTCAGCATTCCCATGCGCGCCCGCCTGGCAGAGGCCGACATGCTGGCCCTGCAGTTGGACAGCGCCGAGCAGCATCTGCGCGGCCTTGAAGGTCCCGGCGTCACGCTGCTGGCCGCCACCCGCGCCCTCGTCGCCGGCCACTGGACCGAGGCCAGCGCCGGCTTCGAGGCCGCCATCAAGGCCATCCACACCGCCAGCCGCAGCCGCCGCAACGCGCTGTCGTTGGACACCGCCCGCCTGTACCTGCTCAGCCTGCTGGCACAGGACGACCCCAAGACCTGGGCCCAGGCCCGCAAGTACGCGATTGCTGAGTCTGGCAGCCGCAGCCCCACGGCCTATGAAGCCTGGGGCCTGTGGGCGCATGGCATCGGCGTCAAGCTGGGCGAGGACAGCTTTCTCGAAGCCGCCTTCCAGCCCCGCGCGCCGGGCGATGCGGCGCCGGCAGACCGCCTGCTGCTCGCCGCCTGGCTGGGCAAGCCCGCACCGGGCTGGACGCCCCAGCTCGCGCAGGACCTGCTCGCCGGCCTCGGCGCCGATCAGGCCTTGCTGGCCGAATACCTGCGCCCTGCCCTGAAGCGCCTGGAGTTGGGCGGCGCCGAACCCACGCAGGTCGTCAACTTCCTCGGCCAGCCACGCCAGGCCTGGCAGGACGCGCTGGCAGCCATCGCCGCCCTCAGCGACGACGGCAAGCCCGCCGGCGCCGCCACCAAGCCGGAACTGGCCTGGCAGCTCACGCTGGATGCCGCCGGCCGCATCCACACGCTGGAGCCGCTGGAGATGAGCACCAGCGCGCGCGGCATCACCAAGTTCAAGGCCGTCACGCTGGCCAAGCTGAAGAAGCAAGGCGCCCAGCGCAGCCGCGACAACCTGGTGATCCGCCACATCGAGCGCGACGCCTGGGCCGGCGTGCACGACCTGCGGCTGGACGTGAGCCAGGCCATCGTCGCGCTGATCGGCCACCCGCACCTGATGTTTGCCGACACGCCGGGCCAGTGGGTGGAACTCAGCGAAGGCCTGCCGGAGCTGGATGTGCGCCGGGTGGGCACAGCACCGAATGAAGCCTTCGAGTTCCACCTGCACCCGCCGCTGGTCTCTGCCGAACCGCCGCACGCCGGCATGCTCTACGGCGCCCAGGCCGACGCCGAGCGCGAGCGCCGCAATACCCAGCGCGTGCTGCGCGAAGGCCCCGGCCGCGCGCGGCTGATCCGCATCACGCCCACGCAGCGCCGCGTGGCCGAGTTGGTAACCCAGGGCTGGAAGGTGCCGGCCAACGCAACCGCCGAACTGGGCGCCGCGCTGCAGGTGCTGACCGGCCACTTCCAGCTGCACAGTGACGCCGACGCCGGCCAGCGCGTGGCCGGCGACAGCCGCCTGCACGCCCGTCTCACGCCGCAGGGCGAGGGCCTGTCGCTGCTGCTGGTGGCCCAACCGTTTGGCGACTTCGGCCCCGCCGTCACGCCAGGCCTGGGCCGCGCCCGGCTGATGTGCCTGCACGAAGGCCTGAGCCTGGCCACCGAACGCGACCTCGCAGCCGAGGCCGGCCACCGCGCCGCCGTCATCGAGGCCCTGCCCTTTCTCGACCCCGAGCAGCCGCCCGACCAGCCCTGGGTGCTGGCCGACGCCGAGGAGGCGCTTGCCGCCGTGGAGCGCCTGCCCGGCCTGCCTGGCATCGCCGCGCTGGCCTGGCCCAAGGGCAAGCCGGTGCGCGTGCTGCCGGTGGATGGCGCCGCAGTGCAGATCCAGGTCAGCAGCGGGCGCGACTGGCTGGGTGTGACCGGCGAGGCGCAGGTGGAGGAAGGCCGCGTCATCGGCCTGCAGGAGCTGCTGGCCTTGAACCGCGCCAGCAAGAGCCGCTTCGTGCGTCTGGCCGAGGGGCACTACCTGGCGCTGTCCGAACAACTGCGCCAGCAGCTGCGCGACCTGGACTCGCTCGCACAGACAAAGAAGGGCGAGCTGCAGCTGCCCAAGGCCAGCGCCGCCTGGCTGGACCAGAGCCTGGCCGGCGTGAGCCTGGCCGGCGACAAGGCCTGGGCGGCGCGCGTGGAGCAGCTGACCGCCGCCGCCGCGCTGCAGCCGCAGCCACCGAAGTCGCTGCGCGCCGAGCTGCGCAGCTACCAGGCCGAGGGCCACGCCTGGATGCGCCGCCTGGCCGCTGCCGGCTTCGGCGCCGTGCTGGCCGACGACATGGGCCTGGGCAAGACGGTGCAGACGCTGGCACTGCTGATCGACCGCGCAGCTGACGGCCCGGCGCTGGTGATTGCGCCAACGTCGGTCTGTGGCAACTGGCTGGCCGAGTGCGCCAGCTTCGCGCCATCGCTGACCGCTCATGGCTACGGCGACGTCAGCGAGCGCGCTGCGCTGCTGGCTGCTGCCGGCCCGGGCGATGTCATCGTCGCCAGCTACGCGCTGGCGCAGATCGACGCCGAGACCTTTGCCACGCGCCGCTGGGCCACGCTGGTGCTGGACGAAGCCCAGGCGCTGAAGAACGCGGCCACGAAGCGCGCCAAGTCGGTCGCCGAGTTCGACGCCGACTTCCGCCTCGCGCTCTCGGGCACGCCGGTGGAGAACCGGCTGGCAGACCTGTGGTCCATCATGAACCTCGTCAACCCCGGCCTGCTGGGCACGGCGCAGCAGTTCAACGAACGCTTTGCCGGCCCCATCGAGCGACAGCAGGATGCCCCGGCCCGCGCGCGCCTGCGCCGCATCGTCTCGCCCTTCCTGCTGCGCCGCACCAAGACACAGGTGCTGCAAGACCTGCCCCCGCGCACCGAGATCGTCCACCGCGTGGAGCCGACCGAACAGGAGCGCCACTTCCTCGAAGCCCTGCGCCGCGACGCGCGCGCCAGCGTGGCTGCCGCCGCAGCCGACCCTGAGCGTGGCGCCCAGATGCAGGTGCTGGCCGAGCTGATGCGCCTGCGCCGCGCCGCCTGCGACCCGCGCCTGGTGTCGCCCGAGCTGGGCCTGGTGGGCAGCAAGATGGCCGAGTTCGAACGCATCGTGCGCGAGCTGGTCGACGGCGGCCACAAGGCTCTCGTCTTCAGCCAGTTCACCGACTACCTCGACCTGCTGGGCGAGCGCCTCACGCAGATGGGCCTGCCCTTCCAGCGCCTGGACGGCAGCACGCCTCAGCCTCAGCGCACCCAGCGCGTCGCCGCCTTCCAGCGTGGGGAGGGTGAAGTCTTCCTCATCAGCCTGAAGGCCGGCGGCTTCGGCCTGAACCTGACCATGGCCGACTACGTGCTCATCGTCGACCCCTGGTGGAACCCCGCCGCCGAAGACCAGGCCGCCGGCCGCGCCCATCGCATGGGCCAGGCAAGACCCGTCACCGTCTACCGGCTGGTGATGGCCGGCTCGGTGGAGGAGCGCATCATCGAGCTGCACCGCGACAAGCGCGGCCTGGCCGAGGGCATGCTGGAAGGCCATGAACAGGCCAGCCCGCTGGACGCAGCCGCCTTGGCGGCACTGTTGGAAGGCTGACAATCGCGCCTCCGTAGCCCACCGCCCGGAGCCGGGCCAAGCAGCAACCTCATGCCTACTTCCAGCCCCTGCGCGGCGATCAAGCCGGTCCGCGCAGCCGCCACCACACGAACCTGGCTGCGCCGACTGCTGGCGCTCATGCTGGTGACGGCCTCGCCCCTCGTGCTCGCCCAACTGCGCGAAGCGCCTTGGGGCCCCGATCAGTACAACGCCAAGGATTTCGAGGCCCGACTCGACGCGTTGCCGGACGAGCTGCCGGCTGACCAGATCGACGTGGTGGTCGAAGCCAGTGACGAGTTTTGCAAACCCAAGTCCACCAAGCTGCTGGGCATCAGCATGCCAGTCCCGGTGGCACCCGCGGCGACCTTCTTCTGCCAGAAGATGGCGGCCTACCTCGATGGCTACGCCGGCAAGCTGCCGGTTCGGCTCTCACGCCAGATCTGGACGCAACGCAAGGTGGCGGACCATGTCGCAGCGCTGGATTTGCCTGTGCAGCGACGCTATGTGCTGCTGTCCCGCTGGCGGGCCTACGACGTCGGCATGAACGCCTACGGTCTGGTTCCTCGCATGCGGTGGGTGGTGGAGGAGGCGCTGTGGGATCGCACGGACAACCGCACCCTCTGGCATGCGCTGCGCAATGTCTACACGGACGATGTCTACGAAGGCGGGCGCATCTGGGGCATGCAGATCTACCTCAAGCGCTACTTTGAGTACACGCTGCCCAGCACGCTCGGCAACAGAGGCACCGTGCGAAACCACGCCCCGGTCCCCGACGGGCGCTGGATCAGCGCGGGGCAGATGACGGCGTGGCAGTCCGACGCGCGGGCCGCGATCGCCTTCGTCAACAACCACACCAGCCCAGGGCCGCGGGACCTTCTTCGCAGCAAGTCGATCCGCATTCGAGCAGAGGCACAAGCGCCCTATGCCAGAGGCAAGGTCGAGTGGGCGTCCGAGGAGTGGATGCGGCTGGAATACCCGCCAGAAATGGCCCTGACGCCGCCCATGGACTACGGCTCCCACGCGCTGCTGGAGGTGCCAGCGGGCCGCTATGTGATCGACCCCTACGACCAGCAGCGTGGCAAGCCGCTTGAGCTCAGCCTCAAGGCTGGCGAGTTGGTCGTCATCGAGTTGTCGAGAAGCCTGGTCGGCCCGGACGGGTCGCAGGTGGCCGATCTCGACACCTGGCGCAAGGCCATGGCCCGTGGCCGCCATGCCTTCCTGGAGGACGGCAGGGTGTTGGCCCAACCCTGGCAGGTGGAGTCCTGGTTCGTCACGCGCTGAGAGCGCGGCGAGCATGCGGACTGCAGTGGCGCAGCCCGCAACGCTGCAGCAGCCTTGCATGGCAATGTCCTTGGTTGATGAAGGGGCGCCGCTCCTGAGGGGTCACGGCCGCCGCCTTGACGAGGAGCGGCCGTCGCTCAGCCGTCACTCATCGTCGCGTTCGGGTAGAAGGGCAGCGCCCTCACCCGCTTGCCGCTGAGCCTGGCCCAGGCGTTGGCCAGCGCCGGCGCGAGTGTCGGCACGCCCAACTCACCCACGCCGCCCATCACCGCCGCCCGGTCCAGCACGGTGGGCTGAGGCATCAGTTTCACCACCACCTGCGGCATCTCGCCGAGCCGGATCATGCGGCTGTTGTTGAAGTTCTTCGCCTGGGCCGCGCCGTTGACGAAGGTCTGCTTGCCATAGAGCGCGGCGTTCAGGCCATGGACGACGCCGCCGATGAGCTGCGCCTCCACCGAATTCGGGTTCACGACCCAGCCGCAGTCGATGGCCAGCCAGACCCGCGTGACCTTGGGGCCTGTCGCCGTCGCGGTCACCTCCACCACCTGGGCCACGATGGTGTTGAACGCCGTGCCGATGGCGATGCCCCGCGCCCGCCCGCTCGGCACTGCGCCGCCCCAGCCGGACGCCTGCGCGGCCGCGTCCAGCACGGCCAGCCAGCGCGTGTTCGTCAGCCTTGAGCGGCGGTACTGGTAGGGGTCGGCCCCGGCCGCCAGCGCCATTTCGTCGACCATGGACTCGACCGCGAAGGTGTTGATCGACGCCCCTACCGAGCGCCAGAAACCCACGGGAATGGGCGCCGTGTGGCTGACCCACTCGGTGAGCCGCGAACCGAAGTCGTAGGGCAGCGCCTGCGAGGCTTCGTAGCCCTGGCTGTCGCCGGTCGCGCCCAGCACGGCGCCCCGCTGGCCCAGGATCGAGGGCGACACGTTGCGATAGGTCCAGCCCGCCACCTGGCCCGACTTGTTCAGCCCGGCCCGCACCCGCACCAGCGCCATGGGCCGGTACTGGTCGTGGGTGAAGTCTTCCTCGCGCGGCCACATCAGCTTGACCGGCTTGCCGATGGCCATGGCCACCTGCACGGCCTGGCTGATGAAGTCCTGCTCGGCCTTGCGGCCCAGGCCGCCGCCCAGCGCCGTGACGTGCACCGTCACCTGGTCGGCCGTCAGCCCGGTGAGGGCCATGACCAGCGTCAGCGCGGCCTTGGCCGACTGCGTCGGTGCCCAGACCTCGCAGCGCACGCCGGCCTGGTATTCGACGGTGCAGTTCAGCACCTCCATGCACGCATGGGCCACGTAGGGCAGGCTGTAGCTGGCTTCCAGCTTGATGTCGCTGGCGGCGATGGCGGCCTCGGGCGTGCCGCTGCGCTCCACCGTGTACGCCGTGCCGGGCGGGTTGGCGCCACCGGGGACGAAGGCCGGCGCCGACGCCATCAGCACCTGCGCATCGGCCATGAACTTGGCACTGTTCAGCGCCGCTGCGTTGGCGGGCAAGGTCCACTTGGGGCTGATCCGCCTGGCGGCCTGCCAGGCATCCCAGGTCGTGCCTGCGACGACGGCGACGGCGTTGACGTTGCCGACCGCCTCCAGCCCGCGCGCGGTGCCGGCCGCGACCTTGACGGGCACCAACGCCAACGCACCGGCAGGCTTGGCCGGCGTGGCGGCCAGCACGCCGCCCAGCGTCGGGCAATGGCGGATGACGGCGTACACCATGCCGGGCCGGCGCACGTCGATGCCGTAGACCGTGCTGCCATCCACCTTGGCCGGGATGTCCGCACGCGGCAGCGACTTGCCGATGCAGCGCAGTTGGGCGTCCGGCACCAAGGGCGCCGAGGCCGGCACGGGTAGCGTCGCCGCGCGCGCGGCCAGCTGTCCATAGCCCAGGCTGCGACCACTGGGCAGGTGGGTCACCACCGCATTGGCCACGCCGTAGTTGGCGCGAGTGGCATCGCCGAACTCGACCATGGCGGCACTG
>Ga0187844_10001957_pt1 | contig 15173 bp, 13 predicted proteins | sample SpaLakP09_SKY_50_FD_134517 | JGI IMG/M metagenome (GOLD analysis project Ga0187844, IMG submission 134517) | Oligotrophic lake water microbial communities from Sparkling Lake, Wisconsin, USA - SP09_SKY_50 | ecosystem: Environmental > Aquatic > Freshwater > Lake | place: USA: Sparkling Lake...
GCGCCGGCGCCTCCGCGCTGGGCAGGCGGGTGAAGTCGGGCCAGATGATGCCGTTGAAGACATGCTGGCGCAGCGCATCGAGCGTCTGCGCCAGACCATGCACCTGGATCGGCGGCCGGCCGCGCTGCTGGCGCAGGCGCATCACCGCATCGGCCAGCAGGGCAATCGACAACACATGGTCCAGATGCGAGTGGCTGATCAGGATGTGGTCGATGGCCGCCAGCGCCTCCAGCGGCATGTCACCCACGCCGGTGCCGGCGTCGATCAGCACGTCGTTGTCCAGCAGGAATGCGGTGGTCTTGTAGCCGGCGGCAATGGCGCCTGAGCAGCCGAGGACGCGAATGTTCATGAACCGTCCATCAATGCAGCGGGCAACGGCCGCTGGGGTGGATTGGCTGTTCCGCAGGCGGATGCTCACGGGGCTTGAAAGTCTCAACCCCTATCGTCGTTCCCGGCTCCCCCGCGCACAAGGCGGAAATCCGCATTTCTAGTCAGATCTTGGGATGCCCCAGCGCACATCGCGTCGGCGCGTGAATTGCTTCACGGTGGTGTCAGTGCGGCATCAGCAGGCGGCAGTTCAGGCCGCAGTTCAGGTCGCCACTCAGGCCTGGATGAACTGCATCTGCGTGCCGGCCAGTTCGATCACGTCGCCGTCCTTCAGCGGGATCGACTCACCGGTCAGGGCAGCACCATTCACGCTGGGCCGAACGGCGCCTTCCACATGGGCAAACACATAGCCGCTGGGGCGCTTGGTGATGGAGGCGACCTGCACGCCCGGCTTGCCGACGGTGGTGACGACCTTGCTGAGCGTGACTTCGCGCCCCGCCGCAGCGCCATTGAGCACCTTGATGGAGGCCGGCAGGGTGTTGCTGCTCATGGCGCCCAGGCTTCCGGCCGAGGTGTTCGGCGCGAACGGCCGCGTGAAGCCGGCGCCCATCGGCGTGCCCGGCTGCAGGATCATGGTCTTTTCGTAGTCGTGGCTTTCCTCGACCAGGTACTTGATCTTGTACTTGCCGATTTCGACCGTGTCGTTATGAGCCAGCAACTGCTTCTTGATGGCCTTGCCATTGATGTAGGTGCCGTTGGTGCTGTTCAGGTCTTCGATGAAGACGTCGGCGCCCACCATCTGCAACACGGCATGCTCACCGCTGACCGCCAGATTGTCGATCACGATGTCGTTATAGGGACGACGCCCGAGCGTGGTCTTGTCCTTGGTGATCTGCACGTCCTTGATCACCACCCCGTCGAGCGACACCACCAGCTTGCCCATGCTTGACCTCGAATCCGTCGTCTTATGTTGCGATTATTGCCTGCGGCCGGGGCCTGTTAGCTCAGCCAATGGCCCTGGTTCGCCCTTGGCCATCGCCAGGCGCAAGCCCCAGCGGACGTATTGTGTCCGGGCTCAACGCCGTCCGAAAGGCCACCAGGAGCGGCCTCCTGCGCTCGTGCGGCCCTCCATGCGGGCCAGGATGACAGCGATATTATCCTTTCCGCCCATGTCGTTGGCCGCGGCAATCAAAGCGGCGGCCGTCTCGGGCAGAGTGTTGTTGCTACGCAGCACCTGGGCAATATTGTCGTCATCGAGCATGTCAGACAAGCCATCCGAGCACATCAGATAGACATCGCCCGGCAAGGCCTCGTGCAGATGGGTCTCCAGCATGACCGTGTCTTCCACGCCCACGGCCCGCGTGACCAGATTCTTGTTGGAGGAGTACGCGGCCTCCTCGGGGGTAATGATGCCGGCGTCAAGCTGCTCCTGCAGCAGCGAGTGGTCCCGCGTCAGCTGGATCAGGCGATCGTCGCGGAAACGGTAGGCACGCGAGTCTCCGACATGGCCCAGCAGCAGGCGCTCGCCGCGGAACACCCCCACCACCAAGGTCGTCCCCATGCCGGCGTACTTGGGATTGCTGTTGGCCGCATTGAAGATGGCACGGTTGGCGTTGTCCACGCAGATGTCCATGGCGCGCTTGACGTCACTGTCGCTGACGGTGCCCGCTGCCTCTTCCAGCCAGCGCCCCAGCTCCGACTTGATGAAGGAGGTGGCCATGCCGCTGGCAACCTCGCCGGCGTTGTAGCCGCCCATGCCATCGGCCAGTACGGCCAGGGCCACCGCCTCGTCCAGGGCGACCGAGTCTTCGTTGTTGTCGCGCGCACGCCCTACGTCGGTGGCGCTGAAGAACTCGAATGTCATGTCTGAATGATGTAAGGAGAGCGTTTGGCGGCTACGGATTGTGCCTCGGATCGCGAGCCTCCAAGGCCTGGGTTTGCGCAAAGGCGTCCAGGTTTTGGTCTTCGGCGTGAAGAGTTTGCGAGTGCGGGCTCGGCGTGCTGGCCAGATCGAGATCCAGTTCGGGCGCTGCCTCGATAAGTTGCAGGGCCACGGCATCCAGATCGTCGGCAAACTGATCGCCATTGGTGTAGCGCAGCTCGGGGCGCTTTTCAAGCGCCAGGGCCACGACCATGGCCAGCGCTTCAGGCAGTTGCGGCCGCAGGCGGCGCACATCGCCGGCGGGCTCGTTGGCTATGGCATTCATCAAGCGGGCCATCGACTCGGCCTGGTGCGGCAGCTGCCCGGTCAACATCTGGAACAGCAGCACCCCCAGCGAGTAGAGATCGCTGCGGCCGTCCACCCTCAGACCGGCAAGTTGCTCGGGCGACATGAAGGAAGGCGTGCCCAGCACCAGGCCCGTGCGTGTGCGGCTGCCGTCAGCGATGCGGGCGATGCCGAAGTCGCTGAGCTTGACGCTGTCGTGCACCAGATCGATCATCACATTGGCCGGCTTGATGTCACGGTGCACCACCCCTTGGCGGTGCGCATAGGCCAGCGCGCGGGCCACGCGGGCGGTGATCTTCAGCACCTGACTCACGGGCAGCAGCTGCCCGCTGCGCGAATAGGCACTCAAGTCCTGGCCCTGCACGAGCTCCATGACAATCCAGGCATCCGACCCGGCCTCGCCGGAGTCCAGCACCTCGAGGATGTCCGGATGATGCAGGCTGCTTGCCGCACGTGACTCACGCAGGAAGCGCTGCCGCACTTCGGCCAGATCCTCGGGCGAAAACTCTCGCTGCAGCGACAGCAGCTTGAGCGCCACCTGGCCTCCGGTTTGCAGATCGGTGGCCAGATAGACCGCACCCATCGAGCCTCGCCCCAATTCTCCATCCCGCCGATAGCGCCCCAGGCCGGTGGCCGGCGCGGCGGCTGCCGCCAGCGGCTCGGTGGCAGTTGCGGAAGCAGGGGGTGGCTCCGGACGACCTGGTGCCGCCGCGGGCGCTTGCCTTTTGCCCAGCAATCGACGCCAAAAGCCTGGGGAGTCACTCATGGCGGTGCGGGGCAATGCTCAGGTTTCGACAGCCTGGCGGCGGACCAGGAGCTTACCGACCGCCAACACCAGCAACGCACCGATCACGCCGGCAGCGTAGTTGAACATGCTGCTCACCTGCATCGTTGCGCCCTTGCCGGCCTCCATTGGCACCCACTTCTCCAGCGCCGGGTCGCCGACAACCATGGTGCCCGCAATCCAGCCCAGCAGCATGGCGCCCAGAGTGATGACGATGGGGAAGCGGTCCATCAGCTTGATGACCAACTGGCTGCCCCAGACGATGATGGGAATGGACACAACCAGGCCGAAGATCACCAGAATCATTTCATGGCCGCCCCCTGCGGACTCGGCCGCACCGGCAATGGCAATGACATTGTCCAGGCTCATCACAAAATCGGCCACGATGACCGTCTTGACGGCGGCCCAGAGCTTGTCGCTGGACTGGATATTGCTATGTTCGTTACCGTCGTCAGGCGTCAGCAGCTTGATGCCGATCCAAAGCAGCAGCACCGCGCCAACGATCTTCAGATAGGGCACCTGCAGCAAGGTCAGGGCAAAGAAGATCAGGATCACGCGCAGGATGATGGCGCCGAAGGTCCCCCACATGATGCCAAGGCGCCGCTGAGCCGGAGGCAGTTTGCGGCAGGCCAGTGCAATCACCACTGCGTTGTCGCCACCCAGCAGAATGTCGATCATGATGATCTGGGCGACGGCGAGCCAGAACTCGGGAGTCAGAAACTGTTCCATGATGCGATCTTAAGGCGTGGGTCTGGAGGCGTGGGAGGGGTGGCGGTGCGCGCGTATCGATAAGTGTCGCCGCAGTCGGGTTAGCGGCGGTGCGGTGTTCTACGCATCTGAAACGGATGGGCCGCCCGAAGGCGGCCCGAGATTCGATCAGTTGGGGGCAGAGCTTTTGGCCGCTTCGCGGGTCTCAAGGTCTGCCCTGCAAAATCAGAGCAGGGCCTTGAGCAGCTTGGCCATCTCCGACGGATTGCGCGTGACGGTGAAGCCGCACGCTTCCATCACTTCCAGTTTGGCGTCGGCCGTGTCAGCACCGCCACTGATCAGTGCACCTGCATGACCCATGCGCTTGCCGGCCGGGGCCGTGACGCCGGCGATGAAGCCGACAATGGGCTTCTTCATATGGTCCTTGCACCAGCGTGCCGCCTCGGCCTCGTCGGGGCCGCCGATCTCGCCGATCATGATCACCGCGTCGGTGTCGGGATCGTCGTTGAAGGCTTTCATCACGTCGATGTGCTTCAGGCCGTTGATCGGGTCGCCACCGATGCCGACGGCGCTGGACTGGCCCAGGCCGATTTCCGTCAGCTGCGCCACCGCTTCATAGGTCAGGGTGCCGGAGCGCGAAACCACGCCGATGCGACCCTTGCGGTGGATGTGACCGGGCATGATGCCGATCTTGATCTCTTCCGGCGTGATCAGGCCCGGGCAGTTGGGGCCGAGCAGCAGGGTGTTCTTGCCGCCGGCCGCCACCTTGGCGCGCATGCGGTTGCGTACTTCCAGCATGTCGCGGACGGGGATGCCTTCGGTGATGCAGATGGCCAGGTCCAGATCGGCCTCGACGGCCTCCCAGATCGCGGCGGCGGCGCCTGCCGGCGGCACATAGATCACGCTGACGGTCGCGCCGGTGGCCTGGGCGGCCTCGCTCACATTGGCGTAGATCGGGATGCCTTCGAAGTCTTCACCGGCCTTCTTCGGGTTCACGCCGGCAACGAAGCAATTCTTGCCATTGGCGTAATCACGGCACATGCGGGTGTGGAACTGGCCCGTCTTGCCGGTGATGCCCTGGGTGATGACCTTGGTGTCTTTGTTGATGTAGATGCTCATGGCAAATTCTCTCCAGTCAGTTGGGGACAGAGCTACTCGCTTTGCTCGGTCGGTCTGTCCCGCAATGTCAATCAGCTAGTTGGGGACAGAGCTTTCGGCCGCTATGCGGGCCTCAAGGTCTGTCCCGCAAGGTCTTTAGGCTACCGCGGCCACAATTTTGGTGGCCGCTTCGGCCATCGTGTCAGCGGCAATGATGGGCAGGCCGGACTCGGCCAGCATCTTCTTGCCCAGGTCTTCGTTCGTGCCCTTCATGCGCACGACCAGCGGCACCGACAGGTTCACCGCCTTGCAGGCCGTGATCACGCCCTCGGCGATGGTGTCGCACTTCATGATGCCGCCGAAGATATTGACCAGAATGCCCTTGACCTCGGGGTTCTTCAGCATGATCTTGAAGGCTTCGGTGACCTTCTCTGCGGTGGCGCCACCTCCCACGTCCAGGAAGTTGGCCGGTTCGCCGCCGAACAGCTTGATCGTGTCCATCGTCGCCATGGCCAGACCGGCACCATTGACCAGGCAGCCGATATTGCCGTCCAGGCTGATATAGGCGAGGTCGAATTTGCTGGCCTCGACTTCGGCCGGATCTTCCTCGTCCAAGTCGCGGTAGGCCACGATCTCGGGGTGGCGGAACAGCGCGTTGGCGTCGAAGTTGAACTTGGCGTCCAGGGCGATCAGATTGCCCTTGCTGTCGCGGTTCAGCGGGTTGATCTCGACAAGCGAGGCGTCGGTGTCCATATAGCACTTGTAAAGCTTCTGGAACACGTCAACGGCCTGGTCCATCGACTCGGCGCCCAGGCCGATCGCGGCGGCAATCTTCTTGGCCTGTTCGGCGGTCATGCCGGTCTGCGGGTCGATCACCTCGGTGATGATCTTCTCCGGCTTGGAGTGGGCCACTTCCTCAATGTCCATGCCGCCTTCACTGGAGGCAATGAAGGCCACCTTCTGCGAGGCGCGATCGGTCACCAGGGAGACGTAGAGTTCCTTCTGGATGTCGGCGCCCTCTTCGATATACAGGCGGCGCACCTTCTGACCGGCGGGGCCGGTCTGGTGAGTGACCAGCTGCATGCCCAGGATCTGCTCGGCCAGGCTCTTGACCTCATCCAGCGAGCGGGCCAGCTTGACGCCCCCCCCCTTGCCACGGCCACCGGCGTGGATCTGCGCCTTCACGACCCAGACCGGGCCACCCAGCTTCTGTGCGGCTTCCAGCGCCTCTTGCACGGTGAAGGCGGCATGGCCTCGGGGCACGGGCACGCCGAACTGGCGCAGGATTTCCTTGCCCTGGTATTCGTGAATCTTCATGGGGGTCTCGCTTGGGAAAAGTTCAGGAAAGGTTTGACGCCCCGTCGGCCACGGCGGCCGCGAGCGTGCTCGACGGTGCCCGGTACCAGCGGGGGTAGTAGGTCTTGACCGACTCGCCATCGCGCCTCAGCGCATGGCAGCGGTCAAGCTGGAAGGGCGGCACGTCACCGCCGGGCCCCTCGCGGGTGTCCAGCACCACGCCCGCAAAGGCTTGCATCACCGCGGTGGGCAAGACCTGGCTCATCTCGGTCAGGTGGGTGCATCCCCGCACACCGCCCAACCGCTCCTTGACCGAATGTCGGAAGCCCTTCAGCAGGTTCAGGCCGACCAGGCGCGCATAGGCATCGCCATGATCGTCACAGCGCCCAGGGTAGGGCATGCGGCGGGTTTCGGCACCGGCCTCGCAGATGTTCAGCTGCTCATCGACGACCAGGCGCAGCAGCATGTCGTGGATAGGCTCACCGGCAGGGCGAACGCCCTGGGCAAGTGCGACATCGTGGGTCTTGGTGTCGCACAGATGGGCATCGACCTCCCATAGCCCGTCATCGCGGCCATAGACGTGCACGTCTATGCTGCGTCGGTGCATGAGCTTGCGCTCGGGCGAGGCGGGGGGCAGGGACATCAGGTCAACGAGCGGGGGGCGTCGGGGGATCGGACGTGAAATGACCCCGGCGTGGGGCGCCGGGCAACAGGCGGCAATGTAGCATGCTGCGCCGCACCAAGGCTTTCACCAAGCTTTCAAACGCCTGATTGATGGCGCGCCGGATCGCTGACGATATCACTCATCCTCGGCGCCCCGCACGACCTTGCGTATCAGCTCGGGCGGGAAGCCGCGACCGGCCAGAAAGCGCATCTGCTTGGCTCGGGTGGCAGGATCAGCAGCGACTTCGCCGAATTTGCGCAGCCAGACCTGGCGCGCGCGGTCGAACTCACTGTCTTTCAAGGCCTGCTGGCTGCTGGCATCGGGCGCAACGCCATGTTGGGTTAGCTCCTGCTTGATGCGCAGATTGCCGTAGCGCGGCGCTCGTGCGTTGATGCGGGACTCGACGAAGCGCGCCTCACTCAGGTAGCGGTTGGCCTGCAGCCAGTCCAGCAAGACTTCGACGGCTTCGGCGTGATTGACAGCACAAGCTTCGGCGTCGTCGTCGCCCAAATCGATGTCGGCATGGGCAGTATCAGCACCCGCCTCCCGGCGGGCCTGACGCTCCCTCTCGCTCTGCTGGCGCGCAATGCGCAGCAGCTTGCGCTTCAACTCGCTGCGGCTGTGCTCGCGTTGAGCCAGCAGCGCAATGGCTCGGGCCTTCAGCGACAGCGGCTTCACGGAGCTGTGACTGAGGGCTGGGCGGTCTTACTGTGCCTCGGCGGCCTGCAGCGGCACGCCCATCGCTTCGCGCACCTTGTTCTCGATTTCCAGCGCAATATCGCGGTTTTCACGCAGGAATTCGCGGGCGTTGTCCTTGCCCTGGCCGATCTTTTCGCCGTTGTAGGCGTACCAGGAGCCGGATTTGTCGAGGATCTTGGCCTCGACGCCCATATCGATGACTTCACCCTCGCGGCTGATGCCCTCGCCATAGAGGATGTCGAACTCGGCGGTCTTGAACGGCGGGGCGACCTTGTTCTTGACGACCTTGACCTTGGTCTCGCTGCCGATGATCTCCTCGCCCTTCTTGATATTGCCGATGCGGCGAATGTCCAGGCGCACCGAGGCGTAGAACTTCAAGGCATTGCCGCCGGTCGTGGTTTCGGGGCTGCCGAACATCACGCCGATCTTCATGCGGATCTGGTTGATGAAGATGACCATGCAATTGGTCTTCTTGATCGTGGCGGTCAGCTTGCGCAGGGCCTGGCTCATCAGGCGGGCCTGCAGGCCGGGCAGGGAGTCACCCATTTCGCCTTCGAGTTCGGCCTTGGGCGTCAGTGCGGCAACCGAGTCAACGACGATCAGGTCCACCGAACCGGAGCGCACCAGCGCGTCAACGATTTCCAGGGCCTGCTCGCCGGTGTCCGGCTGGCTGATCAGCAGTTCTTGCAGATTGACACCCAGCTTCTGTGCGTACTGCGCGTCGAGCGCATGCTCGGCGTCGATGAAGGCGCAGACGCCGGACTGCTTTTGCATCTCGGCAATCACCTGCAGGGTCAAGGTCGTCTTGCCCGAGGATTCAGGGCCGTAGATCTCGACCACCCGACCACGCGGCAAGCCGCCAACGCCCAGCGCGATGTCCAGGCCCAGCGAGCCGGTCGACACGACTTGAATGTCGGCAATGACTTCGCCCTCGCCCAGCCGCATGATGGAGCCTTTGCCGAACTGCTTTTCGATCTGGGCAAGTGCGGCGGCCAGGGCCTTGGCTTTTTCGGGGTTGACTGATTTCACTGGGGCGTCCATGGTGTGTCTCCGGGTTCGATGCCGAATTATGACTCAATCTGTATATTCGTACAGTAGTTTTGTGTGATCAAGCTGGCCTGCCGTTGATGCGTCCCTAGAATTGGGGACGGCCTTGTCCCTCAAGCTGAATTGGAGAGCGCATGCGCATATTGATTGCTGAAGACGACCAGGTGCTGGCCGACGGCCTGCTGCGCTCGCTGCGCAATGCCGGCTATGCGGTGGATCAGGTGAGCAGCGGCTCCGAGGCCGACGCGGCGCTGGCCTCGCATGAATTCGATCTGCTGATACTGGACTTGGGTCTGCCGCGCATGCATGGGCTGGATGTGTTGCGCAAGCTGCGCGGGCGCGGCTCCTCGGTGCCGGTGCTGATACTGACCGCGGCCGACAGCGTCGAGCAGCGCGTCAAGGGGCTCGACCTGGGCGCCGACGACTATATGGCCAAGCCCTTCTCGTTGCAGGAGCTTGAAGCGCGGGTGCGGGCACTGACCCGCCGCGGACTGGGCACCGCCTCCAGCGTCATCAAGCACGGGCCGCTGAGCTTCGATGCCACCGGCCGCGTGGCCTATATCAACGAGCAGATGATAGAGCTCTCGGCCCGCGAGCTGAGCCTGCTGGAAGTGCTGCTGCAGCGCGCGGGCAGACTGGTCAGCAAGGACCAGTTGGTCGAGCATCTGTGCGAATGGGGAGAAGAGGTCAGCAACAATGCGATCGAGGTCTATATCCACCGGCTGCGCAAAAAGATCGAGCAGGGGCCGATCAGGATCGCGACCGTCCGCGGTCTCGGGTACTGTTTGGAGAAAATAGCCGGCTAGCCGTACTGGCTGCCCACGATGCGAGCCGAATCCGATCAGCGCTCCCTGTTCGGCGAGATCCTTGACTGGATGCTCGCGCCGCTGCTGTTGATCTGGCCGATGAGCGTATTCCTGACCTGGCTGGTAGCGCAGGGCATTGCCAACAAGCCCTATGACCGGGAGCTCGGCGAGATGGCTCGCACGCTGGGTTTGCAGGTTTCTGTCGAGGCCAGCAAGCCTTCGAACAACAAGGCCCGCTATGCCCTGTCGTCCGAAGCCGCGGCCCTGCTGCGCGCTGACGAGCCCGACACCGTCTACTACCAGGTGCTGGGCACCCAGGGAGAGTTCCTCAGCGGCGACCGCGCCCTGCCCCCACCCGGCGAGGACGAGCCGGTGGCCGCCTGGGAGCTGCGCTACCGCGACGAGGAGTTGCTCAATGACAGCGTACGCGTCGCCTATCTATGGGTCTGGCCCGAGGGCCAGGCCGGCGGCAAGATGATGCTGGTGCAGGTGGCGGAGACCCTGGGCAAGCGCTCGCGGCTGACCAACGAGATCATCAAGGGCGTGATACTGCCGCAGTTCGTGATACTGCCGCTGGCCGTGCTGCTGGTCTGGCTGGCGCTGGCGCGCGGCATTGCGCCGCTGAACGAGTTGCAGCGTCGCATCCGGTCGCGTGACAGCTCCGACCTGAGTCCGATCGACGAGCGACGCATACCCGACGAGGTGGCGCCGCTGGTGCGCGCGATCAATGATCTGCTGGGCCGGCTCGACCAGTCGATCAGCGGGCAGAAGCACTTCCTGGCGGACGCCGCCCACCAATTGAAGACGCCGCTGGCCGGTCTGCGCATGCAGGCCGAGCTGGCCCAGCGCGAGATCGACCTGGGCCGCAGCAGCCCTTCGGATCTGAAGCTGTCGCTGCAGCAGATCTCGCTGTCCAGCCAGCGCGCCGCGCACATGGTCAATCAGCTGCTGGCGATGGCGCGGGCCGAGGACAGCGAACATTCGGCCCGGCGCATCGAGGTCAATCTGGTCGAGTTGGCAATGGAGACGGTGCGCGACTTCGTGCCCCGCGCGATGGACAAGCGCATCGACCTTGGCTACGAGGGCCCGGAGGTCAGCACCAGCAGCCTGCGCGTGCTGGGCCATCCGGTGCTGATACGCGAGCTGATACGCAATCTGGTCGACAACGCCCTGCTCTACACACCGACCAACGGCACGGTGACGGTACGCATCATGGAAGACCCGTTCGGCCAGGTCACCGTGCTGCAGGTCGAGGACTCGGGGCCGGGTATTGCCCCGACCGAGCGTGAGCAGGTGTTCCAGCCCTTCTACCGGTCACTGGGCACCAATGTCGATGGCTCGGGCCTGGGTCTGGCCATCGTGCGCGAGATTGCCCAAAGCCATGAGGCCGAGCTGAGCGTCGATGACACCCGGCCGCGCAAGCCGGGTCTCAACACCGATGCCGACGGCCAGGGGCCGTGCGCCCGCTTCACCGTGCGCTTCCACGCCTATGCCAAGGCCGTCGAGCCGGGCGATGCCTGACTAGCGGCGGCGCCCGCGCACCAGGTCCAGCAGGCAACCATCGTCCAGGCAGGCCAGCCCCTCGTTGCAGGCAAGCTCAAACAAGGCGGCGGCCCGCGCGCCCAGTGGCGCATCGAAACCCTGCAGCTGCGCCGCGCGCAGCGCCAGCGCCGCATCCTTGCGCAGCAGGCTGGTGTGGGCGCGTGGCGCGAAATCGCCGGCCAGCGCGCGGCGCATGCGGTCGCTGCCTATCCAGCTCTGGCCGCTGCTCTGCTCGATAACGTCCAGCGTCTGCCCGCCGTCAAGGCCCAGCCGCTCGGCCAGCGCCAGCACCTCGGCCGCGCCGGCCAGATTAATGGCGGCCAACAGGTTGTTGACGAGCTTGGTGCGCGCCGCGTCACCGGGCCGCTGACTGATCACGAACCGCTTGCTGGACAGCACGCGAAGCAGTGCGTCGTGCTGCGCCAGCACGGCGGCGGGCGCGGCCAGCATCAGGCTCATCTCGCCCGCGCGGGCCCTCACCGGACCGCCGGACATCGGGCTGTCGATGCAGTGCAGGCCCAGCTCCGCCAGGCGCGCGGCAATGGCCTCCACCTGGTCCGGGCCCAGGGTGGGACACAGCAGCACGGTGCCGCCCTTCGGCTGCTGCGTGGCCGCGCCATGGTCACCAAACAGCACCGCCTCCACTTGCGCAGCATCGATAACCGCGACGATCAGCACCCCGCAGTGCGCCGCCAGGTCGGCCGGGGCGTCGAACAAGGTCGCACCTTCGGCCGAGGCGCGCCGCTGCACATCCGGGTCAATGTCACGCACCGCCACGGCCCAGCCCTGAGCCAGCAATCGCTGCATCATCGCAAAGCCCATATTGCCGGCGCCGATCAGACCCACGGTCATGTTCATGACTGGATCAACCTCCGGCTCTTGGCAATCGACATCAGGATGCCCAGGCCCAGGCCCAAGGTCACCATTGCCGTGCCGCCATAGCTGATGAAGGGCAGCGGCACGCCCACCACCGGCAGGATGCCGCTGACCATGCCCATATTGACGAAGGCATAGGTGAAAAAACTCAGTGTGATGGCCCCGGCCAGCAGGCGCGAGAACTGCGACGGCGCGTCGCCGGCGATGATCAGCCCGCGCAGGATCAGGAACAGAAAGCCCAGCATCAGCCCGGCCACGCCCATCAGGCCGAACTCCTCGCCATAGGCGGCGAAGATGAAGTCGGTGGTGCGCTCGGGAATGAACTCCAGATGGGTCTGCGTGCCCTTCATGAAGCCCTTGCCGGACAGGCCGCCGGAGCCGATGGCGATCTCGCCCTGGATGATGTGGAAGCCCTTGCCCAGCGGGTCCTTGGTCGGGTCCAGCAGCGTGCAGACGCGGTTCTTCTGATAGTCCTTCAGCACATGCCATTGCACATCGGGCTGGCAGATCTTGTCTTCGCTGAGCACCAAGGCGGTGATGCCGATGCCGGCGGCCAGCACGGCCGGCAGTATCAACTTCCAGGACAGACCGGCAAAAAAGATCACGTACAGCCCCGCCGACAATATCAAGATGGCGGTGCCGAGGTCGGGCTGCTTGGCCACCAGGCCCACCGGCACGATCAGCAGCACAAAGGCCACCCCGAAGTCCAGCAACCGCAGCTGGCCCTCGCGCTTCTGAAACCACCAGGCCAGCATCAGCGGCATCGCGATCTTCAATATCTCCGAGGGCTGAATGACGATGCCCACGTTGAGCCAGCGCGTCGCACCCTTCTTGGAAATACCGAACACGGCGGTGGCGATCAGCAGCCCCACGCCGACAACATAGAGCGGCACGGCCAGGGCCATCAGCCGCTGCGGCGGCACCTGGGCCACAAGGAACAGGATGCCGGCGGCCAACAGCATATTGCGGCCATGGTCGACAAAGCGGGTGCCGTGGTCGAAGCCGGCGGAGTACATGGTCATCAACCCCAGGCCAACCAGCCACAGGATGGCCACCAGCAGCAGTCCGTCAAAGCCGGACAGCAGCGGCCGCAGGCGGCGCCACAGCGAAGGCCGGTCAAACACGACGCTCATGGTTTGGCTCCTGCAGATGCGGCTCTGGCTGGCATGCTCGCGGCCGATCCTGCGGCCGCGGACGCCGCCGCGGCCACCGCCTCGGCCGAGCCCGGCAGTGGCACGCTGGCGATCGGCCGCGGCGCGCCCACCGGCGCCGTGGTCTGGCCTTTTTGCGTCAGCGCGATGTCCTGCTCGCTGGGGTAGTTGCCCAGCAGCAGGTAGTCGAAAACGCGGCGAGCGATCGGTGCTGCCGAAGTCGAGCCGAAGCCTGCGTTCTCGACAATCACCGCCACCGCAATGCTGGGCGCCTCGACCGGAGCGAAAGCGACATACAGCGAGTGGTCACGCTTGTATTCATCGGCCTTGATGTTGCTGTACTTCTCGCCGGCGCGCAGGCCGATGGCCTGCGCGGTGCCGGTCTTGCCACCGCTCTGATAGGCCGCGCCGGCAAACGCCGCGCGCGAGGTGCCCTCGATCGTCACCCCATGCATGGCCGAGGTGATGACCTGCACATGCTCGGGCTTCAGCGGGATCGGGTCGATCGCGTCGCTGGCCACGCGCCGGATCTTGCGGTCCACCACATCCTCGATCTCGCGCACCAGGCGGGGCCGGAAGCGCTGGCCGCCGGAGATCAGGGTCGAGGTGGCGGTGGCCATTTGCAGCATCGTGAAGGTGTTCTGGCCCTGTCCGATGCCCAGCGAGATGGTTTCGCCGGCATACCACTTCTGCAGCTCAGGCTTTTTATAGTAGCGCTTCTTCCAGGCGGTGCTGGGGAGCAGGCCGGTGACCTCGCCCTGCATGTCGATCTCGGTCTTGCGGCCGAAACCGAAGGGCTCCAGCTGATCGTGGATCAGATCGACGCCCATCTCGTTGGCCAGGCTGTAGAAGTACACATTGCTCGACTGCACGATGGCCAGGCGCATGTCCTTGGGGCCTGGCCGGTCGCTCTCCGGGCTGCCGAAGATGCGGCCGCCGAAGCTGAAGGTCAGGTTGTCCTGGATGATGGTGCTGGCCGCCCGCTTGCCCGAGTTCAGCGCCGCGATCGACATGAAGGGCTTGAAGGTCGAGCCCGGCGGATAGGTGACGCGCAGCGCCCGGTTCAGCAAGGGCTTGTCAACGTCTTCGTTCAACTCGCGCCAGCTGTCGGCATCAATGCCATCGACAAACAGATTCGGGTCGAAGGTCGGCTTGCTGACAAAGGCCAGCACCTCGCCGGTGCGCGGGTCCATCGCCACCAGGGCGCCGCGGCGGTCGGCGAACAACTCCTCGACCAGGGCCTGCAAGCGGATGTCGATCGACAGCACCAGCTTGTTGCCCGGCGTGGGCGGGTTGCTGCGCAGGCGCCGCACCGCCCTGCCCCCGGCGCTGGTCTCGACCTCCTCGAAGCCGGTCTGGCCATGCAACTCCTTCTCATAGGCCTGCTCCAGGCCCAGCTTGCCGATGTAGTCGGTGCCACGGTAGTTGGCCAGATCCTCATCTGGCCAGTCCTCCATCAGCTTCTTCTCGGCCTGGTTGATGCGGCCGATATAGCCGATCAGATGGCTGCCCACCGCGCCCAGCGGATAGCTGCGGAACAGCCGGGCCTTGATCTCGACGCCGGGAAAGCGGAACCGCTGGGCGGTAAAGCGCGCCACCTCCTCGTCGGTCAGCTTGGTGCGTATCGGCAGCGACTCGAAGCTCTTACCCTCCTCCATCAGCCGCTTGAAGCGCTTGCGGTCACGCGGCTGCACCTCCACCAGCTCGGCCAGGGCGCTGATGGTCTGCTCCAGATCCGGCACCTTGGACGGCGTGATCTCCAGGGTGAAGGCCGAGTAGTTGCTGGCCAGCACGACGCCATTTCGATCAACGATCAGGCCGCGGTTGGGCACGATGGGCACGACGGCGATGCGATTGGCCTCGGCCCGGGTCGACAGCTCCTCGTGCTTGAACACCTGCAGAAACACCAGGCGTGCAGCCAGCAGCGCGAAGCAGAACAGCACGAAGC
>Ga0187844_10001959_pt1 | contig 15147 bp, 15 predicted proteins | sample SpaLakP09_SKY_50_FD_134517 | JGI IMG/M metagenome (GOLD analysis project Ga0187844, IMG submission 134517) | Oligotrophic lake water microbial communities from Sparkling Lake, Wisconsin, USA - SP09_SKY_50 | ecosystem: Environmental > Aquatic > Freshwater > Lake | place: USA: Sparkling Lake...
CATCCCGCCACTGGAGTGGCTTGGTTGGCCAACAAGATCGCACCGTATGAAGAGCGGCTGAACGCCGGTGATGTGGTGCTGGCGGGCTCTTTCACGCGGCCCGTGACGGGCGAGGCGGGCGATGTGTTTCATGCGGAATACGGCCCGCTGGGCAGCATTGCTTTTCGTTTTGTCTGAACAAGAAAGCCTCAGCATGAAGATGCCTAAGAACCAATTCTTGCGGGCCTTGCGCACCGGGCAAGCTCAGATCGGGCTTTGGGTGGGCTTGGCTGACGCCAATGCCGCCGAGCTCTTGGCCGGCTGCGGCTTTGACTGGCTGCTGCTGGACGGCGAGCACGCGCCCAACGACCCCCGCTCGGTGCTGAGCCAGCTGCGCGCGCTGGCGCCGTATCCGGTTTCGCCCATCGTGCGGCCGGTGCAGGGTGACGTCGCCTTGATCAAGCAATACCTGGATCTGGGCGCGCAGACCTTGTTGATCCCCATGGTGGACACGGCCGAGCAGGCGGCCTTGGTGGTGAAAGCCATGCGCTACCCGCCCGAGGGCTTGCGAGGCGTGGGTGCGGCCTTGGCGCGCGCCTCACGCTGGACTCAGGTCGAAGGCTATCTCGACCACGCCAATGAGGAAATGTGCTTGCTGGTCCAGGCCGAGACGGTTCAAGCCATGGCGAATCTGGCCAAGATCGCTGCCGTGCCCGGGGTTGAGGGCGTGTTCTTCGGCCCAGCCGATCTCTCGGCCTCCATGGGCTACCGCGGCCAGCCCGGCCATCCAGAGGTGCAGCGTGCTTTGCTGGAAGGCATCGCCACGGTCCGTGCGACAGGCAAGGCCGCCGGCATCTTGAGCGCTGACCCGGCCCAGGCACAAGGCTATCTGGATGCGGGGGCCTTGTTCGTTGCTGTGGGTGTGGACACCAGCCTGCTTGTCAAGGCGGCCACCACTTTGGCCCGACAGTTCAAGCCAGCTGGGCCTGGTGCGGCCCCGACCAGCTCTTCAAACAGTCCTTATTGATCACAACACGATGACTTCTTTGCAACTACAAGACCCTGGCCTGCTTAAGATGGGCCTCTTTATAGACGGCCAATGGCTGACTGCCGACAGCGGCCAGACGCGCAGCGTGGACAACCCCGCCACCCGGGCCTCCATTGCTCAAGTGCCTTTCGCCAGAGGGGTCGAGACCGAACGGGCCATCCGAGCCGCTGAGGCTGCCTTACCTGCTTGGCGTACCCAAACTGCCGAGGCGCGGGCGCTGGTACTGCGCCGTTGGCATGTGTTGATGTTGCAGCATCAGGAAGATCTAGCACTCTTAATGAGCGCAGAGCAGGGCAAGCCTCTCGCCGAGGCGCGTGGCGAGATCGCTTATGCCGCCAGCTATATCGAGTGGTTTGCCGAAGAGGCGAAGCGGGTTTACGGAGAAATCATCCCTAGCCCCTGGGCTGACAAACACATCCTTGTGACGCGCGAGCCGGTGGGCGTCTGTGCGGCGATCACACCCTGGAACTTCCCCTCGGCCATGATTACCCGCAAGGTCGCACCGGCGCTTGCCGCAGGCTGCACCATCATCGTCAAGCCCGCCATGCAGACGCCGCTCTCGGCCCTGGCCCTGGCGGAACTGGGTCAGCGCGCTGGCCTGCCTGCGGGCGTGCTCAATGTTGTGTGCGGCGATGCGCGTGAGATTGGCTCCGTCCTTTGCGCCAGCCCAGTGGTGCGCAAGCTCAGCTTTACAGGCTCCACCGAGGTTGGGCGCACCTTGGCTGCCCAGTGCGCGCCAAACCTGAAGAAGCTCTCTCTGGAGCTGGGCGGCAATGCTCCCTTCATCGTCTTCGACGACGCGGATCTAGATGTGGCTGTGCAGGGCGCGATGGCAAGCAAGTTTCGCAACAGTGGCCAGACTTGTGTCTGTGCGAATCGCCTGCTGGTGCAAGCCGGCGTGTATGAGCACTTTGCTTCCAAGCTGGCCCAGGCTGTGGGCCAGTTACAAGTCGGGGAGGGTACGCGGACAGGTGTGACCCAGGGGCCGCTGATCGACGAACCTGCCTTGCTCAAGGTTGAGGAGTTGGTGGCTGACGCTCAGGCGCAAGGCGCGACCGTGATCAAGGGGGGCAAGAGGCACGCCTTGGGCGGCACTTTTTATGAGCCAACGATTTTGACTGGCGTGACCAGATATGCCCGACTCGCTAAGGAGGAGATTTTTGGTCCGGTGGCACCGCTGTTCCGTTTCGAAACCGAAGCCGAAGCTATCGCCATGGCCAATGAAAGCGAGTTTGGATTGGCCGCCTACTTTTTTTCTCGCGATGTCGGCCGGGTTTGGCGCGTGGCAGGCGCCATCCAGGCCGGTATGGTGGGAATCAATACCGGTTTGATTTCAACCGCGGTTGCTCCCTTTGGCGGCGTCAAGCAGTCCGGCATGGGACGCGAAGGCTCTTCGTTGGGCATTCATGAGTATGTGGACACCAAGTATCTTTGCATGAGTGAATCCTGAATTCATGTGGAATTGAGCCGAGGGCTGGCACTGGTGAGAACAAGGGGGAGGGCGCGTAATCCCTCATGAACAGGCCTCAGCGCTTGGACTAGTATCGCTAATATCTGAGTGTTTTTGCATGCCGCGCAATACCTCATCAAGTGCAGGCGATTTGTTCACGTCGCCTCTGGCGCATACAAATCTGCCAAGGAACTAGGCAGCGATGGATCATCAAGACTTCACTACGCGGGGCGAACACCGCTCGGACCGGGCCGCGGCCTGGGGCCGCATCAACGCACAGTACTTCGGCAATCTGGCGGTGGATCGCTTGGAAGATCCGGAGTTAGAGGCTGATATTTCGGCCTTTGATGTCGGCCCCTTGCGCATGTTGCGTATCAATGCGCCCGCGCACCGGGTACAACGCCGCGGCGGTGTTACCGAGCTGCCCATGGATTCGCTCTACAAGTTGGTGCTGCAACTGCAAGGTCATGCCGAAATTCAGCAGGGCGAGCGTGCCTTTAGCTTGCATCCGGGCGACTGGAGTTTCTACGATCCTCGTGTGCCCTACTCAGTGACCAATTTTGAGCGCCTGGACTTGCTCGTGGTTCAAGTGCCACGAGAACAACTGCGCGGATTCAAGGTGCCCAGCCTGCATACCTGTGAGGCTAGCAGTAGCAATGCCCAGGGCCTGTACGCTGTTCTGAGCTCTTTCCTTCGCTCCCTGGCGGGTCAGTTGCCGGCCTTGCCCAATGGCGTGGGTCAGCCGCTCAGTGAGACCGTCATCGGTTTGTTGGCCTCCACCATGGCAGCCCATCAAAGCGAGGCCAGCGAACATGCCACTTTGCCTAGCGTTCTGCGGGCACGGGTCAAGCAATACGTGCATGCTCATCTCTCTGAAGTGGATCTGAGCATCGACCGAATCGCACTGGCGATGCGCTGCTCCAAGCGCTATCTGCACCGGGTCTTTGAGGACGAGAGCATTTCCATCGACCGCTATATCTGGCAAGCCAGGCTGGAGCGTTGTCATCAGGAATTGAGTGAACGGGCTGGTGCCAAACCCATGATTTCTCAGGTCGCTTTCGCCTGGGGTTTCAACAGTAGCGCGCATTTCTGCCGCATGTTTAAAAAGCACTTTGGTGAGGCGCCCAGCGAGTTTCAGCGTCGCCTTGTTCAGGTGGAGCGTTGAATTGAGGAAGTGCTTGTTTAACTGTATTGCTTGCAGATGCGCTCGACCAATGAAGGGGCGCATTGCCTCGTGCATGTTCGTGCCGCGGCGTTGAACGGAAAGATCACGCCGCAGCGTTTGGCCTCGCTCTCAAGGGTGCGATGTGCGAACGATCGCCAGGCCTGTCACGCCGCGTAGGTCGGATCTGTCGCAGTAACAGCGAGCTGGCGCGGCAAGGCGTTTAAACCACCGCAGTTCAATAGGCCAAGCTGTAAAACTGTTCTGCGGCGGACGGTCGTTGCCCATCGGGGCTGTGCAACTGCCCCTCCTTGATCATGTACATGAGTTCGATCCCCGCAATCAAACGGCGCGTCGACCGGAACGACTTGAAACCCATCATGGGCCGCGTTCGTCGCTTGATGGCGCGGTGGTCTTGCTCGATCGGGCTGTTCAGATACTTCGACTGACGCAGCACAATGGCCGAGCCGCTGTCGGCGACCAAGCTATGCACGGCAGCTGTGTTGGCGCCACTCTTGTCTATCGTGAACCGCCAGGTCGGTAAGTCGCCAAGCATGTACGGGTCGCCCGTCGGTACTCAGCGGACTGATTCACTTCAACCAGCAGCTCACATCCGCACCACCACTTTGCCTAAAGCGCCTCGCGCCAGATGCTCGAAGGCGCGCGGCGCCTCGTCAAAGCCGTACTCGGCCGCTACCACTGGTACCACGCCATTGAGATCTATGGCACGCACCATGCGCTCCAGCGCCGCGCGGTGGCCCACGCTAATGCCCTGGATCAGCGCCCGTCGGCCGATGGTATCGAAGGTGAAGTCCGGCATCGTGCCGCCTTCGAGCACGCCGATCACCGACACGCGCCCGCCACGGACAAGTGCCTGCAGCGAGCGGCCGATGTTGGGCCCACCTACGGTTTCCAGCACGTGCTCGGCGCCGCGCCCGTCGGTAAGGCGCATGACCTCAGCAGCCCAGTCGGACTCGCGCGATAGCACATGGTTGGCGCCCAGGGCCAGGGCCCGCGCGCGCTTGTCCTCGCTACCTGACACGATGAGTACCCGGGCACCATGCAGCCGCGCGAACTGAAGCCCGAACAGCGCCACGCCGCCCGTGCCGTGGATCAGCACGGTCTGCCCGGCGTGCAGGTTGCCTTCCTCGACCAGCGCGAACCAAGCGGTTAGCGCGGCGCATGGCTGGGTGCTGGCCTGCCCAGCATCCAGCGTGGCGGGTGCGGCCGTAGCCCACTCGGCGTCCAGCAGCACATGGGAGGCGAGTACGCCCGGCCCCGGGACGCCCAGTGTCATGCTCGAATCCGGCGCGGCACCGTCCTGCCACCCGGCGACGAAGGTGCTAATCACCTGCTCACCACCGCGCCAGCGCTGTACTCCCTCGCCCACTGCCAGCACCGTGCCGGCCATATCTGAGGCGGGTACGAAAGGCAGCGGCGCCGCCCAGCGGTAAGTGTTGCGGGCGATCAGCAGGTCGCGGTAGTTGAGCGAGGTTGCTTCGACTTTCACTAAGATCTGCCCCGGGCCAGGCGACGGCAGAGGGGCCTTGGAACGAGTCAGGTGCTCCAGGCCATAGTCGGTGAATTGCCAGCGATGCAGGGTGTTTGCGCTCATAGGTTGTAGCTTCCAGGGATTGATGATGGGCAATGCTATTGGCGCGTAAAACTCCTTGGTGGAGCATATAAATCACCGGACCGGATACTAAAATTCGCCAATGAGCGAACGATTGACTGGCATCGAAGCCTTCGTTGCCGCTGTAGAAGCGGGCAACTTTGCGGCGGCAGCTGTTCGGCTGCGACTCACACGCTCGGCGGTGGCCAAGAGCGTGGCACGCCTGGAGGCGCGGCTGGGTACGCGGTTGTTCCAGCGCAGCACGCGCAGCCACAGCCTGACCGAGGACGGCCAAGCCTATTACGAGCGCTGCCGGCGGGCATTGGCCGAGTTGGATGCGGCCGATGCTGCTGTAGAAGCCGGCCGCACCGCGCCGCGCGGGCGGCTGCGCGTGACCGCGCCCATCTTGCTGGGCCGAGAATTGGTCGCGCCGCTGCTGCTGGAGCTGGCCGCCGCACACCCGGAGCTGGTGCTGGAGTTCATGTTCAGCGACAGCGTGGTCGATCTCGTGGATGAGCGCTTCGACCTCGCTGTGCGCAGTGGCCCTCTTGCCAGCAGTAGCGTGTTGGCTGCGCGTCCACTGGGACGGCAGTGGATGGGGGTCTATGCCTCGCCTGCCTACCTCGCGGGGCATCCCTCGCTGAACAGCGTCGACGCGATGATCGCCGCCGTCGAGTACCACCGCTTCATCGGCTACGCGCGCGACACGGGACCGCAACCGTGGCAGTTCAACGACGCGGACGGCCGGGTGATCACCTTCGACGCGCCGGCGCAGGTGTCCTTCAGCTGCAACAGTCTGGAGGCTAACAAGCTTGCCGCACTCGCAGGCTTGGGGCTCACGCGGCTCCCGGCCTGGCTGGTGGCCGACGCTATTGAGGCTGGTACGCTCGTGCGTGTGTTCGAGGAACCTGTCCCCTATGGATACGCGCTACAGGCCGTGTGGCCGCAAGCCAGGGCCTTGCCGCCCAAGACGCGGGTGGCCATCGACCTGCTGGCGGGGCGGCTTCCTGGTCGACTGGCCGAGGCTTCAGCATTGCGGAGCGAGGCAGCTCCAGCTCATTTTTGAGGTGGTTTCAAAGGGGGGGTGTAAACGTGGAGGAGAGCGATCCAAAGCTGGGCGGCTCGCTATTGGCCCGCATGAAGGAGCTGGAGGAGGAGAACCGGCGGCTGCGTAAGATGTACGTCGAGGAGACGCTCAAGGCTGAGGTCGTGGCGGAGGCGCTTGCAAAAAAGTGGTGAAGCCATCTCGCCGACGCGAGATGGCGCAACGAGCCGTGCAGCAACGAGGGCTGTCAGTCAGGGCGGCCTGCCATGCCTTTCAAATTAGCCAGGCCTGCTAACGCCGGCTACAAGCTCGACAAGTACCTGGCCAAGCTGTGCAGTAAGCAGCGCCTGCTGGAGCTGGTACACAACTTCGTGCTGTTTGACGGGGGCATCAAGAAGCTTCCGCGCGTGCACCAGTACGTCGGAGTCAAGAAATCGCAAAAGCATGTGCGCGAGCGGCACGGCGGCATCATCTAGCACACCCACGGCGCGGGCAAGAGCATCCTGATGGTGGTGCTGGGCCAGTAAATTCTGGAGAACAAGCCGGCAGCACTCCGGCAGTTGATTCGACAGGCATTGGCGTATGGCGTCCGCGCCAAGCACGAAAGGATTCTCATGACGAAGAATGAATAGACCTCGCCGAAGGCGGCCAGTACGGCCTCGGGGATCCTTCGAAGCACCTCGTCGACCAAAACTGAACGCTCGGTCGTTGGCAGCGCACTGTCTCAAGCAGGGGCCGGCCGTGTCACCTCGCCGAGGGTTGGCACAAAGGCTGCAAGGACTCTCGACAGCACACGGACGTCGCCCGCTTCGAAACCCGTGGCTGGCAGTGTTCTTACGCAAAAGGTAAAGCGCTAAGTCAGCGCTGCGCTCAAACGAAGCTTCTGGAGAATCACATGAAAGACATCCGGCGTCGGGTTAGCCTGCAATGCCCCACCTGCGGCAAGACCGATTTTCAATTCGACGAGGCCGCCGGTCCTAGTGGAATCGTGACCTGTACATTCTGCGGCAGGCAGGGAATGGGTACCTCGGAGATGACCGCTTTCGCAAAGACGCCTTTCGGTCAGGACCAGCGAGGCGGTCAGGGCTGTCAAGCGTGTAGGTCAATCGTGGCCAGCGCCCGCATGAGGTGCGGCAGCCATGTCGCGGTGGGCGATGGTCTTCGAGGCCATTAGGACGTCTGGCGCCGTGGCGCGCGATGGGATCGGAACGCCCTGTTGGGCGTTGGTGCGTGCGCGATGGCCTCGCTGAGGGCCTCGTCGGCGTGCTCGTAGAGAGCCGTCAGGGCCAAGGCGTACTTAAGCCCAGGGCTCGCTTGCGTCCAGCTCCAATCGCTGCGAATGACGGCCTCTCGGTTCCTACCGCTTCGTTCGTGGAGCAAAAAGTGGAAAGCCAGTTGCGAGCCTCGCAGGCGCTGTCCGACTGCAGCTTCGAATGCCCGCAAGGATGTCGGCTTTCGCGGCAGCGGACCGTCAAGTCTTTCGGCTCTAGAAGACAGCCGAGCCAACGCATGGTCTTCCGGCACAGCACATTTGAAGGCCAGCATGCCGGCAATGATGTCTGCAAATCGCAGGCTCTCTGCATCGGGCCCAGCGGCCACCGGTTCATGGGGATTCTCCGCCCACTCCTCGGGGAATTGATCAAGGGCATCAGGCGTTGATGTGCTGATGAGGGTCGTGCCGTGCTTGGTGCACCAGCTAACGCCGCGAATCTGGTGATGTCGCCGCCAGTACGAAGTTCCCCAGAATTCAAGGTCCTCGTTCACGCAGTGCGCGCAATAGCTCGGCCCACGCGCCGCCGTAGCGATCTCGCAGACATGTAGTAACCCCGTTCGGGCCGGGTGGGCATGTCCGAGGCTTTCGCCAGGCTCTCGGATGCCGAACATGACCGGAAGCGGCGTGTGCTCCCGAGCAATGTCGTCTGGATTTCGGTTGAGGCCTAGCGCCAGAGCGTGCGTCCATGACCTGAGATGACCTGGCACATCCGCCGCACCCACCTGATCGTGCAACTCCAGCCAGAGCCGCCGACGCGAAATGCCGTTCAGGCGCACCATGCGACCCACGTAGCCGGCCAACATCTCCTCGGGATGCAGTTCTGGGAACAGAAGCATGGTTCAGCGTGCTCCTGTTGACGGCGTCGCTGTTTGTGCCGACAGGGCGCCCAGGCTGCGGATCACTAGCGCGAGGGCTTCGGCCTGGGCGGGGCTGCCGTCCCACACGTCCTTTACTGCGTCGACCAACACGGATGGGATCTGGCCAACTTCGGATGGAGTGACGTGCCTTGAAAATACATAACTGCATACGGCTCTATGCAGTTTGGAGTGACGCTTTGTTTGGCCCGAAAGGACCCGGCTGACTTGCGACTGACTCGCACCGATGGCTTTGGCGATAAGGGTTTGGGTCAAACCAGCGGTCTTCGCATGACGAGCCGCCAGAAGTCCTTCCGTAGCGGCATCGTTGAATTTCGACATGCATAAGTATGCGTGTCTATGCGAATTTAAATCAAGCGATCTTCGTCATCCTGTGGGCCGTGCGTGACGGCCAGCTGAATGGCGTTTTGCGTCAAAGGCAGACGGTGCATGGCTCCCAGCTTGGCTTTGAGTTCCGGAATGGCTTGGTAGAGCTGCCATAGGCGAAGCGGTCGATGCGAGCCGTCTGAAGCTTCGCCCTCTCGCAGCGCCAGGGCAACAGCCTGCACGGTAGCTGCCAACACGGTGTCGCGGGCATCCCAGTCCAACCCCTTGTGCACATGCGGGGCAGGCGCTATGGCTTTGTTGACTTGGTCCAGCCAAACTCGATCGTTGCGGTACAACCAGGCGAAGACGGCTGGCTCCAACGTTCGTATGTGTTTGAGTCCTTTGGCCTTCCCTGCGGAAATGGCGGCCTGCCAGCGGGTTCGAGCTTCCGTCTGAGCCTTGGAATGTCGTGTGGCGTGCCATGCCTCGGCGAGCCCGATTTCGGAGCGAAGCACACGCGTGATAGATTCAACCGACAGCCCGTACTTGCCCGCAAGTTCGCGCTTGTCGAGACCTCCCCGCAGGTCCTCGATCAAGGAGGCGCATTTGTCGGGCTTGATCTTCTTCGGGCGCTTGGGGACGGTGACTCCTGCAGCCGTTGCCCAGGCAATGGCGGTCTGCGTAGCAATCCCAAGCGAGCGAGCTGCGGCAGAAATCGAGAGGCCTTCAGCCATCAGTCGCAGTAGGTCAGCGCGCCGTGTATCGCCGGCCAGAGCGACTTCTGATGGTAGGGCCGGCTGGCAGGCCGCCTCAGTTGTCGTACGGCGCGCGGTGTCTTCGAATTCGGACCAGTCCTCAAAGAGCCAGAAGATCAAAGACAGATGCCTCAAAGGGTGAGTGTCGCCGCTCGGAGCAAAGACCCAGCGGTTGATCGTGTTCATGGCCTCTGCTGGCGTTGAGGGTAGGGCATGCAGTTCAGGAATTACCCGCAATGGAGCCACGGCATGGACGTAGTCGAGCGTAAGTTGGCTTCGATTTCGATGACCCCGTTCCAGCAGGCGGAATCGAGCAATTTGCGCAAGGCGCGTCGGTGGCAAGCTGGAGGTCGGCTGTTTTGCCCAAGTGCCGATGATTTGGGCAAAGCGCAGGAGCGCTTGCAAGACGTCAGCGCCCTGATCCGCAAATGCTTCTGCAGCGAGGCCTGCCGCTTCAGGAAGCAACCACCCGAAACGGTGGACGCCAGTAGACTTAAGCGATGCGGCAAGCAGTGGCTCGCGATGCCGCTGGCAGACCCAAATGCCGGGAAACTGATGGGACCGCCGCCAGGTCGCAATCCCGGCCATGTCTACGTCCTCCGCTATGCAGGAGCGGCATGCCTTGAGGGGATGGTTGGCGCGAAAGCGGCTGGTCAGCAGGCCAAGCTGGTATTTCAGCGACGTCGCCTGAACACCAGTGGCCAGCGCTTCGAAAGCGTCGACGCAGGCCGTGGAGTTGCGGGAGACCAGATACATCGGCAAGATGGTCCGGTCACGTGCGATGCATTGTGAGTTTCCTAGCCGTTCATGCGAGCGCTCGACAAAGGCGTTCAGCGGTGACGGGAAGTCGTGCTGGTAGCCACTTCTGCGGCGGCCAAAGAGTGCGGTCGATGTAGTTTCTGGAAGTCGGTTGCCCGAAAGCAAGTGGTAACGGCTCACCAGGGAATAGAAGGTCTCGTCGGGCAGCCATTCGGGGAGCGGCCACGGATCGGTCAACCCTGGTAGCAGCGGTCGCTCGCGATCAGCGGTCATGGAGGGCGAAGCGGTCGGCCTGCCTGATGCCCCAGAACGGCTTCGATTCGTTAGCCTGCGTCAGCCGCCAGGGGCGCGAACCGGAGTTGGAATCCAAGAATTTCGAGGAGATCACGAAGAGGCAGCAAGCCCGCCATCGATTCGGGCGACGTGGCAGATCGCACTTCGTCAGGGTGCAAACCCGCTGACGATGCAATTGGCGCCAGGCCACCGTGATGCTCGATCAATTCAGCCAGGGCGGTGGACAAGCTCAACGAAGCGTCGTCCCCACGCTGGGCCAATGCCTTGTTCATTTTGGCCGCGTCTGAATTCGGCACAGACTCGTTGATCATGGCGGTGATCCTGCTGTTGGTGAAGGATGACAATGCCGAGTATGTTCGGAACTGTCAACGCCGACATGCCGTTAGTTGGGCCCAAATCTGAAGCTGACTGACGGTAGATCGGCAGCGGAAGCGGGACCAGCCGATCAGGGTTGATACGAAAACGTTTGAGGTGGACATCATGAAATGCCCTTGCTGTGGCGCTGCTGAGTTGATTTCAGATACGCGTGATTTGCCCGCTACGTACCGGGATGAGTCAACAGTGATTGTGGGCGTGACCGGGGACTTCTGTCCGGCCTGTGGGGAGGTTGTATTGTCTCGGGAGCACGGTGATCGGTACAGTGAAGCGCTGGGGGATTTTCATCGTCGCGTTGACGCCGCTCTACTGAGAAAAATGGGCTCAGATATCAAGAATAATATTGATTGAGCCGATAGGATTTTGGGGGGATTTGAATGAGCAAGCGGCGTCAGGTAAATAAAAATCACACTCCAAAAAACAAGACGCCTCGTGTCGCGCCATCCAGCCTATTGAATAAGTTGGTGGCATCTACGAGTTCGGGATTGCAGATGGCACTATCTCGCTTTGCCATGGGTGGGGGTGGAATAACCGCTTCAGCGGTTCCGGATTATCACGGGTTCAAGGCGTGGCTCGATGAACAAATGCGTTTTGACCCTTCAAGGGAAGTGATCTTTGCTCGGCAGAATGGACTGAACCGAGGAGCAACGACACCGAGCGTGCGCCTGATGCTCGAAATGCGTGAAACAGAGCAGCGCCTTGCTTCTGAATTTCAGAAGCATCGTGGCCCTTTTGGGGAGTCGCATTTGCGAAAATATAATCAACTCAAGCTGCTCATGTCAGCGCTTCGGTCCGATACCCGAGCAAGTGAAGCGCACGATGCCTTCATTCATCGAGCGAGCTGGGCTGCCAACCTTGATGATGGGCTGTCAACCTGTTCCCAGGCTGAGCTTCGCGCCCGCCTGTTCGTCTGTATTGAACGAGAGAATTGGCGAACGGCATTCAAGGTCATTGGTCGCCTTAAAGAGGAGTCGCATGATGCTGGGGAACTCAGTTATCTCGAAGCGTTGGCGAGATACCATAGTGACGATCTTCTCGGGTGTATCAAGTACGCAGCGCAAGTTTCTCCGGGCCACATTGACTACCCTGGAGCGTGTGCCTTGTGGCTTGAGGCTTTGGCTTATCAGGGCTCTCCGGAGGCCTTGTTCCAGCGCCTTACAGAAGTTGGTACTGCATCCCTTTCTCCGCTCTTCCTGCGGTATTTGATACAAGTGACGGTTCTGCACTCTGACGATCCAGAGCGAGCAGCTAGTTTTTTGAATAGAGCAGAACTGGAGCAGGGCTGGGCGCCCAAAAATCTGAAGCCGGCAAATGATCCATTCGCTCGTGCATTTAACCGGCAAACGTGTGCATTGGCAGTTCGGGTCTTGGAGGCAGCTGCCGCTGCTGAACTCACTCGCGCCTTGTCATCTGAAGATCAAGACGGTGATGGAGCGCAGGAATTCCACATTGACCCCAAAATGACCAGATTGTTGCTGGCTCTTATGTGCAGCGATCACGGATTGGCTGGGGAGCTCACCACTGCCAAAGCGCCGCACAGATCGCGCCCCATTGTTTTGCGTCTTATGAACGGGCCCTACGAAGCAGAACTTGCCGACTTCACGCAGGCCCTGTTGGCACAGCTTAGGCTGGGGGAAATAGAGCCGTTCATTGATAACGTAACTCGCATGGTGGCCCAGTTGCCGACCGGCTCGTGGCCCAGCGCCATCGTTGATATTCTTCGAGTTGCATGGCTCGAAGCCGCTACACGGGGGCATCCTGCCACGGAAGGGCTCATGAAGGCGCTGCTGCAAGTGCCGGAATCCGAGCCTGATTTAGCAAGTAAGGAGGAAATAATTCGTAAACAGCGCCTGATCTTCCTGAGCCCAATGGGCCAACTTGCATACATATGGGCGGAAGAGGCGTTGCGTTCAGCCGAGATGGCGGACTCTTGGCACGGGGATGCTGGAATGATATCCCTCGGATTTTTTCGTATCCTGGAGCATGAGCTGAATCATTTGTTAGTCGATGGGCTCCAGAAGTCTGAAAATGCCATCAGCGAGCTGGATGAAATTTGGACCAGGGTCGGGGAAAATCTAATAACAGTCGATCCAGCCCTGACAAAGAAATTGGCGAAGAAGCGTGCCGATACGCATGCACTGTGGTCCCAGCTTCTGCCTCGCGTACAAGGTGTGATCAAAGGTGAACGTTCGGGCTTGGAGCTCGGCACGTTAGCACTCCTCATGGAAAAGAGCCGATCATCGACGGGGGATGACGTTGAGCTAAAGCAGTATTTCGCCAAGACGCTAACCAGAAGGCTTAACGACCAGGGGCGTGTCGCTTACATGGCGGGAGAAATATCTCGTTTTATTGAGCAAGGTGTCGTTGAGAAATTTAGAAACCCTGCCGCTCATGCTCGTTTCTTCTCTTTAGCCTCCGCCCAGGCTTGCAAGCGGCATGTTGATAATGCATTGACTTCGTTGTCCAACTGGACCACTTCTTCGGACCGATGAGTGGCGCTTTTATGATCCCTTCGGATGGTTTTTCGTCCACGACATCGATGCGAGGTGCATGACAGGTCGCGGATCTCATCTCCGACTGTCTACGACTTTACAAGGGCCATAGCGCGCCGAGTTTCTTTCGCTCAACTGTGAGAACGGTCTACGACTTTATTGGCAAAGAACAGGAACAAATAAAGTCGGTCGGGGGGGGCGCCAGATCGCCAAAGCTGGTGCTCCCCCGCCGGCCTGCCCCTCTGCAAAGCGCCTCAGGCGGACCGGAGTCGCTCGGAGTCGATCGGGGGCTAGTGCCTGAGCTGCGGCAAGCGCCGACACCAGTCATTGAAACCCAGCAACTGCTGATTGGCCACTTCTTCCTCGGAATCGGTCGCTCGGCGCCGGCGTGGCCTAGGCACAGGCCCGAACGACCGCTTCTGCGCGTTGCGACAGACTCACTTCGCTGCAAGGCAGCCGGCCCAAGGCGGCCCTAGGCGATGGCCACGTCGTTTCCCCGAAGCGGTGAACCCGTGTCGATCGGCCCCGGGCGTCTGTTCGCTTGGGTAAGGAACAGCGTTGCCCCTGCCGCCTGCAAGCCCCCACAATTGGCAGAGCTACGCAATTGGCACAATGCCCGATCTATCTTCGTTGCGTCCGGTGCCCGTTGCCGGCCCTCTCATGCTCCCAGCTGTCGCCCTTTTAGAAAAGCACCTTTCAATGAATTCCCGCTTCCATCCTGCCTTCCAGCTGTCCGTCGTGCTTGCCAGCGCCTTCTTAGTCGCAACGCCCACGACGGCCCTCAGCGCCCAGCACGCTAAGCCGCGCGCCGCTGCGCAAAAACAAAAGGCCGCTGCCCCCGCTGAACCGGCGATGACCACCGACGCCAACGGGCAGTCGGTGCCGGTCCTTGCCAACAAGGCCTGGGTGCTTCTGAATTTCAATACGGGGCAGATCCTGGCCTCTTCGAACCCGGACGAGCCGCTGCCGCCAGCGTCGTTGACCAAGATGATGACCAGCTATCTGGTCGAGCAGGCGCTCAAGAACGGTAAGGTCAAACCCAACGATTCGGTCACCATGAGCCTCAACGCCTGGTGCCGCGGCGGCAAGGATGGCGACAGCTGCATGTTCGTGCCTCTCAACGCGCAGGCGTCCCTGATGGACATGCTGCGCGGCGTGGTCATCGCCAGCGGCAACGATGCGTCCAAGGCCTTGGCGGAGCACATCGGCGGCTCGGAGGCGGGCTTCGTGGCGATGATGAATACCGAGGCGCAGAAGCTGGGCATGACCAAGACCCATTTCGCGAATCCGGCCGGCCTGCCCGACCCCAACAACAAGGCATCGGCCCGCGACTTGGCCGTGCTGGCGGCTGCCATCATCCGCAATAGCGCCGAGTACTACCCCATCTACGCCGAGCGGGAGTTCAGCTACAACGGCATCAAGCAAGGCAATCGCAATGCGCTGCTGTACACCGACCCCACGGTCGACGGACTCAAGACCGGGCATACCGAGGAAGCGGGCTACTGCCTGACCGCATCGGCCAAGCGCAACGGCATGCGCCTGATCTCGGTCATCCTGAATGCCGACAGCAAGCAGGCCCGCGCCGACCAGACGCGCGTGCTGTTTAACTGGGGATACGCGAACTTCGAGGAGGCCTCCCCCGCACAGGTTGGTGCGACGTTGACGAGCGCGAAGCTTAGCTACGGCGTGGCGCCTACGGTCATTGCAGGCATTGCACAGCCA
>Ga0187844_10001960_pt1 | contig 15131 bp, 14 predicted proteins | sample SpaLakP09_SKY_50_FD_134517 | JGI IMG/M metagenome (GOLD analysis project Ga0187844, IMG submission 134517) | Oligotrophic lake water microbial communities from Sparkling Lake, Wisconsin, USA - SP09_SKY_50 | ecosystem: Environmental > Aquatic > Freshwater > Lake | place: USA: Sparkling Lake...
CCTCGTGGGAAGCGGCCAACGTCTGCCTGCAAACACATGGCGGTTTTGGTTTTGCGGCCGAGTACGACATCGAGCGCAAGTTCCGCGAAACGCGGCTCTACCAGGTCGCGCCTATCTCCACCAACATGATCTTGTCTTACGTGGGCGAGCATGTGCTGGGCATGCCCCGCTCTTATTGAAGCCGCGTCATGAACGCACCCGGACAAGGCTTCAGGCCTGGGCCGACCGGGCTTCTTACAATGAAGCCATGACATTTTTGAACATGCTGACGGCGGCCGAGAACTTGAACCAGTCCATGCTGTGCGTAGGCCTGGACCCGGACCCTGCCAAGTTCCCGGGCAAATTCAAAGGCGACGCCAACAAGATCTATGATTTTTGCGCCGCCATCGTGGACGCCACCGCCGACCTGGTGATCGCCTTCAAGCCGCAGATTGCCTACTTTGCCGCGCACCGCGCCGAAGGCCAGTTAGAGCGCCTGATGGAACACATGCGCCGCATGGCGCCGCAAGTGCCCGTCATCCTGGACGCTAAGCGCGGTGACATCGGCAGTACCGCCGAGCAGTACGCCATCGAAGCCTTCGAGCGCTACGGCGCCGACGCGGTCACGCTGTCGCCCTTCATGGGCTGGGACTCGGTGGCGCCCTACCTCAAGTACGAAGGCAAGGGCGCTTTTCTGCTGTGCCGCACCTCCAACCCCGGCGGTGACGATTTGCAAAACCAGCGTCTGGCTTCGGTCGAAGGCCAACCGCTGCTCTATGAACACGTGGCCCGCCTGGCACAAGGCCCCTGGAACCTCAACGGCCAGCTCGGCCTGGTGGTGGGCGCCACCTACCCGGCAGAGATCGAGCGCGTGCGCCAGGTTGCGCCCACGCTGCCACTGCTGATTCCTGGCGTGGGTGCGCAAGGCGGCGACGCGGTGGCGACAGTCAAAGCCGGTTGGCGGGCACATGCTGACGGAACTAGCAGCGGCTCGATCATTGTGAACTCATCGCGTGCCGTGCTTTATGCCAGCAGAGGTGAAGACTTTGCCAAAGCTGCTCGCAAAGTGGCTATGGCCACACGCGACATGCTGGAAGCAGCCAAGGCCGGCTAACACGGAAAAGCCCCTCCGTCTTTGGCGCGGTTACTTGGGTAAGAGCATGTCGCACACCAGTCGAACCATCTCGACGCCAATGCGTACGAGCACATAAACCCCTGCGGCGACAACAGGTGTAGCCAGCGCCAGCAACAGACTGGCCGTGCTCCAGGCCCACCCCCCGCCCATCAGCAAAGTGACCAGCACCAGGATGACCGTGACCTGATCACCATGCCGCACCACCCGGGCGAGCATGGGGTAGGCGGTAGGCTGGACTGACACCGCGTCCCGGTCGTTGGAAGTCGCTTTTGAATTCATGGGCCCTGCTCCTTGATGACGACGAGCACTTGCTGGTTAACCACCTGCTGTCCAAGTGCGCAGTGAATCTCGCTGACCACCCCATCCATGGCGGCGACCACGGGGTTTTCCATCTTCATGGCCTCCACCACGACCAGCCGGTCACCGCATTTCACCGACTGGCCAAGGGCCACGTCGATGGCCACCACCACCCCGTGCATCGGCGCCGTGGCCTCGCCGGAGGCGCCGAGCTCTTGCGGGTTGCGGGCCGCATAAGGCTGAACCTGTGCACGCACACCGGCCAGGGTGAGTTCGATGTGATCATGCAGGCGCATGGCCAGCACGGGTTGACCATTGACTTGCGCAGACAGCAGCCCGACCAAAAAGTTGGCATCGCGTACTTCAAACACTTGCCCGTCAACTGAAAAACGCTCCCGCCCCAAAAGGTCTTTTGCCAGCAGCTCGACATGCGCCAGTTGCGCGTCAATCCACACCGGGTAAACGCCTCGACCGCCAGCCGAGTCGAGTTGCTGGCGCTGACCGGGCAACTGCATCCAGAGGTCCCTCTGGGGATGGGTGCGCTGCTGTTCGGTGTGCAGCAACATCGCCGCAGCGACGGCGGCAAGTTGCGGGTCTGCCTGCGGAATCAGGCGTTGCGCATGGTCGTCTAGGTAGCGGGTGTGAAACTGACCTTGCGCCACCAATGGGTCTTGCACAATATTGAGCAAAAAGCCGATGTTGGTTGTCAGTCCGACAATCTGTGTCTGGCGCAAGGCGCGTTCCATTTTTTGCAGCGCTTGGGCCCGGTCGGGTGCGTGGACGATGAGCTTGGCGACCATGGGGTCATAAAAAGGCGGCACGTCACCGCTGTGGTCAAAGGCCGACTCCACGCGGGCACCATCAGGCCAGCGCACCAGCTCGGCGCGACCGGGAGCTGGAAGAAAACCTTGGGCAGGATCTTCTGCATACACCCGAACTTCAATGGCCGCGCCCGCCGCACGAATGTCCTCTTGCCGGGCCGGCAGGCCTTGGCCTGCGGCCAGACGGATCTGCCATTCGACCAGATCAACGCCGGTGATTTCCTCGGTCACAGGATGCTCAACTTGAAGCCGTGTATTGACCTCCAGAAAGTAAAACTGACTTTGGGGATCGACGATGAATTCAAACGTGCCGGCGTTGCTGTAGCCAATGGCGCGAGCCCCTTGTACGGCGGCATCAAGCAGGCGCTGGCGCACTTCGGGAGCCAGGCACACCGCAGGCGCTTCTTCAACTACTTTTTGATGGCGTCGCTGTAGCGAGCATTCGCGTTCAAAAAAGTGCACCGCCTGGCCCAGTCCGTCGCCCATGATCTGCACTTCAATGTGCCGCGGGCGATCGATATAGCGCTCGATGATCAAGCGGCCATCCCCGAAATTGGCTTGCGCCAACCGGATGGCCTGCTCGCAGGCCTGCGGCAACTGCGCCAGGTCACGCACCACCTGCATGCCTTTGCCTCCGCCACCGGCGCTGGGCTTTAGCAGCAGGGGCAAGCCCACTGCACGGGCCAGCGACTGCAGGCGATCGATGTCTTGTGTGGCCTCGGGCGAGCCGGGCACGACGGGTACGCCGGCCGCTTGCATGGCGCTCTTGGCGCGACCCTTGTCGCCGAGCAAGCGGATCACTTCAGGCGAAGGACCGATGAAGGTCAGTCCGGCAGCCTCTACCGCTGCCGCAAAGTCAGCGTTTTCTGACAGGAAGCCATAGCCCGGGTGGATGGCTTGGCACTGGCCTTCGTGCGCGGCAGCGATGATGCGTTCAATGTGCAGGTAGCTTTGCGAGGGAGCGGAAGCGCCCAGAAAAATGGCTTGCGCCATATCCTTCAAGCAGGCCGCGCCAGCGTCGGCTTCGGAGTAAACGCCCACCGGCTCAATGCCAAGCCGACGGCAGGTGCGTGCAACCCGGCGGGCGATTTCACCCCGGTTGGCGATCAGGATTCTGTGAAACATGGGGCTCACATTCTGAACACGCCAAAGGCCGTGGATTGCACGGGTGATGCCGCAGCCATGGCCAGCCCCAGGCCCAGCCAGTCACGGCTCTCCTCGGGCAACACCACAGAATCGACCCAGAGCCGCGAGGCGGCATACAGCGGATGGCTGTGGTCCTCATAGTGCTGCCGGATGGGCTGTTTGAATGCCTCTAGCTGGGCGACATCCATGGCCTGGCCCTGCTTACGCATTTGTTCTTGTCGCACCAAAGCCAGCACGGTCGCAGCCTGCTCACCGCCCATCACCGAGGTTCTGGCGCTCGGCCACATGCCCATCAAACGCGGCCCGAAAGCGCGTCCACACATGGCGAAGTTGCCGGCGCCGTAGCTGCCGCCCATCAGGAGGCTGAACTTGGGCACCCGACTGGTAGCCACAGCGTTGACCATCTTGGCGCCGTGCTTGGCAATGCCGCCGGCCTCATAGTCGCGGCCGACCATAAAGCCATTGATGTTATGCAAGAACAGCAAGGGCGTGCCGCTCTGGCAGCACAGTTCGATGAAGTTGGTAGCCTTTTGCGCCGATTCGGAATAGAGGACGCCATCATTGATGAGCACGCCCACGGGCCAGCCGTGGATGTGTCCGGTGCCGCATTTGAGCGTTGGACCGAAGCGGTCCCGGTAGGCGACGAATTCGCTGCCATCTAGTAGGCGCGCGAGGATTTCGTTGGCCACGATAGGCTCTTTGGGATTGGCGCTGATCAGGCCTGGAATCTCGGCCGGGTCATACAGGGGGGTGCGACTGAGCTCTGGCGCAGACATGCCGCGAGGCCTTGCTGGGCGGGCCAGGATGGCGCGCACCAAGTCCAGGGCATGCAGATCGTCTTGCGCAAAATGATCAGCAACCCCGGACAGACGCGTGTGTACATCGGCCCCGCCCAGGCTCTCGGCGTCCACCATCTCACCTGTGGCCGCCTGCACCAATTGCGGGCCACCCAGAAAGATGGTGCCGGTGCCGGTGACGATGACTGTCTCATCGCACATGGCAGGAATGTAGGCTCCGCCGGCGGTGCAAGAGCCCATGACGGCGGCGACCTGCGTCAAACCAAGCGCAGACAACTCGGCGATGTTGCGGAAAATCCGGCCAAAGTGGTGTTCGTCGGGAAAGATGTCTTCCTGCATGGGCAAAAAGGCACCGCCGGAATCAACGAGGTAGACGCAGGGTAGACCGTTTTCGCGGGCCATGTCCTGCGCGCGAATCTGTTTGCGGATGGTGATCGGGTAGTAGGTGCCGCCTTTGACGGTGGCGTCGTTGGCCATGATCATGCACAAGCGGCCGCTGACCCGGCCGATGCCGGTGACGATGGCGCCGGAGGGCACGGCATCTTCATAGAGTTGATGGCCTGCCAACTGCCCCACCTCGACAAACGCGCTGCCCGGGTCAAGCAGGCGGTGGATGCGCTCGCGCGCCATGAGTTTGCCACGCTGGCGGTGCAGGTTGCGCGCCTTTTCGCCGCCGCCGGCATTGGCTTGCTGGCGCGCCTCCTCGATGGGCTTGACGAGCTGTTGGTAGGCTTGTGCGTTGTGCTTGAAGGCAGCAGAGCCGGTCTGTAGCCGCGAGGTCAGAATGGCCATGGGATCCGATCGTCGGTTATCAAGTGGAGCCAGTCTTCAATCGATGACCGGCAGTCGCAGCAGGGCGTGACCGAAGGATTTTCCGGTCTGGTCCAGACGCAGCGTCCTGGTGGCGCCGCCTCCCAGGGCATGCTCCATCACCACCACCACGGCCTGGATATTTTCCATCGGGTAGCAATGAACAGGGCCACCGACCCAGTCACCGTAAAGGGCCATGACTTTTTCAGGAGAAACGCTGCGCTTGAGGCGCTCCCATTGGTTCGTGTCGCGCGCGATCAAACCGGCGGTGCAAATGTCGCCCTTGTCACCGGAGCGGATGTAGCAAATATCGGCAAGGATCTGGCTCATGGTCTCAGGCCTCCAAAATATTGACGCTTTGCTGCACATAATGACGCGGTATCAGGGTGGGCCACAGGGATACCACGGGCCGGGGCTTGATTGGCGTGCCGAACGAGGTTCCGCCCGGCCCCATGATCCAAAGGTTGGCGGCGGCTCGCCTCACCTTGTCGGCCTCCTCGGCTGTTCGCGTGCGTACTGCACAGCGCAAACCGACCTCTGGTAAATCGTTGGCCTGCCGCGGGTCTATCACGGGTGCAGCCGGGCCATGGAGCATGTTTAGGCCGACAAAGTCAAACTGCACCTGATCGGCCTTCAAACCCATACGCTCGAAGCGCTCGAGCATGGTCTGGCGTGCCTTGAGTGCGCGGTCGTAGGCCTGTGGCCAGGGGAAAAAGGCCATGCTCTCCCCTATCCATCCGTCATGGTAGCCGATGACCAGCTTAAGAGTCTGCGGCGGTCCCTGCCCGGTCATGCCGCTGATGTGCACCCGGTCATCGCCCAAATCTTGCAACTGCAGCGTGGTGAAGTCGGCCACGCCATCTGGCATGAGGTATCGGCTGGGGTCAGCAATCTCGTAGACCAGATGTTCTTTGATGGTGAACGGATCTACCCGCCCACCGCTACCCGACACTTTGCTGATCACGGCTGAAGCGTCTTCATTGAACTCTATGATGGGAAAACCCACGCGGCCCATGAGCGGCATTTGATCAAAGCGCGATGACATGCCCCCGGTGCACGCGGCCGCGCACTCCACCACGTGGCCCAAGGTAATGGCTGCGGCGATGCGATCGGCGTCTTGTGGCGTATGGCGCCAGCCAAAGGCATGCATGGCAGCACCCACATAAAGCCCGTTGTCAGAAACACGTCCTGTGACCACTACATCGGCGCCCTCCCCCAAAGCCTGGGCAACGCCGCTTCCATCGGTGTAGACATTGGCGCAAACGATGCGATCAGCAATGGCGGCAAAGTCGCGCTCGGGGTCTTCCATGTGCAGCAGGTCCAAGCCATCGGCCCGCAGTCGCTCGACTTGGGCGAGCAGGTCATCGCCTTGGACCACGCCCACCTTGAGCCCTTGCAAACCGAGTGCACGCGCATCGGCGAGCATCTGCTGACCGGCGGCCATCGGGTTGACACCGCCGCCGTTGGAGATCAGGCGCGTGCCCTGCTTGCGGGCTGTGGGCATCATGGCCTTCATGAACTGCACCGCATCGGGGATGAAACCAGCGTTAGGGTTCTTGAGCTTTTGCCGCTGTAGCAGGGCCATGGTCAGCTCGGCCAAAAAATCAAAACACAGGTAATCGAGCCGTCCTTTTTCCAAGACCTCCATGGCCGGGTCAAAGCCATCACCCCAGAAACCGGAGCCCGATCCCATGCGTACTTGTTTCATTTTCCGCTTCCCTTCTTAAGCACTTTTTGCCGGTAGCGCTCTACGCTCTCCTTGTGCCCGGCGGCCTGAAAGGCCACCGCTTGCAGATAAGCCTCGTAAGCCAGATTAGCGCGTAACTCCATGCGAGAGCCATGACGCATCGCCGTCTTGGTGATACCCAAGGTCAGTGGCGTGTAGTTTTGCGTGATCTGCAAGGCCAGCTCCTGGGCCCGGGCCAGCAGGTCTGGCGCCGCAACGACCTCAACGAACAGGCCAAGCCCCAGGCCCGTAGCCGCATCGATCGAGCCGGCGGTGTACATGTAATAGTTGGCTCGCCCTGGCCCGAGATGGTGCGCAAGCAACCAAGGCACGCCCACGTCGGCACCCGATAAGCCCAGGCGGGCAAAAGCGATGTCATAGCGCGCCGAGGGTGCCGCGATGGCGAAGTCGCAGGCCATGGCCACACCAGCGCCGCCGCCGGCAGCCGGTCCATTGACCGCGGCAATCACCGGGCAGCGCAGATAGTAAAGCCGCTCGGCCACGGCGTTGTAGCCGGCCACCATAAGGACATCTTCTTCGACTGGAACACGATCGGGACTCATGATCTCAAAGAGGTCACCGCCGCCGCAAAAAACTTTACCGCTCCCGGTCAGCACTACAGCTTGAATCGCCTTATCGCGCTCAATCTCGGCAAGGGCATCGAGCATCTGAGGGGCAAAGTCCTGCCCCATGGTGTTGGCCTTGTCGGCCCAGTCAAAGGTGAGTGTTGCGATGGCGCCCTGGCGGTCCAGGCGTAACTGTCTTTTTCCCATGTTCATTTTCCAATCTTCACAATGGCATCGCCCAAAATTTCTCGAGCAGCCACCAAACGCTGAATCTGGCTTGTGCCTTCTCCGATTTGGTACATCTTCGCATCGCGCATGTAGCGCTCGGCAGGAAAGTCAGTGAGGTAGCCGTACCCACCCAGAATCTCTACGGTCGCTGCGGTGCATTTGAGCGCTGCCTCCGCCGCGTGGTACTTGGCCAGGGCCGACGGTAATTTGATCGGCAGGGCACTGTCGTGCATGCGGGCGCAATTGAGTGTCATCAGGCGTGCGCTGTCTATGGCGGCGGCCATTTCGGCGATCTGCATGCTGATGCCCTGAAAGGCGCCGATGGGCCGGCCAAATTGCATGCGTTCACTGGCATAGCGGCAAGCGAGTTCGAAGGCGGCCTGAGCCAAGCCGACACAAAGGGCCGCGACCTGAACGCGGCCGCGGTCGAGGGTGTGCGCAAACGCACGAAAGCCCCGACCTTCGTCGCCAATCAGGGCGTCAGCGGCCAAAGGGGTGTCTTGGAAATAAAGTGTGCAGGTGTCCGAGCCGCGCATCCCCATCTTGTGGTCGGGCGGGCCTTGCACAAAGCCGGGCGTACCGCGCTCGACAATGAAAGCGCTGACGCCCGAGTCGGTGGCGGCCGTCAACACAAACACATCTGCCACCGGACCGTTGGTGTTGAATGCTTTGGAGCCCGACAGACTCCAGCCGCCGCTGGTGCGTACGGCGCGCGTGATCGGGTGAGCTGCATCAGAGCCGCCGGAAGGCTCGGTCAGTCCAAACGCGCCAATAGTCATTCCGCTGGCCAAAGCGGGCAGGTAGCGCTTCTTTTGAGCCGGGCTGCCATGTTCTACGATCAAGGTGGTGGCCAAGCCAATGTGCGCATTGAGGGAGCTGCCCACCGATCCGCTGGCCTTGGAAACCTCTTCGAGCACCAGGCATACGCTAGCCAGGTCCAGGCCGCTGCCACCATACTCTGACGGGCAGGTCATGCCCATATAGCCTTGCAGCCCCAGCTCATGAAACAGCTCGCGCGGAAAGCGGTCTTCCTGATCGATTCGGTGGGCGTGGGGTTCAACGCGATCCCGGCAAAAAGTCTCGGCCGCCTGGCGCACGGCCTCCTGGGCCTCTGACAGGGCGTATTGCTGGGCCCGGGTTGCAGTGGCGGCCATGCGGTGCGGGTAACCGGGCCTCAGCCCTGAGCGCGCTGAAGTTGTTCGCGCAGTGCAAAGCGCTGGATTTTTCCGGAGGCGGTCAGCGGCAACTCGGTCACAAAGGAAACGCCTCGCGGTATCTTGTGTTTGCCCACCAGGCCCGCGGTGTGCGCAATTAAATCTTGCTCATCGACGTTGGCGCCCTCTTTGAGCACCACAAAGGCGTGGATCACTTCTCCGCGAATTTCGTCGGGTACGCCGACCACGGCCGCCGTCTGCACCTGAGGGTGCTCGCACAAAGCGTTTTCGACCTCCTTGGGATAGACGTTAAAGCCATTGCTCACAATCATGTCCTTTATCCGATCGCGGATGTACACATGGCCGCCCTCATCGACCACGCCAATGTCGCCCGAATGCAGCCAACCGTCGCGGATGGCTTCGACCGTTTTTTCGGGCTGGTTCCAGTACCCGGCCATCAAGGTCTTGGAGCGAAAGCAAAGCTCGCCCGGCGTGTTGGGCGGCAGGCTGTGCCCCTGCTCATCGATGACCTTGACTTCCACACCGGGCAGGGTCGGGCCGGTTGAGCCCGGACGCTGCTCGCCAAAAGGAATCTGCACGGCGGCCACCGGAGAGATTTCCGACAATCCATAGCTTTCAATAATCTCGATGCCATGCACGCGCTTGAGGTCATGTTTGAGTCGGTTTGACACCGGACCGCCACCGACGTCCATCAGGCGCACGCTGGAGATGTCCTTGCCTTGCAGGGTCTGCGGGTCGAACAGACGGGCAAACATGGTGGGCACCCCGACCAAAATGCTGGCCTGGTGTTTTTGGACCAGTCGCCAGGCCTGCTCGGGGTCAAATCGGGGCAGGATGACAACGCTCGAGCCGGCCAGCGCAGGCATGATGAAGTCCCAGCAATAGCCAAAGGAGGAGAACATGGGAAGCAGAGTGATGTTGCGATCGGCCAACTGGTAGCGAGCCACCGACTGGGTCATCTGCGCATTGAGTACGATGGCCGAATGCGTGAGTAAGATACCCTTGGGGCGACCCGTCGTACCGCTGCTATAGATCATGACGGCGGGGTCTTGCGGGTCTTCGCGCAGCGGAACTGCCAGCGGTTCATGATCGGCCAGTTGTTCGTCGTACCCGAGCCAGCCATCAATCCGACCCGCAATGGCGACCTTCAGGCCCGGTACATGCCGCGCCAGTTGCGCATCGATCCGATCGGCAAACTGCGCATGCACAAACAATTGGGTGGGCGTGCAATCAAGGGCTGTGTGCAGAACCTCGCGCGCCGAAGAGAGTGTGTTGACCGGGACACAAATGGCGCCGGCGATGGCGCAGGCGATGAATATCTCCACCAATTCGCGTGAGTTTCCGGTCAACAGCATGACCCGCTCGCCCGGCGCCAAGCCGGCAGCAACCATAGCCCGGGCCAATCGGGCTGCACGCTCGTAGGTTTGAGCATAGGTCTGATAAGGCGCAGTGCTTACTTCCAGCAAGTGCGGCGTGTTCGGCAACGTCCTGGCGTTATGAGCAAAGAGGGTATCGATACGTTCTATGGCAGCGGTCATGCGAAGGCTTGGCGGAGAGGAGACTAGCTCAGATGGCCATGCGCTGACCACCATCGAGGTAGTAAACCTCTCCCGTGGCGAAACTGACGCGTGGTGAGACCAGGAAGGCGACGAAAACAGCCACTTCTTCGGGTTTGGCCACGCGGCGCAAAGGGATGCGCTTAAGGATCCAGTCGCGCGAGGCTTCGTTGGACAAAATGTCCTTGGAGATATCTGATTCCACATACCCGGGGGCCATGCACAGCACGCGAATTTTGTCGCGCGCCCAGTCCAGGGCCAGGGCCCGGGTCAGTCCCTCAATGGCGGCCTTGGAGGTCACGTAAGACACGCAGCGCGGGAAGGCCGCTTGCCCGGCCACCGAACCCATGTTGACAACCACCGGTCGGGGCGAGACCTTGAGGTAAGGGTATGCGCGGCGGGCCACCGCATACTGGGCCACCAAGTTGACCTGCATGTCCTGGGCAAACATGTCTGCGTCGATGTCTTTGGGCAAGCCATCGCGCAGCATGCCGGCGTTGTTGATCACGATGTCCAGTCGGCCGTGCTTGGCTACGGCGGCATCGACTGCAGACTCCATGGAGGCCGAACTCTTGGCATCGGCCACGATCACGCTGGCACTCATGCCCAGCGCGCGCACTGCGCGCGCTGTCTCTTCAAGCATGGGCAAGTCACGGCCCACACAGGCAATATCGATACCATCGCGCGCCAGCTCAAGCGCCACGGCACGACCGATATTGCGGCTTGCGCCTGTCACGAGTGCAACGGGTCTGGACTCCATGGGCTCAGACCTTTTGGTAGCGTTGCTCGGGTGGAGGCGGCACAAAAACACCCTTATTGAGCCACTGGCCGCCGTCGGCCACCAAAACCTCGCCGTTGATGTAGTTAGCCATTGGTGTGCACAAAAACAATCCGATTTCGACGGTCTCTTCCACCGTCTCGAAACGGCCGGCGGGAATAGAGCTGATGATTTTTTGCTGCCCCTCGCTGGTCGGCCACAAGGCGGTGCGCGATTGCTCGGTGTCGACAAAGCCAGGGCACAGACAGTTGATCTGCACGTTGCGCGGACCCCATTCGACCGCCAAAGTCTGGGACATGGCAATGACACCGGCCTTGGCTGCTGCAGAATGGACAGTGCCGGGCCCACCGTACCAGGCATAGGCTGCGCTGATACTCAGCACCTTGCCCGAACCCTGGCGCAGCATGTGCCGCCCGGCGGCCATGGTGCAGTAAGCCGTCCCGTTGAGTACGATGTTGATCACAGCGTTCCATCCGTTGGGCGAAATGTCTTCAGCTCGGGACACAAAATTGCCGGCCGCATTGTTGATTAAAACGTCAATGCGCCCGAGTTCGGCGACGACTCGGTCTATAGTGGCAGTGACATCCTGGGCCTGTCGGATATCAAGTGCGCAGGTCATCGCCTGACCACCGGCCGCCCGGATATCGGCGGCTACCGTGTCAAGCAACTCGATGCGGCGACCCGCCAGCACCGGAATGCCGCCTAGCTGGGCCACACGTCGAGCAAAGCCAGCGCCGATGCCGGTGCCGGCGCCTGTGATGAAGACCACCTTAGAAGCAAACGCGTCGTCCCTGAGCATAAGGCTAACGAATGATTTGATGAATCAGCGACTGGGCCTCACTGACCATCGGCCAGCGGCTTTGGCGCGCGCCCGATCTTGGTCAGCGTGGCCGAGGCCTCGGCAAAAGCATTGTTACCCGCAGGAACGCCGCAGTAGCAAGCTGCATGAAAAATGATTTCCTTGATGTCTTCCTCGTTCAGGCCGTTATTGAAAGCGGCCACTACGTGCAAATTGAACTCCTCCCAACGACCCAGGGCGATCATCAGGGCCAGCGTCATATGGGAGCGGGTGCGCAGATCGATGCCGGGCCGTGTCCAAACTTCGCCCCATGCGTAGCGGGTGATGAACGCCTGCCACTCCTCTGTGAAGTCGGTGCGTGCGTTGGTGGCTTTGTCAACCCAGGCATCACCCAGAACCGAGCGCCTTTGCTTCATGCCGGCCTCATAGCGTTTGCGATCAAGTTCTTCCATGGAGCGCTCCTTTCGTGCGGGTTCAAAGGGTGCAGCGTCGTCATTGCGACCTGACCTAGAACTGATGTAGGCTGTACTTTTTTTGAAATTGTTGCAATTAGATTATCTCTTTGCAACTTGCACCATAGGGCAATTACCTATAAATGAACCACTTGAATTACAGAATTATCTTGATCATAATGAAATAACTGCATTAAGGAGACCGTCCATGCCCACCTCGACCCTGTCCAACCCTCATAATCCAAAAGCCGTACTGGGACGTCGCCCCGTTCTGGCCTACCTGGCCGGCTCGTCCCTGTGGGCCACTTCGGCGCACGGCCAAATCAATGACAACTACCCGAGCCGGCCGATTAAAATGATCGTTTCCTTCGCTCCCGGCAGCGCCACGGACACCGTTGCGCGCGTCTTTGGTCAAAAGATGGCGGCCATACTGGGTCAGGCTGTAGTTGTTGAAAACCGACCCGGTGCAGTGGGGATCATCGGGGCCGATGCCGTGGCCAAGGCGCAAAACGATGGCTACACCTTGCTGGTGGGCACCAACACCACCAATGCTGCCGTGAAGGCGCTTGTCAAGACGGTGCCCTACGACCCCGAGAAGGACTTCACGCCCATATCGTTCCTGGGCGTTCTGCCCCAAGTTTTGATGGTCAACCCTGAGCGCCCGTTCAAAACCCTGGCCGAACTGCTGGCCCGGGCTCGCGAAAAACCCAATACCCTGACCTACTCTTGGACCAGTTCGGTGACGCGGGTATCGGCTGAGCTATTGGCCAGCATGGCCAAGGTCTCCTTCGTCAACGTGCCCTACAAAACCGGGGGCGCTGCCTTGACCGACCTGATCAGCGGACAGGTGGACTTCACCATCGTCGACACCATCGTGGCCCTGCCCCAGATCAAGGCTGGCAAACTGCGGGCACTGGCGGTAGCTTCGCCCGCGCGCATCTCGCAACTGCCGGATGTGCCGACAGTGGCCGAAGCGGCCAACTTGCCGGGCTATGAAATGATGGGAATTTTTGCGGCCTTTGGACCAGCCAACCTGCCGCCGACTGTGTTGGCCAAGCTCAACCAGGCGGTCCGGCAGGCCGGCGAAGATCCAGATCTTCGCCGCACCTTTGCCCCCATGGGTCTGGACGTCCAGACCTCGACGTCAGAGCAGTTACGCACGCGCTTTCAACAAGAGGCGAGCAAGTGGATACGAACGGCCTCTGGGGCCGGCATCGTACCCGAATAAGTCGCGGCTCAAGCGCCCAGGGCTTGCCGCAGCCGTGCGGCCAGATCGACCACGAGGCTGCCCATGCCCGGGGGGCAGTGTGGTCCCTGGCCCGATGCGTCGGCCAGACTCAGCTCCACGGCCATGATCGGGTGATCTTCAACCCCGCGCACGGCGGCAGCGCAGCGCAACCTAGCGTCATCCGGTTCGGGGGGTAAAAAGCAATGACCTTTTTCTTCGAGCTGCTGGAAAGATCGATAGATGGCGCCCAGCAAAGCAGCCCCCGAACCGCCTTGCGACTCCAGCCGTTCGAACACGGCAGCGCGAAAGTTCATGGGCGAGCGCCACAGCAGAGCGTGCCCGGCGGCGCAGTTGGCCAAATCGCGCAGCTGCCCGATCCGGCGCGACTCCATCGGCCCCGTCATGGTCAAGCAAACGCTGAAGTTGCGGTCGAGCGCATCGAGGCGCACGATCAGGCCGGGCTCGAGCATGGCACTGGAAAAAACCTCTGGCGCCAAGCTAACCGCCCGAACGCTCTCGGCTGCCGCACGCCCGAGCAGCAACACGCCTACATCTGGGGCATAAGAAGCACCGTCGTCCAGTACGCGCAGCATCCGGTAACCGGCCAGTGTTCGCAGAAGGCGCTCGGCCATAGTATTTTGGCAGCCCAGTTGCTGGGCCACGCGGGTGACACTGAGAACCTGCTGCGAGGCCGACAGCATGCGCATGATCTCAATACCACGCGCCAGTCCGCTGGCCTCTTCAGTGACCGCATCGACCTTCAGGCTCGAGGCCTCTACCTCGCTGCGCGATCTTCTGGCCAAAAGTCACTCTCCTTTAGTCATACATCCCAGCAGGGACGGCGGCAATCAGCGATTCAATATCACGCCGCATGGTCAGAAAATCTTCCATCACGCGCTGTTGCAGTACGGCAGACGTGAATTGGGCTGTCGGGGCCGCTACCCCCAATGCAAACCGGGTCAGGCGACCCTGAGACCACAAGCCTACCCCCAAACCATTGACGCCCGACTCCAGATTTTCGAAGCCTACGTAGACGCCTTCAGCGCTCAGCTGCTGCGACTCTGTCTGAAGTTGGGCGATGACCGATTTGGCACGCTCGCCCAGGCGCTGCGACAGTCTGGTCAGCACGTTATCTCGCTCGGCGGCCGAGGCCACCGCGAACCAGGCACGACCAACGGCCGACATGGCCAGCGGTAATCGTGACCCTTGGAAAATGCGCATGCTCAGCAGGCTGTCCTCACGCTGATAGGCTTCCAAGCAGACCATGGAGGTCTCATTGCGTTCGGTGATGATGGCCACGCCGCCGTGCTTCTGGACGAAAGCCTTGAGCGCCTGGCGCGCCTGCGCCAGCGGAGATGCACTGGCGAAGGCATCAAAACCTAGTGACAGCGCTGACAGGGACAAGCGGTAGCGACCATGCCGCGGAGAAAAAAACAACAACCCCAAGGCCGTTAGCGAGTTGGTCAGCCGCGACACAGTGGGCCGTGGTAGGTCGCAACGCTCCGAGATGTCCTGGTTGGAGAGCCAGTCGTTGCGCGGCACAAAGGCCTGCAATACGCTCAGCCCCCGGGCCAGCACCTTGACTTGCTCGGACCGGCTGTCAGAGTCTGTGGGCGAAATCAGCGTATTGCTCAGCAC
>Ga0187844_10001964_pt1 | contig 15110 bp, 7 predicted proteins | sample SpaLakP09_SKY_50_FD_134517 | JGI IMG/M metagenome (GOLD analysis project Ga0187844, IMG submission 134517) | Oligotrophic lake water microbial communities from Sparkling Lake, Wisconsin, USA - SP09_SKY_50 | ecosystem: Environmental > Aquatic > Freshwater > Lake | place: USA: Sparkling Lake...
AAGCTTGTAAGGTGGACTCACTCGCCCAAATGCACACCTGCTTTATCTTTAAAACCTCTATTCCAATGGCATCAATCGCATTGAACAGTTCAAGCAAGTGGGTAATGCCACCACCAATACGAATATTAGTAGCATCAATTCCAATTCGAATTTTTTGATTGGTGGACAATGAGGTCATTGTTTAAAAGCCACGCAATATTTTGGCAATGGTAATTGCGATAGTTTTGATATTACTCTTAGCAAGCGCTTTGAAAAAAATACCGGAGCGGGATTTGAGCAATACCAAATAGGCCGCTAATAGTAAAAAGCCAGAGTCTCGTTCACTTAAGGGTGCTGAGCTAGCAAGCAAACGATTGATCGCGGCAGTCACTGCTAGCAAATTATCTTGTACGAATTTTCTGCGTAACATACTCGTATGGCGAGCAACGACTTTAGCGTGCACCTTAGATAAAGACTGCTCAAAATGACGGTAATCAAATAAGCGCTCGTTTACATTACCAAAGAGAGCACCCAAATGATAGGCTTGACACCAAAATTGATAATCTTCTGCAGACGCTTTAGCTTGATAGCGCAAAGCATGCTGATCGATAAAGGCTTTGCGCATCATCACTGAGCCATGGGCAAAGGGGACTGTACAGGCTAAAGTAATCGTCACTAAGTCGGCACTAGTAGGCATGATCACTTCTTTAATCTGCCTACCAATCTCATTGACCATCCCAATATTGCATCCACAAAAATCGAGGTTTTGCTTTTCTATTTGCGCTACTTGTTTGGCAAAGCGCTCTGGGCGACTAATGTCATCAGCATCCATACGGGCGATATAGACTCCGGTTGATGCTTGTATTCCCAAATTGAGTGCGCCCACTAAACGCTCACCTTGACCATGAATAAGCACTACACGAGGATCTCTCGCTAAATAGTTCTCAATGATTTTTAAGGTGTCATCTTTTGACTCGTCATAGACGATGAGTAATTGAAAATCGGCCAAGGTCTGCGCCAAAATACTCTCGATTGCCTGAGACAAGTAGGAAGCGCAATTGTAGGCAGGTAAAACAACTGAGATTAAAGGAGATGGGGCCGACATATGACCGATCTCAATTCAATAAAAAAGAATAGTTTATGAACCAGCTGCGCACAGGCGTTGCATCACAATATGGCCAAAGAAAAAATGTACATCTTCAGCTAATTGCATATCATCCACATCAACCCACACAACATGCTGAGCAACTTCTTTTAATTTACCGCCACGATACCCGCAAAGACCTAAAGTAGTTGCTCCATGCGCATTGGCATAGTTCACAGCGCGAATGACATTTTCTGAGTTACCACTTCCAGATAGGGCCAACACTAAATCGCCTGGCATGAGGATATTTTTGAGCTGCTCAGCAAATACATCCTCAAAGGAAATATCGTTAGCATACGACATGAGTAGACCAACGTTATCCACTAAAGAGCGCCCTCGAAATGGAATACCACTACTTAAATACACACTCTTATTCCAGTCATTGATATAGTGCAAGGCTGTTAATGAGCTGCCGCCATTGCCCAAAGTAATAATTTGCCGCCCTTCGCGCCACGCTTTTTCTATTAGATCTACCGCTGCATCCATTGCCGCAAAATCTAAGTGGTCCAATACTTGCGTAAGCCGTTTGGTGTAGCTTTGCGCCTGATGATGGTCTACATTCATACAATTCCTATATCAAGAGAGGGCTTCAGCCTAGGGCTAAGCATTTTTTGCTATTTTCTCATTGAAAATGATTTGGCTGCCCAGGAAATCAAAGCCCACAGAAATAGGCTGCAATTGTGGCAAAGCCTGCAATATCGCAGGGTGACGCTCAGGCGGGGCATAAAGCAGCAAAAAGCCCCCTGCTCCTGCACCTAAAATCTTACCCCCCAGTGCGCCAGTTGATCGTGCAGTGTCATACCAAAGATCAATTTCATCAGCACTAATACCTTGCACAAGGCTCTTTTTGAGGATCCAGCCCTCATGCAAAATCTCGCCTAAGGCATCAATACGATTGGCACAAAGCTCGTCTTTTAAATCGTGGGCCAATTGCACCATGCGGTGCATAGACTGCTGCTTATGAAGATCCCTGCCCAGCTCAATCGACTGCTCTTGCAAAAGAGCAGAGGCGCTTCGTGTCTTGCCGGTATAAAGCAGCAATAAATGCGCTTGCAGATCTTGAATAGTTTTTTTATTAGCAGCAATCGGTGTAACGATAACGGATTCATCGGTAGCAAACTCAATAAAATTCATACCCCCAAAGGCAGCGGCGTACTGATCTTGCTTGCCAATTGGCTCATCACATAAATCGATTTCGATATGACATGCCCCTTGCGCTAATGCGCTGGCATCTATTACTTTGCCGCGGTATTCATTTAGGGCGTGCAATAAACCCACAGTAAAAGTACTCGATGAGCCCAAGCCTGTTCCACTTGAAGGAATATCAGCAATGGTCGTAATTTCAACACCACCAGGGATCTGCAAATACTCCAAAGCATTGCGCACTAATGGATGTGCAATATCCGCTACTTTTGCCACTTCTTCATTTTTTGAATAACCCACCCGAATGCCACTATCGAACTTTTGATTGACGTTCACATAGACATATTTATTAATGGCTGCGCTGAGTACCGCACCTCCAAATTCACGGTAATAGGCCGGCAGATCACTTCCGCCGCCGGCAAAACTCATTCTTAAAGGTGCTCTGCTAATAATCATGGATTATTCATATGTCGCTCATTAATCGTTCTTGAAGCCTATTTTAGAGGGGCTTGCACTAATAGGCCAAAAACTGCTCATTTATCGCTTAATTTAGCTCTAAATTAATAATGTGCGTCGCTACAGATTTATCTGCTTCAAGGTAAGGCATTTCATCTGTAAGGCGCTGTGTATAAATTTGCTCGGCATCGGTAATACTCTTACCACGCAAAGCGTATTCAGTAAGCACCCGCGCTTTGCGCAGCGCCTCATCCATCGTGACATAGTAGTAATGAGATGTCGCATTCGAGGAGCTATTTACTAAATTGACTAAGTTCGCTAAATGTAAAGCAATTGTTCCTTCAAAAATCAGAACATCTTGTGGGCCAATGGTTTTTTCCATTTCGCGCTTTTTTTGGGCTTTGTTTGTACTATTGACTTTGCTATAAATGGGCAAAGTCACTGTACGCGCTTGAGTTCGCCCCACTAAGCTATTGATGAGCTCTAATATGGTTACAACATCATAGCGCTCAAGTACATTATCTCCGCGCTCTGAATGGGGCTTTAACCATCCATCTAAAGACAGAATCAGCGACGGCTTACCTTGCTGCATCAGCGCATCTTGTAGGCAGTGTGCTAGCGTGCTTTTGCCTGTATGCGAAGGACCACCAATAAAGACGAGATCACCTGATTCGATCTCTTGAGCGAGCGTTTCACAACGCTGCAAAAGTCTTGGGTAGTGATGTAATATAAAGTCTACTGCCGCAGGCAAATTAGGTGCAATGAAATCGGGTAGTACAGCATACTTTTCATCTAAACCAGCTGCGCCCGTTTCGAGCAAAATCGAGCGCACTCCTGCAGTATGCGCGGCCAAGAGGTCGGCCGTGCTATCGCCAACCATCCAAGAGCTAGCAAAATCTGCATGTAAATCCGATTGGGCTTGCTTCAACATCCCAATCGCAGGCTTGCGACATTGGCACGCAATCTTAAGCTCAGGCACCTCATTAGCAAAGCCTTGGTCTGGATGATGGGGGCAATAATAAATACGGTCTAGGTAAGCACCCTCTTCACCTAAGAGTGTCTGCATCTTGCAATGCACCTGCTCTAGCTCTTCTGGGCTGCAGTCTCCACGGGCTATGACGGGCTGATTGGTCACTAAGACTGCGCGATAGCCTGATTTGTTTAGGGCGCTAATGGCCTTGGCTACACCAGGCAGCAATTCAAAGTCTTCAAGCTTGGTTAAATGATCAACTAAGTGATTGATCGTGCCATCGCGATCTAAAAAAACCAACTTTTGTTTAAAACGCAGATTAGCGCCTGCAATCAGTCCAGACTCATACTGGGCGCAGACCTTATCTAAGCGAGCAGGAGTACCGCAATCTTTAATATATTCCGGACTGTTATAGCCCCGTAGCACTACCCCTTGCTTAATGAGTGCTGGAAAAATATCTTTGCCAAAATCAAGTAGCTGCGTATTGCCTACCCAAGCTTGCAAAGCCGATTTACGAAAATAGTACAAACCGGCATTAACCAAATTGGGAAGATATGCGCCTGGCGGATGTGGGTAGGGATAAAAAGCGGTGATCCGATTGGATTCGTCCATTCCGACTAAATCGGAATCTTGCGGGTGATCATTAGGGTGTAAAAAAAGTGATGCACCAGCACTCGGATCTTGCTCATGAAATACTTGAAAACGTGCTAAATCAATATCAAACATCGTATCGCCATAGACGACTAAAAAATCATCAGTCAGTAAAGGCAAAATATTAATTGCCGCGCCAGCTGTTCCTAATGGTGTGCCATCATCAATACATTGAATATCAATATTCCACTGATCACGGCTCTGGCAAAAATCCATGATCTGTTGAGCTCCATGATTGACTAAGATCAAAATCTGATCAAAACCATAACTTTTGAGTAATTCAATTTGCCGCTCGAGTAATGGCTTGCCGCAAATATCAATTAAGGGCTTGGGCAGACCTTGAAGTCGCTCTTGTAAGCGTGTTCCTTTGCCCCCAGCCAGTATGACGGCTTGCTTCATTATTTTGACTGTTCAGCCAGAATTTGTTCAATTGCCAAACGCACGGCTTGCTCTGAAGAGAGCTTTGGAGTCCAGCCTAATTTTTTGAGTTTTTCTATGCTGTATTGAAAGCGCGGCACATCGCCGACCCAACCTTTATCGCCCTGCCCATAAGCAATGGCAGCACTTGGGGAAACTGCTTGAACGACCATCTGCGCAATATCACGCACATAGATGCCCTCATCGCCTGCGCCAATATTAAAGTAATTAATCGGATCATTCGCACGCTCTTGAATGGTGAGCATGGCATCAATTAAATCGTGTACATGCAGATAGCCTTTTTTCTGACTTCCATTACCCAAAACTTCTAATTGATCTGGTATTTTTTTCAGCTTCGCAATGAAATCCAAAATCACACCGTGCGTTGCTGGCGTACCAATCACATTGGGAAAGCGGTAGATATAGGCCCGCTTTAAAAAACTTTCCACTGAAGCACTAATTAATGCTTCAGAAGCGAGCTTCATCGCCCCGTAATTGGAAATCGGAAATAAGGGACCGATGTCTTCATCTAGTAAACGTTCGCCTAAATCACCATAGACCGCCGAAGTTGATGCAAAAGCCAATACGTCAATCTGATGGTGCTTCATAATTTCTAAAGTGTTATAGGTCGTCATGAAGGTATCACGCAAATCAATTGCTGCGTCACTAATACCTGCAGGAATATCAGAATTGGCCGCCAAATGCCAAACCTCAGAAATAGATTCCTTTTTTAGATAATCACCAATACATTTTTCATAAGCAGTGAGATCACATAGATCTAGCTGTGCAAAAGTAAACAGGGGATCATCTTGCAGGCTAGCAATATTAGTTAAAGATCCACGGCATAAGTTATCGATGCCGATCACCACCTTTTGCTCTGCAAGAAATTTGCGCGCTAGATTAGAGCCAATAAATCCAGCGACGCCAGTAATCAAAATGGCCATAAGGGTTGCTATCCATTGTTCGGATCAAGTAAAGGCAATTTTATCACCCAGCATTGATCCCAAATGGAGATCGTTTTGCGCTTAAGCCTTGAAATCATTTGATTTTTAGCCAAACAGACGATCAAAAATTAGGTTCTAAGACGCTATAATTGCCTTATTGTTCACACTCCTCCTCATAAAAAGGCATAACAAAGGTACAACGGATGCGGATTATTGAAGCAGGCGCAAGCCACCTAAACTACTGGAGCATTCTTTGGGCTAAACGCTCTCTCTTGTTTTATCTCACCCGCAAAGATCTGATTGTTCGTTACAAACAAACAGTAGTTGGGGTAACTTGGGTTCTCATCAGACCTTTTTTAACGATGGTGGTATTCACTATGATTTTTGGAGCGATTGCCAATCTCGACTCCAATGGCTTGCCCTATGGCTTTGTAGTCTACGCTGGAATAGTGCCCTGGTTTTTATTTGCCAATCTATTTGGTGAGACGAGTGCTTGCCTTATTACCAATGGCGGCATTATGAAAAAGCTCAACTGCCCCAGATTAATTTTCCCTATAGCTATTTTGTCAGTTGGACTCGTCGATTTTGTAATGTCTTTTTTGCTTCTCGTAGGAATGATGTTTTGGTACAAAATCTATCCCAGCTGGCAAATTATCTTTTTCCCTTTATTTATTTTGATGACGGCTGCCACAGCAGTTGGCCTTGGGTTAATTGCTGCTACGCTTAATGCGAAGTATCGCGATTTTCAACAACTAGTACCTTTTATATTGCAAATGGGTATGTATTTATCGCCTGTCGGCTACCTCAATCAGCTCGTCTCTCCTAAATGGGAATGGGTTTATGCTCTTAATCCACTAGCTGGAATCATTAATGGATTTCGCTGGACTTTAGTTCCCGCAGCAATCCCCATTTACGTTCCGGGACTCATTTACTCAATCATCTTTAGTATTGTTATCTTAATCATTGGCATCATCGTATTCCGCTCTGCTGAAGCTGGGTTCGCTGATACAATTTAATCACATGACATTTGCTATCAAAGTTGAACATCTTTCTAAATGCTATGTCATCCAGCATGGATCTTCGGCAGGATCTTTAAAAGAGCTTGTTGAGCACTATCGACGTAAATTTTTCTCAAAACTCATACCCAGAAAACAGGATTCGGAACCCGATCCTTACGAAGTCACTCATGAAGAATTTTGGGCCCTCAAAGATGTTTCTTTTGAAATTCCTAAAGGTGCAAAGCTGGGTGTTTTAGGGCGTAATGGTGCAGGCAAATCGACTTTACTCAAACTACTGAGCCAAACAGCTGAGCCAACCTCTGGAAAAATTTATATTGACGGTGAAATCTCCAGTCTCTTAGAAATGGGCACTGGATTTCATCCAGAATTGTCTGGTCGTGAAAATGTCTTTCTCAATGGTGCCGTATTAGGCATGGGTCGCACTGAAATTTTGCGTAAGTTTGATGAGATTGTGGCTTTTTCAGAAATTGAAAAATTTATAGATACCCCATACAAGCGCTACTCGTCCGGTATGCAAGCGCGCCTTGCTTTTGCCGTGGCAGCTCACCTGGAGCCTGAAATCCTAATCTTGGATGAAGTGCTCGCAGTAGGTGATGTCTCCTTCCAAAAGAAATGTCTTAAAAAGATGGAAGAAATTAGCAGCGGCGGAGCGACGATTATTTTTGTTAATCATGGTGTTGACGCCATTAAGCAATTTTGTACGCACGCTATCGTGCTTGATCATGGTCAATTGATGTTAGATACTGATAACGTCGATGAAGCGATCACCATGTATCTAGGTGATGACGCTTAGGTTAATCCATTTATGATCGTGATGCGCCTCAAAGGCGGGCCCGCCTTTGAGGCGCATCACGATCATAAATGGATTAACCTAAGCGTCATCACCTAGATACATGGTGATCGCTTCATCGACGTTATCAGTATCTAACATCAATTGACCATGATCAAGCACGATAGCGTGCGTACAAAATTGCTTAATGGCGTCAACACCATGATTAACAAAAATAATCGTCGCTCCGCCGCTGCTAATTTCTTCCATCTTTTTAAGACATTTCTTTTGGAAGGAGACATCACCTACTGCGAGCACTTCATCCAAGATTAGGATTTCAGGCTCCAGGTGAGCTGCCACGGCAAAAGCAAGGCGCGCTTGCATACCGGACGAGTAGCGCTTGTATGGGGTATCTATAAATTTTTCAATTTCTGAAAAAGCCACAATCTCATCAAACTTACGCAAAATTTCAGTGCGACCCATGCCTAATACGGCACCATTGAGAAAGACATTTTCACGACCAGACAATTCTGGATGAAATCCAGTGCCCATTTCTAAGAGACTGGAGATTTCACCGTCAATATAAATTTTTCCAGAGGTTGGCTCAGCTGTTTGGCTCAGTAGTTTGAGTAAAGTCGATTTGCCTGCACCATTACGCCCTAAAACACCCAGCTTTGCACCTTTAGGAATTTCAAAAGAAACATCTTTGAGGGCCCAAAATTCTTCATGAGTGACTTCGTAAGGATCGGGTTCCGAATCCTGTTTTCTGGGTATGAGTTTTGAGAAAAATTTACGTCGATAGTGCTCAACAAGCTCTTTTAAAGATCCTGCCGAAGATCCATGCTGGATGACATAGCATTTAGAAAGATGTTCAACTTTGATAGCAAATGTCATGTGATTAAATTGTATCAGCGAACCCAGCTTCAGCAGAGCGGAATACGATGATGCCAATGATTAAGATAACAATACTAAAGATGATTGAGTAAATGAGTCCCGGAACGTAAATGGGGATTGCTGCGGGAACTAAAGTCCAGCGAAATCCATTAATGATTCCAGCTAGTGGATTAAGAGCATAAACCCATTCCCATTTAGGAGAGACGAGCTGATTGAGGTAGCCGACAGGCGATAAATACATACCCATTTGCAATATAAAAGGTACTAGTTGTTGAAAATCGCGATACTTCGCATTAAGCGTAGCAGCAATTAACCCAAGGCCAACTGCTGTGGCAGCCGTCATCAAAATAAATAAAGGGAAAAAGATAATTTGCCAGCTGGGATAGATTTTGTACCAAAACATCATTCCTACGAGAAGCAAAAAAGACATTACAAAATCGACGAGTCCAACTGACAAAATAGCTATAGGGAAAATTAATCTGGGGCAGTTGAGCTTTTTCATAATGCCGCCATTGGTAATAAGGCAAGCACTCGTCTCACCAAATAGATTGGCAAATAAAAACCAGGGCACTATTCCAGCGTAGACTACAAAGCCATAGGGCAAGCCATTGGAGTCGAGATTGGCAATCGCTCCAAAAATCATAGTGAATACCACCATCGTTAAAAAAGGTCTGATGAGAACCCAAGTTACCCCAACTACTGTTTGTTTGTAACGAACAATCAGATCTTTGCGGGTGAGATAAAACAAGAGAGAGCGTTTAGCCCAAAGAATGCTCCAGTAGTTTAGGTGGCTTGCGCCTGCTTCAATAATCCGCATCCGTTGTACCTTTGTTATGCCTTTTTATGAGGAGGAGTGTGAACAATAAGGCAATTATAGCGTCTTAGAACCTAATTTTTGATCGTCTGTTTGGCTAAAAATCAAATGATTTCAAGGCTTAAGCGCAAAACGATCTCCATTTGGGATCAATGCTGGGTGATAAAATTGCCTTTACTTGATCCGAACAATGGATAGCAACCCTTATGGCCATTTTGATTACTGGCGTCGCTGGATTTATTGGCTCTAATCTAGCGCGCAAATTTCTTGCAGAGCAAAAGGTGGTGATCGGCATCGATAACTTATGCCGTGGATCTTTAACTAATATTGCTAGCCTGCAAGATGATCCCCTGTTTACTTTTGCACAGCTAGATCTATGTGATCTCACTGCTTATGAAAAATGTATTGGTGATTATCTAAAAAAGGAATCTATTTCTGAGGTTTGGCATTTGGCGGCCAATTCTGATATTCCTGCAGGTATTAGTGACGCAGCAATTGATTTGCGTGATACCTTCATGACGACCTATAACACTTTAGAAATTATGAAGCACCATCAGATTGACGTATTGGCTTTTGCATCAACTTCGGCGGTCTATGGTGATTTAGGCGAACGTTTACTAGATGAAGACATCGGTCCCTTATTTCCGATTTCCAATTACGGGGCGATGAAGCTCGCTTCTGAAGCATTAATTAGTGCTTCAGTGGAAAGTTTTTTAAAGCGGGCCTATATCTACCGCTTTCCCAATGTGATTGGTACGCCAGCAACGCACGGTGTGATTTTGGATTTCATTGCGAAGCTGAAAAAAATACCAGATCAATTAGAAGTTTTGGGTAATGGAAGTCAGAAAAAAGGCTATCTGCATGTACACGATTTAATTGATGCCATGCTCACCATTCAAGAGCGTGCGAATGATCCGATTAATTACTTTAATATTGGCGCAGGCGATGAGGGCATCTATGTGCGTGATATTGCGCAGATGGTCGTTCAAGCAGTTTCCCCAAGTGCTGCCATTGCTTATGGGCAGGGCGATAAAGGTTGGGTCGGCGATGTGCCGCGCTTTCAATACAGCATAGAAAAACTCAAAAAATTAGGCTGGACTCCAAAGCTCTCTTCAGAGCAAGCCGTGCGTTTGGCAATTGAACAAATTCTGGCTGAACAGTCAAAATAATGAAGCAAGCCGTCATACTGGCTGGGGGCAAAGGAACACGCTTACAAGAGCGACTTCAAGGTCTGCCCAAGCCCTTAATTGATATTTGCGGCAAGCCATTACTCGAGCGGCAAATTGAATTACTCAAAAGTTATGGTTTTGATCAGATTTTGATCTTAGTCAATCATGGAGCTCAACAGATCATGGATTTTTGCCAGAGCCGTGATCAGTGGAATATTGATATTCAATGTATTGATGATGGCACACCATTAGGAACAGCTGGCGCGGCAATTAATATTTTGCCTTTACTGACTGATGATTTTTTAGTCGTCTATGGCGATACGATGTTTGATATTGATTTAGCACGTTTTCAAGTATTTCATGAGCAAGATCCGAGTGCTGGTGCATCACTTTTTTTACACCCTAATGATCACCCGCAAGATTCCGATTTAGTCGGAATGGACGAATCCAATCGGATCACCGCTTTTTATCCCTACCCACATCCGCCAGGCGCATATCTTCCCAATTTGGTTAATGCCGGTTTGTACTATTTTCGTAAATCGGCTTTGCAAGCTTGGGTAGGCAATACGCAGCTACTTGATTTTGGCAAAGATATTTTTCCAGCACTCATTAAGCAAGGGGTAGTGCTACGGGGCTATAACAGTCCGGAATATATTAAAGATTGCGGTACTCCTGCTCGCTTAGATAAGGTCTGCGCCCAGTATGAGTCTGGACTGATTGCAGGCGCTAATCTGCGTTTTAAACAAAAGTTGGTTTTTTTAGATCGCGATGGCACGATCAATCACTTAGTTGATCATTTAACCAAGCTTGAAGACTTTGAATTGCTGCCTGGTGTAGCCAAGGCCATTAGCGCCCTAAACAAATCAGGCTATCGCGCAGTCTTAGTGACCAATCAGCCCGTCATAGCCCGTGGAGACTGCAGCCCAGAAGAGCTAGAGCAGGTGCATTGCAAGATGCAGACACTCTTAGGTGAAGAGGGTGCTTACCTAGACCGTATTTATTATTGCCCCCATCATCCAGACCAAGGCTTTGCTAATGAGGTGCCTGAGCTTAAGATTGCGTGCCAATGTCGCAAGCCTGCGATTGGGATGTTGAAGCAAGCCCAATCGGATTTACATGCAGATTTTGCTAGCTCTTGGATGGTTGGCGATAGCACGGCCGACCTCTTGGCCGCGCATACTGCAGGAGTGCGCTCGATTTTGCTCGAAACGGGCGCAGCTGGTTTAGATGAAAAGTATGCTGTACTACCCGATTTCATTGCACCTAATTTGCCTGCGGCAGTAGACTTTATATTACATCACTACCCAAGACTTTTGCAGCGTTGTGAAACGCTCGCTCAAGAGATCGAATCAGGTGATCTCGTCTTTATTGGTGGTCCTTCGCATACAGGCAAAAGCACGCTAGCACACTGCCTACAAGATGCGCTGATGCAGCAAGGTAAGCCGTCGCTGATTCTGTCTTTAGATGGATGGTTAAAGCCCCATTCAGAGCGCGGAGATAATGTACTTGAGCGCTATGATGTTGTAACCATATTAGAGCTCATCAATAGCTTAGTGGGGCGAACTCAAGCGCGTACAGTGACTTTGCCCATTTATAGCAAAGTCAATAGTACAAACAAAGCCCAAAAAAAGCGCGAAATGGAAAAAACCATTGGCCCACAAGATGTTCTGATTTTTGAAGGAACAATTGCTTTACATTTAGCGAACTTAGTCAATTTAGTAAATAGCTCCTCGAATGCGACATCTCATTACTACTATGTCACGATGGATGAGGCGCTGCGCAAAGCGCGGGTGCTTACTGAATACGCTTTGCGTGGTAAGAGTATTACCGATGCCGAGCAAATTTATACACAGCGCCTTACAGATGAAATGCCTTACCTTGAAGCAGATAAATCTGTAGCGACGCACATTATTAATTTAGAGCTAAATTAAGCGATAAATGAGCAGTTTTTGGCCTATTAGTGCAAGCCCCTCTAAAATAGGCTTCAAGAACGATTAATGAGCGACATATGAATAATCCATGATTATTAGCAGAGCACCTTTAAGAATGAGTTTTGCCGGCGGCGGAAGTGATCTGCCGGCCTATTACCGTGAATTTGGAGGTGCGGTACTCAGCGCAGCCATTAATAAATATGTCTATGTGAACGTCAATCAAAAGTTCGATAGTGGCATTCGGGTGGGTTATTCAAAAAATGAAGAAGTGGCAAAAGTAGCGGATATTGCACATCCATTAGTGCGCAATGCTTTGGAGTATTTGCAGATCCCTGGTGGTGTTGAAATTACGACCATTGCTGATATTCCTTCAAGTGGAACAGGCTTGGGCTCATCGAGTACTTTTACTGTGGGTTTATTGCACGCCCTAAATGAATACCGCGGCAAAGTAATAGATGCCAGCGCATTAGCGCAAGGGGCATGTCATATCGAAATCGATTTATGTGATGAGCCAATTGGCAAGCAAGATCAGTACGCCGCTGCCTTTGGGGGTATGAATTTTATTGAGTTTGCTACCGATGAATCCGTTATCGTTACACCGATTGCTGCTAATAAAAAAACTATTCAAGATCTGCAAGCGCATTTATTGCTGCTTTATACCGGCAAGACACGAAGCGCCTCTGCTCTTTTGCAAGAGCAGTCGATTGAGCTGGGCAGGGATCTTCATAAGCAGCAGTCTATGCACCGCATGGTGCAATTGGCCCACGATTTAAAAGACGAGCTTTGTGCCAATCGTATTGATGCCTTAGGCGAGATTTTGCATGAGGGCTGGATCCTCAAAAAGAGCCTTGTGCAAGGTATTAGTGCTGATGAAATTGATCTTTGGTATGACACTGCACGATCAACTGGCGCACTGGGGGGTAAGATTTTAGGTGCAGGAGCAGGGGGCTTTTTGCTGCTTTATGCCCCGCCTGAGCGTCACCCTGCGATATTGCAGGCTTTGCCACAATTGCAGCCTATTTCTGTGGGCTTTGATTTCCTGGGCAGCCAAATCATTTTCAATGAGAAAATAGCAAAAAATGCTTAGCCCTAGGCTGAAGCCCTCTCTTGATATAGGAATTGTATGAATGTAGACCATCATCAGGCGCAAAGCTACACCAAACGGCTTACGCAAGTATTGGACCACTTAGATTTTGCGGCAATGGATGCAGCGGTAGATCTAATAGAAAAAGCGTGGCGCGAAGGGCGGCAAATTATTACTTTGGGCAATGGCGGCAGCTCATTAACAGCCTTGCACTATATCAATGACTGGAATAAGAGTGTGTATTTAAGTAGTGGTATTCCATTTCGAGGGCGCTCTTTAGTGGATAACGTTGGTCTACTCATGTCGTATGCTAACGATATTTCCTTTGAGGATGTATTTGCTGAGCAGCTCAAAAATATCCTCATGCCAGGCGATTTAGTGTTGGCCCTATCTGGAAGTGGTAACTCAGAAAATGTCATTCGCGCTGTGAACTATGCCAATGCGCATGGAGCAACTACTTTAGGTCTTTGCGGGTATCGTGGCGGTAAATTAAAAGAAGTTGCTCAGCATGTTGTGTGGGTTGATGTGGATGATATGCAATTAGCTGAAGATGTACATTTTTTCTTTGGCCATATTGTGATGCAACGCCTGTGCGCAGCTGGTTCATAAACTATTCTTTTTTATTGAATTGAGATCGGTCATATGTCGGCCCCATCTCCTTTAATCTCAGTTGTTTTACCTGCCTACAATTGCGCTTCCTACTTGTCTCAGGCAATCGAGAGTATTTTGGCGCAGACCTTGGCCGATTTTCAATTACTCATCGTCTATGACGAGTCAAAAGATGACACCTTAAAAATCATTGAGAACTATTTAGCGAGAGATCCTCGTGTAGTGCTTATTCATGGTCAAGGTGAGCGTTTAGTGGGCGCACTCAATTTGGGAATACAAGCATCAACCGGAGTCTATATCGCCCGTATGGATGCTGATGACATTAGTCGCCCAGAGCGCTTTGCCAAACAAGTAGCGCAAATAGAAAAGCAAAACCTCGATTTTTGTGGATGCAATATTGGGATGGTCAATGAGATTGGTAGGCAGATTAAAGAAGTGATCATGCCTACTAGTGCCGACTTAGTGACGATTACTTTAGCCTGTACAGTCCCCTTTGCCCATGGCTCAGTGATGATGCGCAAAGCCTTTATCGATCAGCATGCTTTGCGCTATCAAGCTAAAGCGTCTGCAGAAGATTATCAATTTTGGTGTCAAGCCTATCATTTGGGTGCTCTCTTTGGTAATGTAAACGAGCGCTTATTTGATTACCGTCATTTTGAGCAGTCTTTATCTAAGGTGCACGCTAAAGTCGTTGCTCGCCATACGAGTATGTTACGCAGAAAATTCGTACAAGATAATTTGCTAGCAGTGACTGCCGCGATCAATCGTTTGCTTGCTAGCTCAGCACCCTTAAGTGAACGAGACTCTGGCTTTTTACTATTAGCGGCCTATTTGGTATTGCTCAAATCCCGCTCCGGTATTTTTTTCAAAGCGCTTGCTAAGAGTAATATCAAAACTATCGCAATTACCATTGCCAAAATATTGCGTGGCTTTTAAACAATGACCTCATTGTCCACCAATCAAAAAATTCGAATTGGAATTGATGCTACTAATATTCGTATTGGTGGTGGCATTACCCACTTGCTTGAACTGTTCAATGCGATTGATGCCATTGGAATAGAGGTTTTAAAGATAAAGCAGGTGTGCATTTGGGCGAGTGAGTCCACCTTACAAGCTT
>Ga0187844_10001965_pt1 | contig 15106 bp, 16 predicted proteins | sample SpaLakP09_SKY_50_FD_134517 | JGI IMG/M metagenome (GOLD analysis project Ga0187844, IMG submission 134517) | Oligotrophic lake water microbial communities from Sparkling Lake, Wisconsin, USA - SP09_SKY_50 | ecosystem: Environmental > Aquatic > Freshwater > Lake | place: USA: Sparkling Lake...
AGCGGCCATTGACGAAGAAATACTGCTGGTCCGGACGGCCGCGCGAGGCCGTGGGCAGTCCGGCAAAGCCGTACAGGTGCAGCGCGTCGGCCTGCTCGTCCAGCGCCAGTCGCGCGCGCGCGAAGTCGCTGCCCAGCACTTGCGCCGTGCGCGCCGACACATCGCCGGCATTCCAGTGTTCCAGCGGCTTGCCGTTATGGTGAACGGAGATCGTCACGTCGGGCCGCGCCAGCGCCACGCGGCGGATCATTTCGAGGCAGTGGCCCAGTTCGGTCTGCTCGGACTTCAGGAACTTTCGGCGGGCCGGCGTGTTGAAGTACAGGTGCTGCACGTCGATCATCGTGCCCACTCCGCCCGACGCCGGCTGCAGGTGTCCGGTATCGGCGCTGATCTGCGTCGCGTGAGGCGCATCGGCGGTGCGGCTGGTCAGGACGAGGTGCGACACCGATGCAATCGACGCCAACGCCTCGCCGCGAAATCCGAGCGTCAGCACCGACTCGAGTTCGTCCAGCGACGCGATCTTGCTGGTGGCGTGGCGCATCAGTGCGACGGGCAGTTCGTCGGCGGGGATGCCGCAGCCGTTATCGGTGATGACAATACGGCGCACGCCACCTTCTTCAAGACGCACGCCGAGTTGCGTGGTCCCCGCATCGAGCGCATTTTCGAGCAGTTCCTTCACGACCGACGCCGGCCGTTCCACCACTTCGCCAGCGGCAATCTGGCTGATCAGTTGGTCGGGCAGAGGGCGGATTGGGCGCCCGGGGTGGGCGGTGCGGAGGCTGGCGGGTTTGGCGTCGGCAGGCATGCGGCGATTATACGTGCGGCCAGACACGTTTCCGTCACAAGGATTGCAGGAACGTAACGAGTTTCCGCGAATGGCTCTTGTATGATGTGGACCTTCATTACGTGGGGACAATCTTGGATACCGCTTTGCAGCTTATCGACATGGTTCTGCATGTCGACAAATTCCTGGGTCAGTTCGTCCTGGACTACGGCGTCTGGGTCTACGGCATCCTGTTTGCGATCGTTTTCGCCGAAACCGGCCTGGTAGTGGTGCCATTCCTGCCCGGCGATTCGCTGTTGTTCATTGCGGGCGCCATGTGCGCGACAGGCGCGATGAACGAATGGGTGCTGTGTGGCCTGCTGTTCGCGGCCGCGGTGACCGGCAACACGGTGAATTACTTCGTCGGAAGTTGGGTGGGCCCCAAGGTGTTTGAACAGCATTGGCGTTTTCTGGATCAGAACGCACTGCGCAAAACCCATGACTTCTATGAGCGTCACGGCGGCAAGACGCTGGTGATGGCGCGTTTTGTCCCGATCGTGCGGACGTTTGCGCCCTTTGTGGCGGGCGTCTCGCAGATGACGTTTGCGCGCTTCCAGATGTTCAACGTGATCGGCGCCGCTGCGTGGGTGTTCGGACTGGTGTTCGCGGGCTATTTCTTCGGCAACCTGCCGTTCATCAAGCAGTACCTGAACCTGATCGTGCTGGCCGGGATCGGCGCGGCCGTGGTGCCGCTGGTGCTGGGCGGGCTGTGGAAACTGGTGCGCGGCAAAAGCCGCACGCCGCGCGCGCCGGCGGACCGCTGAGCGGCCCATTTGCGGTCGCGCGCGAAGGCGCGTGAATGCGGTGAAGGCGCCTGAAAAAGCCGGTGAGAAGGCCGACGTTCCGATGGACGTCGGCGGCTTCAGCCGGGACTGCGGCTCATCATCCGCAGGGCTGGCATCCGGTCGCGGATCTGCGTAGTGTCCGCGGCATCGGGACGCGCCTGGACGTAGGCCTCCAGGTCTTCCAGCGCGGGGCGGAAACATTCCAGATTGGCGTAGGCCAGCCCGCGATCACGCACTTCCTCGATGGAATCGGGCAGCAGGATCACGAGCCGGTTCTGCACCGCGAGCAGCCGCTGCCAGCGCGATTCCTGCAGGTAGATCGCCTTCAGGTTGCGCAACATGCGCGCAATGATTTCGCGATGGCTGGCCACATGCAGGAACAGGCCCAGCGGCACCTCGTTGGAATCGGTCACGCCCTCCCGTTCCAGGTAGGGGTCGAGGATTTCCTGCAACTGCTCCCGCGACAAGGTTTCTCCGGTCAGCGGATCGAGCACGACCTCACCGGCCGGGATCGTCATGCGCACCAGAAAATGGCTCGGGAACGATACGCCCTTGAGGGGCAGGCCGATCTGCTGGCCCAGTTCCATATACAGCACAGCGAGCGAGATCGGAATGCCGCGGCGCTGCTTGAGCACCACGTTCAAATACGAATTGTCCGGATCGTAATAGTCGTTGGCGTTGGGCCCGAAGCCAAGGTCGCGGTAGAAGAAATGGTTGAGCAGGCGCAGGCGCTGGATGGCCGGCGTGCCTTCGGCGATGCGCCGCTTGAGGCGGACGGCCAGCACATCCATGGCGGCCAGTTCCGCTTGCAAGTCGAGATCGGGATAGGCGTCCTGGGCGATTGCGAGCGCGGTTTCCGTCAGCGGAATGGCTTCGTCGTCGGCCACGAGGCTGGCAAAGTAATCCAGGACTTTCGTGGAGGTCATGGGGGCGATGTTCCTGACTAGCCGGCGCGGCGCCGGAAGGCCGCATAGCGCAGGCCCATGAGCCACAGTGTACCGAAGTAGACCGCCGCCGCAAGTACCAGGCATGCCGCCATCAAGGCGATCCGCAGGCCCGGCGTGGCGCCCATGGCGACCCAGTCGAAATTGCGCGCCAGCCAGAGCAGCATGCCGGACAGAATCAGCACTGCCGCCACCAGCCGCAGCAGGAACAGCGTCCAGCCCGGCGCCGGCTGATAGAAGCCGCGGCGGCGCAGGCCGAAGAACAGCAGCAGCGCATTAACCGTTGCGCCGAAGCTGATCGACAGCGCCAGCCCGGCATGACCCAGCATCGGCACGAAGACGAAGTTCGACGCCTGCGTGATGGCCAGCACGAGCAGCGCGATCTTGACCGGCGTACGGATATCCTGGCGCGCGTAGAAACCCGGCGTCAGGATCTTGATGAGGATGAGCCCGAGCAGCCCGACACCGTAGGAGACCAGCGCCTGGCGGGTCATCTCGACGGCGTGTGCATCGAACTTGCCGTAATTGAACAGCACCGAGGTCAGCGGCGTGCCGAATACGAACAGCCCCACGGCGCAGGGCACGGCCAGCAGGAACGTCAGCCGCAGGCCCCAGTCGAGCAGTCCCGAGTATTCCTCTCGATCGTCGTTGGCGCTGGCGCGCGACAGGCTTGGCAACAGGATGGTGCCCAGCGCCACGCCCAGCAGCGCGGTGGGGAATTCCATCAGGCGATCCGCGTAGGTCAGGTACGACACGCTGCCGGCCGCCAGGCGCGACGCGATATTGGTATTGATGATGAGGCTGATCTGCGCGACCGACACAGCCAGCAGCGCCGGCGCCATCTGGCGGATCACGCGCCGCACGCCGGGATTCGCCCACGCTTGGCGCAGGTTGAACGAAATGCGCGGCAGCACGCCAAGCCTGCGCATGGCGGGGACCTGGATCGCCAGTTGCAGCACGCCGCCGGCGAGCACGCCCCAGGCCTGGGCGTAGATCGGCTGGCTCATATGCGGGCCGACGAACAGCGCCGCGACGATCAGGCAAACGTTCAGCAGCACCGGCGTAAATGCGGGCACCGCGAAATTGCGCCAAGTGTTCAGGATGCCCGAGGCCAGCGCGACCATCGAGATCAAGCCGATATACGGGAACATCACGCGCGTCATGAACACCGCGGCGTTGTAGGTTTCGGCGTCGCCGCGAAAGCCGGTGGCCACGACGGTCATCACGATCGGCGCCCCGATCACGCCCAGCAGCGAGACCGCCGCGAGCACCCACGCCATGATCGTGGCCACCGCATCGATCAACTGGTGGGTTTCCGCTTCGCCGCGCTTGCCGTGGTATTCGTTGAGAATCGGTACGAACGCCTGAGAAAACGCGCCTTCGCCGAACACGCGGCGCAGCAGGTTGGGAATGCGGAACGCCACATTGAAGGCGTCTGTCATGTCCGACGCGCCGAACGCGCGGGCGATCAGGATTTCACGCATCAGCCCGGTAATGCGTGAAAGCATCGTCAGACTGCTGATGGTGGCAAGCGCTTTGAGCAGGTTCAAGATGAGAAATCGGGGGAAGCGTCGGAAGCCGGAGTGGCCTGCACGGTTGACGAACGCCATTCAGACGCCCGCCGGATCATAAAGTTGCCGCGGCGCCACGCCCGGTGCGGCCACGCGTCGCAAGATGTGGCGCGTATTATACGGATCGGCTGGCGTCCGACGACCGTGGTGCGGGGTATACGAATCGGCCTTGCCTGCGGCGTCGGCATGTGTGTATAATCGCCGATTCGCAAGGACAGTCGCGTCCAGGATTCGTTTGTCGAAACATCCCGGGTCGCAAGATGTGACTTAATTGTTGCGTCCCAAATTATTTGCGTCGCCCCGGGCGCGCACTCTGAATTCAGGAAGAGATACATGGCAAATTCCGCACAAGCTCGCAAGCGCGCGCGCCAAGCCGTCGCCGCGAACGCCCACAATTCCAGCCTGCGCTCGCGCCTGCGCACCGCCGTCAAGGCTGTCCGCAAGGCCATCGACGCCGGTGACAAGGCCGCTGCCGCTGAAATCTTCAAGCAGTCGCAAACCGTGATCGACAGCATTGCCGACAAGAAGATCGTGCACAAGAACAAGGCTGCACGTCACAAGTCGCGCCTGTCGGCTGCCATCAAGGCCATGGCTGCCTGATAGTTGCAATTGCCGCGGCCACTCCGGTGGCCCTGCACTAAAAAGCTCGTCTTCGGACGGGCTTTTTTGTTTCTGGCTGGTTCCTGGCGCGCGCGGTGGATCGGGGCGAGCGCGGTATTTGACGATTGCCGCGGCCGTGTCGGTGGATATGGTGTCCTTCCGTCGCCTGCGATCCGGCTGATCGCAGCGCTCGGGCGATAAAAAACCCGGCGCCACGGCCGGGTCTGCATTGGTTGCCAGCTGGGGCGGCTGGAAAGCCGGCTCCGCAGGCGGCGGGCGGCAGATGCTCACTCGCCCAGCGAGCAGGCTTCCACCACTTGCAGGTCGTTGTCGCGCGCAAAGTTCAGCACGAAATCGAGCGCTTTCGGCTCGATTTCGCGCAGCCGCGTATCGACCACCACGTTCTTGACGCCCGCGACGATCACCGGCCGTACATACGGCGAATAGGTCAGTCGGGGATCCCCAGTGTCGCCAGCAGGGCGGAATTGCGCCATCACGCCACACAACCGTTCAGCCCAGTCGCTTGGGCGGAAGGTCTTGCCTTCCTTGGTAACGCCTTGGATAAAGTATTCGCGAACTTGGGGGGTGGTCATGGGACTGCGGGGATCTGCTTGGTGACTCGACGGTAAACCCGCCTTGAACGGGCGCCCGTTTGACGCATCCGTTGAGCGATTGGTTCGCGTGCATCCGGAATTTGCAGCGGGGCGATGGTCTCGGCGGGGGCACTTTTGATGCCGGCGGCGGGCGGTCGGCAAGGGTATGCCGGGCCCCGCGTGAATCAGCCAGTATTATATCTTATATAAGACTTGCGCATAGGAGGAAATCCTGTCGGGAAGCTGTCAGCCGGGCGCGCGCCGCGCCTGTCCGGGTTAACGGAGCGGGCTCGCCAAAGCTGGAATAATCCCTTATGATTCTTGCAATTACATTGCGTAAGCGACGCGCAAGGCGGCTCCGCGACACGCTCTGGTCCCAGGCGATTGCCGTTCCCGGCGCGCCGGCCACGAGTCCCCAGCGAGCCGCCTTCTTTGTTTTATGAGCCCATCCCCGATCAAGCATTACCTCCAGTTCAGCGACCTCGGTGCCGAGGAATATGAGTACCTGCTGGACCGCGCGAGGATTCTGAAGGCGAAGTTCAAGAACTACGAAACCTGGCATCCGCTGCACGATCGCACGCTGGCCATGATCTTCGAGAAGAATTCCACGCGTACCCGCCTGTCGTTCGAAGCGGGCATCCACCAGTTGGGCGGCCATGCGGTGTTCCTGAATACGCGCGATTCGCAACTGGGTCGTGGCGAGCCGATCGAGGATGCGGCGCAGGTGATTTCGCGCATGGTCGACATCATCATGATCCGCACGTTCGGGCAGGAGATCATCGACCGCTTTGCCGCGCACTCGCGCGTACCGGTGATCAACGGCCTGACCAACGAATACCACCCCTGCCAGGTGCTGGCCGATATCTTTACGTACATCGAGCAGCGCGGCAGCATCGCCGGCAAGACCGTGGCGTGGATCGGCGACGCCAACAATATGGCGTACACGTGGATCCAGGCTGCCGAACGGCTGGACTTCACGTTCCATTTCTCCGCGCCGCCGGGATATCAGCTCGACCCTGCCATGGTGCCGGCCAGCGCCGCGTCGCGCGTCAAGGTGTTTGCCGATCCGCTCGAGGCTTGCGCCGGCGCGCACCTGGTGACCACCGACGTGTGGACCAGCATGGGTTTCGAAGCCGAGAACGAAGCCCGCAAGCGCGCCTTCAAGGACTGGATGGTTACCACGCCGATGATGGACCGCGCCAGCGCCGACGCGCTGTTTATGCATTGCCTGCCCGCCCACCGCGGCGAGGAAGTGGAGGCCGCGGTGATCGACGGCCCGCGCAGCGTCGTGTGGGAAGAGGCCGAAAACCGCCTGCACGTCCAGAAGGCGCTGATGGAATACCTGCTCTGCGGCCGCTATTGAGGCGGTGCCAGCATCAATGGAAGGGGGCCGCGCAGGCTCCCTTTTTTACGTCTTACGAAACCTGAACCGATCGATTCGAGGAGATTGAAATGAGCCAGTTCGACAATGTGTCCGTCGTCAAGAAGGCCAACCTGTACTTTGATGGCAAGTGCGTGAGCCACACCGTGCTGTTTGCCGACGGCACCCGCAAGACGCTGGGCGTGATCTTTCCGTCATCGCTGACCTTCAACACCGGCGCGCCCGAGATCATGGAAGTCAACGCGGGCAGCTGCCGCGTGCGTCTGGCCGGTTCGGAAGAATGGAAGACCTACGGTGCGGGCCAGCAGTTCGACGTACCGGGCAACAGCAGCTTCGACATCGAGGTGACCGACACGCTCGACTACGTCTGCCATTTCGCCTGATTTTCGCGCCGCTTGCGCCGGAACTCAGAGAATGACGGGTTCCGGCTCGATCCGCACACCGAAACGCCCCTGCACCGCATCGGCGATGCGGTGGGCAAGATTCAGCAGCGCGGCCCCGCTGCCGCCGCCACGGTGCACCAGCACCAGCGCCTGCTTGTCATAGACGCCCACCGGACCGTCGTCGAATCCCTTGAATCCGCACTGGTCGATCAGCCAGCCCGCCGCGAGCTTGTAACTGCCGTCGGGCTGCGCATAGCTCACCAGCGCCGGATACTCGTCGAGCAAGGCGTTGCGCTTGACCGCATCGACGACCGGATTCTTGAAGAACGATCCGGCGTTGCCGATCTGGCTGGGATCGGGCAGTTTGCGCGAGCGGATGGCGATCACGGCATCCCGTACCTGCGCGGCGCTAGGCGATCCATGGGCCGCGAGTTCGCGCGTCAGTTCGCCGTAATTGAGCACCGGGCGCCACGCCTTGGGCAGACGCAGCGTCACCGCGGTGATGATGTAGCGATCCTTGCCTTCGTGCTTGAACAGGCTGTCCCGATATCCAAAAGCGCACGCGTCCAGATCGAGTGTGACAAACTCGCCCGACTGACGATCGAACGCGCGCAGGCGCTCAAAGCGCTCGCGCAGTTCCACGCCATAGGCGCCGATGTTCTGAATCGGGGCCGCGCCGGCCGTGCCTGGGATCAGCGCCAGGTTTTCCAGCCCCGGCATGCCATCGGCAACGGTGCGGCCGACCAGCGCGTGCCAGTTTTCGCCCGCGCCGGCCGTGACGAGCCACGCTTCGTCGTCCTGCGTGACGTCATAGCCGGGGATTTCCATCAGCAACACGCAGGCATCGAGGTCGCCGGTCAATACCACGTTGCTGCCGCCGCCCAGCACCACCACGGGCATGCCGGCGATGCGAGCGTCGCGCAGGGCGTCCACCAGATCTGATTCACTGCGGATGTGGGCTGCCAGACGCGCTTGGGCATCGAACCCGAATGTATTGTGGGTGCGCAGGGGATAAAATTCGTGGAAATCTGCCATGCAAGGACGGGGAGGAGAACCCCGGACCGGGGCAGCCCCCGATTATACGTAACCGATCCGGATCGCCGCCGCTTGCCGGCTGCGCCATCGCAACACCAGGAGAATCGATATGCCGTCGTTTGACGTAGTTTGCGAAGCCAACATGGTCGAAGTGAAGAACGCCGTGGAACAGGCCAACAAGGAAATTTCCACGCGGTTCGACTTCAAGGGTTCCGACGCCGTGTCGAGCAAAAGGAAGGCGAACTGACCGCGTTCGCCGATGACGACTTCAAACTCGGCCAGGTCAAGGATGTCATGATCAACAAGATGGCCAAGCGCAATGTCGATGTGCGCTTCCTGGACTACGGCAAGGTCGAGAAGATCAGCGGCGACAAGGTCAAGCAGGTCATCACGATCAAGAAGGGCGTGACCGGAGATTTGTCCAAGAAGATCGTACGCATGATCAAGGACAGCAAGATCAAGGTTCAGGCCAGCATCCAGGGCGATGCCGTGCGCGTGACGGGCACCAAGCGCGACGATCTGCAGTCGGTGATTGCGTTGCTGCGCAAGGACGTTGCCGAAGCGCCGCTCGATTTCAACAACTTCCGCGATTGATCGCGCGGCGCGCTGCGCCGCCGCGTCTCACTGCGCCTGTCGCGGCTGCGGCAGGCCGCCGATCTTTGCGCCGGGCTTGATGCCCTTCTGCGCGAACCATCCCTTGTTCATCTCCAGCGCATAACGGACAGCTGCGCGCGGGCAGTGGTTGTCCTCTGTTTGCGGCGCCATGTCCTCGATATTGACGATGCTGCCGTCGTCGGCCAGAAAGGCGATCGACAGAGGAAGGTTCGTGTTCTTCATCCAGAAGCAGTGACCGGCCTTTTCGTCGAACAGGAACAGCATGCCGGCGTTGGCGGGCATGCTCTTGCGGTACATCAGCCCGCGTTCACGCTGTTCCGGGGTCGCCGCCACTTCGGCCTGGATCGCGTACATTCCGGCAGTCAAGGGAATCACGGGCATTGCCGCCTGCGCGTGGGCCAGGCCGGTGAGCGCCGTGGCGCCGATGGCAAGCAGAGACTTGAGCACGATGTGCATGGGTTGATTCTGGTCGTTGAGAGTCCGCAGTAGGCCAAAGCATAGCGCAGCCGATCAGGTGTGTGTCGGCGGCAGCGGGTGCGCGGACATGAAAAAAGGCAGGACGTGTCGAACGTGCCTGCCTTTCACATCCACGCGGGTCGCGGCTTGCGCCGCCGCCCGCGCGCGTGCCGCCTTTACTGAGCGGCCGGTGCCGAAGCTTCCGCCTTCTTGGCGTGCTTCTTCTTGGTGGTCTTCTTCTTGGTGGTCTTCGCCGGCTTCGCGGCTTCCTTGGCGGCCGGCGCTGCAGTGTCAGCAGCGGGTGCCGAAGCTTGGGCGAAGGCGCCAGTAGCGAACAGGCCAACAACCAGGGCAGCGATCAGTTTTTTCATTGCGAGTACCTCGAAGAATTTGTATCCAGTATTTGGAAGGTTTGACGCGCAGTAGACGTGTCACTCGCAAAAACGACGCGCTTGCGTTGTGCGTTGACGTCATGTCGGCCGGGATTTGTAACCATGTTTTACCTGCATCACCCGCGCCGTCTGTGCAGGTTTTGTCTTGCGCACAGGCGAAACGTTGTGTGTAAGTCCTAATGTGCGCACATCCAGTTCGCACCATTGGCCGGGCGTCAGATGCAATGCGGGCAGCGACACATCGCCGATCGATGCGCGGATCAGTCGCAGCGTTGGATAACCCGCGGCCGCGGTCATGCGACGCACCTGACGATTCTTGCCTTCGCGAATCGCGAGTTGAATCCAGGTAGTAGGAACGGCGGCGCGAAACCGGATTGGCGGATCCCGATCCCACAACCATGCAGGCGCGTCAACGATCGACACTTTCGCGGGCAGCGTCTTGAAATCGCCAAGATCCACCCCGCTGCGCAACAGCCGCAGCGCCGCCTCGTCCGGCACGCCTTCCACCTGCGCGAAATAGGTCTTGGTGAGTTTGTGTTGGGGATCGGCAATGCGCGCCTGCAACGCGCCGTCATCGGTCAGCAGCAGCAAGCCTTCGCTGTCCGCATCGAGCCGGCCCGCCGGGTACACGCCGGGCACATCGACGCAATCGGCCAGCGTCGCGCGCGTGGGGTGCGCCGAAAACTGGCTCATCATCTGGAAGGGCTTGTTGAGGGCGATCAGGGTCATGGGCGCGCATTATCTCCCAAGGCCGCGCGCGCCAGTATTCCGCGTCCGCAAGTTGGCGCGCGCCATCGCTTTATGCATAATATTGAGAATAGTCTTATGTCTTATATAAGACATGTGCGAGATACTTGGCGGTGCACGGCCTGCAGGTCCGCCGCCATGTGACGAGGCTGAAACGCCCGCTACAATGCCTCGCACAACACAATCGCGTGGCCCGGCGGCAAGCTCGGGCAGTCATCACCCCATCCGCAGTTGGAGACGATTATGTATCAGCACATCAAGGTGCCGGCAGGCGAAAAAATCACGGTCAACGCCGATTTCTCGCTGAACGTGCCCGACAACCCGATCATCCCGTACATCGAAGGCGACGGAACGGGCGTGGATATCACGCCGGTGATGCTGAAGGTGGTGGATGCCGCGGTCGCCAAGGCCTACGGCGGCAAGCGCAAGATCGCCTGGATGGAAGTCTACGCCGGGGAGAAGTCGACCCGCATCTACGGCCCGGACGTTTGGCTGCCGGACGAAACGCTCGACGTCGTCAAGGAATACGTGGTGTCGATCAAGGGTCCGCTCACCACGCCCGTCGGCGGCGGCATCCGATCGCTGAACGTGGCGCTGCGCCAGCAGCTTGACCTTTACGTCTGCCTGCGCCCGGTTCGCTATTTCAAGGGCGTGCCTTCGCCCGTGCGCGAGCCCGAAAAGACCGACATGGTGATTTTCCGCGAGAACTCCGAAGACATCTACGCGGGTATCGAATGGGAGGCCGGCAGCGAGGGCGCGCAAAAGCTGATCGCCTTCCTGCGCAACGAAATGGGTGTGACGAAGATCCGTTTCCCGGACACGTCCGGCATCGGCGTCAAGCCCGTGTCGAAGCAGGGCACGCAGCGCCTGGTGCGAAAGGCCATCCAGTACGCCATCGACAACGACAAGCCGTCCGTGACGCTGGTGCACAAGGGCAACATCATGAAATTCACGGAAGGCGGCTTCCGCGATTGGGGCTATGAACTCGCGCAGCAGGAATTCGGCGCCCAGCTGGTGGATGGCGGCCCGTGGTGCAAGTTCAAGAATCCCAAGACCGGACGCGACATCGTCGTCAAGGACGCCATCGCCGACGCTTTCCTGCAGCAGATCCTGCTGCGGCCGGCCGAATACTCGGTGATCGCCACCCTGAACCTGAACGGCGACTACATTTCGGACGCGCTTGCGGCGCAGGTCGGCGGGATCGGGATTGCGCCCGGCGCGAACATGTCGGATTCCGTGGCGATGTTCGAAGCCACCCACGGCACCGCGCCGAAGTACGCGGGCAAGGACTATGTGAATCCGGGCTCTGAAATCCTGTCCGCGGAAATGATGCTGCGTCACATGGGATGGACGGAGGCTGCGGACCTGATCATCGACGCGATGGAGAAGTCGATCCAGTCGAAGAAGGTCACGTACGATTTTGCGCGACTTCTGGAAGGTGCCACGCAGGTATCGTGCTCCTGGTTCGGGCAGGTAATGATCGACAACATGTGACGCCGGATGGCCCGGTCCGGATGGCGCGCGAACATCGCGGCCCGGCCGGGTGTGGCATCGAAGGGCGGCCCAAGCGGCCGCTTTTCCATCCTTCCGCCAATGCGGAAACAAAAGCAGAAACGCCCGGCGCATGGATGACATGCGCCGGGCGTCTTGTCGGATGCTGGCGTACCGCTATTGCAGCGTGCTGCGGCAGGACGTGGTCCACAGTCGCACAGGATCCCGTTCCGAAGGGAAGAACGTTCCCTTCACATCCGCATGGACCGACACCGCTCTATGGCGCGTTCGGTCGCGGCGCACTTTACTGGTTGGCGTCCTGGATGTTCGTCGCTTGCTTGCCCTTCGGGCCTTGCACGACTTCGAACACAACGCGCTGGCCTTCCTTCAGCGTCTTGAAACCCGCCATCTGAATGGCCGAAAAGTGCGCAAACAGTTCTTCCTCGCCGTCGTCCGGCTTGATAAAGCCAAAACCCTTGGCGTCATTGAACCATTTGACGATACCGCTTGCCATAAACTCCCCCAACGAAAAAGCTGATTTCAAGCGGGGAAACCAATGGCCAGCCGAACACCACCTCGACGGGCTTGTGCATGCAGTCCCCGGAGGGGCTGCAACAACAGCGCCGCGCAAATGAAATTCGCGTGGTCAGTCGCTCGGCGCCCGCCTGGATGCGGGCCGGTAACAACTGGCCAACGCCGGTCGTGGGCCTCCCTGCTCACGGAAACATCCGATCCGGCCTGTATGCTTGGCTCGCTGGCCGGGAGCAGATGTGCGATCGATTTTTCTGGCAAACCTACACACTGTCAAGTTGGCAGATTCCCCACTCGGCGTGGGGTGTGGCGGGATTGAAACGGCCGCAGATGGTACCTTAGCTGCCGTGGTGCGCGGATTCGTCCGTCCCGTTGCGGCGCAGGCATTTCCGGTCCGGTACGGTGCGCGGCGGCAACCGGATGCACCGCAAACGTGCGCTGGGCGGCTTCTGTACGGTGGCCCACCTCCGGAATTTTCCAATGAGCGGGACTTGAATACGGGTCCAGTTCCCCAAATTGCAGACTTGTGAGTAAGGGTTAGAATAAAAGCCATGGCGACACGGCTGGCGAACACCCCCCAACGCGATGCAGGCACGGTAATCGAGCGGAAAGAGCAGCAGCTCAAGCCGCCGGCGATGTACAAGGTGCTCCTGCTCAACGACGACTACACTCCCATGGAGTTTGTCGTGATGATCCTGCAGCAGTATTTCAGCAGGGACCGGGAAACGGCGACGCAGATCATGCTGACCGTTCACCGGGAAGGCAAGGGCGTTTGCGGTATCTACACGCGGGATATCGCGGCGACCAAGGTCGAGCTTGTATCAACCCATGCGCGGCAGGCGGGCCACCCGCTGCAGTGCGTGATGGAGGAAGCATGATTGCGCAAGAATTGGAAGTAAGCCTGCACATGGCCTTTGTCGAGGCACGCCAGGCTCGCCACGAGTTCATTACCGTGGAACACCTTCTGCTGGCGTTGCTCGACAACCCGACGGCGGCCGAAGTGCTGCGCGCGTGCGCGGCAAATATCGAGGACTTGCGCACCAGTCTGAAGAACTTCATTGCCGATAACACGCCCGTCGTGCCCGGCACGGACGAGGTGGACACGCAGCCCACGCTGGGATTCCAGCGTGTGATCCAGCGCGCCATCATGCACGTGCAATCGACGTCGAACGGCAAGAAGGAAGTCACCGGCGCGAACGTGCTGGTGGCGATCTTCGGCGAGAAGGACTCCCACGCGGTGTACTACCTGCAGCAGCAGGGCGTGACGCGCCTGGACGTGGTCAACTTCATCAGCCACGGCATCCGCAAGGATCAGGCGGAGCCCGCCAAGCACGGCGAAGGCAATGCCGAGGGCGAGGGCGGCGACGGCAAGGAAAGCCCGCTCGAGCAATACACGCAGAACCTGAACGCGCTGGCCAAGGCCGGCAAGATCGACCCGTTGATCGGCCGGGACAGCGAGGTCGAGCGCGTGGTGCAGGTGCTGTGCCGCCGGCGCAAGAACAATCCGCTGCTGGTGGGCGAGGCCGGCGTAGGCAAGACCGCGATCGCCGAAGGCCTTGCTTGGCGCATCACCAAGAACGAAGTGCCCGATATCCTTGAAAAGGCCACGGTGTACTCGCTCGACATGGGCGCGTTGCTGGCCGGCACGAAGTATCGCGGCGATTTCGAGCAGCGCCTGAAGGGTGTGCTGAAGTCGCTCAAGGACAATCCGAACGCGATCCTGTTTATCGACGAGATCCACACGCTGATCGGCGCGGGCGCCGCGTCGGGCGGCACGCTGGACGCCAGCAACCTGCTCAAGCCGGCGCTGTCGTCGGGGCAGCTCAAGTGCGTCGGCGCGACCACGTTCACCGAATATCGCGGCATTTTCGAAAAAGACGCCGCACTGTCGCGCCGTTTCCAGAAAATCGACGTGGTCGAACCGTCGGTCGACCAGACCGTGCAGATCCTGCGCGGCCTGAAATCGCGCTTCGAGGAACACCATGGCGTGAAGTACGCGGCGTCGGCGCTGACTGCCGCAGCCGAACTGTCAGCGCGCTTCATTACCGACCGCCATCTGCCGGACAAGGCTATCGATGTGATCGATGAGGCGGGCGCCGCGCAGCGGATCCTGCCGAAGTCGAAGCAGAAGAAGACGATCGGCAAGGGCGAGATCGAGGACATCGTGTCGCGCATCGCGCGCATTCCGCCGCAGAGCGTCAACCAGGACGATCGCAGCAAGCTGCAGACGCTGGAACGCGACCTGAAATCGGTGGTGTTCGGTCAGGATCCCGCGATCGAGGCGCTGTCCGCGGCGATCAAGATGTCGCGTGCGGGGCTGGGCAAGACCGACAAGCCTATCGGCTCGTTCCTGTTCTCCGGCCCGACCGGCGTGGGCAAGACCGAAGTGGCCAAGCAACTGGCGTTCATCATGGGCATCGAGTTGCTGCGCTTCGACATGTCCGAATACATGGAGCGCCATGCGGTCAGCCGGTTGATCGGCGCGCCGCCGGGCTATGTCGGATTCGACCAGGGCGGCTTGCTGACCGAGGCCGTCACCAAGAAGCCGCATTGTGTGCTGCTGCTTGACGAGATCGAGAAGGCGCATCCGGATATTTTCAATATCCTGCTGCAGGTGATGGACCATGGCTCGCTGACCGATAACAACGGCCGTCGCGCCGACTTCCGCAACGTGATCATCATCATGACCACCAATGCGGGAGCCGAAACGATGAACCGGGCGACGATCGGTTTCACCACGGCGCGCGAGCAGGGCGACG
>Ga0187844_10001972_pt1 | contig 15046 bp, 9 predicted proteins | sample SpaLakP09_SKY_50_FD_134517 | JGI IMG/M metagenome (GOLD analysis project Ga0187844, IMG submission 134517) | Oligotrophic lake water microbial communities from Sparkling Lake, Wisconsin, USA - SP09_SKY_50 | ecosystem: Environmental > Aquatic > Freshwater > Lake | place: USA: Sparkling Lake...
GCGATGGCTTCGAGCCGCGCGATGGCATCGCTTTCGCCGGCGAATGCGGGGTCGTAGAAACGCAGCTGGAAGCGCTCCTGGAACTGCGCGCGCGTCAGGGACGCGGGCGCCTGCCCGGTGCGGATCTTGGTCATGGCGGAACTCCTCGGGCGGCGAGTCTCGGAATGGTTTCCGGTCAAGCCGAACACTGACGAGCCTAGGCCTGCGCAGCGCTCATGGGCGACGGATGGAGCGCCGCTCGGCCGTAGGACAAAGTCGCTGACCGCGCAGCCAGGGCTTGCGGGGCAATCGACTGCTAGACGCGGACATCGCGCCAGCGGGGTCGGCGAAGCGGCTTCTCAGCGAACGCCCCGCGGCAGCAAAGGCCCGACAAACGACCGCGCCACGGCCAGGTTCTTCGCTGCCAGTTCCCGAAACTGCGCCGAGACAGGCAGGTTCGTTCGGCCGTCTTCCTGCACCGCCCTCCAAAAGCGCTCCGCCGCATCCGCCGCCCGCGCCCAGACCTCGGGCTTCGCGCCTATCGTGCCCAGCTTGGGCGTGATGGGCATTAGCTCGGGGTCCACACCGGCGCCGATGGAGGCATAACGCATCGGCAGGATGTCATAGGCCGGCGCGACGCCCTGGTACTCGCCGTCCTCGCCCACGAGCAGGGAGATGTTCTCGAAGTGTCGGTCGCCGTTGCCGATCAACTCGCTGAACGCGGCCATCACGTCGATGTGCCGGGCATCCGCGGCTGACAGGTAGCCTGCCTGCTCGCAGCGGGCTGCGAACTCCGACCAGGTGTCGCGGGCACCGAAGAACTCGTCGTCCACGGAGCCGGCCGACAGCATGCCGACGCGTCCATGCAGCCCCGCCCGGTCGAAACGCTGCACCTCTAGAAAGACGTAGTCGCCGGCTGCCAGGAGCTGGGTCTTGGCCGCCGGCACGCCCACCGCCGCCAGCGCGTGCAGCGCCAGGTGCTCCAGCGGCAGCAGCTCGGCCATGCGGCTGCCCTGCCGGGCGAACTTCACGATCACATGGCCCGCGTCCTGCGCGAGGCTCAGGAACTTCGGCTGCTCGCCGCCGGCGCTGGACCCGTAGGCTGCCTCCCTGAGCTGGTTCGCCATGGCCAGGTAGTGCACCGGCTTGTCGGCAGGCGCCGTGGCCGGCGCTTGGCGGAAGTCCATCTCCTTTTGCAGGCAGGCATCGCCGTAGACCAGGTTTCCAGCCAGGTTCAGGCCGCGGCTGAAAAGGTAGGCGATCCGGTGCTCGTCGCCCCAGTCCTTCAGGCTCTCGGGGACTTGCATCTCCGCCGCAGCCGCGCGCGCGACCTGGCGCCCCAGGAAGCCGGACGGGCATGAGAAGGCCATGTAGGGCGGAAGGCCACCGTACAAGATGGTCTTGTTGCCGGGGCTGCGCTCCAGCGTCGCGCCACCGCTGAGAAACTCCACCTGCGCAAAAGGCGTCATCGCGCCGGTGTCCGATATCCGGTACACGGTCTGGCGCGGACTGAGGCCGCCCGGCAGCCTGCGCAGCAGGCCGTACTGCGGCGTCCGCTCGCCGGAGACTCTGAACGCGATCAGGGCGTCTGGGTGGGCGCGAATAGTTCGCGAGAGCGTTGGCTGGCTGATGCCCAACGCCGCGGCCAGCGCCTGGGCCGAGCGGGGCTCATGGCGTAGCAGACGCTCCAGCGCCTGAATACGCTGCGCGTTGTCAGTGCTGGTGGCCGTTGCCATAGTCAGTTTGCATAATTCATGAATAGTTCAGTGAATTATACAAACATGACCGGCTGGGCCCGGATTCGGCCCGGCGCTTCAGTGCCTTAGAGCTTGTACTCCAAGGTGACCGAAGCATTGCGGGGCGCGCTGTAGATGGCGCCGTAGGCGAGGCCGCGTATGTACTTCTTGTCGAAAAGGTTGTTGACGTTCAGTCGCAGCGTGGCGTCCTTGCTGAGCTCGTAGGCGGCGAAGGCGTTGGCCGTCAGGTAGGAGTCCTGCTTGGCGCTGCCGATCTTGCTCACGTCCGACTGCCAGCGGCCGCCCAGGCCCAGGCGCAGGGCCGGCAGCATGGGCACGCGGCTGTCGATGCGGAAGTTGACGGTGTTGCGGGGAACCCATTCGTAGATGTCCTTGTCGTCAGGGCCGGTCAGGATCAGATGGGTGTAGCCCAGCGTGACCTTGGCATCCTGACCCAGGCGGCCGGTGGCCTCGGCCTCGAAGCCCTTGGAGTTCACGTCTTTGGGCACGTACCAGCTCTGGCCGTTCTTGGTGCCGCCCACGAAGGTGCCGCCGAAGGTGGCCAGGCCTTCTTGCTTGGCGCTGAAGAGGGCGAAGGTGGTCAGCAGGTTCTTGTTCAGCCATTCCGCCTTCACGCCGATCTCGGCGTTGACGCCCTGCATCGGCGCCAGCAAGTTGCCGTCGAAGTCACCCTGCTCCTGGGCCTGGAAGATGTCCGAGTAGGAGACATAGCCGAGCAGGTCCGGTGTGATGTCGTAGGTGAAGCCCAGGTAGGGGCTCAGCTTCTCGGTCTTGGGGTCGTGCAACTGGCCGCCGCTGCCGTAGCGCGAGGCTCCGCCGCGCACCAGGCGCGCCGCGTTCACGCCGACGATGGCCTTCAGCGAATCGGTCAGCGTCAGGTGTGAGGCGGCGTAGAAGCGGGTCAGCGTCTGTTCGCCGCTGGTGGCGTCTGCGCGTGGGCCCCAGGCCGGTTCCGGATAGGCGCCGCCGTCATAGGGGAAGGCCGGCAACGCCAGGAAGTTGTTGCTCAGCGCGGCGTAGGTGTCGGTGTCGGTCTTTTCGTTGGAGCGGCTCACGCCTAGCAGCAGGCTGTGCTTGCGCCCGAAGGCCGTGAACTTGCCGTTCAGGTTCGCGTCCAGCACCGTGTTGGTGGTGGTGCCGATGCTGCGATAGGGCCAGCCGATCAGGCCGGTGTTGTCGGAGTTCAGCACGCCGGTGTTCGAGTAGGCGTAAAGCAGGCGCGTGGCCTCGTCGCCGGCGCGGTAGTTGTAGGTGACCTTGGCTTCCCAGTCTTCGGCAAGGCTGTGGCTGTATTCCACGAAGGCGCTCTTGGACTTGGTGTTCCAGTAGGTCCAGTTGGCCGAGGTGGAGGAGCCGCTGTCGAACTCGGCCTGTGTGCCGTCCGAGCGCAGCAGGGTCAGTGAACCCCACATCGGCGAGTCTTGCTTGGCATCGTTGATCGTGACGCCCAGCGTCAGCATGCCGTCGCGGCCGATCTGGCCGTCCACCACGCCGTAGACGGTGGTGCGCTTGTCGTGCACGTCGCGCAGGTGGGAATCCTTGTCCTCATGGGCGACCACCAGGCGGCCGGCCCAGCTGCCGTCCTGGGTCAGCACCTTGTTGTAGTCCAGCGCCACGCGCTTGAGGCCGTTGTCACCGAGGGAAACGTTGAATGAGCCACCGTCCTCGTTCTTGGGGCGCTTGCGCACGTAGTTGATCGTGCCCGAGGAGTTGCCCACGCCGGTCAGCAGGCCGTTGGCTCCGCGGATCAGCTCGATGCGCTCGAACAGGAAGGTGTCCTCGCTGCCGACGACCGTGCCCCAGGAGTTCGTCATGCCGAGGCCGTCGAGCTGCGTCAGCTGAATCTCGAAGCCGCGCGCATTGAAGGTCGCGCGGTTGGTTTCGTACTGCTCGACATTGATGCCGGTGGCCAGGCCCAGCGCATCATTGCTGCCGGTCAAGCCGAAGTCGGCCAGCTCGCCCTGGTCGATGGTGCTGATGGTCTGCGGCGTGTCCTTCACGTTCATCGGCAGGCCGGTGGCGCCCTTGGAGACGCGGTTGGCGCGCTTGCCCGTCACCACCACCTTGTCGAGTGTGCTGTTGTCCTGCGCCTGGGCGTAGTCGGCCAGTGCCAGGCTCGCCGCAAGGGCGCAGCTGGTCATCAGGAAATAGGGCTTCATTCGGTTCTCCAATGTGCAGGGCAAGCTGCGGTTCAGGCGCTTCATCGAGGCCGGGCGCGGCGGTCGATGGCGTTCTGCGCAGGGTTGTCGGTGGGTGGCGGAGTTTACATGCGAATGCGAATGATTCTTGATAATGTCTTTAAAAGACCGCCCGATGCTGCCGGGTGCCATCAGGCCAACACCCCATAAACTGCCGCGCATGCCCTTGCTGCCGTCGCCATCCGCCCCTTTGAGCCAGTTGATCCTCTTGCGCGCCGTTCAGCGCCTCGACGCGATCAGCCCGCTCGACGACGTGCAGGCGCTGCGCCAGGCCCATGCGGCCGAGCGGGGGCCGGCCGCGCGGCTGCTGCTGCGGGCGCAGATGCTGGCGAAGGCGCAGGGCCTGGACCGCGAGCTGGTGGCCTGGCGCGGCCGCCTGGTCTGGGTCGCGCTGGCGGCGGCGCTGGGCGTCGGCCTGCTGTCCTACGGCCTGGTGAAGGCCGTCGTTGGCGATGACCGGCAGATCAATGCCGTGGCCGCCCTGCTGGCCGTGCTGGGGCCGCATCTGTTGAGCCTGGGCCTGTGGTTGCTGCTGCTGTGCACCGGCGGCACCGGCGCGGGCCTGGCCGGCTGGGGGGCGCGGCTGGCGGCGCATTGGTCGGGCGACAAGGCGGGACACAGCCGCCTGCTGTTGGAGGCCGGCTTCGATGTCCTGGCCCGCAAGCCGGGCCTGAGCGCCTGGGCCTTTGGGGTGCTCAACCACATGATCTGGTCGCTGGCCCTGCTGCTGACCCTGGGCGGCCTGGTGTTCGCCTTCTCCTTCCTGGCCTACCGCTTGAGCTGGGAGACGACCATCCTCGATGCCGGCTTCTTCAGCGGGGTGGCCCGCATCAGCGGCTGGCTGCCCGCGCATTTGCTGGGCATCGCTGTGCCTGACGCGTCCACCACTACAACGGCCGGTAACGACCGCGTCTGGGCGCTGTGGCTGCTGGGCTGCACCCTGGTCTATGGCCTGGGCCTGCGGCTGCTCTTCCTGGCATTCAGCGTGTGGCGCGCGCGCCGCCTGTTGGGTCGCTTGAGCGTGGACACGCAGGACCCCGATCTGCGCCAGCTGATCGCCCGCTTTGCGGCGCTGGATGCCAGCGAGGTGCTAGACGGCGAGCGCCGGCCCGCTCCTGCTGTGCCTCGTGCGGGGTCGTTCAACGCCCGCTCCACGGCGGCGGTGATCGGCTATGAATTGCCCGAGGGCCTGCCCTGGCCGCCGGCCGAGGTCAACGCGCCGCTGCGGGTGCGCACCGCTGGTGCCGCCGACGAGAAACGCACGCTGCTGGCGCGGCTGCATGAGGCCGCGCCGCAGCGCCTGCTGCTGGTCTGCCATGGCCTGTCCAGCCCCGACCGCGGCACCGAGCGCTTCCTGCGCGAGGCGCTGCAAGGGGCGGGCCAGGGCGCCTTGCTGGCCGAGGGCGGGGCGGCGCGTTGGCGCGCCTGGGCGGCCGAGAAGGGCCTGCCGCTGGACGCTGTTTTTGACAACCCCGCCGAGGCACGGCAATGGCTGGCATGACCAAGCCTCTGCGCATTGCCGTCGTCGGCCACACCAATGCCGGCAAGACCTCGCTGCTGCGCACGCTGACCCGCCGCGCCGATTTCGGCACTGTGTCCGACCGGCCCGGTACCACCCGCCATGTCGAGGCGCTGACCCTCGATGTGGACGGCAAACCGGGCTTGCGCTTTCTCGACACACCCGGCTTGGAGGACGCTAGCGCGCTTCTGGAGCACCTGCGCGCGCTCGATGCGGCGCTGCCGCGCACGGCGCGCATCCAGGCCTTCCTGAACGGTCCGGCCGCGCGCGCCGAGTTCGAGCAGGAGGCCAAGGTGCTGCGCAGTCTGCTGGAGGAGGCCGATGCCGGCCTGTTGGTGATCGATGCCCGCGCGTCCGCGGCCCTGCCCAAGTACGCCGACGAGCTGGAGATCCTGATGCTCTGCGGCCGGCCCTTGATGCCGGTGCTGAACTTCCTTCAGGCGGCCGGCGCTGCGCAGGAGCAGGCTTGGCGCACGCTGCTGGCCGCTCACGGCCTGCATGCCTACGTGCGCTTCGACGCGGTGGCGCCCTTCGTTGGCGCCGAGCAGCACCTCTACAGCGACCTCGGCGCCCTGCTGCCCGAGCGCCGCGCGCAGCTGCAGCTGGTCGCCATGCATCTATTGCATGAACGCGAGGAACGCCATCAAGCCAGCCTGCGCCTGATCGCCGATCTGCTCCTGGGCCTGGCCGCCTGCCGCGAGGCGGTGGCGCAGAGCGCGCTGACCGACACCCATGCCCGTGCCGCCTTCGTCCAGGCCTTCCGCACGATGACCGCCGCACGCACCCGCCGCGCGATCGACCAGCTCCTGAGCCTGCACGGCTTCGACCGTTCCATGCTGGCCGCCGCCGAGCTGCCGGCGCTGACCGGCCGCTGGGAAAGCGATCTCTTCAACCCCGCGCTGCTAAAGACCGCCGGCCGCCAACTGGGCACCGGCGCGGCCGTCGGCGGCGCCATCGGCCTGGCCGCCGACGTGGCTCTGGCCGGCTTGTCCCTGGGCGCGGCCGCCACGCTCGGTGCCGCCATCGGCGGGGTCGCCAGTCAGGGGCTGGGCCCGCTGGGCCGCGTGCTCGCCAACAAGCTGCGCGGCGTGGTCGAGCTGAGCCTGGAAGACGCCGCCCTGCTGCTGCTCGCCGCGCAATACCTGACCCTGCTCACCGCGCTGGAGCAGCGTGGCCATGCGGCGCTGGAGGTGCTGCGGGAGGACGCCGGTCAGCGCATCGAGGGCGACAAGGCCACGAAGCTCCTCAAGGCGCTGCGGCCGGCACGGGCGCATCCCGAGTGGGCGCAGGGCCTGACGCGCGATGCGCAGCAGCAGGCCGGTTGGGTGGTGCAGGCGTTACGGCTTATGCCTTGGCCAGATCCTGTGCTTCGATGAACGCCTTGCGGAACTCCATTGGCGACGAGATGCCCGTGATCGGCGCCTGCGGCTCGCCCGCGCCGGCGATCACCAGGGTGCCGAAGTTGAAGATCCGGCCCAGCACCTCCTGATCGACCTGGATGCTCTCGACCTTCTGGATATTGATCTCCACCGTGCGCCGGCTGATGAAGCCGTGCTTGACGATGACGCGCCGTGTGGTGATCGCCAGTTCGGTGGTTTTGTAGCGCACCCAGGCCATGATCAGCAGCACCAGGCCCACGCCGAAGGCCGGCAGCAGCAGGATGCCAAAAACGATCAGGTGCCACAGCGACCACAGGCTGATGCGGCCCAGGTGGACGATGCGCTCGTCCTTGACCAATGCGCCTTCGACGTAGCTCGTCATGCGGGTTCCTCAGGATACTGATTGACGCGCGAGTGTAGATGTCGCTGCTGCGAGGTCTTGACCGGGCGGCGGTCGGGAGATGATTCAGCCTTGTCTAAAACCACCCACCCGGCTCGTCGTTGGGGTGGCGACCCTGCCAAGCTCCATCACAAGGATCACCGATGAAATCGCTGCTGCTCGTATCCGCCCTGCTTGCCTTCGCTGCTCAGGCGGCGCCCGTGACCTATGAGATCGACCCGCCCCACACCTACCCCAGCTTCGAGGCTGATCACATGGGCATGTCCTACTGGCGCGGCAAGTTGAACAAGAACGCCGGCACTATCGTCTACGACAAGGCCACCGGCGCGGGCAGCGTGGACGTGACGATGGATCTCGCCAGCATCGACTTCGGCCTGGACGCAATGAATGCCTGGGCCAGGGGCAAGGACTTCTTTGACGTCGAGAAGAACCCGAGCGCGACGTTCAAGGGCAGTTTCGGCGGCGCCAAGGCTGGTGTGCCAACCCAGGTGCAGGGCGAGCTGACGTTGAACGGCCAGACCCGGCCCATGACCCTGAGCATCCATCAGCTCAAGTGCATGCCACATCCGATGGTCAAGCGCGAATTTTGCGGGGCCGATGCCTCGGGCAATTTCAAGCGCGATGAGTTCGGCCTGGGCGCGGGCAAGGACTGGGGCTTCAAGATGGACGTGAATCTGCGCATCCAGGTGGAAGCTCTGGCCAAGGAGTGATGCGCGGACCGCCCGACTCTCGGAATACTGTACATATAATCAGTGATCATCCGAGCAGCCCACGCCCACCATGGACGAGCCGTCAGCACCTCTCCTCACCCGTCACCACCGCAGCCGCCTGATGCAGGTTTGGCGTTCGGCCGGGTGGCCTTGCAAGGACGGCATCGAGATCGACCTGCTGGCGGCACAGTTGCTGAGCTTGCATGTCGCCAATGATGGTCGCGAGTCCTTGAAGCTCACCGACGCGGGTATCGCCCTGCTGGCGGAGGCGCGCCAACGCGGCGTGCGGGCCTTGACGGCGCATGACCGGCTGGCGCGGAAGTTTGCCGAGCATCTGCTGGCCAATGGCCGTCTGGTCTGGCGCGAGCTGTCGTTGCGGGCGCAGATCGAGGATGCCGGTGCATCGCCGCCTCCAACCGTCACGGCGGTGACGGCGTTATGGAACGAGGACCAAGCCCCGCCCGTGCCAACGCCCCATGTCTGGCGCATGGCCCGGCCCGATCTGTTTTCGGTGCGGCAGACCAGCGTGGCGGCCTATCTGCAGCCGATGGTGCACGAGGTGAAGTTCAGTCGCGCCGACCTGCTGTCGGACCTGCGCCATGCGGCCAAACGCCAGGCTTATGAGTGGCTGTGCAGCGAAGCCTATTACGTGTTCCCGGCGGGCGTGGCCCAGCCTAAGGAGATCCCGGAGCAGTTCGGCGTCTGGGTGCTCAACGGCAGCATCGAGGAGGGCACATTCGAGCTGCTGCGCCCAGCGCGGCATGCGCCCTGCACGCTGCCCTTTGCCGTCTGGCTGGCCTTGGCCAAGGCCACGCCGCTGCGCAGCGAGCAGGAAGAGTCGGTTCAGGTCTCGCTGCATCCTTTGCAAGACGCCGCTTGAGCATGAACCCGCTCTACAGCGTGGCTGTGCGCGAACTCTGCGAGTTCACGGCCAAGCAGGGCGATCTGGATCTGCGCTTCACGCCGGCACCCACCGCGCTGGAAGGCATGGCTGGCCATGTGGCCGTGGCCCAGCGACGCGGTGAAGGCTATCAAGCCGAGCTCAAGCTCAGCGGCGTCTACAAGGACCGCCTGCGGGTCAGCGGCCGGGCCGATGGCTTCGACGCGGCGCGGCAGCGGCTCGAAGAGGTAAAGACCTTCAAGGGCCGGCTGGACCGCCAGCCCGCCTCGCACCGCCGCCTGCACTGGGCGCAGGCCAAGGTCTACGGCTGGCTGTTGTGCGAGCAGGAGGGCCTGGCCGAGCTGGATGTGGCCCTGGTGTACTTCAATGTGGGTGACCAGCAGGAGACCGAGCTGGTCGAACACTGCACGGCGCGCGAGCTGCGCGATCACTTCGAGGACCAGTGTGGGCGCTTCCTGGCCTGGGCCGAGCTGCAGCTGGCTCACCGGGCCGCGCGCGATGCCGCGTTGATCGCCCTGCGCTTTCCCTTCGGCGATTTCCGCACCGGCCAGCGGCCGCTGGCCGAGGCCGTCTACAGGGCCGCCAGCGCCGGCCGCTGCCTCTTGGCCCAGGCGCCCACCGGCATCGGCAAGACTCTAGGCACGCTGTTCCCGCTGCTTAAGGCTGCGCCGGGCCAGCAGCTGGACAAGCTCTTCTTCCTGGCCGCCAAGACCTCCGGCCGGCAGCTTGCGCTCGACGGCATGCAGCGCCTGGGTGCCAAACCGCTGCGCGTGCTGGAGCTGGTGGCACGTGACAAGGCCTGCGAGTACCCAGATAAGGCCTGCCACGGCGAGTCCTGCCCGCTGGCGGAGGGCTTCTACGACCGCCTGCCCGCCGCACGGTCCGAGGCGCTAATCGCTGAAACCAGTGGCCCCCTGGATCAAGCCACCGTGCGCGCCGTGGCCCTGCGCCACCAGGTTTGCCCTTATTACCTGAGCCAGGAGCTGGCGCGCTGGGTCGATGTGGTGGTGGGCGACTACAACTACTACTTCGACCTCGGCGGCCTGTTGCACGGCCTCACCCAGGCCAACCAGTGGCGGGTGGGCCTGCTGGTGGACGAGGCGCATAACCTGGTCGAGCGCGGCCGCATGATGTTCACCGCCGAGCTCTCGCCCGAGAGCCTCTACTGCGCCCGCCACTCGGCCACCGCCCGCGCCCACGCACCGGTCAAGAAGGCCCTGGACAAGCTGCGCCGCGCCTGGGTGACGCTGGACAAGGCGCAGCCCGCGTCCTATGCCGTCTACCCCGCCTTCCCCGAGCCGCTGTTGACCGCGCTGCAGCAATGCAGCAGCGTGATCACGACCCATCTTGCCGAGCACCCGACCGAGGCGGACGACGACCTGCAGCACTTCTACTTCGAGGCCCTGCACCTGGCCCGCATGGCCGAGCTGCTGGGGCCGCATTCGCTGGTGGACCTGAGCAAGGGCGACAAGCCCGGCCAGGCCGTGATTTGCATCCGCAACGTCCTGCCCGCGCCTTTTTTGCAGCCGCGGCTGCAGGCGGCACACACCAGCACCCTGTTCTCGGCCACCCTGCAGCCCACGGCGTTCTACACCGACATGCTGGGCCTGCCGGCTAATCATCTGAGCGTCGATGTGGAGTCACCGTTCCAGGCCGAGCAACTGCAGGTCGAGGTGGCCTGCCACATCCCCACACGCTACCCGGACCGCGCGGCCTCGCTGGCACCGATCGCCGCGCTGATGGCCCGGCAGTTCGAGGCCCAGCCGGGCAACTACCTGGCCTTCTTCAGCAGCTACGACTACCTGCAGCAGGTGGCCGACCGGTTGGCGCGCGAGGCACCGGAGCTGCCGATCTGGCGCCAGTCACGGCGCATGGGCGAGGTGGGGCAGCGCGAGTTCCTGGCCCGCTTCACCGAGCATAGCGAAGGCATCGGCTTCGCCGTCTTGGGCGGAGCCTTCTCCGAGGGCGTCGACCTGCCGGGCCGGCGCCTGATCGGCGCCTTTCTGTCGACCCTGGGCCTGCCCCAGATCAACCCGGTCAACGAGCAGATCAAGGCGCGCATGCAAGAGCTGTTCGGTGCCGGCTATGACTACGCCTACCTCTACCCGGGCCTGCAGAAAGTGGTGCAGGCGGCGGGCCGCGTGATCCGCTCGCCGGAGGACCGTGGCGTGGTGCACCTGATCGACGACCGCTTTGCGCGGGCCGAGGTGCAGCGGCTGCTGCCGAGTTGGTGGGCGAGGGCAGCGAATTCTCCTTGAGCGGGCCGAGCGCCGGGCCGCTCCAAAGCTGGCACGCCCTGGCGATGTGCTTTCGGCTCATCGCCGCAAGCATCGCCGCCCCCTCTCGGGGGACCAGCCAGCGTACCCGCTGGACGAGGGGCATCATTTATCTCCGGCCTGGTCCTTGAGCATCCGCTGCATCAGTGCAAAGAAGCGGTCGTAAAACTGGCCGGCAGGAATCGTCTCCGACGCGACCTTGACCAGCGAGTCCTGCGAGGATGACAGCGGCATCGAGATCGAGCCGATGGCGCTGACGCCGATGCTGGCCGAGTTGGGGCTTTTCTTGAGCGCGTAGCGGTCCTGCTGGGCGCTCACATAGGCGGTGGTCACCGCGCCGGCACGGCCATCGGGCACGCAGACGATGGTGAAGCTGATCTCCACATGCACCTCGCCCTCGGGCTGGAAACGTTTGGCCCCGCTGATCAGCCCGGCCTGGGCCTGATCGATCACATAGCCCTGGCTCAAAAGCGCGCGGCGGGCGGCCTCACAGGTGTCGTCCACATTGCCGTCGAACAGGCGCGAGAAGGTCTCGTCGGATTGGAAGCGTTCGCTCTGGTAGACGGCGGAAGGCTTGTCCGCCCCCCCGAAGAGACCGCAGCCCGTCAGCAGGGCAGTGGCAAGGCTGGCGACAACAAGACTCGGACGGACAAGCCGGCGTGGCGGCATGGGCATCGATGGGGCTCCTGGCTCGCCCGGTGCGGGCGTGTCACCGATTATCCCTGCCCGTCCAGCTGCACCTCTTTGGCCGGCGGGATCCACACATCGATGGTGTCAGGCAGCGCCTTCAACCGAGGTGCAAGCGGCCCGACGCGCCAGTCCCTCAAGCCCAGCGAGGGGCCCAGCGCGGCTGCGCAGGCCTGCTCGGCCGCATGGTGGAAGCGTGCAGTGGTCTTGGGCACCGGAACCGGGCCGGCGCGCCCGGCATAGCGGGCGCTGGCCAGCATGTCCTCGACCGGCGCCACCTTGGCACCCAGCGCCTGCCAGCGGGCCTGGTAGTCGGCCAGCGCCGGGTAGAGCTGGGCCGGGCCGTAGATCTGCAAGTAGATGGTCTTGCCGCGGCAGACGTCGGTGACGATGGGCGGATCGAGCGGCGCTTCTGAAGACGGCTCGGGCGCTGCGATGGCCGGCGGTGCGGGCGGTGCGGGCGGGGCCGGTGCGGGCCCCATCTTGCTGGGTGCGGGCGCGGGCGCGGTTGCCGATGGCTGGGCCGCGATCACCAGCGGCGGCGGGGCGTCTGCACAGCCCGCCGGCAACGGCGCCGGGCCGGCATCGGCAGGCACCCTGCCGCTGCGATGCAGCTCGTCGAAACGGCGGCGGTCGGCGGCGATCGGATCGCAGGGGTGGGCCAGGGCGAAGGGCGCGTCTATGCCGTAGTCATAAATCCAGTAGCGGGGCGGCGGCAGCGCGTCGACGGCGCCGTCCTTGCGGACCAGGCAGTTCGGCAGCGGCCGCTGCAGATTCGGGTTGGCGGCCTCCAGCAGCAGCTTGCAGGGCGGCGGGCGCTGGGCGTCGGCGATCAGCTCGCACTTCTGCAAGGCGCTGGCGTGGATGGCCGCGGCCACCGGCGACTGCTGGAACCAGCCGGCCTCCTGGGCGGGGCAGAGCGTGTCGGCCGTGCGCACGATGGCGGCGGCCAGGGCGCTGACGGAGGCTGTGTCCTGGTTGGGCAGCGCGGCAGGCGGGGTCTTGGCCCACAGCTCGCTCAGCTCTTTAAGCGCGGCGCGCTCGTCGCTAGTCTGCTTGCTGAAAGATGTGCGCACGCTGTCAATCGCCTGCCAGGTCGAGATGCCCAGGGTGGCCACTGCGCCCAGGCCCAGGGTGGTGTTGACGGCGGTGCTGCCGATGCGGGCCGGCAGGCGCGAGAGCATGCCGGCTGCCTTGGCGACGCTATCGTCCTGGGCCTTGCTCTGGGCGTCGAAGAGCGAGTGCTCGTCGCTCTCGAAATAGGGCCGTGCGTCGGCGGCCAGGGCCTCGATAAAATTCCGGCTCAGCTTGCCGCCGAGGAAGTTGCCGAGCTGGAAGTAGCTCTCCCACTGCGCCTCGGAGAAGAACTGGTCGGCCGTGGTCTGCTGCGGAAACTCCGGGTTCTCGGCCTTGAAGTTGACCAGGTCGACCGGCAGCCCGTCCGATACATTCGGCTTGACGACGATCAGGATGCCTCGCCCCGGGCGCTCGCCGCGATAGCGGATGCGCGCCAGCGCCAAGCAGGCCGAGCTGTTGCTGGAGGCCAGGTCGTTGAGCGAGCCGAAGGCGTTCATCTCGTCCGGCCAGGGCGGTGCCTCGGGGGCCGCCTGCGCGGCCAGGCGGTAGTTCTGCGCCAGCCGTGAGGGCGTGGGCCGGTCGGGTGCCGCCGGGGGGGCCTTCGGCCGCTGGAACAGGATCTCGGCCTGCAGGTCGATGCGGGCCTTGCGCACCAGATTTTCCAGGTCGCCGAAGGCATAGGCAGGGTCGGCGCCGCAGTCGGCCAGCACGATCACCTCGGCCCGTTCGGCTAGCAGCGCGTAGGCGCCGGTGTTCTCGAAATGGCCGCCGTCTGTCAGGAACCAGTCGGGCCGGTCGGTGCCGCGGAAGATGCCGAAGGTCTCGCGCAGCAGGCCGACCGATTTGGCCGTCAGCGGCGAGCGCGAGCTGGTGGCATTGGTGCGCGTGGCCATGTCCCACCAGTAGCCCAGGCGCAGGCCAGCAAAGGTGGCCAGTGCGCTGATGCCGCCGCGCGTAAGGCTGCCCAGGCCCGGCGCCACCGCCGCACCCGAGATCGCCATCCAGCTGCCCAGAGTCAGCGAGGCACGGCCGGTCAGCGGCCGCCAACCCTCCTGCGACACCTGCATCTGCCCGCCTGAAGCGACCGCCAGCGCCAGGCCGCGGCGGTCCTGGTTGAAGAGGCCGCCGCGCGGATCGCGGGTCTGGTTGATGCAGCTGTTGATCAGGTGCACCGGGCCGCCGAAGGCCTGCGGGCGGTACTGGTCCAGCGGGATGTCGTCGCCGGCATGCAGGTCGCCCACGGCCACCTCCACTGGCGCGCCGGGCATGGCGGTGGGCAGCATGTCGATCGCGCCCAGCGGCGTGTGCTGACCGAAACGCTCGCCATTCGCCGCGCCCAGGTAGCTGCGGATCAGCCGTGCCTTGTAGAACACATGCAGCGAGGACAGATTGAGGAAGTCGAGATTGCGCCCGGTCAGGCAAAGGTAACCCAGCACCGGCACGGCGATGGCGGCCAGCACGGCCAGCGCGCTCGGCAGGTCTGGGCCGGCGCGCTGGAAGGCGGCACCCAGCGCGGCGGTGTAGACCAGCGAGCACCACCAGGCGCAGAGCAGAAAACTCAGGCCATAGCCCAGCAGGCGGCCGACGGCGAGCAGGGCGCGGGTTGACGTACCGCCGGGCAGCAGGCGGGAGGCGGCCGGCAGCAGCACTCGCACCAGCGCGGCGCTGGCGCCCAGCAGCAGGCCGGTCTGGGTGGTCGACTGCAGCTCGAAGGCCAGGTACCAGGCGACCCGGACCACGAAGCCCACGCCGACGATGACGGCCGCCGTGCGCAGGCAATTGGCCAGCCATTTGGTCAGGCGGCTGCGGGCGGTGTCGGCGCGCAGCGCGGGCGACAGGGAGCCGTCGGCGGACTTCAGCACATGATTGGCCAGTGGCACGGCCAGCAGCCAACTCAGCAGCACGACCAGGGTGGAGCCCCACAGCAGCCACCGCAGGGTCGCGCCGACCTCGGACGGCAGTTCGCGTAGCGGGAAGTAGAGCAGGGCCAGCGAGGCGGTGGTGGCGATGGCGAACAGCCATACCGGCCACAAGCGACGCGCCTTGCTGACCCAGGGCACGCACCAGTAGGCGCTGGCGACCACACCGCCCACCGCCATCACCAAGGGCACCAACAGCACCACCACCGGCAGCCAGTGCGGCAGATAGCGGCCGGCCTCGAAC
>Ga0187844_10001973_pt1 | contig 15044 bp, 11 predicted proteins | sample SpaLakP09_SKY_50_FD_134517 | JGI IMG/M metagenome (GOLD analysis project Ga0187844, IMG submission 134517) | Oligotrophic lake water microbial communities from Sparkling Lake, Wisconsin, USA - SP09_SKY_50 | ecosystem: Environmental > Aquatic > Freshwater > Lake | place: USA: Sparkling Lake...
CGACGACACCCTTGTTACCGTGGCGCCCTGCCATCTTGTCGCCGACAGAGAGCTTACGCTTGCTAGCGATGAATACCTTAACCTGTTTGATGATGCCAGGATCGACGTCATCGCCGCTCTCTACGCGGCCGAGATTTTCTTCCTTTTCGTTATCGAGATCGGCGAAGCGGTGCTCAAACTGTCCGATGATTTCGCGGATCTTGTTGCGGATCGGACTCGGATCGATCTCGACCACATTGTAGACGCCGGCCAGCTTGCGCAGGAGCATCTTGGTGATCTTACGGTTCGCAGGTATGATGATCTCTCCTGTCTCGCCGTTGACAACGTCGAGCGGGATCTTCTCACCGAGAAGCACGTTGGCAAGGCCTTCCGTGAGCTGCTCGAAGAGTTCTTCCTTACGCTTTTTGTTATCGTCCTGAATCATCTTCTGCTGACGCTTCGACTCGGATGGGGTCATCTTGATCTTGGCGGCCTTCTCCTTAGAGGAGACGCGCACATCCATGACGATACCGTAGGTTCCGGAAGGAACGGTGAGAGAGGTATCTTTCACATCGGCCGCCTTCTCACCGAAGATTGCGCGCAGGAGGCGCTCCTCGGGAGCTAACTCGGTCTCACTCTTAGGAGTGATTTTGCCGACAAGGATGTCACCGGGTTTCACTTCGGCGCCGATGCGGATGACGCCGTCGGGTCCTAGGTTCAGAAGGGCTTCCTCGCTAACATTTGGGATGTCACGGGTGATTTCCTCAGGCCCAAGCTTTGTATCACGAGCCCCGATCTCAAACTCGTCGATGTGGATGGAGGTGTAGACATCCTCCTTGACCACTCGCTCGGAAATCATGATGGCATCCTCGAAGTTGTAACCGTTCCAGGGCATAAAGGCGACGAGCACATTGCGGCCGAGCGCGAGCTCACCGTTCTCCGTGTTCGGACCATCTGCAAGCACGTCACCCTTCTTGATCAACTGGCCCTTCTTGACGATGGGCTTCTGATTGATGCAGGTGCTGCTGTTGGAACGCATGAACTTGCGCAGGTCATAGACATGCACTCCGTTGTCGGGATCGTCCTTGATCTTCTTCTTCCCCTCAGGAAGCTCGCCATCCTTGGTGACAATGATGCGTAGTGCGTCCACGGAAGCGATCTTGCCGTTCGACTCGGAAACAATCACTGCACGGGAATCACGGGCAACGCGACCCTCCATTCCGGTACCGATAATCGGGGCATCGGAGATGAGGAGCGGCACACCCTGGCGCTGCATGTTCGAGCCCATGAGCGCACGGTTGGCGTCATCGTGCTCAAGGAAGGGGATGAGACCTGCGGCCACGGAAACGAGCTGCTTGGGAGAGACATCCATGAACTGGACTTTCTCGGGCTCAATCTCGACAAAGTCTCCGCGATAACGTGAAGAGACTGTCTCGCCAAGAAATTTACCCTTGCTGTCGAGGGGTGAATTCGCCTGAGCAATATAGAAGTTCTCGTCACGGTCACCGGTGAGGTACTCGATCTCGTCGGTTACCTTGCCATTAATGATCTTACGGTATGGGGTCTCAATGAACCCGAAGTCGTTCACACGTGCGTACGTGCTCAAAGAGCTGATCAGACCGATATTCGGACCTTCAGGGGTCTCGATCGGGCAGATTCGGCCGTAGTGAGACGGATGGACGTCACGAACCTCGAATCCAGCGCGCTCACGGGAGAGACCTCCAGGCCCAAGAGCCGAGAGACGGCGCTTGTGGGTCAGTTCGGAGAGAGGGTTCGTCTGATCCATGAACTGGCTCAGCTGGGAACGGCCGAAGAAATCACGCACGACGGCGCTCAGGGACTTCGGATTGATAAGCTTCTGAGGCGTGATGTGATCGACGGAAGGATCATAGAGAGCCATGCGCTCGCGAACGAGACGCTCCGTGCGGGACAATCCTACGCGGCACTGGTTGGCGAGAAGTTCTCCGACCGTGCGGACGCGGCGACTGCCAAGGTGATCGATATCGTCGAGCATCCCGTCGCCCTTGCGGAGCTTGAGAAGATAACGCATCGACTCAACGATATCTTCCTTGCGAAGGACGCGGTCATCAATCTTGGGATCAAGGCCGAGCTTCTGCTGGATCTTGTGACGGCCAACGCGACCGAGGTCGTAGCGCTTGGAGTCAAAGAAGAGACGCTTGAGCATGCCTCGGGCATTCTGGACTGTCGGAGGATCGCCGGGACGCAGCTTGCGGTAGATGTCCTTGAGTGCCTCTTCCTCGCTATGGGCGGGGTCGCGCTTGAGGGACTTGACAATCGTGTCGTCATCCTTGGTATCGATAACCTTGACCGAGTTGTGTCCGGCACGGATCAGATCTCGAATGACAGCGGGAGTTAGAGGCTCGTAGGCACGGGCTATAATTGCGTCGCCCTCGCGGACGTCGGCGAGCAGGACCTTGGTGCTGATTTCCTCCTCGTCGAGCTTGTCGGAGAGCTTAAGGCTTTCGATCTTGTAGAAGAGAGCTGCAATTTCCTCGTCGGTAGGGAAACCAAGTGCGCGTAGGAAGGTGGTCGCAAGGAACTTACGACGGCGCTTGCGGCGGTCCAAATAGACGTAGAGAAGGTCATTCGTATCAAACTGCACCTCGGTCCAAGAACCCCGATCGGGAATGATACGGAAACCAAAGAGAAGCTTTCCGTTGAGATGAATGTCGGACTCAAAGCAGATACCAGGAGAGCGGTGCAGCTGGCTGACCACGACTCGCTCGGCACCATTAACCATGAAGGTGCCGGACTTGGTCATGAGAGGGATTTCTCCCATGTAAACCTTCTCTTCCTTGGTGGACTTTTCGTCCTTGTACCGGAAGGTGACGTAGAGAGGAGCGCTGTAGGTCTCACCCTCGATCTGGCATTCAAAAGGACCGATCTTCGGCTCGTCCATGTGATAGCTCACAAAATCAAGCGAGGATTTCTCCTCGAAGCCATAGATCGGGAAGAATTCACGGAAGACGGCCTGAAGCCTACGTTCTTTCGCTTGGATGGCTCAACGCCGGTCTGGAAAAACTCCTCGTAGGACTTGATCTGCAGTTCGATGAGGTTGGGCGGTTGAATTGCCTCGTAGAGTTTTCCGAAGTTGATTCTTTCAGACATGGTGCAGGATCTTGGGTGGCGATACGGGTTGCCTTAATGGCGGTCCTTTCTTTGCCGGCTAGCGCCGGCTGAAAAGGGAGAGTGGTAAGAGTGTTGTGGACTCCGGGGAGGAACTGGAAAAACGGTAGGCAAAAGAGCCGCCAGCTTTGGGATCCCCAAAAGAAACAGGGAAAACAGCGCGGGCGGCAAAGGGATGTGATTGACTAATCGTCGTGTTACCGTGTTGCAGGGCTCGGGACAGGTGGAACTTTTCGTTGTACGCCCTTCCGGGCATCGTGTCAACCGGGAAAACCCAGTTAACAACGATGAACGGAAATGAATGGCGTGTGTAGTCGGAGACTACTTGATCTCGACCTTGGCTCCAGCGGCCTCGATCTTCTTCTTGATCTCCTCGGCTTCTTCCTTGGTGGCGCCTTCCCTGATGGCCTTGGGAGCGCTCTCGACAAGGGCCTTGGCCTCTGCGAGGCCGAGTCCTGGGACTGCGGCGCGAACTTCCTTGATGACGCCGATCTTATTGGATCCGACATCCGTAAGGATCACGTCGAAAGCGGTCTTCTCTTCGGCTGCTGCAGCGGGAGCACCTGCTGCACCACCAGCGGCGGCGACGGCGACTGGAGCGGCGGCGCTCACGCCCCACTTCTCTTCGAGGGCCTTCACGAGGTCGGCGATCTGGAGGACGGTGAGGTTACTGAGCTGTTCTACGATTGCGGTGTTGTCAGACATGGTGTTGTTTGGATTTTGATGCTGTCGCGTCCCGAAGCCTCAGGACATTTGAGTCCGGCAGCCGCCGGCCCGACAGGTCATCGTGTTGTGTTTCCTTCACCCGTCGTGGCTTCGTACGCCGGGAGAAATTATTTTTGTTTAAAAGGGTTTGATATTAGGGCTGAGAGGAATGCTTCCTAGGCGGCCGGAGCCTCCGTTGGAGCAGCTTCTGCCGCTGGGACTTCTGCAACTGGAGCTGCGGGCTCCTCCACGGCAGCGACGGCAGGTGCTTCCGCAACTTCTGAAGCTGGCGTGGCTTCAACGACTGGAGCGGCCGGGGCCTTCTCTGCCATGGCAGCAAGAACGCGGGCCAGACTGGCACCCGGTTCGTTAAGTGTGCGCACTAGCTTTGTTGCAGGGCTGAGCAGAAGACCGAGGAGTTGGGCCTGAAGAACTTCCTTCGGGGGAAGGTCGGCCAGTTCGATCAACTGTGCGGTCTCGAGGATAACGTTATCGAGAATAGCAACACGGATCGTTGGCTTCTCGAACTCTGCGGCAAAAGTCTTGAGGATCTTTGCGGAGGCGCAGATGTCCTTCTCTCCAACCACAAAAGCCGTCTGACCCACAAGGTGGGCATCCAAATCAGGCAGACCGGCGTCCTTAATGGATCGGCGGAGGAAGGTGTTCTTAATGACGGTCAGCGAGGCTCCGGCGCCACCGAGGCGGTTACGGAGTTCTGCAAAGTGATTCACGTTCATCCCGCCGTATTCGACGACGATGAGGAAGGGAGAGTTGTTGAGGCGCAGTTTGACGTCCTCTACGATCGTGGGTTTCTCGGGGCGCATGGTAGTAGTCCTTGGTTCCTGGTTCCGTTGATGGGTTTAGTTCTTAAGGAAGGGGGCTGCATCTACGAGAATGCCAGGCAACATCGTAGCGGCGATTGTCAGAGACTCTACATAGGCACCTTTGGCAGTTGCTGGGCGAGACTTGATGACCGCCTCGATCACGGCGCGACCGTTGTCGAGAAGTTGTGACTCACTGAAAGAGAACTTACCCACGGGAACGGCGATGTTACCGTTCTTATCGAGCTTGAACTCGACGCGTCCAGCCTTCACTTCTAGGACAGCCTTTGCGGTGTCATCGCTGACCGTTCCGGTCTTGGGATTAGGCATCAAACCCCTTGGTCCGAGAACCTTACCTAGCTTGCGGACCTCGGTCATTGCTGCCGGTGTGGCAATGGCGACATCAAAATCGGAAAATCCGCCTTGGACTTTTTTGAGAAGGTCATCGAAACCGACAAACTCAGCCCCTGCTTCCTGCGCTGCCGTAGCAGCTGCACCCGTTGCAAAGACAAGAACACGAACATTCTTGCCGCTACCATGAGGTAAAGGGCAGGTACCACGGACCATCTGGTCACTCTGCTTGGGGTCAACACCAAGTCGCATCGAGACGGTGACCGTCTGGTCAAACTTGGTGGGAGGCATCTTCTTGAGGACGGTCAGTGCGTCGCTCAAAGGATATTTGCGCCCTTGCTCTACGAGCTCATTAGCGGCGCGATAACGTTTGCTACGGGTGTTTTGCATGGTGTGTTGCAGTTCAAGCGATCCGAAGACCTCCTGCGTTTGTTGTTTTCTAGAAAATTAACTCTCGTTTCCTGTGCCTTTCTTAGGCTTCAATCTCGATGCCCATCTGGCGGGCGGTACCACAGAGAGTACGGAAGGCGGCTTCCTCGCTATTGGCATTCATGTCCTTCATTTTGATCTTCACGAGGTCCATGACCTGCTTCTTGGTGAGCTTGGCCACCTTAACTTTGTTAGGCTCCTTGGAACCGGAAGCGATCCCCGCAGCTTTCTTCAGGAGCACTCCGGAGGGAGGCTGCTTGGTGATGAAGGTGAAGGATTTGTCCTTATAAACAGTGATCACCACAGGTAGAATATCACCCGCCTGTTTTTGCGTGGCGGCGTTGAACTCCTTGCAGAAAGCCATGATATTGACACCCTGCTGACCGAGTGCGGGACCGACTGGAGGCGCTGGATTGGCCTGTCCGGCTGGGATCTGAAGCTTAATCTGTCCTGTGATTTCTTTGGCCATGGTTTGAGTTTGGAGAGGGTTAAAAAGGAAAGTTGAAAAGAATGCGCTAGCGTGACTAGTGCCGATTCCGGCGAAAAAGGGTGGCAATAAAAGCTGATCTGGTCCTTATGGGCAAGAGATTTTTTGTTTTTTTATTCCAGCGCCCGAGCCAAACCCTTTTCAACCTCTTCACTCCCGCGCTCGGAATCATCCAACTTCGCCATCCAGGATTGATATGTCTCTCCGGAAGGATGAAAAATACCATCGTGCGTCTCAACCAATCTTATCCAACCAAAACCCAGCATACAGGCTCGCTGCTGGTCGCCCTCCCCTCTTTGCTCGATCCCAGTTTCCGGCGGACCATCCTTCTGATAACCCACCACGATCAGGAGGGTGCCATGGGTTTCATCCTTAACCGCCCTAGGAATGAGAGCCTGGGGGAACTAACTGAGTCAACGATGGATCTAGCCGACGTACCTGTCTTCGAGGGCGGTCCCGTGGAACAACAGAACCTGATCCTGACCCACCTACTCTGGAAGGAGACTGGAGTACGCTTCCAATCGCTCGGAGAGGAGGATCTCGCCCAATTGGATTCTCAAGAGGGTCACAATGGCGACCCCGATCATGACCGGCACCGGAATCTCAAGGCCTTTACTGGCTACGCAGGATGGATGGCAGGGCAACTCGAGCAGGAGATCGCGGAGAAATCATGGCATCTCCTGAAACCCACAGCCGAGATGCTGGATCCTGTGAACAGTACTGAGGATGGCATCAAGCGCTGGAAGGCGATCATGAAGGAACTTGGACCGATGTATTATATGCTCGCACAGGCTCCGGATGATCCGGGGCTCAATTAGTGAGAAGGTATAAAAGTAAGACCGTAAAAGGTCGCGAACCATCCGTAATACCCCTTTCAGCCACCTTCCCATCTTCCAACTTTTTGCTGATCAGATCTTGCCCTGCTTCTTCAACCACTCCGCCGTGGAACGCAGAGTTTTCTCCAGGTTGCCTTCTGAACTGGGATTACATCCGAAGTGCTCGGAAAAAGGGGTCGAGTCACAAGCCCATCGGTCGGGCAGGATCTCTCTGACCCTATCACGCCCGAGGCTAGGTATGGCAACGCGCCAGGCAGGAATCGCATCGATAACGAGCGAGGCTAGCTGAATGATCATCTGTGGCAGCGCTAACGTTACTCCCTGAGCATTAATCGCCTTGGCAGCCGTGGCGATTAATTCACGGTCGGTAATCGTGGTTCCGGAACCGAGATAGAAGGGCCCGTACTTCTCCCAGTCGTTAGGGGCAACCACTGCGACAGCCAGCATAGCATCACAGAGGTCATCGACATCGATCCAGCTGTAGTGCTTCGAAGCGAAGCCCGGTTTCAGCCTGATGAGGCTGCGTACCATCTTGAAGAGCGGCACCGTGGCGGCATCGCGCGGGCCAAGAACCATCGGGGGGCGCAGGATCAGCAGGCGACGACCCAGGCGGTTGCGTAATTCCCGCTCCATGGTGAGCTTTGAGGCCCCATAGAACGAGACCGGCCCATCCTTGTCATCCATAGTGCGAGTGTTCTTTCCCCGAGGAGTGGGACCTCCGGCAGCCTGAGAGGAGAGAACGATGACTCGGGCAGTCCTAGGCAACTGGGCCATCAGTCGTAGCGTTCCCTCCACATTCGTTTCCAAATACTCCTCGCGGCTCCGCGCAAAGAGGAGACCTGCCGCATGGATTACGAGATCAGGAGCTGTGCCCGGTGGGAGCTCCCATAAATCCCCGGTTACACAGCAGGGGGCGAATCGCTGGTCGGAGATCCCCTCGCCCTCAAGTTGGGAGCGGAGCTTTTCTGGATCACGAATAGGAAGAATGATCCGACTCCAGCGATGATCTCGATGAAGTCTAAGAAGGAGATTACGTCCGACAAATCCCGTGGATCCAGTCAGCAGAAGTTCCATGGGACGAGGACCGATCTCCGGATCAGGCAAGCGACTTCTCGTAAAGCTCGTAGGTGCGGGAGCGGTGCCCCCACATCAACTCGGCCCCTTCAAGGATCTCGAGATTGTTCGCCTCCACCCAGGAGACCTCGGAGATGTCGTACTTGGCCTTGGCAATCCGGAAACTCTCAAAGAAGAGCAGGGCGCTGAGTCCCTTGTCTCGGTAGTCCGGCTCAACACCCAGCACGGTCAGGCGATCGGTTTTGATGCGCTGGAACTTGAGTCGAAGTGCCATTTCCAGGAAACGCAAGATGCCCTTGCGACCGCGTGATGCATGAAAGACCTCGTTCACGTTCGGAAGAGCCAGCGTGAACCCGACCTCGCGGCCATCAATGCAGACAAAGACGATGATGCTCGGATCGGCGATCGCCTTGAGATCATCTGCCGAGTGAAGCAGATCCTCGAGTGCGATCGGGTAGAATCCCCAGTTCCGGTCCAGGCACTGGTTGTAGAGCCGGTGGATTGTCTCCAGTTCCTTCCTCAGATTCTTCATGTCGATCGTGCGGATCGAGACGTTGTTCCGCTTCATGAGCCAGTTGACGATCTTGGTAACCCGCTCGGGCGGCTCCTTGTGCAACGGGATGTCGTAAGCGTAGAGAGTCCTCAAGACCTCAAGGCCCGCCGCCTTGTAAACCCCCTTATAATAGGGAGGGTTCCACGGCATTGAGACAAAGGTCGGCCTGTCATTCCCCTCGGTCAGGACGCCGCAGTCATCGTTGATGGAGGGGTTGTAGGGACCGCGCATGACGGTAAGGCCCTTCTCCTTCAGGATCTTGGCTACCTCATCGACAAGCGCTCTTGCCACCGAGGAATCGTTGATAAAATCAAAGAATCCGAAAAAGCCGACCGAATCCTTGTTATACTTGTTGTGGGAGAGGTTGACGATGGCGGCGATGCGGCCGACAGGCTTCCCGTCCCGGTAAGCGATGAGGGGAGTGATCTCCCCATGCTTATTTAAGAAAACGGACTTGGGTCCGATCAGTCTTACGACGCTACCGGGAAACGGCGGCGTAAAGCTCGGATCCGTTGCGTGAAGAAGTTCCGGAATCGATTCGAATTTCTTCAGTTCCCTCACGCTGTGGCAAGGCAAAATCGAAAACGTTCCGCCGGCGGCCTGGTTCTGTGTACGCTGGATCATCGAAAGTCCCTAGTTCTCTCGCAATCTTGGCAAAAATGTCGAGCACCTTGTCGAGGTCCTCCTCCGTATGAGTCGACATGAAACTGGTGCGAACGATGGCTTCTCCATAACGAACGGCTGGGTAGATAGCGGGTATGGCGAAGACCCCCTCGTCAAAGAGACGTTGGGCGAAGGCAAATGCCTTGGCTTCGCTGCCAATGAGGATGGGCACTATCGGGCTCTGCGTGGATCCGATTTTAAACCCGATCGACTTGAACCCTTCGTGCATCTTGCGAGTATTGCGCCAGAGCATCTCGATGCGCTCTGGTTCCGCCTGCATGATTTCAAGGGCTTTAAGGACTCCACCGACAACGGCTGGAGCCAGCGAAGCAGTGAAGATGAAGCAGCGGGCCTTGTGCTTCACAAATTCTATCATCTCATGCGAACCGGAGATGAACCCCCCCATGGAACCGAAGGACTTGGAAAAGGTTCCCATGACGATCTCGACATCGTCATTGACCCCGAAATGATGAGTCACACCGCGTCCCTGAGGACCGACCACACCGAGCGAGTGGGCTTCGTCCACATACATGATTGCCCCGTATTCCTTGGCAGCCTTTACCATCGGAGGCAGATCAGCCATATCGCCGGACATACTGAAGACACCATCCATGATGATAAGGCGTCCGGACTCCTCAGGGATACGCTTCAGTCGATTGCGAAGGGCGTCCACCGAGTTGTGACGATAGGGAACCAGCTTAGCGGGAGCGACTTGGCAACCCTCAATGATGGAGGCATGGTTCTCACGGTCACAGAGAATAAAATCATCGGCCTCGGTCAGAGCGGCAAGAGCACCTTGATTGGCAAAGAAACCAGTGGAAAAAAGAAGGGCGCTTTCGCGGCCAAGGAAAGCAGCCAACGCCTCCTCAAGTTCATTGTGAAGAGAGATCGTTCCATTAAGCAGTCGGGAACCGGTGCATCCAGCACCAAACTGGCGAGTCGCCTCGCAGGCCGCCTCAACGATACGGGGATCCTGAGCCAGGCCGAGGTAGTTGTTCGACCCTATCATGATCTTCTCTTCGCCACCGCAGACAACATGGTTCCCGTAGCTCTGCTCAATGCAGCGGAAATACGGGTAGAATCCCTGAGCTCGGGCATCTGCCGAATCGCTATACTCTCGGCACTTCTGGAAGAGGTCTCTGGCCATTGCTTACTGGTAGGAAAATCGCAGGAATCGGAAAGCGTGTAAATGCTTTCGTGCATCCACACATAGGGAAAAGAGATTAGGAGGTAATAAAATCGGGGCGACAGGATTCGAACCTGCGACTTCTTGGTCCCAAACCAAGCGCTCTACCAAGCTGAGCTACGCCCCGGAGTTGTAAAACCCTACTCTCATTGGTCGGGAATGTGCAAGAAGCGTCTGCTGAGCCCCTGATAAACGGTTCTCTACCCCGACTTCAGCGATGTAATCAAGGAATCCAGCGCAACACTGACCACAGCAGAGGCACGATCACTCACGGCAAATGGAAGAATAAGCTCGCGGCCATGGAGAAGCGAACCGCAACTGTAGACGACATTTGGCACATATCCTTCACGCTCCGCACCGACGGGTGAGAGTAACGGCTCCCGAAGACGTCCGATCACCTTGGTGGGATTCTGGAGGTCGAGCAGGGCGGCACCGATACAGTATTTCCTCATGGGCCCGACCCCGTGGGTGATGACCAGCCAACCTGCCTCCGTCTCGATGGGCGAGCCGCAATTCCCGATCTTCACTGACTCCCACATTTCGGAGGGGCGTAGGATAACTTTTGGATCGCTCCAGTAGTGAGGGCTATCCGAGAACATGATGAAGAGGTTCTCATCGTCCTGACGAGAAAGCATGGCATAACGTCCATTGATAAGGCGTGGGAATAGGGCCATCCCCTTGTTCTGCACAGCACTTCCGTTCAGCGTCAGGATGCGGAAGTGCAGGAAATCCTTCGTCTCGATGAGCTGTGGTAGAATGGAGCGACCATTATAAGCCGTGTACGTGGCATAATACATGACCGAACCATCCTCCTCGACGAAACGGACGAACCGAGCGTCCTCAATGCCGGAGGACTCGCTGGACGAAACCGGAAAGATGATCCGTTCGCTCATCGCGAGCTTGTCCGAAAACCGCAGTTCGTAATTGGAATCTGCCAGCCACTGGATGCATTCGAGCGTCCTATCGAGATCGCGAGTCGACGGCTGAGCCTGATTTCGGACCTGATTTACGCTTTTATTCAGATCATCCCGCGTGAAGTTTTCCGTGAGTTGATCCATCACGGCAGAGGCGTGGCTTTTCCTTCTCACATCACCGTCATGCCATTCACCGAACCCCATCTCTGCTAGCTTGATGGTAAAGCGCTTCTTGTAATAGCTGGGATTCGGCAGGACTTCAGGGACCGTGACGAAGCGGGAGACCGGATCCAGCATGATCCGGCCGTCGTCCGCTATAATTCCTGATCGAAATTCGATGGAGGAGATATGACCCTCTCCCGTGGCTCGGAGACTCATAATGAAACGAAGCCCACCTTCCGGAACTCCGCCTTGATCAGGATGGGGCACAATGGAGGGATTGAAGATGGCGGCTGATTCGAGCGCGTACTCCCCCGAGAAGAGCGCCCCGATAAGCAACTGGCGCTCACGGGACAGTGGCCGCTGCGTGAAGACGTGATGGCTCACCTTGACAAAGTGCCCGTACAGCAGCGACTCGATGTCGAAGTGTCGTGAATCAAACTCACCCCGGACGGATGCCAGTTCGCGACGGACCTCTTCCTCAGTCAGCGCAAGCGCGCGCCCGATAATGGTGGTGATCCGCTGGAGGTCTGCAGGAATGAAGGGGCGGATGATGACGCGTCCACTCTCCGGAAGGAGCGCCACCTCGTGTCTCCGGATGCTGATGGAGTTCATCGGGATGATACGGGTTGTGGAAGCATGGTAGTCACCAGATGCTCGGCTGATTTCATCTCCGCTAGCGCAAGATGGAAGGCCAGGGAAGATTCCGCCCCCTGATTTTCACTCACCCTGTCGTGGTGGAGTCCATCACTGCATCCGCCGGTACTGAAATCGTAGAGAGGGAGACCGAGGTCATTGCGTCCTAGAAACCACTCGAAGGAACGCCTTGCTTCCAATGTCCAGCGTTCCTCACCGGTTACGCGTAATGCCTCGCTGGAGGCCGAAACCATGGCAAGGGCCTCGAGCGGCTGCTGGTCGAAATCCGCACGCTCCCCATCCCGCCGGTAGAATCCATTGCTACCGATGGGACGAAAGCACCCCCGGTGAGTTGTCTGGATGGAGGCAAGCCAGCGAAGGGATCGGAGTCCCATGGCGAGAGCTTCCTCATGCTGCATGAAAGCACCGCTGAGAATCATCGCTTGGGAAAAGCGGGCATTGTCATAGGTGAGACTCCCCTCAAACCAGGGCCAGTCCTCCGAGGAATATTCTCTCCAGAGTTTGATGAGTTTTCGTACAAGCACTCCGCGCAGGCGACTCGTCTTTTCCTCATTTGGAAAACGGCGCTGGTACTCGTGAATCCCCAGGAGGGTGAAATTCCATGCCCTGGGTGAGGTGAAGTTTTCGACCGCGGCAAGACCGAGTTCGAAGATCTGTGCAGCGAGCTTCCGATGCCCCTCATTCCGCGAACGTCCCACGCCTGAGCCGAGACCCCACAGGGCACGACCATGACTGTCCTCACTGCCGGCATCCTCAAGCCACTCTCGTCCGTGACTCATAAAGTTACGAAAGAGCCCGCTCTTCCGGTCTAAGGCGGCAGCCAGAAAAGCCAGGTAGCAGGTGGACTGGGCATCCAGGCTCTGCGTGGGAGGCTGTGCGCCGATCTCATCGAGCAGGTTACAGAGGATATAGGCCCGCGCATTGTCATCAGTGCAATAACCCTCGTGAAAGTTGGGGACATTGAAAATCGCGTGCTGGAAGATTCCGGTGCCGTCACTCATGCGGATGATATGATCGAGCCTCAGGGGTGGGAGTTCCAAGGGGCGACTGGCAAGCGTCCATCCCGCAAAAGCCGTCCGCGGGGCACTTCTTCGATCAAAGGAAACAGACACCTGAGGATCTTGGCGGCGATCGCAGCGGGCCCCCTCAAACGTTTGCAGGTAACGCTCGGCGATCGTCGGCCAGATCATTTCACGCCCCATGGCATAAGCGTCACTGCGGATCTTTTCCATGCGCGCAGGGTCATCGAGCAATCCGCAAACTCCCTCCGCAATGGCCCGTGGATCCTGGAACGGGACTAGGACACCACGCCCGCCTGCAAGCAGCTCCTGCGCATGCCAGTAGGGAGTGGAGACCACGGCTTTTCCCGCTCCGATCACATAGGAAAGAGTGCCCGACGTGACTTGTGCCTCATTCAGATAGGGGGTTAGGTAAATATCCGTCGCCCCCACAAACTCCTTCAGGTCGTCTGAAGAGACAAACCGGTTGTAAAAGATTACATGATCCTTCACTCCCCATTCCTGAACCAATCGTTCCAGACTCAATCGATAACGCTCCCCCTCGCTGGCCATTAGGTGCGGATGCGTTGCACCAAGGACCAGATAAACGACATTCGGATGTCTGCGAACAATCTCTGGAAGCGCCTCGATTGCATGCTCAATCCCCTTGCCTGGACCGATCAGCCCAAAAGTGAGAAGCACCTGGCGGCCCTCCACCCCAAACTGCCCCTTGCAGAGTCTCGATTCCACGAAGTCGAGATCAGGTATGCCGTGAGGTATGATGTCCACCTTATCACCAGAGACCCCGTAGGTTTCGTTCAGGATCTCGCGCCCTTTACGGGACATCACGACGAGACGACTACTGCGTGACAACAAGGCATCCATCACCCTGCGCTGCGCAGCATCGGGATCACGGAGGATCGTATGAAGCGTCGTCACCACAGGCATCCGAACCTCCTTTAGCAGTGCCAGCAAATGACTTCCAGCAGCCCCTCCGTAGATGCCGAACTCATGCTGCACGCAGAGCACCTCGGTATTGTAGAAGTTCAGGAAATCCGCCGCCTTCCGATAAGATCCGAGATCCTTCTCCATGATCTCAAAGCGCACGCGGGGAGGATAAGCATAACCCTCGGGTCGGTCATTGACCGCTCCGACAAAGCAATCCGAACCCGGGATAATGGAGGCGATTGACTCGCAGAGATCATGGGTGAACGTCGCGATTCCACAAAGCCTTGGCAAATAATCGCCAAGGAAAGCGATCCGTTGTGGGGCACTCGTATCTCTCAAACTAATTTCAGCATAACCCCGTTCCACCAACGCACAAGAAGCGTCCTGTTCCCTGAATATAAATAAGTAAAAGAACTAGACGAAGGAGAACAAACCCTCCCAGCGCCCAGTTCGCGGCATCCGTCTTAAGACTCCGCCAGAACGTCTCGAGTACCCCGGCAAGACAGCTTTGCTTACGCATCCCCGCGCGGGCCGTAAGATCAACGAAAAATCAGGGCTTCCAGGCAGCGGGATTATGGCTGACTTCGATCAGGAACGGATCTGTACCGTGCGATGCATCAAGGTGGAATCTGACACGCTCTTGTCCCTCTCCCTGTGAGCTCTGCGTGCATTGGATGATTTCTCCATTGACCTTCACGATGGAATCATTGCTTCCAGGAAGATCAAAACTCACCGGCGTTTCAGCAGGCACCGTGAGGCGCAGAGTCAGAGGCTCCTCATTCACCCAACTCACGAAGATGGATCCACGCGGAGTGGGCACCTTGCCGCGGCATTCGTGGAGTCCCTCGGGATTGGGACGGATCAGGAGGGATTTCCATCCCGGCTCCGCAGGAACCACACCAAGCACATAGCGAGGCAGGAGATTAGCAGGAGCGGCTCCCCAGGCATGATTCCAGTCCTGGTTCGGCTTGAATTTCTGATCCCAGGCTTCACAGGTGATAGTGGCACCACTTTCGATCATGTGCCTCCAACTCCGTTCCCCCGTTGCCTTCATCAATTCCAAAGCAGCCTTCCCCTGACCATAGCGGTAGAATCCTTCTAGAAGATATTGCGCCCCGTAAACCGAACACGGCATTC
>Ga0187844_10001974_pt1 | contig 15044 bp, 12 predicted proteins | sample SpaLakP09_SKY_50_FD_134517 | JGI IMG/M metagenome (GOLD analysis project Ga0187844, IMG submission 134517) | Oligotrophic lake water microbial communities from Sparkling Lake, Wisconsin, USA - SP09_SKY_50 | ecosystem: Environmental > Aquatic > Freshwater > Lake | place: USA: Sparkling Lake...
CCCTGAACGGATCCAAGTCAACGGCTAACGCAAAGGACGCAAAGGAAACAGAAAGGCGCAAAGGTTTTCCTGAATGCCCCTTTGCGCCTTTCTTTGCTTTTCTCTGCCGTCGCTGCTTCAACCACAGCTCCGTTGCGCTGGCCTTTCATGGTTCCAGCAGACCCGTAGCCCGGGCGAAGCCCGGGGTTCTCCTCGCAAACCGAGCGGCGCCCCGGACTTAGCCCGGGCTACGACGGGCGGTTCCACGCCTCCAGCGTCGCCGTCTCGTTGGCCTCGTATCCGGCCAGCGCTTCGGCCAGGCTCATGTCGAGATTCGGTTCCTTGCCGTCGCCCATGCGGATCAGCTGCAGGCAATACCAGCCCAGCTGACCGAAGGACTCGAGCACCTTGTGCGTCGCATCGTCGGTATCCGGACCGAAGGCATCGCGCGGCAGGCTGAGCTGGCGCTCCATCGCCGGCAGGCCGGTGGCCTCGCCTCGCAGCAACTTCGCGCCGCAGTCCTCATCGGTGCAGATCGGACGGCCCACGCCGACGACGTCGCAGTTGCCGCTGGCCAGAGCATCGTCCATGACCGACAGGCTGCGCATGCCGCCGGTGATCATCATCGGCATCTTCACCAGCGGACGGACCTGCTTCGCGTAATCGAGGAAGTAGGCCTCGCGTGCCGCCGTGCTCGCCGACACCTTGCGTCCGGTCGTCGCGGCTTCGTCGCCCATGCCGACCATCTGCATCTGTTCGTAATTGCCGCCCGAGATCTCGAGCAGGTCCAGGCCCGCATCGCTGAGCCAGCGCACGACCTGCATCGACTCTTCGGGGCCGAATCCGCCGCGCTGGAAGTCGGCGGAGTTCAGCTTCACCGAGATCGGGAAGTCCGCACCCACCGCCTTGCGCGTCGCGGCGAGCGTCTCCATCAGAACGCGTGCGCGGTTCTCGAGGCTGCCGCCGTATTCATCCGTGCGATGGTTGGCCAGCGGGCTCAGGAAGTTCGAGAACAGGTATCCGTGCGCAGCGTGGATCTGCACGCCAGTGAAGCCGGCCTCGCGCGCCGTGGTCGCCACGTGCACGAAGCGGCGCGTCACGTCCTTGATCTGCGCGACCGTCATTTCCTGCGCCTCGCCCGGCGCGGCCAGCGGCATCGGCAAGGTGATGGCCGAAGGCGCAAGCGGCTTCGGATTGATGCCGGCCGAGGTCTGGCGACCCGGGTGATTGATCTGCATCCAGAAGTGCGCGCCGTCGCGCGTGCCGATGCGGGCAAGCTTACGCAGCTCGTCGAGCCCGCCGTTGCCGTCGATGACGATGTTGCCCGGCCGTTCGAGCTGGCGGCGATCGCCGTGGACGTTGCCCGTGAGCATCAGGCCGAACCCGTTCTTCGCCCAGCGCTCGTAGAGCCGGTAGTGACGCTCGGTCACGCGGTTCATCGAGTCCGCGAGTCCCTCCGTCATGGCGGCCTTGGCGAGGCGGTTCTTCAGGACGGCGCCGCAGGGCAGCCGCAGCTCGGACTGGATCGAAACGGTCATGCGGGAAAACTCCGTGAGCAGATTGGGTTGTACGGGGATGGGAGGTCGGGGCTTGCGCGCCTCCTGCAGACCGCGGGTGGCTTGTCGGGGCTTGCGCCCCTCCTACAAAAAAACGGGCGTCCTGTAGGAGGGGCGCAAGCCCCGACAAGCCGCCCGCGAATCGCGCTTACCCCTTCAGCACATCCGCCGTGTGCATCGTGTCCAGGTATTCCTTGACCGACGAGATCTTTCCGTCGCGGATCGTGATCAGGAAGTGATAGAAATTGTTGTACGTGCGGCCGTTGGCGAGCACGCCGAGCGACTCGGCTTCCACCGCCACCTTGTCGCCCTCGGCGACCATGCCCGACGGCGTGATCGCCAGGCCGTCCTTCGATGTCGGCACCAGGCTCATCAGCAGCTCGCCGATCTCGGCCTTGCTCTTGGTTCCGCACAGCGGGAACAGGTCGGGCTTGCCGCCGATCCACCACGTCGCATCCGGCGTCAGCGTGTCCAGCACTTCCTTCACTTCCTTGCGCTTGAAGTGCGCGAAGAATTCGGCGACCAGCTTCTTGTTGGCTTCGATGCTCATTTCTCTCTCCTGTTGTCTCGGGCGACGTGTTCGGACCCGCAGCTTTCCCGAAAGTCCGCACGGGCCGCACCTCGGGACGAACCCTCGAACCGGGGGCATGCGCCGGCCTTCCGCCCGTATGATCCGGTACCTGCATCCGATGACAAGGCTCGAGATAGCCGGTCGATGCAAGTGAGGCACTTCGGCCACGGCCGGATCACCCAGCAGGCCGGAGGAGAAAACGGCGATGACGCACGCAGCAACCGCGACCGGCACGGTCGACAAGAAGATCTATTGCGGCATCTGCGAGGCCGCCTGCGGTCTGATCGCCACGGTGCAGGACGACGAGGTCCTGAAGCTGCGCGGCGATCCCGATCACCCGCAGTCGCAGGGTTTCATCTGCCCGAAGGGCGCCTCGTTCGCCTCCATCCGCAACGATCCGGACCGCGTGCTGCGCCCGCTGCAGCGCCAGGCTGACGGCTCGTTCAAGGAAGTGGACTGGGACACCGCGCTCGACGACATCGGAGTGCGCCTGCGCGCGGTCATCAAGGCGCACGGCCGCGAATCGGTCGGCGTGTTCCTGGGCAACCCCAACGGCTGGAACTACGGCGCCTTCCTGTGGCTGGTCGGCATGGCCGCGGCGCTCAAGACCAAGCACTTCTACACGGCGTCGTCGCTGGACATCAACAACTACTGGGTCGTCGGGCAGATGCTGTACGGGCGCAATCTCTCCAACCCGTTTCCCGACATCGCCAACACTCAGTTCTTCGTCGTGCTGGGCTCCAATCTCGTGGTCAGCCACGGCAGCATGATGACGGCCGGCCGCGTGAAGGAAAAACTGCAGGGCATCGTCGATCGCGGCGGCCGCGTCGTCGTCGTCGACCCGCGCCGCACCGAGACCGCGCAGGGCTTCGAGTGGCAGCCGATCACGCCGGACGGCGACCCCTGGCTCGTGGCCGCGATGCTCAAGACCCTGTTCGACGAAAACCTCGTCGACGCGGCGGCGCTCAAGGAGAAGACCAGCGGCTGGGAATCGCTGCCCGCGCTGCTCGCCGGTATCACGGCGCAACGCGTCGAGGCCGAGACCGGCATCGCCTACGCCGACATCCAGCAGCTCGCGCGCGACTTCAAGGCCGCGCCCTCGGCCGTGCTGTACGGCCGCTGCGGCGCCTCGCTCGGGCCGTTCTCCACGCTCACGAAGTACCTGATCGACGTCTTCAACATCGCCAGCGGAAATCTCGATCGTCGCGGCGGCTGGGTCTTCGGCCGCCCGATGATCGATCTCGAACTGTTCACGCACCTGTTCCAGGTCAACGGCTACGACCGCTGGCGCACGCGCGTCGACAACTTCCCCGAGGTGCTCAGCAGTTCCCCGCTCGCCTGCATGCCGCGCGAGATCCGCACGCCGGGCAAGGGCCAGTTGCGTGCGCTGCTGATCGGCGCCGGCAACATCGCGACCACGTCCTGCGCGTCGGGCGACGTGCGCGACGCGCTGGGCGAACTCGACCTGATCATCTCGCTGGACCCGTACGTCACCGAGACGAATCGACAGGCGCATTACATCCTGCCGCCGAGCCTGTGGATCGAGCGCGACGGCATGCCGATCTTCTCGCAGTCGCACAACACGGTGCCGCACGCGCAGTGGGTGCCGGCCACGGTGCAGCCGCGTGGCGAGACCCGCCACGACTGGTGGATCATCGACCAGATCTGCAAGCGCATCGGCCTGGTGGCCTCGGGTTCGAGAGTGGCGCAGTGGCTGGGCAAGCTCGGCGTCCGCCTGCAGCCCGGCACGATCGTGGACCTGTTCATGCGGCTGGCCCCGGAAGGTGACCTGTTCGGTCTTCGTCCGAACGGCCTGAGCCGCAAGAAGCTCTACGCCAACCCGGGCGGCATCAAGCTCGAGGACCATCCGCCGGTCGGCGTGTGGCGCAAGAAGGTTCATCACAAGGACGGCAAGGTGCACCTTCAGCACGCGATCATCGAAGAGGAGATGCGCCGCATGCTCGCGCGTGCGTCCAGCACCAGCGAGGCCTTCCCGCTGCGCCTGATCAGCCAGCGCGAACTGCAGTCGCAGAATTCCTGGCTGCACAACTCGCCGCGCCTGATGACCGCCAACCGCGTGCATCGGCTGCGCATGCACCCGGCCGATGCCGCACGCTTCGGCCTGCATGAAGGCGACACCGTCAGCGTCACCTCCGCGCACGGCGCGATCACCTCGCCGCTGCACCTCACCGACGAGATGAAGGAAGGCGTCGTCGCGCTGCCTCAGTCCTGGGGCCACCGTGGCGGCTGGAAGCACGCCGTCGCCGCGGGCGGCAGTTCCTACAACGAACTCACCTCGAACTCCACGAACGACATGGACCTGCCCTCGGGCAACGCCGTGCTCAACGGCATCGCGGTGCGCGTGGAGCGCGTCGCAGCCGTCGCGCAGGAAGCGGCCTGACCTGGAGACACCCATGCACACCGTCGACTTCCGGACCGATCTCATCGACGCCTTCGACGCACTCCCTGGCGACGGTCCCATCGTGATGCTCAACCTGCTGCGCTTCCGCGAGCATGCCGACTACGCCGGCCATCCGCAGGAACCCGCCCGCACCGGCAGAGAGGCCTATCGTCACTACATTGGCCTCGCCATGCCCATCGTCGAGAAAGCCAACGGGCGCATCGCGCAGATGGGCGCGCAGATCGCGACGCTGATCGCTCCGGGGGACGAACGATGGGACGACTTCCTGCTGCTCGAGTATCCGACGCGCAAACCCTTCATCGAGGCGATGCGCTGCGAGGCATACCGGAAGGTCAGCCACCACCGGACCGCGGCGCTGCTCGATTCGCGCCTGATCGCATTCCAGTCCGGAAGTACAAGCTTCCTGCCGCCGCCGTGAGGCCACGTCCCCTGTAGCCCGGACGCAGTCCGGGACTCCTGCTCCAGTGGCCGCACACGGTCCCGGACTGCGTCCGGGCTACGGTTGGACCGAGGTGATACCCCGGGGCTGACGCGCCGCCGTCCGGCAGCTAGGCTCGAGACGACCCGCCAGCAGCCGCGCCCGCCCCCACATGACCCCTCTCATCGAAGCCCTGCGCACCGTCCTCGGCGCCGACGCGGTTCTCGAAGCCGCGCAGATCGCCACGCGCGCAAGCAGTTACTGGGACCCCACGCCGATGCGCGCCGCGGCGCTGGTGCGCCCACGCAGCACCGCCGAGGTGTCGACCGTGTTGCGCCTGTGCCAGGAACGCGGTCAGGCCGTCGTCACGCAGGGCGGACTCACCGGCTGCGTCGAGGGCGCGACCACCGACGAGACGGTGCTCGTGCTGTCGCTCGAGCGCATGACGCACATCGAGGAGATCGATCCCATCGGCCGTACCGCGACGGTCGAGGCTGGCGTGGTGCTGCAGCGGCTGCAGGAAGCCGTTGCCGAGCAAGGTTTGCTGTACCCGGTGGACCTCGGCGCACGCGGCTCCTGCACGATCGGCGGCAACGTGGCGACCAATGCCGGCGGCATCAACGTGATCCGTCACGGCATGACGCGCCAGCGCGTGCTCGGGCTCGGGCTCGAAGCGGTACTCGCCGACGGCACGGTCGTGTCGTCGATGAACCGCATGCTGAAGAACAACGCCGGCTACGACCTCAAGCAGCTCTTCATCGGCAGCGAAGGCACGCTGGGCGTGGTGACGCGCGTCGTCGTACGGCTCGAAGAAGCGCCGGTGAGCCGCAACAGCGCCCTGATCGCGCTCGACAGCTTCGCAACCGTCATCGGCATGCTCAAGCGCGTGCAGCGCGGACTCGGCGCGCAGCTCAGCGCCTACGAGGTGATGTGGGGCGACCATTACCGCGCCGTGACCGTGCCGGGCGCCCATCGCGCGCCACTCGACCGCGACCACGCGTTTTACGTGATGCTGGAAACCGAAGGCGCGCAGCCCGAGGCCGATGGCGCCGCGTTCCTGAGCGTGATGCAGCAGGCGCTCGAAGACGGCACCGTCATCGACGCGGTGATCGCCAAGTCCGACAGCGAGCGCGCGGAACTGTGGAGGGTGCGCGAGGATTTCACCGAGCTTTACCGCACGCCGCCGGTGTTTCTCTACGACGTGAGCCTGCCGATCCGCGACATGCAGGCCTACGTGACCGACGTGCTCGCGCGGCTCGGCGCACGCTGGCCGGACGGCTTCTGCCAGGTCATGGGACACATCGGAGACGGCAACCTGCACTTGTTCGTGCATCCCGGCGTCAACGATCCGAAGCTGCACGCGCAGTCGGACGAGGACGTCTACGGCGCGCTGGTGCCCTTCGGCGGATCGATTTCCGCCGAGCATGGAATCGGCACCGAGAAGCGCGGATATCTGTCGATCTCGCGTTCGGCCGAGGAGATCGCGCTGATGCGTACGCTCAAGCGCAGCCTGGATCCGAAGAACCTGCTGAATCCGGCCAAGGTGCTCTGAGGGATCCCCTGCATGGGGTCCTGTCGGGGCGGAGCCCCTCCTGCAACGTCGCTGATCCTGTAGGAGGGGCTCTGCACCGACAGCGCCGCCAGAAGACCTATGCAGACCTTCCTGAGACGTCGGCACTGCTCGTTGCGAGCGCGACCGGCGTCCAGGCGCTCTGGCTAGCGCGAGCGCAGCGCCCAGGCCGACCGATAGCCGTACTCGCGGTCCAGCCGCTCCACGACCTTCTTCGCCGCTTCCTCGTTTTCGAGACCGCTGATCACGGTGCGGAATGAGGGCGCGCCGCGAACCAGATCTTCGCGTAGCGCTACTTCGAACCCGCCGCCACGGAGCCGCTGGGCCATCGCTTTGGCATCGGCCGGATCCGCGAACGACGCCACGTTGACGATCCAGCGCTCGGGCGAGCGTGATGGGGGCGCCGGTGGCGGCGTCGCTAAAGTCGGTGTCGGTGTCGGTGTCGGTGTCGGTGACGGTGTCGTCGGAGTCGAGACCAAAGTCGGAGCAGGAGCAGGCAAAAGCTTTCCGGTACCTTCGACGGTGCCGCCGGATCTCGCGGTCTGCTGTGCGGCCGCAACCGGTGGCGGCGACGCCTTGAGCACTCGTTTCTCGCCCTCGGACGGCGCGGGCCGCGGTTCGACGACCGCGACGGCGGTCTGGGCGGGCGTCGACGCTGCTGGTGCATTCCACTCGGGCACCATCGCGATCGACCGGAGCAGGATCGGACCCGCGCCGCTCAGCCCCTCCAGCGCAACGCACTGCCCCGCGCCCAGGTGCCCGGCGGCACCCCAGTCCGATCCCAGCGTGACGTTGCCTTCGTAGGCACAAGCGATCGCAACACCGGTCGGACCCGCCGAGTTCTCGAAGAAATAGCGCCCGGGCTGCAGCTTGGTGCGCAGGTCACCCAACAGGATGGTGACGGCGCCCCCGCGTTCCCCGATCTGGACGCCGAGCGTGCCGGCATCCACACGCAGATTGAGATCGGGGCCGGAGCGGCCGGCCCAGTTCGCCGAGAAGCGCGCCTGCGTGCCCAAATCCAGGCTCAGGCCGTCCGCCGTCGCGAGTGTCGCCCTGGCCTTCGGTTCCAAACCGACCGACTGGCCGACGCCGACCGGCTGGCCCGCACGCAGCCGCTGTCGGCGATCGTCCTGCGAGAGCCAGACGATGCCTTCGATCTCTTTCGCGCGCAGTCCGAGTTCTCGCTGCTCGACGGGCGCCGGCGGGTTTGCAGCAGGCGCCGTTGCACGATTCCTGGGAACGCTGTTGCTCTTGCGCGGGCCTTCGTCCGTCGCCGATCTGGCCTCGCAGACGACAGGCGACAGCCCGACGAGACCCGCGACCACGATCGCAATGGCTCCACGATGCAGCGGCAGCATCCGCGCACGGCGAGCGCCGGCCACGCAGCGGTCTGCAATCGGACCGTGGTCGCTCGCGCGCCTGCCGCTGGTGATCCCCCCGCGCATTGCCCTGCTCCCTGTGACGCGCTCTGTGAAGATTCCCCAGGAATCTTCGGTGCCTCTCCGGGGCACTGCCCGGTCGATGCATCATGCACGGCGCGGTCGGCGGGGGACAGCGGCCGCAGGCGCCAGGGAGAGTCTGCACAGGGCGTCGAGCGGCAAGGTCGGGGCAGAGCCCCTCCTACAGGGTCAGAGACGTGTAGGAGGGGCTCTGCCCCGACCGAAACCCTATGCGGAGCATCTTCAATACAGTTGCTCTCGCCATGCCGGGAGCTGCACGGAGGAGAGCGGAAGCAGCCAACGCTTCGGCGATGCGCGATGAGCAGCGCTCGCGTTGTCGCCGCTCTCAGATCCCGAAGCGATCCTTCATCCGCTTCATGTAGGCCACGAGGTTGCCCTTGGTCGCGCCGTGATGCTTGGTGTCGAACGAGAACGGCGCGTCGATGACGTGCCGCAGGATCGACAGCACCGATGCGTCGATCCAGCGCGGCTTGTCGCCCATGAAGAACGGGCGCTCGCCCAGCTGGTCGCTCAGGGCGTCGATGTCGGCACGTGCGCGGGCATAGAGCGTCTCCGACGGCAGGCGCGTCCATCCGGCGTTGTTGTAGCCCTTGAGCACGCGGGCGCGCCAGGCGTCGCCAAAGGCGAGCACGTCCGGCGAAGGGTTGTCGGTTCCCGCGATCATGCAGAGATAGCGATGCCAGTCGCCGTCATCGACGTAACGCGGCTGGACGATCGTGATCCAGTAAAGGTGATCGTCGATCAGCCGATTGAACGCGAGCATCGTCGCCGCTTCGCGCGGTGTGACCCCCATGCCCAGCGCATCGCCGTAGCGGTTGCGCAGGTGATCGATGATCAGCATCGAGTCCGCCAGCACGGTGCCGTCGTCGTCGATGAAGGGCACCTTGCCGTTGGGACTGTCGCGATCGAGCTGCGAAAGATCGGTGGGCCTGAACTCGAACGGAAGATCGGCGAGCGTCAGGTAATAGGCCACCTTGGTGGTCATTGGTCCCAGACACGGCACGGTCCAGCCCGGCACGCTGCCGTACAGGTAGATCATGGTCTTTCCCTCGCGCGAGCTGCAGTGATCGCGAGCCAAGAATGGACCCGGGGTTTACGGCGGGACAATGCGGGCGGTTACCCCGTCGCCGCCCGCCTGCAATGTCGACTCGCGCGGGCACCGGGCAGGCCCGACCCTTTTCTCGACCCTCTTGGAAATTCACCGCAAAGGCGCAAAGGGAAAAGAAAGGGCGCAAAGATTCTTTGGTGATGTTCCTCTGCGACCTCTCTTTTCCCTTTGCGCCTTTGCGGTGTAGAACCCCCATTGACGCAGCGCGCCCGAATCCCAGCCCCGCTCGGCACGACGGAATTCCGGAGGATCACTTCCACGCACGGAGCCGACTCGGGCAGGACGGCGATCAGGAAGAAGCCTGCATCGCCTTGAGATTGCGCTCCGCGATGCCGTCTATGCTCAGGATGTCCTGCACGACGCCGTAGCCGGTGCGGCCGTCCGCGGTGGTCCACTGGTGCAGCGTGTTGCTGATGTGCAGGCACAGGTAGCAGAGCCACGCGCCGCCGGCGATGCCGCCGCCACGCATGGACACGGTGCCGCCGGAGGCATCGGTCACTTGCACGTCCATCGAGACGCCGAGGATGCCGACGCGGTCCGACGCGACCCTGGCCTTCACGATCGGGCTGACCTTGCCGTCGCGCAGCACGTAACCGTGGGCGAGTTCGTACTGCTTGCCGCGCGACTCGAAGGGCTTGAAGTGCAGGATCATGTGGACCGTGAGGTCCTTGCCGAAGCTGGCATGCATCCAGCAGAACGTGTGCATGTCGTGCTCGGGCCGCGGACCCCAGCTGTGATCCATCGTGTCGACGCAGTCGATCTTGTAGGTCTTTCCGCCCAGCACCAGCTCACCCTTCACGTGCGCGGTCTGGTCGAAGTGGCCCTTGTAGCCCTCGCCGAATCCCGACCCCGCGGCCTGCGCAGAGGCGTCGCCGTGGGCGCGCGCATTCTGGCTGGTGTCGTGAATGTCGAACGGATCCATCAGACCCACGTAGTCGATGTGCAGCTCGGTGCCGTTGCGGCCCTTGTAGTCGATCCGGTAATCACGCGGTGCGTTGACGGCCTTCACGTGCATGCCGTTGGGCAGCTCGTAATCGGCATAGCTCCTGGGCATCGGCAGATGCTCGGCAACGTCGAAGTGCACGACGTTCATGCGATCCGCCGCCAGCCCGCGATACACGATGAACTCGGACACGCAGACGCCGAGGCCGGCGCGCACGACGGTGTAGACGGTTCCGAGCAGCCGCTCCTCGGGAATATAGAAACTGAAGAAGTTGGTTTCCGCCCAATCGTGATCCACGCCCGCGGCGTGGTGGAAATCCATGTCCCTGGCAGTGATCACGGCGCTCTCTCCATTTTTTTGGCAGCGGATGCTTCGAAGGGACTGCGCACGGCGACGCGCGGCCCACTGCATTCTGTCTCCTGCCGATGGGCGATCACGCTCGATGGGGATCGCCCTTAGTCTTCGGCGGCGCACCGTCGCGACGCTTGACGGCCCGTACCGTTCCCCGGAATCTCGCCACATTCGAAAAATGACGTCCTGACAGGGCGCGATCACGACCACCAGAGGAACTACGCACGTGGCAGCTTCTGCGGCGCCGTCGGTCTACCCGCGTTCCTTCGTCGCCTGGTGCACGGTCGGCCTGCTCACGCTGGCCTACATCCTGTCCTTCATCGACCGGCAGATCATGAGCCTGCTGGTGGCGCCGATCCGGCGGGACCTGATGATCAGCGACACGCAGATGAGCCTGCTGATGGGCTTTTCGTTCGCGGTGTTCTACACGTTGTGCGGCATTCCGCTCGGCCGCCTCGCCGATGTCGCCAGCCGCCGCTGGATCGTGACCTTGGGCGTGGCGTTCTGGAGCGTGGCGACCGCGACGTGCGGCCTGGCCCACCACTACTGGCAACTGTTTCTCGGCCGCGTCGGAGTCGGCATCGGCGAGGCGGCCTTGTCCCCGGCCGCGTACTCGCTGATCACCGACAGCTTTCCGCCCGAGCGTCGCGCGACGGCCATCAGCGTCTTCGCGACGGGCATCTTCATCGGCACCGGCATGGCCTACGTCCTGGGCGGACTCGTCGTCGGATTCGCCTCGGAGCAAGGCGAGATGGTCCTGCCGCTGGTGGGCGCGACACGTCCCTGGCAGCTGGTCTTCTATCTCCTCGGCGCGGTAGGTCTGGTATTCGCGTGGGTCCTGCTGCTGATCCGCGAGCCGCTGCGCCACGGCGCGCCTGCCGGGGCGTCGCCGATTCCGCTGCGCGAGGTCTTCAGCACATTGGCGCGTCATCGGCGCACGGTGGTCTTGCACAACTTCGGTTTCGCGGGTGTCGCGCTGGCGCTCTACTCGGTCAACGCCTGGATTCCGAGCGTGTGGCAGCGCGTGCATGGCTGGGAGATCCGCGATGTCGGCATCGTCTACGGCGCCATCGTCTGCTTCGCCGGCGGCTTCGGCATCGTCTTCGGCGGCTGGCTGGCGGACCGCTGGCGATCGGGCGGCATGAGCGACGCCACGCTGCGCGTCGGCATGCTCGGGGGGCTGGCCGGGGCACCGTTTTCGCTGGCCATGGCCTTCATGCCGAACGGCACGGCGCTGGCCGTGCTGATGATCCCGGTCACGATCTTCATCGCCATGCCGCTGGGCGTGGCGGCCAGCGCGATCCAGGACCTGGTACCCAACGGCATGCGCGGGCAGACCTCGGCGATCTACCTGTTCGTGGTCAACATCGTCGGACTCGGTTTCGGTCCGACGGCGGTCGCGCTGCTCACCGACAAGGTGTTCGGCGACGACGCCAGCGTGCACCTGTCGCTGGCGATCGTGACCTGCATCGCGCAGCTGCTGGCCTTCGTGCTGCTCGCCCGCGGCCGCGTGCACTATCGGGCGAGCCTGCTGCAGATCGAGGGCCGCAGCTGAGGGTCGCTGACGGCTGGCAGCCCGCCGGGTCCGTGGCCGCGCGCGCCGACCTGCAGGAGGGGCGCCAGCCCCGACAGGCCCCCTCGCCATTCGTGGCACGCCGCGGTCTCGGAACGAGGTCGGGACTGGCGCCCCTCCTACAGGGGGCCGTCGATGGTCAGGCGGCATGACCGTTCGACCAAAGACCGCGAAGATCCGGCGCGGCAGGATTGCAGGACTTCAGTGGAGGAGATTCGCAATGTCCCAGGATCAATTCGACACCTACATCAGCCGCAACGCGAAGGTCGATGCGCTGCAGCAGCTGCCGGATACCGTTCAAAAGGCGCTGAACGATCATTGCGAGCAGTACAAGCGCGATCCGGAGGCCGCCCATATCTGGGATCCGATCGTCATCGGCGTTCCCGGTGGGCCGGTCAAGAATCTGATGCTGACCTACACCGGGCGCAAGACGGGCCGCACGTTGCACACGGTGCTGCAGTACTACGAGCGCGACGGCAAATACCTGGTCGTGGGCTCGCGGGGCGGCACGGAGGAACATCCGGTGTGGTTCCTCAACCTGCAGGCGAACCCGAACTGCCATGTCCAGGTCGGCCGCCACGGTTTTCGCGCGATCGCGCGGCCGCTGAATGACGCGGAGCACGACCGGATGTGGCCCTCGATCGTGGAGGAGCAGCCCATCCAGGCCATGTACCAGGCGCGCACGAGCCGCCGGATTCCGCTAGTGGTGATGGACGTCGTCGAGGACGATGCGGGCAGCGGCGACGCTGCGACGAAGCGCGCATAGTCCATTCCGGATCGAGGCGCGAACGCGACCACACGGCGAACGGCTCGCGCGGCGGAGACGGCACCATGGACATCAAGCAGCTGCGTTACTTCGTCAGCATCGCCGACTCGGGCAGCCTGATGAAGGCGAGCGAGCGTCTGCATGTTGCGCAACCGGCATTGAGCGTCCAGCTCGGCAATCTCGAGAGCGAGCTCGGCGTGAGTCTCATGCAGCGCAATAGCCGCGGCATCGAGCTCACCGCCGAAGGACGCGAGCTGTACGAGCGGGCGACGATGCTCCTCAAGTATCACCGCGAAACGATCGAGAGCATCAAGGGACGCCAGACGCGCACGAGCGGCACGGTCTCGCTGGGCATCCCGTCCTCGGCCTCGCCGCTGCTGGCGCCCCTGCTCTACCGCCGCGTGCGCAAGGAACTCCCGGGCATCTCGCTGTACATCACGGATGCCAGCACCGCGTCCTTGTACGAGTGGCTGCTCGAAGGACGTCTGGACCTTTCGATCCTGTTCAGCCTGCCGGAAGACAGCCCCTGCGAAGTCATCCCGCTGCAGGTCGAGGAGTTCTGCCTGGTCGGCCGTCACGACGGCAAGCCGTACGAACCCACGATCGACTTCGAGCGCCTGTTCGATCACCCGCTCGTGATGCCCTGTCGCTCGTCCACATGGCGAAAGATCCTGGACGACGTCGCCGAGCGATTCGGCCGACGCCTCGAATCGCCGATGGAAACCGAGTCCGCGAGCGTGATGAAGGCGGTCGCGATGTCCGGGCAGGCGTTCTGCCTGCTCCCCGCCTCGTGCGTGGAGGAAGAGAAGGCGCAGGGGATCTTCAGGGTCCAGCGCGTCGTCAACCCGGAGTTTCGCGGCGTGCTGTCGCTGGCCGGCTCGACCACGGCAGCGGCGCATCCCGCGCGCCGCGCCGTACGAGACCTCGTCGTCGACGTCGTGAAGAAACAGGGGGCGTTGATGAGCGGCCTGGACGCGGGCGATCTCAGCAGCGCGACGCCCGTCCTTCGGGCCGTGCCCGGCCGCGTGCCTCCCGCATCGAAGTAAGGTCGCAAAACCGCTCTTCGCCGGCGCGCCCGTAGCCCGGGTGCAACCCGGGGCTCTGCCCGTTGTACGAGCGACGATCCCGGGTTTCACCCTGGCTACGTGAGCCGACGCCCATGCGGCGTTCCCCTCGACGGATCCAAGTCAACGGCTAACGCAGAGGACGCAAAGGTTTTCCTGAATGACCCTTTGCGCCTTTCTTTGCTTTTCTCTGCGTCCTTTGCGCTCGCCTTTCTTGTTTCCGCCAGTCCCGTAGCCCGGGTGCAACCCGGGGCTTTCCTCGCCATGCGAGCGGCAATCCCGGGTTTCACCCGGGCTACGGTGACTGGACGCCTATGCGGGCTTCCCTGAACGGATCCAGGTCAACGGCTAACGCAAAGGAAACAGAAAGGCGCAAAGGTTTTCCTGAATGACCCTTTGCGCCTTTCTTTGCTTTTCTCTGCGTCCTTTACGCTGGCCCTTCTTGTTTCCGCCAGCCCCGTAGCCCGGGTGAAACCCGGGGCTTTCCTCGCCATGCGAGCGGCGATCCCGGGTTTCACCCGGGCTACGGGTTGCGCGGCGAGCGCGTTCCGCTACTGCCCCTCGAGGGCCTGCTTGCCCGCCAGCATGCCGCCGTCGAGCAGGTAGGTGCCGCCCGTGGAGTAGCTTGCCTCGTCGCTGGCGAGAAAGCCGATGAAGTTCGCGACCTCTTCGGTGCGCGCCAGCCGCTTCATCGGGATGATCGCGACGCTCTTCTCGCGCACGTTGGCCACGCCCTTCTTCGTCATGATGTCTTCGACCGAGCGCAGCAGCGGCGTGTCGCAGGGGCCGGGATTCACACAGTTGACGCGGATGTTGTGACGCGCCCATTCGAGCGCCGCGGTCTTGCACAGGCCGACGACCGCGTGCTTGCTCGCGGTGTACGCCACGATGCCCTCGTTGCCGCGCAGGCTTTCGGTGGAAGCGGTGATGACGATCGAACCTCCGCCCGCCTTCTTCAGATGCGGGAAGAGATGCTTCAGGCCCAGCATCACGCCGCGCACGTTCACCGCCATGACGCGATCGAACACGGCCATGTCCATGTCCTGGATCGGCTTGCGCTCGTGCGGGATGCCGGCATTGAGCACGCCGATGTCGAGGCGGCCGTGATGCGCGGCGGCGGCGTCGATCGCGGACTTCATCGCCGAGTCGTCGGTGACGTCGCAGGCGTGGATGCTGACCTTGTCGCCGAGTTCGGCGGCCATGTTCTTCAGCGCTTCGGGATCGCGGTCGAAGATCGCGACCTTGGCGCCCATGGCGACGAGA
>Ga0187844_10001977_pt1 | contig 15038 bp, 17 predicted proteins | sample SpaLakP09_SKY_50_FD_134517 | JGI IMG/M metagenome (GOLD analysis project Ga0187844, IMG submission 134517) | Oligotrophic lake water microbial communities from Sparkling Lake, Wisconsin, USA - SP09_SKY_50 | ecosystem: Environmental > Aquatic > Freshwater > Lake | place: USA: Sparkling Lake...
CACCAACACCAACACCAACACCAACACCAACACCAACACCAACACCAACACCAACACCAACACCAACACCAACACCAACACCAACACCAACACCAACACCAACACCAACACCACAACTTGCCGTTATAGTTGGTGTTGGAAGACCGCACAGAGACATTAATAATGAAGATGCATATTATACAGAAAATTCAATTGCATATTCAAAAGATCCACTTGATTTTAATTCGTGGGTTAGTGCAGGAAAAGATATATTTTCTCAAGGGATCCAAGTTATGACAAATGGAAAAATATGGGTTGCTATTGGAATTGGTAATAATGCAATTGCGTATTCAAAAGATGGAATGAATTGGAATGGCTTGGGAAATAGTATATTTTCTGATGGGGGAAATAAACTCGCGTATAATAACAATTTGTGGGTTGCTGGTGGATTTGGTAATAATACAATCGCATATTCATACGATGGAATGAATTGGAATGGCTTGGGAAATAGTATATTTTCTTTGGTATGCACTGATATTCTTTGGAATGGAAAAATGTGGGTTGCTATTGGATTACAAGAAAATGGTTCTATTTATTTAAATACAATTGCATATTCATATGACGGAATTAATTGGAAAAGAGTAGAAAATTCATTTGAAATAATAAAAGAACCATCATCAATAGCTTCTAATGGAAATGAATGGGTAATTGTTGGAAATTATGTAAATGATAATTCAATTGTTAATAATTTATTTGCTTATTCATCTGATGGAAAAAATTGGACATCTAATAATAACATTAATATTAAATCACAATTACCATTAGGAATATATTTTAATTCAGTTATAACAAATAAAAAATTGTGGGTTGCTGTTGGACATGCATATACAGATTATTCACATTCTATGACTGCATATTCATACGATGGAATGAATTGGACAATAAAAATTGGACAAGATTATAACATATTAAATAAAGTCGCTTATAATGGGAAAATATGGGTTACAGGAACAAGTTATTCATACGATGGAAAAGAATGGTTTAGTAGTTCAACATATAACAATAAAAACGATATCGTATGGAATGAAAAAATGAGAAAATGGTTTACTATTGATTCTAAAGGTGTTACTCCATTAGAATATTCAGATGATGGAAAAGAATGGGATCAACAAGAAGGACCTGTAGATAATATACGAAGTCCATTTTACCAAAGTAATTACAACTCTATTGCTTTTTATTCATAAACATATAATACAATACATATAAGTAAAGTAGTGTTTGTGTTATTGTCCAAGCCCAGTATGATGTATCTGTAAAATTAATAAAACCATCTGTTGTTGGTATTTTTTCTCTATTATATATTTTAGTTCTTGATAAATACAATAAAAATCCACAAAAAATAGTTATTATTACTGATAAGATAAATAGTATTCCAGATCTTTTATTCGGTTTCATCATTGCCATCGATCCAAACAGTAATATACCAAAACCAAGAAAAAATACTAAATATTCTATAAGAGTATCGGCGAATATTAATGCTGTAAATGATGATAGAATAAGTGATGCTATTGCTGATAAAGCAATGTTCTTGTAAAACAAATAAAATGGTATAAAATATAATGGCCATACTATAATTGCTATCCACGCGGATTCAGCAGTATATTTATCGTAAAAATAAGCGGTAACTTTCATTTATATTAAAAAAATAATATAAATTTATATTATATAAATGAATAATGTATTAATAGTGACAATAATAGCATTAATAGGTGTCATATTTTGGATAATGATAGCAAATTTAATAAGAAAAATTTGGTCATTTCATAAAAAGAAAAAAAGTAAGACGGAAAGTAATTTGAGTAAATCAACTAACAATACAGAATCTTCCGGATCAATGTTTGGTATTTTTATATTTCTCATATTTATAATATTTTTTGTAGGTATTGTATTTATATCTTTTAAAATGACGATGGCTAGGTATAAAATAGCAGGAGAAGCTATTAAACAAGGTAATACTGGTGTTGCTGCCGCTATAATGGCACCAGAAATAGGACAAGGTATTAATAGTGGTTTATCGGGACTTAGAAGAAACATAGTTTTTAATACACATTAATTACTCAAATATTAAATCAAATTTATCACCTATTATTTTCCTTATTTCATTACCATATTTTACTATTAATTCCTTATTAATATCCCTTACCGCTTGGTTAAATTTTTGATATAAAATCGGTAATTCATTCTGAATAAGTAAACATTTTTTAGAAAGTTTTTGGTGTAAAGTAACGTTCTTATATTTATATTTGCAATATTGACATTCCATTTTATTATATATAACAATAAACCATTTAAAACATCATTTTATAAAATAAACATGAATATATCATCAGCCATTAACTTATTAAGACACTTTGGTATAGATTTAGATAAGTTAGAACCCGAAAAAATGGCAAGATTAATGCAAATTACACAACAAATAAATGATCCTAGTCAAATTACACCAGAAATTATATCAGAAATCGGTAGTATGTTTGAATTAAATAACCAAAATGTTAACCAAAATGTTAACCAAAATGTTAACCAAAATGTTAACCAAAATGTTCTTAAGCAAAATGGTAACCAAAATGTTCTTAACCAAAATGGTAAGAACATTAAAACAAAGATAAAAATTGGAAGAAATGAACCATGTCCATGTGAAAGTGGTAAAAAATGGAAAAATTGTTGTATGTAAACGTATGTAAACGTATGTAAACGTATGTAAACGTATGTAAACTTAATCTATTTCCATTTCTGAAACAGGAATTTTAACAATTTTTCCATTTGGATATTTTCTGATTACAAATAACGGAATACATTTATTTTGTAATTCTTTCTCGGCGATTTCCATGGCATCAGATAAATCACCTATATCCAATGTTGAAGGAGCACCCATAGATATCTGTGTTGCTCTAGTACCTAATATTCTTACTCTTTCGTATTTCGTAAGTCTGTTATTCATTTTTATTTATCATTGAAAAATCAATGATAAATTCATTTTTTTATTGGTGAGAGAGCCCCAACCATCGCTCTCATCTGTCGTTATCTACATAACGTCCATTTCCATATAATATCTACACTAGTTTATTTTTTGGCACGTAGATTCCATTCTTCTTGTTCTTCCTTGTCAAGTTGTTTCCACATAGCTGCTAACATTGAAGTTATAGTTCCAGCATTGACTTCTGGGTTTTCACTTTTAACTTCTGCCCTATTTTCCTTACAAAAAACTTGGTATCCAGTTGTTTTTTTGCCATCTGACTCGACAACTTCTTGTTTCCCTTTACTCTTACCTTTCTTTGGAACTTCCTCAATATCAGACTCACGGACTTCTTCTGGAAGTTCCTTTGGAACTTCCTCGGGGAGTTCGCGTTTAGTCTTTGCTTTTCCCTTACTCTTACCTTTCTTTGGAACTTCCTCAATATCAGACTCACGGACTTCCTCTATATCACTAGCCTTATTCGGATCATTGTAATCTGAGATGGCAATGTCATAACGTTTTCTATCTTCTAACGCTTCTTTTTCATATTTTGCAAACTCTTTTTTATCAGAAGACTTTGTGCTATCTTTTAATGCGTTCCATCGTTTCCCTAATTCTACGCTCACATCAGTAGTTTTTGCGTCATCACCGAGTTCATTTTTTACGTTAGTTCTATTTGCGGAACAGAAGAAAATATACGCTGTCTTGTTACGTTTAGGTCTGTTTGGATCTTTGACTTTAGACGCCTTCTTATTTGCAATAATTTCTTCTTCGGAAGGTGACTCGTAACTTGCCATTTCCAAATCATATCGTTCTTTATCATCTGAAGCGGCCTTTTTATATTGTTCAATAACTTCTGCTACTTCTTCATCGGTCTTTGCATCTTCATTCATTTCATTCCAGAGTTCTCCAAGGCGTGACATTATATCTGTTGTTTTGGCACTATCACCAAGTTCTTCTTTGACTTCTTGGCGACGGTCAGAACAGAAGAATATGTACGCTGTCTTGTTACGTTTAGGCTTATTTGGATCTTTGAGGGTTGTCTTTTTGGTTGCTGAATCGTCTTGTAGAATTTTTAAGAATTTTTTCTGTGTATCTTTGCTATTCCATGCATCAATAAGTTCTTCTGAGCCATGCTCAGAAAGAAATGATTGTATATATTCATTGATATTCTTAAGTTGATAACTGAGTAATGACATAATCTGTTTTTTATTTATAGACTTGACACGAAAATTCAAGTTTATTTTAGCAATAAAATAAAATATTGCAAATAAAAAAATGGATAATATTTTATTAAAAAGTACTGTAGCGCTTTTAGTTATACTAATTATAATCACTATTTATAACACATATAAGCTGCATAAATTGGACGAAGAGCCATTTGAAAGTATGCATCCGCCTCTTCCTATGGATATGGAAAGAAATTATACTCCAGTTAATAATATGCTACAAGCTATGCCACAAGGTATGCCAATGCGTATGCCACAAGGTATGCAACAAGGTATGCAAATGCGTATGCCACAAGGTATGCAAATGCGTATGCCACAATCTATGCCACAAGGTATGCCAATGCGTATGCCACAAGGTATGCCACAAGGTATGCCACAAGGTATGCCACAAGGTATGCCAATGCATAAAGAAATGCCAATGCATAAAGAAATGCCAATGCGTAATAACATGCCAACTAACAATAATATGCCACATTACAAAGAAATCCCAATGAACAATAGTAATATTCAATTAAATAGGGAAATCCCAATGAACAATATACCGGAAAATAAAGAAATAATAAATATTCCCGGTATATCAATGGATCCAGATGAAGCATATAAAAGATTTCATCGTTAATTAATTTTTTTATTATTATAAAATAATAAAAATATAGTGTATCTCTAAAATTTAAACAGATGATTGTTGTTCTTCCTTTGACAAACTTTTCCATTCAACAGATAAACGTCTAGTAATATCTATTGTTTTTTCATCAGGGAATTCCTTTTTTAATTCAGGACGACGTTTAGCACAAAATAGCTGATATCCGTTAAGTTTTTTAGGTGTATCAACGACTTCTTCTTCTTCTTTTTTTACTTCAACTTTTGGTTTTACTTCTTTTTTACTTACTGGTTTTTTTACTGGAGCAGATTTTACTTCTTTTTTATGTTCTTTTGGAGAACTACCGTCTTTTTCCGAAAAATATCGTTTCTTGTCAAGTAAAGCTAGTTTATCGTATTCAGCAACATTTCCAGATTCTTTAGCCTTGTTCCAAAGTAAACCAAGTTCTTTGGTTACTTGAGTAGCTTTTGGATCCTCACCACGTTCTTTGCGAAGAGTTTCTCTTACTTTGTCTCTATTTGCGTTACAGAAATAGAGGTATGCTGAATTTGCTCTTTTAGGTCCTGTTCTTTTTACCTTTCCCTTTTCAGAATTAGGAGGGGGAACATATGATTCCATATCAGTTGAGTATCTTTTCTTATCCTCGGCTGATAGTTTTTCAAGACGTAAAAGTTCTGATGCTTTCTTGGGGTTTGCCTTCAACGCATTCCAACGAACTCCTAGTTCCTTGGTAATTTCTGTTGCCTTAGAATCTTCTCCCAAATCAGCACGAACAACATCACGATTTTCAACACAGAAAAACAAGTATGCTGATTTAGCACGTTTTGGTTCTGCTGGGTCTTTTACTCTAGCATTTTTATTCAAAAGAGATTTTAGTGGTGATTGTACTGATGTACTTAACCATGATTCTTCTGCATTTTTCAAATTATGAGATGAAAAAAATTCGATTACAAATTTATTAAGATTCTTTAGTGTATTCATTGTATTTTGATTAATATTTGTTATTCTATAAACCATTTTTATTTTAATCAGATTTTATTAACAAAATAATTTTAGTTAAAATAAAAAAATTTTAATTATATTTTTTTTTATTTTATAATAATAAAATGTCTTATCCTATCGCCGGAAATGATTCTTACATAAGCGTCAACGATTTATCAGCAAATTTACCTTTCTTAAACGTGTCTGAACTTGCGTCAGCACAACTTAGCATAACTGGTCTTAGTGTTCAAAATACTCCTTCAGAAGCAGGAAATTATTCTAAAACTATTTACGGAAATGTTGCCGGAAATGCTACCGCTGATAACGGAGCAGTTTCAGGACCTTACTCTGTTTTGTTTGCCACTCAGTACCAATTTTCATCATCTCCATTTGTTCAACTAACAGCACAATCAGTAAGTGCACAAAGTGCAGGAAACCTGTATCTTTCTTTAGAATCTGTGTCTCCTACTGGATTTGAATACAATGTTTACAACAGTGGTGCTTCCGACATCCCAGCCGCTGATCATTTGATTCAATACCTTGCTGTCGGTCCAGTATAAATTCTTTAAAAATAACATTTAAAATTTTTATTATAATCTATAATAAAAATGTCTTACTACACTTATCCTATTGGCGGAAATGATTCGTTCGCGAATGTAAATGACTATTCTGAAAATTTACCTTTTTTAAATGTATCTGATGCGCGATTTGATACGCTAACAGTACAAACCTTAAATTCTGGTTCTGTTGCACCAACCGGCATAAATTTAACACTTGCTGGAAATTTAGTAGTAAACGGTACCAGTACACTCAATAATTCTCTTACCGTTAATAGTAATATTACTGCCTCTGGTAGTATTACTGCTGGTAATATTATTATTTCACCTGGAACACTATCTGTGGCTGGTGTATCCACTGATGTTATTAATTGCAATAGCATATTATCAGTTATTGGAGACGCGTCTGTTCTATCTGGAACTCTTACAACTGATGATATTTATATGAATAACGGCTTTCAAATTAAAAATACACCTTCGGACGGTACTAATTACACAAATGATTGGGGTACAAGTGACGGAGTTATTTGTAGTAGCCTTAGTACTGCTGTATCAAGTTTAGTATCATTTACATCACCATTTTCAGGTATTCCTCAAGTTCTATTAACACCATTAGATGGAACACAGTCAACAGCAAAGCTAGTACTTTCTGTTACTTCACTTACAAGTTCGGGATTTACTTGGACTGTATATAATACCGATTCTTCCGCAACTACTGCTAATTGGACAGTTCAATATTTTGCTATCGGTCCTGCAATCGGTCCTGCATAAATATCTTTTTTATTATTATAAAAAATTTTATAATAATTTTATTTTATACTTAAAAGTTCATCCTTTTCAAAGAAAATGTCGTATGTTTTAAATGAAATTTCGGATTATAACAAACTAGTAGTATATTATGAAAAGTATAAAAATAAACCATGGGAACAATGGTTAGAATTCGATTCTACATTCAAAAAACCCGGAAAACAAGGACTTGTTGGATTAATGAATTTAATAGGCAAAAGTAAGAGTAAAAAACAACTACAATATGTGTTTAAAATATCACAATATATCAATTATTTAACTCAACATGAAAGTGTTGTAATGAAAGGATTAAATGAAATTTCCGGTTATTGTCCACACTTTTGTAAATCGATTGGTACTATTAAATGTAAAGTAGATCCAAAATCACGGAAAGAAGGTAATCCTTTCAATTCGGAATCAAAATATCCAATAGAAAAGGAAGTTTTACTGTGTGAAATGATAGAAAAGAGTTCGAAGTTATGTAACTATATTCGTGCAACAGAAAGAATAACAGAAGATATTCTTTATTCTACGATTAAACAAGTATTAATGGCTATTATAATCGCTCAACGTAAAAAGAAGTTTACGCATTACGATTTACATTCTAATAATATTATGATGAAAAAATGTGATAAAGATCTTGTTTTTTTATATGTAATCGATGATGAAAATCAATTTTGTGTACCAACATTAGGTCATTACCCAGTTATTATCGATTTCGGATTTTCCTATATAGAAAATATGAATGACGGACCTTTATGGGCGAGTATGGGACATACCGATGTTGGATTTATGAGTGATCGATTTGATTGGGTAGCCGATCCTAAGTTATTTCTTGTTACTGTCTCTGATGAAATTAAATGTAAAAGAGAAACTAAAAGATCTAAAATATTAAGAAGAATAACACGTAACATTTTTTGTCCACTTAAAATAGATTGGGAGAGTGGATGGGATGATGTAGAAGATAAATCCGCTGCAGATTACGTTACTGGTATGATCAGTGGTTATAATCAAGGATCTAAACTATTTGAAAATTATGATCATTACTGTATTGATATATTACAATCTTTAGTAATTTTACCAATAGAAGAACAATCATATGAAAATATACATGTTTCATACAGCACTTTTATTAAAGAATGGCTAAAGATTGAAAATGAAATAGCATCTCCTTTTTATAATTTATACATCTTAAAAGGTATCGTAGATGCTGGTAGAGAAGTTAGAGCTGCTTATATCGATTCTGAAACACGTAAAGATGCTATTAAAACCTTTCAAGATCGTGTAAAAGCACGTGTTGATGAAGTTGCAAATTTCTGTGTACTTAAAAAAATACACTGGGAAAAAATGTTATGTTCTCTTTATGTTTTTGCTAGAAATGTAGAAGGAGTTCTACATGATGTAATAGAAACAAGAATGAAAGAAAAGAATAAAGAATATAGTAAATTACCTCTTAATTCTACAGAGCAAATTTACGGCGCGATTGAATGTAATTTACAAGATGAGTATATGTATAATGAAAATACAAGTATTTTCGTTGTAGATAGCGTAAATGATAAGTGTACTATTTATAAAATACCGAAAGACCAAATGGAGTATGTTAATGAACTACATCCAATGGCGAGAGGAACGTTTATTTACGATTTACTAAATAAATGATTACTTTTTAATCATTTTTTCTGGATCTATACCTAAACTATACAATCTTCCTCGAATATATCTTAATCTTACACTTATTTGATGATACTCAGATACTAAATTATCTACTTCGTTTAATGTTTCGTGTATAACTATCTCCTTTGGAGGTTGTTTATCAAAAGGACAAAAATTATTTTCATCGAGTTTAGTTATGTTGGTGTTTAATAAAGTTCTTCTTGATTTTGTAATGTCACGTTGCATTTGTATGTAATTATTAAGTAAAAATAATTTCTTTAAACATACTTAAGGAAAAGTGTTTATTAATCAAATAAAATGTTATCGTATGAAAAATATAATGATGAGCGTTTAGCTGTACGTGGAAGTAAGGACTTGTTTCAAACTCTTTTAAAAGATCTAGGAGCTAGATGGAACTCCCGAATGAAAGGAGGTGAAGGATGGTTTTTACCTATATCTCAAGAAGAAAATCTTAAAGCACTTATTAAAAAATTATCTGAAAAAGAAGCACAATTAGAACAAATGGAAAAAAACGTGAAAAAACAAAAACATACTAAATATCACAGGGAAGACAGTGATAGAGAACAAACTGATGGTGAAGAAGAGGATGAGGATGATAAGGATGAGGATGATAAGGAGAATGATAAGGAGAATGATAAGGAGAATGATAAGGAGGAAGATAAGGAGGAAGATAATGAGGAGGAGGATGATGATGATGATGAGGATGAGGATGAGGATGAGGATGAGGATGAGGATGAGGATGAGGATGAGGATGAGGAGGAAGATGATGAGGAGGAAGATGATGAGGAGGAGGAAGATGAAGAGGATGATTTTATTATAGATCCAATAGTAAAACAGTTATTGGATGAAAGTATGCATAATATACAAGATAGAGATACACATAGTGAAGAAGATCCTGTTGATAGACACAAGGATAGAAACAGGGATAGAGAAGAACGTGTTGATCTACATAAGGATAGAGATAGAGATAGAGAAGAACGTGTTGATCGACATAAGGATAGAGAAGAACGTGTTGATAGACATAAGGATAGAAACAATGATAGAGAAGAACGTGTTGATAGACATAAGGATAGAGATAGAGAAGAACGTGTTGATAGACATAAGGATAGAAACAAGGATAAAGAAGAACGTGTTGATCGACATAAGGATAGAAACAAGGATAGAAACAAGGATAAAGAAGAACGTGTTGATCGACACAAGGATCGACACAAGGATAGAAACAAGGATAAAGAAGAACGTGTTGATCGACACAAAGATAATGATAGAGAAGAACGTGTTGATCGACACAAGGATAGAAACAAGGATAGAGAAGAACGTGTTGATCGACACAAAGATAAGGATAGAGAAGATCGTGTTGATCGACACAAAGATAAGGATAGAGAAGATCGTGTTGATCGACACAAGGATAGAAATAAGGATAGAGAAGAACGTGTTGATAAACGCAAAGATAAACATAAGGATGTAGAATACTATGAAAAAAAACAGTTGAAAGATTCTATCATAGAACTACAAAAACAAAAAAATGAAATGAGAAATAAAAGAAAATCACAAACAGATAAGTATGAATTTAGGGAACAATTATCAAAGAAAAAGAGTATTAATCCCATAGAATACTATAAATCTTTTAATAAAAATTCAGATAAGTTTAAGAAATTATACGCGTCTTCTAGCGATGAATACTCTTCATCACCAGATGGTTCAGAATCGTCGTCCGGAGATGATTTTCCAAGTCCAGACACACCTAAAAACAGGAAAAAGAACCGTAGTCGCGAAGAAATGTTCGAAAGAATGAAAGAATTACAACGTAAAGTGTATGAAATGGAAATTCAAAACAAAAAACTACTTGCTAAATATAAATGATCTAAACATCAATACTTTTATGATAAAATGAAAACTTTTCCTACAGCTATTAATGTTAAAAATAAAAACTCATTTTCAAGTTATAAATATGATGAAGTGATACAAAGTTTACGTAAATCTATATATAATCATATTATCAGATATACTTATGATATTGAAAATAAAAAAGATACATATGAAAGCGAAAATAATAGTTATGAATTAGATGTGTTTTTTAAATCTCATAGTATCAATACACAAGAAGAAAAAGATAAATTATATGTAAACATAAAAAACGAACTTATTAAATTAGGATGGAAATGTGAATTGGCTTTTGGTGGTACATCCCTATTTATATATTCTTCTGACAAATTACCAACAAGTTGTTGGACAGATGGGTTTTAATCATAAATTTACAATAAAATTTATGATACATTTATGATACATTTATGATACATTGCGTTTCATTAATAAAACAAATAGAATAATTAGTATTAATAATACGAAAATACCTATTATTAAGTACATATATATGTTTGATTTATCGTTTATTCCTGTAGTTTTAGAAAGCATATTATTACTTAAAATTCTACCTGCGATAAATGTATTCCAGTCTGGTAATTTATCAAGTGGAATAGGTGTTGATAAATCTAACCAAGGATACGCAGTCATTACTCTACGAGAATATCCTGTTGTATTATCCCATCCACCTCCAAATAGTGTAATGTCATTAACGGCTAAGTTACTTTTAGATATAACGTCTGTAACTACATTTTTGTTCACATCAATCGTTTTTATATTTTGTTTTTTCTTGTATTCAAGCGGATAAAAAAAATCAGGCATTACTCCTACACAATTATTTTCTATTTCACAGTTATTTATACCACGAATCATTCTAAAATATCCGTTAATTCCCCATTCTTCACCCCATGTATTTTTAATTTGCCAAAATAACTTACCGTTTTCTTCACCCCAACCTACTATTTCCACTGCATGTCCACCTATTTGTTCACCTTTACCATTCCATTCATATATTTCATTTTTAGCATCGAATGTATAAAAATCTGGATATATTTTAAATGCTGCACAAATTGGTCCCCATTTATATATGTCGATCTGAAGTTGTTTAATTCCTCCTTTAGGGTTACTTTTAGTTGTACCATATATTCCGTAATTATTACATGATTTATAGGAACGACCAGGTGTTCCAAATGTTTCACCTGTAAAAGCATTGTATAAATAATCACTACACATATCCAAACTTGATCCTGTTATATCAGTGCATAAAGGTAGTTCCACATTACTTTGAAATTTTCCAACAGATTGATATTTTTTTACTGTTCCTAATTCATCATGATATGGTACGCATAAAATGCTAGAAAGTCCATATGTAAAGACATAATGAACAGCGGTAACCAATGTATTACCGTTACACGCAAAGTAGTAATATTTTCAATATTATCTGACCCAATGTCTTTGGTTTTATTATTCTGAATACTATCACATAATAATAATTCAGTTGGTGATAACATAATATCCATTATACCTAATGATTGTATATTAAACCTATCTGATAAAGTACTAGCTACTGTAAAAGCCCAACAACTACCACAAGTTCCTTGTTTCCACACAGGAGTTAATTTTTTATTCCAAACTTTTACACCATCAAAAGAATTTGGTATTAGATCTTCAACAATATCCTTGAAACGATTCATTGTTTGTGTAACCGATTCTTTTTCATTAACAATTGTATTAAGAGGTAAATTTTGAATCTTTGCTTGCAAACTTGCGGAAAGTTTATTCATATTTATATGTTAATCAATTTAAAATAAAAAACTTAATATATAAATGGAAGGTCATCGTAAATCATTACTTAATAAGTGTGTTGATAGAATAAGTGAATTAAAAGTTTTTATGAAAAATGACGATGATATGATCAACGGAATTAAAAATTTAGGTGATACTGCATATGTAAGAGCACAAGTTAGTAAATATGATGCTAAACATGAAGAAAGAATAAAAGAGATTAAGGAACTTGAGGAAAAACTCGTTAAAATACCTCAAGGATTACTTGATGATGAGATTAATGCTGTATTAAATAACAACATAAAAGAACAAGAAGAAAAACAACGTATTAGAATTGAAAAGTATAAGGAAAAACAAGAGTATAAAGCAGAAAAATCTGTTAAATCGACTGCTTTTTATCAATCTACACGAGTTTCGGATAGAGAGGCTAGATATGAAACAAAAGATATGGGTAAAGGATATAATCATTTTATAAAAGCATGTAATAGTATACCTGAGTATATGTTGACTAATTTAAAAAATATGCCGGGTAATAAAGGGTATTTTTGGAAAAATGTTGCTTGTTACGGTGAATTACCAAGAGAACGAGGACAACCTACCACGTTATTTGAGAAAAAAGGATGTGGTATAATGCTTATTCATGAATGGACACCGACAGAGTATAATGTATATAGTAAAAACGATAAAGATAGAAAACGATTAATAAGTTCTGAAGAACGAAAATTAAGACGTAGATAATGATAATTTAAATTTAAGAACAAATATAAATTATATAAAATGTGTGGAATTGTCGCTGTTTATTTGCATAAAGAAGAAAAGAATATAGAAGCAGTTAAAAATGCTTATGATATGATAACCAATCGTGGTCCTGATTCCGGAACATGGTTAGTTGAAAAAGATAGAATTATTGGGTTTCGTAGATTGGCTATCATGGATACGTCTGATAAAGGTACTCAACCATTTAATGTAAATGGTGATAGTTTAGTTTGCAATGGGGAGATTTTTAATTATAAAGAGTTGATGAGTAAGTATGATTTACCGTGTGAATCTGGTAGCGATTGTGAATGTATTATTCATTTATATCATAAGATTGGTTTTGAAAAAATGATTAAAGAGTTAATCGGGGATTTTGCTATTGTTTTATTTACAGAAAACAAACTTCTATTTGCTCGTGATCGTATAGGAGTTAGACCATTATTTTATGGTATTACAAAAGACGGAAACTTCGCCGTCGCTTCATTTGCTAGAGCATTAGCAGATTATTGTGATAACATTAATCCTCTTTTTCCTGGATGGGGAGAATACGAATATGAAACTAAAGAGGTTACTTTTTTCAAGTATGATCCTCCACAACGACGTAGTTTTGTTCCAAATGTTGAAGAAGTTATTAAAAATACACTTATTACATCTGTAAAAGATCGTTTAATGTCTGAAAGACCTATAGGATGTTTATTATCTGGAGGATTGGATAGTTCTCTTATAACAAGTATATTGTGTAAGTTATTAGGTTCTGAAAATGTACGTACTTATTCTATAGGTATGAGTGGTTCTGAGGATCTTAAACAAGCACAAAAAGTTGCTACTTATTTAGGCACAAAGCATACAGAAGTTCTTTTTACACCTGAAGAAGGATTTAATGCTATTCCATGTGTTATTCGTGATTTAGAATCTTATGATATCACAACTATTAGAGCAAGTGTAGGTATGTGGTTATTGGCTAAATACATATCTGAAAATTCTGATGATATCGTTCTTTATTCCGGTGAAGGTGCTGATGAATTATTTTGTGGTTATTTATACTTTCATTATGCACCCAGTTCTTATGAATTAGGTGAAGAAAGTAGAAGACTTATTAAAGAATTATACCTATATGATGTTTTAAGAGCAGATCGTTGTATATCTTCTCATGGTTTGGAGTTACGTGTACCTTTTCTAGATCCTAGATTAACTGAACTGTCTCAATCATTAGATAGTAACATGATTAAACCTTTTAATGGAATAGAAAAATATCTTTTACGAAGTGCATTTGACAACAAAGAATATTTACCTGATAGTATATTATGGAGAAGAAAAGACGGTATGTCAGATGGTATATCAGGCGATAGCGGTAAAAAATGGTTTGAACAAATTCAGGAGTTTGTTGAATTAAAAATTAGTGATGACGAATTTGAATCATTTAAATCTCTTTTTCCAAGTAAAGAATCATATTATTACAAAAAACTTTTCAATGAATTATTCCCTACTTATCAACCCGTATTTAAATACTGGTTGCCTAAATGGATTGATTGTAAAGGTGATCCATCTGGACGTTTACTTACCGTTTTTGAGAACAAAAGTTATGATACATCTATTAAAATGAAAGAACAATTAAAAGGATATTTAAGTGAACGTAGTATAAACGAATTATACGACTTATACGAGATAAAGAAATCTGATGATGAAGAAGAAATAGAAATAATTGTGGAAAATCTCAGTAATGAAGAGGTAGTACATAATGAAGAGGTAGTACATAATGAAGAGGTAGTACATAATGAAGAGGTAGTACATAATGAAGAGGTAGTACATAATGAAGA
>Ga0187844_10001978_pt1 | contig 15036 bp, 14 predicted proteins | sample SpaLakP09_SKY_50_FD_134517 | JGI IMG/M metagenome (GOLD analysis project Ga0187844, IMG submission 134517) | Oligotrophic lake water microbial communities from Sparkling Lake, Wisconsin, USA - SP09_SKY_50 | ecosystem: Environmental > Aquatic > Freshwater > Lake | place: USA: Sparkling Lake...
AAGCTCTGGTCGCGGAAGACCGTGAAGCCCTCCTTCAGGCACAGCTGGAACCAGTCGCGGCAGGTGATGCGGTTGCCGGTCCAGTTGTGGAAATACTCGTGGGCCACGACCGCCTCGATGCGCTCATAGTCCATGTCGGTGGCGGTCTCGGGATCGGCCAGCAGCAGCGAGCTGTTGAAGATGTTCAGCCCCTTGTTCTCCATCGCCCCGAAATTGAAGTCGCGCACGGCCACGATCATGAACAGGTCGAGGTCGTATTCGCGGCCGAAGGCGTCCTCATCCCACTTCATCGAGCGCTTGAGGGCGTCCATCGCATAGGCTCCGCGCGGGGCCTGGCCGGGATCGACAAACACCTTCAGGACCACGGTGCGGCCGCTCATGGTGACGAAGCTGTCCTCCAGCACGTCCAGTTCGCCCGCCACGAGGGCGAACAGATAGGCCGGCTTGGGGAAGGGGTCATTCCAGACGGCGTAGTGACGGCCGCCCTCAAGTTCACCGCTTTCGAGAAGATTGCCGTTGCTCAGCAGGTGGCCGAACCCGGCGTCGGCCTCGATCCGCACCGTGTAGCGGGAGAGCACGTCGGGCCGGTCGGGGAAGAAAGTAATGGTCCGGAAGCCCTCGGCCTCACACTGGGTGCAGAACCGCCCGCCCGACATGTAGAGCCCCATCAGCGCCTTGTTGGCGGCGGGGTCGATCTCGACCTCCGTCTCCAGCACAAAGGCGTCAGGCACGTTGGGGATCGTCAGATATTCGGCGTCCAGACTGTAGTCGCCGGTGCCGAGCGCCTTTCCGTCCAGGCGCGCCGAGACCAGCTTCAGCCGCTCGCCGTTCAGCACCAGGGCCTCGCCCGCCGCGCCGGTGCGGCGCAGGCTCAGTGTGGCCGTGACGCGGGTGGCGTTGGGCTGCAGGTCGAAGACCAGCTGCGTGGTCTCGATGGCGAAGGGAAACGGCCGATAGTCGACCAGGCGGACTGGTTGGGGTGTCTCTGTGCGCATCCCCTTGATGTAAGGCTGCGAGGGCGGTTCGTCACGTGGTGAGGTGGGGGGGAGTTAGCCGGCAAGCGCCGCAGGCCCCCACCCGGCCGCTTCGCGCCTTCGCAACCCCTTCAGCGGCAACTGCCGCGTAGGGTCGAAAACCTGTGTCCTGGATGCATCGCTGGTCAGGTCTCCCAACCCGACCGCGATAAATTCCCGCAAAAAGAATCCGGGATTTGTTCCGGATCAAACACGCTCCCTGATGGCAGGCGCAAACCCCCGCCCAGACGCCGCCTGCGGCGCCCTGATGTCAAAAAAGGGGATAGATCCATGACCACTTCCAAGACCCTGGCCCTGGCGCTGCTCGCCGGCCTCGCCACCGTGACCGTCGCCCATGCCGAGGACCAGACCGCTCCCGCGCCGAAGGCCAAGGGCGACATCGTCCTGAACGTGCGTGTCACCGGCGTGCTGCCCGACGCGGGCGATCCGATCCTGACCGCCGCCGGGGCCGCCACCGGCCTGCGCGCCGAGGTCAAGGACGACTACAAGCCCACCATCGGCCTCAGCTATTTCCTGTCGGACAAGCTGGCCGTCGAGGTGATCGCCGGTACCACCCAGCACACGGTCAAGGCCGTCGGCGGGGCCACCAATGTCGAGGTCCACAAGACCTGGGTGCTGCCGCCCGTCGTGTCGCTGCAGTATCACCCGTTCCCGGACGCCAAGTTCAGCCCCTATGTCGGCGCGGGCCTGAACTACATGCTGTTCTACGGCAGCAAGGACAAGAACGGCTTCAAGGTGAAGCTGGACGACGGCTTCGGCTACGCGCTGCAGGTCGGGGCCGACGTGCCGCTGACCGCCCGCTACAACCTGAATGTCGACGTCAAGAAAGTGTGGTTCGACACCGACGCCAGCATCAATGGCGGGGCCCTGAAGTCCAAGGTCAAGCTTGACCCGCTGGTTGCCTCGGTCGGCCTCGGCTACCGCTTCTAGGCGCTGCGGGCGTACAGCCGTCTTGCAAGTCTCCGCCCGTCGCCTAAACCCTCACCGGGGTTGCGTGGCGAGCGGGGACAGGCATGGCCGATCGGGAATGCGGAGCGTGCGGCCAGTGCTGCAAGCTGATCGGCGTGCGGGAGCTGGAAAAGGCTCCCCACGTCTGGTGCCGCTACTACCGGCGGGGCAAGGGCTGCGAGGTCTATGCCGACCGGCCGCAGGGCTGCGGGGACTTTGCCTGCGACTGGCTGCTCGACACCCGTCTTGATGACCGCTGGCGGCCCGATCTGTGCGGCCTTGTCCTGCATGCCGGCGAGGGCGGCCGGGTTCTGAATGTCGAGCTGGATCCCTCGCAACCCTCGGCCTGGCGCAAGGCCCCGTTCGAGGCGGTGCTGCGGGCCTGGGCGGCCGAGGGCGCGGCCCAGGGCATGGAAGTCCTGATCTGGATCGGCCGGCGTTGTCTGCGCCTGCAGTCCGGCGGCGGCGAGATCGACCTTGGGCTCGTACGACCGGAGGTCACCTTCACCACCCACGGCCGGATGCGGCGGCCCGGTTCGGGCCGTAGCTGGCCGCCTCAGCCCGCGTCAGAGGAAGCCTAGTCGCCGACCCCGGGCGAGGTCGCGGCCGCTGCGGCGGCCGGCATCTCGTGCAGGAAGCGCTCGATGGCCGAGGCCTGGCGCGCCAGAACGGTCAGGGCCGGCGGCGCGTCCTCCGGATGGTCGGCGACCAGCTCCAGCAGCTGTCGGGCCAGGTCATGCAGCCGGGGGGCGCAGGCGATCAGCCGGGCCTGATACTCAATCTTGCGCGGATCCCGGTCATATTCAGCCCCCGGCGTCCGCCAGCCGCCCCAGTCATTGGGGTCGGTCACCACGACCGGATAGGTGCCGGGGAAGGGGTGATGCTGGCAGTCGCTCTCCTGCTGCCACTTGTTGCGAGCCCGCAGGATACGCCAGTGGCTGGCCACCCCGTCCACCGACGGATCGACCTTGTCCTCGGGGCGCAACTCGTGGGCCTGGAACTCGCGACCGAGGCCGACGTCATAGGTCACCCGCACCGGCTCGTCGAAGCCCTTGGCCCAGACCGGCACGATGCGCTCGATCGTCGCCCAGGCACCGACGCTGTCGACCCAGACCTTCTGGTTCCGCTGATAGACGGTCTTGGCCATGGCTTACCAATGCGACACGAACGATTGGTCCCCATAAGAACCTGAAATTCTTGACGCCGGGTCAATCTTTCCCTGCGGCTCAAGGTCGTTCAGGGTGGACTTCAAGGCGCGCCAGACAGAGCGCGGTCCAGGGAGGCCACCCAGTGGATTTCGATTTTTCCGACGACCAGAAGTTCCTGAAGGACGAGGCGCGCAAGTTCCTCGACGGACGCTGCGGCCCTGCCGTCGTGCGGGGCGTGCTCGACCATGCCGACCGGGCCTTCGACAAGGACCTGTGGGCTGCTGTCGCCGAGCAGGGCTGGCTGGGGGCGTGCATCCCCGAAGCCTATAACGGCCTGGGTCTGGGCCGGGTCGAGCTTTGCGCCATCGCCGAGGAACTGGGCCGGGCCGTGGCCCCTATCCCGTTCGCCTCGACCGTCTATGTTCTGGCCGAGGGCATCATGGCCTTCGGCAGCGAGGCCCAGAAGTCCGCCGTCCTGCCGCGTATCGCCGCCGGTGAGCTGATCGGTTGCCTGGCGACCTCGGAAGGCCCCGGCGTGATCACCGCCTCCAGCCTGACGACCCGGGTCGAGAACGGCAAGCTGACCGGCGTGAAGATCCCGGTGACCGACGGCGACGTGGCTGACATGGCCCTGGTTCTGGCCAGCGAAGGCGGCAAGCCCGCCCTGTTCCTGGTCGACCTCAAGGCCGACGGCGTGTCGCGCGAAACCCTCAAGAGCCTCGACCCCACCCGCAGCGTCGCGAAGCTGACCTTTGACGGCGTCGCCGCCGAGCGGGTCGGTGAAGCCGGTCAGGGGCTGGAAACCGTGCAGGCCATTCTCGATCGCGCCGCCGTCCTGCTGGCCTTCGAGCAACTGGGCGGAGCCGACAAGTGCCTGGAAATGGCCAAGGACTACGCTTTGGGCCGCTATGCCTTCGGCCGCGTGATCGCCGGCTACCAGGCGATCAAGCACAAGCTGGCCGACATGTACGTCAAGAACGAGGTCGCCCGCTCGAACGCCTATTACGGGGCTTGGGCCCTGAACGTCGACGCGCCGGAGCTGCCGATCGCGGCCTCGGCCGCCCGCATCGCCGCCTCTGACGCCTTCTGGTTCGCCAGCAAGGAAAGCATCCAGGTCCACGGCGGCATGGGCTTCACCTGGGACGTCGACTGCCACCTCTACTACCGGCGCTCGCGCCAGCTCAGCCTCGTGGCCGGTGCGCCGCGGGTCTGGAAGGAACGGCTGGTCAGCCAGCTTGAACAGAAGAACGCGGCTTAAGGGAGAGACGAACATGGATTTCAACGATTCACCCGAAGAAGCCGCCTATCGCGAGAAGGCTCGCGCCTGGCTGGCCGAGAACGCTGCCGCCCACCGGGCCCAGTTCGGCGAACTCAAGCCCAACACGCCCGAGCACATGGCCGCCGCCAAGGCCTGGCAGGCGACCAAGGCCGCTGCGGGCTATGCCTGCATCACCTGGCCAGCCGCAATCGGCGGGGGTGGCGGCACGCCAATCCAGTCGGTGATCTTCGGTCAGGAAGAGGGCAAGGCCGGCCTCGGCTATGGCTATTTCACCATCGGCCTCGGCATGTGCGTGCCGACCGTGATGGCCTTCTCCAATACCGAGACCAAGCAGCGCTTCGTCAGCCCCGCCGTGAAGGGCGAGGAGATCTGGTGCCAGCTGTTCTCCGAACCGGCCGGTGGCTCTGACGTGGCCGCCCTGCGCACCCGCGCCGTCAAGGACGGGGATGAGTGGGTGATCAACGGCCAGAAGGTCTGGACCACGGGGGCCCACTATTGCGACTACGGCATCCTGCTGACCCGGACCGACCCCGATGTGCCGAAGCACAAGGGCCTGACCATGTTCTGGATCGACATGAAGGACGCCGCCGTCGAATGCCGGCCGATCCACCAGATGTCGGGCGGTCGCGAGTTCAACGAGGTCTATTTCACCGACCTGCGCGTCAAGGACAGCCAGCGTCTGGGCGAGGTCGGCGACGGCTGGAAGGTGGCCCTGGTCACCCTGATGAACGAGCGTCTTGCGGTCGGCGGCTCGTCCGGCCCCAACTATCGCGAGATCATGAGCCTGGCCCGCGAGCTGACCGGTTCCACCGGACCGGCGATCAAGGACAATGCCTTCCGCGAGAAGCTGGCCGACTGGTACGTCCAGTCCGAGGGTCTGAAGTTCACCCGCTTCCGGACCATGACCGCCCTGTCGCGCGGCCAGACGCCTGGTCCGGAAAGCTCGATCGGCAAGATCATTGCCGCCAACCAGATGCAGGAGCTGGCCAATACCGCCGTCGAGATGGAAGACCAGTACGGCATTCTGGTCGATCCGGACCAGGCCCCGGCCGAGGCTGCGTTTCAGCAGAGCCTGATGTGGGCCCCCGGCCTGCGGATTGCCGGCGGAACCGACGAGATCCTGAAGAACATCATCGCCGAACGGGTGCTCGGCCTGCCCGGTGATGTGCGCGTCGACAAGGACGTCGCCTTCAAGGATATGCCGACCGGACGCTAAGCCTTCGGCGACTCACTGAGTCGCGTCGACCACCGGGCATTTTGTCCCGGGCTGCTCGCAGGACGCGCAAATCCGCGTCCTGCGAGCCTGTTTTTCCCGGCCTCGGCCTTTGCCTCACAGGTGAAAAGCTGCAGGTCGATGAACAATGTTTCTCATCCTTGACAGGCCGTAACCCGGGGCACATGAGTGCTTGGGTAATCTTGGTTAACGGCGTCCTGGAGGGGGAGTCATGCACGAGGCCAGCGACGCAGCTTCGCGTTATGCGGCGCTTCGGGGCATCGTTTCCCGAGCCCTCGCGCAAAGGAGCGTCCTGCTTCGCCGTGTCCCGGTCGGCGCGCTTGTCGCGGCCGTCGTGATTCCCCTCGTCGGGTGCGACACCGGCCCGAACCTCTGGTTCCACAAGCGCGCCAGCGCCTGCCCCAGACCCCAGGCGGCTCAAGGCGTTTCTGGCCAGTTCAATCAGCAGCAGCAGGAAATCCGGGCGCTTCGCCAGGGCGCTTTCCGCGGCGATTTCTTCGCCCAGCTTGAACTGGCCCGTCGCTACGAAGGCCAGCGCGCCGTCGACAAGAACCTCGAGGACCCGGTCGAGTCGGCGGTCTGGTACGCCATGTCCCTGTCCAATGCCGGGGGCTATGCGCCCATCGCCGCCTATGAGCGGCGCGGCAAGGGCGAGGGCAAGGCCGTTTCCCGATTCGACGACTGCCGCGCCTTTGAGCGCCGCAGCGCCTATGCCGCGCTTGACCGGCTGCTGGCCCGCATGTCGACCGAGGAACGCGAAAAGGTCCGCAACCGGGTCATCTACATCCTCTCGACCCAGGGGGCGGACGGCTATCGGGTTCTGGCCCGGATCCATGACGGATTCTTCGGCCCCTATGGCGAGCCTTCGGACAATCTCCAGGCCGTCGAGGCCTTCGGCACCTCGAACCGGCCCGGCGCGCCGGCGGCGCTGGACCTGTTCCGCCGCAACGATGTGGACGCCTATCTCTACAACTACCTGGCCGTTCAGACGGGCGACGTTTCAGCCTATGTGATGCTCAAGGACTTCGAGCGCTCGTCGCCCCAGCGGGCCTCTTATGGCGGCTTTGTCGAGACCAAGGCCAAGCGCTGGATCCCGCCCTACGAATTCTACCCGCCGGAATCGCCGGAATCGGGCGTGCCGCACTCCGATGAGGCCGACCAGTCCGGCGAGGCGCGTGAAACCGCCCAGGCCCGGCTGAACGAGCTGCCCTTTGTGCATATCGGCGAGGCGCTGTCCTATCTGCGGATCATCCCCGCACCCATCCTCGATGAGAAGCTGCTGCCCTCCAGCGCCGCCCAGACCTTCCAGGCGTCAATCGGTCGTCCGTCGACCGGTCGGCTGACACCGGTCGAGAAGGTCCGGGCCATCCAGTATGCGGCGGTCAACGGCTCGTCCAAGGCTCAGCTCGTCCTGGCTGTCATGTACTCCGAAGGCGTGGGCGTCCCGCGCGACTATGCCCGGGCCTACCACTGGTTCGAGGAGGCCGAGCGGCAGGGATCGGCCGAGGCCAAGTATGCGATGTCGACCTTCTTCTCGCTGGGTCTGCAGGGTGTCGCCGACCAGGACCGGGCCCGCGCGGTAGTCTACCAGCTCGACGGTGCCCTCGCCGGGTTCAAGCCATCAGTCTGGCGCCTGCAGCAATTGCTGGCCCAGGTTTCGCGGCCGCCGCGCCCCGCTGCGGAACGCGCCGGTCGCCCCTACATCGAAAGGGACTATCGATGAGCCGCCTGAGCCGCCTCCTGGCCCTCGTGGCCGCTTTGGTCCTCGCCGCGATGGCTGCGCCCGGGGTGGCCCTGGCCTCGCCGGATGCCAAGGTTGACCAGCAGATCCGGCCCTGTTTCGGCCTGCTGATCGAGCCCGCCCTGGCGCGCAACTGCAAGACCGGCTACCGGCCCAAGCCGAAGGTGCGGCCCTGCCCACGCGGGACCTATCGCGTGCATGGCCGCTGCGAGGCGCCGGTGCGTCCGCCCATTCGCGAGATCGACTGCAGCTACGCCTATCCCGGCCAGATCAGCGACGCCCTGGCCCGGCTCTATGACGGCGACGTCCTGACCCTGACCTCATCGCGGGGCGGAGCCTGTGTCGAGAGCCTGACCATCAACCAGTCGGTGACGATCGTCACCCGCGGCTTCAAGCCGGCCCTGAACCGGCCGATCCTGGTCGCGCCGGCCGGACAGCCCTGCATCCGCATTGCGCCTGGCGTGCCCTATGTCGTGCTCGACGGCCTCGCCATCGAGGCCCTGCGCGCCGGTCAGGCTTCCTGCATCGTCGGCCGCGCGACCGAACTGGCCCTCAAGGACGTCAGTGTTCGCTATGACGGCGAGGGCTCGGCGCTCGAGATCGGCGACAGCCGCCTGGAGCTTTCGGGGACGACCTTCATCGGCCGGACCCGTCAGGCCGTGGTCCGTGCGACCGGCCAGATCATGGCGTCGGATGTCGAGATCGCCGCAACGGCGATCGGTACGGCCTTCGAAACCTCGGGCGACAGCCGGCTCAAGGACATCCGCATCATTCGTCTTGGCGACTGGACGGGGTCGGGGCGCACGCGCAACTCGGCGGGCTTTGTTCTCTCGGGCATGAACCGCCAGCAACTGGTCCAGATTGACGGCCTCTATGTCGATGGCTTCTCGCGGGGGATCTACATCTCCGGCGGCAATGAAACGACCCTGCTGCGCCCCGTGGTGCGCGACAGCGACTGGGCGGTGACGCTTGAGGACTCTGACCTTCGTGTGCTCGACGGCCAGCTCGAGGCGGTTGATGTGGGGCTCTATGCCGACTCCGGGACGCTCTATGCGGCCGACAACAAGATCGTCGGAGTCATGCGGGCAGGGCTCTATGCTGAAAAAGGGGCCCAGATCCGCGCACGCGACAATCGGGTCTTTGCCCGGCCGGGCGGTTGCGAGGCCCTGGTCACGGGCCATTTCGACGGAGCCCTGACCTGCCAGCCCTGGTTTGAGGCTCCCGAACTGTTCCGCACGCCGCGTGACCGGGCCCGGCTGGAGTTTGACGCCTACTGGCCCGTCCCGCGTGAGGCCCCGCCGACCCCGACCATCCCCGCGCCGGCTCCGCTGTCGGGCGCACCTCAAGCTGGAGGAAAGGCCCAATGAGCCGCCTTGCCAAAGCTTCGTTTGCTACGCTCCTGACCTGCGCCAGCTTGCTGGCCGGTCCGGTGCAGGCCCAGGCCCAGGGCGAGCGACGTCCGCCTCCGTCGCGCGGCGCGCCCTGTGGGGCCGCTATGACCGGCACGGCGCCGGACATCATGACCTATGACCGGGCGACCGGAACCCAGGTCTTCGTCGGTGGCGGCCGGGGCGATACCGAGGACTCGGCCTACAACACCCAGACCGGTTCAGTCGCTGCGCTCAATGGCGACCTCAGCAAGCCGGGACTGGTGTCGTCCTGTGCCTTTGACGGCATCAATCGCGAGTCCTACGGGGTCACCTCGGAGCGTCCGGGCCAGCTCAGTGTAAGCGGCCGGGACCTGCGGGGCGACCGCTGGGCCTTCACCCGCGCCGACGGTCAGGTCGAGGTCTGGGATCCGCGCGGCGACAATCGTTGCTTCAAGTCCGGACTGGGCATTTTCACGCCGAGCGGTGGACTGGGTCTGGCCGTGGCAACGCCACCCGGAGCGGCCGGCGTCGGGCTCGCGGCCGGTGACCGCTTTGCCGGTGTCGGGGTCGGCGGCAATCGCAACTTCGCCGGAGTCGGTCTGGTCGGATGCTGAGGGCCGTCCTGATCGCGACCTTGGCGACCCTGGCCCTTTCGGCTTGCACGACGCCGCGTCCGCCGGGGCCGCCGGCCCCCTATCCCCCGGCCGCTGATCGCGTCATCCCACCGCCGCCGCCGGTCGACGTCATCAGGCCGAAGGTCTGATGCACCGCCTTCTGCTGATCCTGGCGCTCGTCGCAGCACCAGCGTTTGCCACGGCTGCCGAGCCCTCGCCGCAACAGCGGGCCGTTGAGGCCGTGATGGCTGACAGCGCCAGCGGCTGGAACGCCGGCGATGTGAACCGCTTCATGGCCGCCTATTCAGAGGCTCCAGAAACCAGCTTTGTCACGGAAGAAGGTCTGGTGCGCGGCAAGGCGGCGATGATCGCCCGCTACAAGGCGAAGTACGATTTCGCCGACCCGGCCAAGCGCGGTGCGCTCAGTTTCCAGTCCGTCGACTTCCGCCTGCTGGATGCGACGCATGCCCTCTATGTCGGCCAGTGGACCCTGACCTATCCCGACGGGAAATCGGCCAAGGGCTACACCAGTCTGGTCATGGCGCAGGAAAAGGACGGCTGGCGGATCGTCGCCGACCATAGCTCCTAGAGCGCGCTGGGCTTAAGGGCTTGCGATTAACCCGCCGGGGCGCGCTCCAGGTCGCCTCTAGGGGGCGAGGGTCGTTTTGAACGTGGGCGGCTTGCGCTTCATCGTGGCCTGCTCGTAGGCATAGCCCAGGTTCAGGAGCAGCTTCTCGCTCCAGGCCGGGCCGATGAAAGACAGGCCGACCGGCAGGCCCGAGACGTCGCCCATCGGTACGGACAGGTGCGGATAGCCGGCGACGGCCGGCAGGGTGGTCGAGGATCCGCCATAGTTGTCGCCGTTCAGCGGATCGATGGTCCAGGCCGGGCCGGTGGTGGGGGCAATGTTGGCCACCGCGCCGGTGGTCTTGAGGATCTTGTCGATACCCTCGGGGCCAGCAAGCCGCTTGGAGTCGGCCAGGGCCTTCTTGTAGGCCGGATCATCATAGCCCTTGGTCTTCTCGGCGCGTTCGAAACTCTCCTGGCCGAACCACTCGAACTCTTTGGGCGTGGCCTTGTTGAAGGCGATGACGTCGGCCAGGGTCCGGGTCGGGACCTTTTTCGGATCGGTCGAGGCCAGGTAGGCGGCCAGATCAACCTTCAGTTCGGTATAGAGGACGATCCCTTCGGCCTCGCCGACCTGGCCCTCATCGAACGACTTCACGTCGACCAGCGTGGCCCCCTGGGCCTTCAGGTCGACCAGGGCCTGCTCGAACACGGCGTCAGTCTTGGGCGAATAGCCGGTGTAGAAGCGGGCTACCGCCAGGGTGACGCCCTTCAGGGCATTGCGGTTGAGGTCCTTGCCATAGTCGGTCCGGTGCTGGTCCGCCGCCTTGGTGGCCGGATCGGCAGGGTCGGAACCGGCGATGGCGGTGAGAATGTCAGCGGCGTCCTTGACCGTCGTGGTCATGGGGCCGGCCGTGTCCTGGCTGTGGCTGATCGGGACGATGTGGGTCCGGGAGACGAGACCCACCGTCGGCTTCAGCCCGACCAGCCCGTTGATCGCCGCCGGGCAGGTGATCGAGCCGTCGGTCTCGGTGCCGATCGCCGCCCAGGCCAGGCCTGCGGCGACCGCCACGCCCGAGCCGCTGGACGAGCCGCAGGCGCTGCGGTCCAGAACGTAGGGATTGCGGGCCGTGCCGCCGACGGCGCTCCAGCCGCTGATCGAGTGGTTCGAGCGGATATTGGCCCATTCCGACAGGTTGGCCTTGCCCAGGATCACCGCCCCGGCGTCGCGCAGACCCTTGACCAGCGGGGCGTCGCGACCGGTGACATTGTCCTTCAGGGCCAGGGAGCCGGCGGTGGTCGGCAGACCGATATCGGCCTCGATATTGTCCTTCAGCAGAATCGGCAGGCCATGGATGGCCGAGCGCGTCTTTCCGGCGGCCTGTTCGGCATCAAGGGCCTTGGCGTCGGTGAGTGCGGCCGGGCTGACGGCAATGACCGCATGCAGGGTGTCGTTGCGGGCCTTGATCGCCTCGAGATAGCCCTGGGTCGCGCTGACCGCGTTCTGGGCCGAGGCCAGGCCGGCCAGCAGGGTGAGCACCGCAGCGCCGGTCAGGAATGCCGTCTTGGTCATGATTATCCCCTGCATTGCCGCGACTCTGAAAGCCCGCGCGGCCGGCGGGCAGGATGAGGGCAAAAATCCGCCCAGGCCAAGGGTCTGCGGGCACAAATCCCGGATGTGCCTGGTCCGTGTCCAGCCCGGTCCGCGAAGGCCGCGCCCCGGGCGCGTGCGACGGAAAAGCTAGACGAAGACCGCCACGTTCTGGCGCGCCGCGATCAACGGACGGCCGGCGGCGTCCCACAGCATCATGTCCTGGGTCGAATAGCCCTCGCCGATGGTCTCGGCGGTGCTCCGCAGCAGGCACCAGCCGTCGTCGGCCGGATCCGGCAGGCCAACGATGTCGATCGACCAGGTCATGGTGGAGATCGGCCCGAACTTGGGAAAAAGGGTCATGGCCGGCGGCGGCGGCGTGTCGGCGAGGGCCACCAGGGCGGCCAGCGACCGGGCTGCCGGGTCGCGGTGCCGGATCCACAGCAGGTATTCTGGCGGCTGTCCCGACAGGGGACGCGCCCCGCCGGCCATCTTCACTTCAAACTGACCGGAAAAGCCCGGCCCGGCTCCGGGCGGGAAAAAGAACTCGCAGTCGGCGGCCGGCGCGACGGCCGGACAGGGGAGGTCGCTATAGGCGATCAGCGAGTCCCGGCTGGCACCGAAAGTCAGGATGGCCCGCGTGGCCAGACCCTGCTCGCCGACCAGATCCACGCCGACAAACAGGGTCGACTTGCCCTGGCGCAGGACCCTGGCCTCGATGGCCAGTTCACCGGCGGCCGGGCCGATGAAGGCGAACTGTCCCGAGCGCAGGGGCGGGGCGTCGGGCAGGGTCTTCAGCGCCGCCTCGACGCAGAGGGCCGCCGAAAGGCCGCCATAGGTTGTCCGCCCCTGTTTCCAGTTGTCGGTGACATGGGCCAGATAGCCGGTTTCGGTCGGGGCAATGCCGGCGATCAGGTCAGAGTAACTGGTCACGCAAGACCTCCAGGGACGACAGGATCAAGGTTCGTTTTCTTTCGCTACGGAAGTCAAGGGCTCGTTGATCGCGGCGACAGCCGTAAGGTGTCAGCAGAGCCGGTGGCAGGGGTGGCGCACGTTCGGCGAATGGTTCAGGAAGCGTCCATGAACCGACTTGCCTTTCTCGCCCTTGCGGCCGCCGGCGTGCTCTGGGGACTGGGCTTCCCGCTGGGCAAGCTGGTGCTGCAGGAAACCGATGCGGCCCAGATGGTGCTGCTGCGCTTTGCGGTCGCCGCCTGCGTGTCCCTACCGTTCGTGTTGCGCAAGGAGTCGCTGGCCCTGTTCCGCTCGCCGGTGCTGCTGGGTGGCGGAGTGCTCTATGGCGTCGCCTTTCTCGTCCAGTTCGAGGGCCTGGCCCATGTGAGCGTAACGCTCGCCGCTCTGCTGGTCGGCGCGATGCCGGCCCTAATCGCCATTTCAGCCCGCCTGCTGGGCGAGCCGGTAGGCCGGGCGTCATGGATCGGTGTGGCCGCGGCGACCCTTGGCGCGGCGCTGATCGCGGGCAAGCCGGATGGAGCCGGTTCGCCACTGGGCGTGGGCCTGTCCCTGCTGGCCCTGCTGTTGTTCCTGTCCTGGATCATCCTGATGCGGCGGGCCCCGAAAGCGGCAGACCCCATGGCGGTTCCGGCGGTCACGGTCATTGTCGCCGCCTTCGCCATACTGCCGATCGTGCTTGTTCGCTATGGCGCGCCCAGGCTGGACCTCAGCCCCGGAGCGTGGGCGGCGATCGTGGCCCAGGGCGGGCTGTCGACACTGTTTGCCACGGCGGCCTGGCAGTACGGGCTCGCGCGGGTCGGCAGTGCCAGTGCCGGGGTGTTCATCAACATCGAGCCGATGATGGGGGCCGTGCTCGGTGTGATGCTGTTTGGCGATCACCTGACCGCCGCCCTCGTGGTCGGTGGCCTGTTGATCCTGGCTGGCAGCTTCGTTGTTGTGCTTGGCGAGAAGAGCGATGCCCAACCGCCGCCGGTCTGACGGCAGGCGCGGATTTTCAGGCCCCGGCCTTACCCTTGAAGACGTCGCAGAGCGTTTCCAGGACCCGGACGGCCGCCGGATCGGCGAGGCGGTAGAAGATGGTCTGGGCCTCGCGGCGAGTGGCGACAAGGCCTTCAGCCCGCATCTTGGCCAGGTGCTGCGACATCGCCGACTGGCCCAGACCCACATGGACCGACAGTTCGCCGACCGAGGCTTCGCCGTCGATCAGGCGACAGAGGATCAGCAGGCGCTGCTCGCTGGCGAGGAGTTTCAGTAGCCGAGCCGCCGCCTGGGCACTGGCCGCCAGATCCTGGACATCATCGGCAGTCGAGGTGAGGGATACGGCGCTCATCGGATCAGGGTAGAAGATATGGCCGCAGGTTCAAGGCACCGGCGGTGTCCAGGCGGGCTTGACGCCTGCCGGTCCGTCCTCTCGACTGCGGCGCATAATCCAGTTTGCGAGCGGGGAGCGCGCGGCCATGACATCCTTTTATGACCGCCACATCCTGCCGCGCGTCATTGGCTGTGCCTGCGGGGCCGGGGCAATCGCCAAGCAGCGCTCCAGGATCGTACCCCGAGCCGAAGGGCGCGTCCTTGAACTGGGTATCGGCGGCGGCCTGAACCTGGCCTTCTATGATCCGGCCCGGGTCAGCCGGGTCATCGGGGTGGATCCCTCGGCCGCCTTGCGCGACCGCGCGCTGGCGGCACCACGGCCCGAAGGCCTTGAGGTCGAGGTCCTGGCCGGCGAAGCCGAGCAGATGTCTTTTGAGAGCGCCAGCTTCGACACGGTGGTCTGCACCTTCACGCTCTGTTCGGTCCATACGCCGTCGGCGGTTCTGGCCGAGGCGCGACGCGTTTTGAGGCCGGGCGGACGTTTCCTGTTCTGCGAACACGGTCTGGCTCCTGATGCCGGTGTCGCGCGCTGGCAAAAGCGCCTCGAGCCGCTCTGGAAACCCCTGGCCGGCGGCTGCCACCTGACCCGTCCGGTCGGAGCGTCAATCGCAGCCTCGGGCTTTGTGATCGAGGAGACCGAAATGCGCTACCTGCCCAAGGCCCCGAGGGCGCTGGGCTGGTGCGAACTGGGTGTTGCCCGGGTCGACTAGCTGTCGAAGCCTTCCAAGGAAACATGGACATGTCCGAGACCCACGACCTTGCCGCCAATGCGGCCCAGATCGAGTACTGGAACGCGGCCGTCGGCCGGACCTGGGTGCAGTTCCAGGCCCAGCTGGATCGCCAGATCGCCCCTCTGGGCAGCGAGGCCCTGCGTCGGCTGGACCCCCAGCCTGGCGAGCGGGTTCTCGACGTCGGCTGCGGCTGCGGCCAGACCACCGTCGATCTGGCCGAGCGCCTCGGGCGTGAAGGCCAGGTCGTCGGCGTCGATATATCCGAACCGATGCTGGAGGTTGCCCGTGCCCGACCGCTGCCGGACGGAGCCGTATCGCCCACCTTTCTGAACTGCGACGCCCAGACCGGGGATCTGGGTGAAGCGGTCTTTGATGCGGTGTTCTCGCGGTTCGGCGTGATGTTCTTCAGCGATCCCGACGCGGCCTTCGCCAATCT
>Ga0187844_10001980_pt1 | contig 15030 bp, 11 predicted proteins | sample SpaLakP09_SKY_50_FD_134517 | JGI IMG/M metagenome (GOLD analysis project Ga0187844, IMG submission 134517) | Oligotrophic lake water microbial communities from Sparkling Lake, Wisconsin, USA - SP09_SKY_50 | ecosystem: Environmental > Aquatic > Freshwater > Lake | place: USA: Sparkling Lake...
CAGCCGCTGGGCGGCACGCAAGGCCAGGCCACCGACATCGAGATCCACGCCCGCGAGATCCTCAAGACCCGCGAGCAGCTCAACAAGATCCTGGCCGAGCGTACCGGCCAGCCGCTGGACAAGATCGAGCGCGACACCGAGCGGGACTATTACCTCTCCGCCGACGAAGCCAAGGACTATGGCCTGGTCGACCAGGTCATCGCCAAGCGCCCCTGAGTTGGAGCAGGCCCTAGGGCTGTTGTTTTCTGGCGCCAGTCCCGTGGTCCGGGCTGGCGCCGCTTGGTTATCATAGATTCGGTAAATCCCGAAAAGGCATTCCTTCCATGGCCGACAAAAAAGGCACGACCAGCGAAAAAACCCTGTACTGCTCTTTCTGCGGCAAGAGCCAGCACGAGGTCAAGAAGCTGATTGCCGGCCCGTCTGTCTTCGTCTGCGACGAATGCATCGAACTGTGCAACGAGATCATCCGTGACGAGTTGCCGGCCAGTACCGAGTCGGCCGAGGGGCGCGGCAACCTGCCCATACCGTCCGAGATCAAGCTCAACCTGGACAACTACGTGATCGGCCAGGAGCCCGCCAAGCGCACGCTGGCGGTGGCGGTGTACAACCATTACAAGCGGCTGCAGCACAAGGAATCTGCGCGTAAGGACGAAGTGGAGCTGGCCAAGAGCAACATCCTGCTGATTGGCCCCACGGGCTCGGGCAAGACGCTGTTGGCCCAGACGTTGGCGCGCCAGCTCAACGTGCCCTTTGTCATGGCCGACGCCACCACGCTGACCGAGGCCGGTTACGTGGGCGAAGATGTCGAGAACATCATCGCCAAGCTGCTGCAAAGCTGCAATTACGAGGTCGAGCGCGCCCAGCGCGGAATCGTCTACATCGATGAGATCGACAAGATCTCGCGCAAGTCCGACAACCCCTCCATCACGCGCGACGTGTCGGGCGAGGGCGTGCAACAGGCGCTGCTCAAGCTGATCGAAGGCACCATGGCCAGCGTGCCGCCGCAGGGCGGGCGTAAGCACCCGAACCAGGATTTCATCCAGATCGACACCACCAACATCCTCTTCATCTGCGGTGGCGCCTTTGCCGGCCTGGAGAAGGTGATCGAGAACCGTACCGAATCCTCGGGCATTGGCTTCGGTGCGGCCGTCAAGAGCAAGCAGCAGCGCAGCCTGACCGAAGTGTTCAAGGATGTCGAGCCCGAGGACCTGATCAAGTTCGGCCTGATCCCGGAGCTGGTCGGCCGCATGCCAGTGGTCGCGACCCTGGCCGAGCTGTCGGAAGACGCGATGGTGCAGATCCTGACCGAGCCCAAGAACGCCCTGGTCAAACAGTACGCCAAGCTTTTTGCCATGGAGGGCGTGGACCTGGAGATTCGCCCGGCCGCGCTCAAGGCCATTGCCCGCAAGGCCCTGGCCCGCAAGACCGGTGCCCGTGGCCTGCGTTCCATCCTGGAGCAGTCCCTGATCGACACCATGTTCGAGCTGCCCAGCATGAACAATGTGGAGCGTGTGGTGGTGGATGAATCCACCATCGAGGAAAACAAGCCGCCCCTGCTGGTGTACCGCGAGGCCGCCAAAAAGGCCTGAACCAGCGGGTTTTCCTGCCCCACCTTCATGGATTTGACCTAACAGCCCGTCTCATAATCAAAGCCGGGTTGAAAATTCCCATTCGCAATCCATATTCAACAGGTCAACTAAAGGTTTACCCATGTCCGGTCATACCCCTCTGCCTGCCACGCCCATCGAGTTGCCGCTCTTGCCGCTGCGCGATGTCGTGATCTTTCCGCACATGGTGATCCCGCTCTTCGTGGGCCGCCCCAAGAGCATCAAGGCGCTCGAATCGGCCATGGAGGCCGAGCGCCGCATCATGCTGGTGGCGCAGAAAGCCGCCGCCAAGGATGAACCGCAAGTCTCCGACATGTTCGAAGTCGGCTGCGTGTCCACCATCCTGCAGATGCTCAAGCTGCCCGATGGCACCGTGAAGGTGCTGGTCGAAGGACAGCAGCGCGCACTGGTCGACAAGATCATCGACGGCGACACGCATTTCACGGCCACCGTGACGCCGGTACCGGCCGCCGCCGAGGCGGGCGCGGGCGAACACAAGCAGACCAGCGAGATCGAGGCTCTGCGCCGCGCCGTGATGCAGCAGTTTGACCAGTACGTCAAGCTCAACAAGAAGATTCCGCCCGAGATCCTGACCTCGATCTCCAGCATCGACGATCCGGGCCGCCTGGCGGACACCATTGCTGCGCACCTCCCGCTCAAGCTGGAGAACAAGCAGGCCGTGCTGAGCCTGTCCGACATCAAGGAACGCCTGGAGAACCTGTTCGAGCAGATCGAGCGCGAGGTCGATATCCTGAACGTCGACAAGCGCATCCGCGGCCGCGTCAAGCGTCAGATGGAGAAGAACCAGCGCGATTTCTACCTGAACGAGCAGGTCAAGGCCATCCAGAAGGAACTGGGGGAGGGTGAGGACGGCGCCGATATCGAGGAAATCGAGAAGAAGATCAAGGCGGCCCGCATGCCGGCCGAGGCGCGCAAAAAGGCCGATGCCGAGTTGAAGAAGCTCAAGCTCATGTCGCCCATGTCGGCCGAAGCGACCGTGGTGCGCAACTACATCGACACCCTGGTCGGACTGCCCTGGAGCAAGAAGACCAAGATCAAGCACGACCTGGCCAATGCCGAGGCGGTGCTCAACGAGGATCACTTCGGCCTGGAAAAGGTCAAGGACCGTATCCTTGAGTATCTTGCTGTGCAGCAACGCGTCGACAAGGTCAAGGCCCCCATCCTCTGCCTCGTGGGCCCGCCGGGCGTGGGCAAGACCTCGCTGGGCCAGTCGGTGGCCAAGGCCACCGGGCGCAAGTATGTGCGCATGGCGCTGGGCGGCATGCGTGACGAGGCCGAGATCCGCGGCCACCGTCGCACCTATATCGGCGCCATGCCGGGCAAGGTGCTGCAAAGCCTGACCAAGGCTGGCACGCGCAATCCGCTGTTCCTGCTCGACGAGATCGACAAGCTGGGCACCGACTTCCGCGGCGACCCGTCCAGTGCGCTGCTGGAGGTGCTGGACCCCGAGCAGAACAACAAGTTCGGTGACCACTACGTGGAGGTCGACTTCGACCTCAGCGACGTGATGTTCGTGGCGACTTCCAACTCCATGAACATTCCGCCGGCCCTGCTGGACCGCATGGAAGTGATCCGCCTGTCCGGTTACACGGAGGACGAGAAGGTCAACATCGCCCAGCGCTACCTGTTGCCCAAGCAACTGAAGAACAACGGCGTCAAGGAGGAGGAGCTGCTGATCGCCGAGGACGCCCTGCGCGACATCGTGCGGTACTACACCCGCGAGGCCGGCGTGCGTTCACTGGAACGCGAGATCTCCAAGATCTGCCGCAAGGTGGTCAAGGGCCTGCAGCTCAAGAAGCTGCAGCCGCTGGTCAAGGTCTCGGCCGAGAACCTCAATGACTACCTGGGCGTGCGCAAGTACACCTATGGTCGCGCGGAGCAGCAGAACCAGGTCGGGCAGGTGGTCGGGCTGGCGTGGACCGAGGTCGGCGGCGACCTGCTGACCATCGAGACGGCGTTGATGCCCGGCAAGGGTGTGATCACGCGCACCGGCTCGCTGGGTGACGTGATGAAAGAGTCGGTCGAGGCGGCACGCACCGTGGTGCGCAGTCGCTCCCGCCAACTGGGTATCCCGGACGAATACTTCGAGAAGCGCGACATGCACATCCACGTGCCCGATGGCGCCACGCCCAAGGACGGTCCGAGCGCGGGTGCCGCCATGACAACGTCCATGGTGTCGGCACTTACGGGGATCCCCGTGCGGGGTGATGTGGCCATGACCGGCGAGATCACCTTGCGCGGTGAGGTCACAGCCATTGGCGGCCTGAAGGAAAAGCTGCTGGCGGCGCTGCGTGGCGGCATCAAAACGGTGCTGATCCCCGAGGAAAACATCAAGGACTTGCAGGAGATCCCGGACAATGTGAAGAGCGGCCTGGACATCGTGCCGGTGCGCTGGATCGACAAGGTGCTGGAGGTCGCGCTGGAGCGCAAGCCCACGCCCTTGCCGGACGAGGAGCCGGCGGTCGCCACACCGGTAGCCCCGGCCGTGGCACCGGTGCAGGACTCGATCAAGCATTGAGCCAAAATTTTTGGCGGCCTTTTGCAAAAGTGAAAAAATGCCGCTATAATTTGAGGCTTGAAACGCGGGAATAGCTCAGTTGGTAGAGCGCAACCTTGCCAAGGTTGAGGTCGAGAGTTCGAGACTCTTTTCCCGCTCCAGATTCCGAAAAAGGGAAGCACCTGCTTCCCTTTTTTATTGAAGGAAAGCCGGCCCCAAGCCGGCGGCAACGAAATCCTGGCGCGGTAGCAAAGCGGTTATGCACCGGATTGCAAATCCGTGTAGGTCGGTTCGCCTCCGGCCCGCGCCTCCAGACGCCATGCGGGGGTAGCTCAGTTGGTAGAGCGCAACCTTGCCAAGGTTGAGGTCGAGAGTTCGAGACTCTTCTCCCGCTCCATTTCACATGCTTTTGTGCCCCTGTCCGCAAGCGCCGCGACCACTTGGGCAGCTGTCGCCATTTGCAGGACAATGCAATGGCGGCATAGCCTCGATGGTGAAATTGGTAGACACAGCGGACTTAAAATCCGCCGCTTCCAGAAATGGGGCGTGCCGGTTCGATTCCGGCTCGAGGCACCATAATTTCAATTTTGAACGTCGGTTGGTGATCTCGAACCGGCACGCCCAAGGGCGATCATGACGAAGCGCGCTGCGCGCGCGGGTTCGATCCCGGCTTGCGCGGATTTGGTGTTGGTTTGATGATTGGCACAGGGCAACACAGAGAGAACACGATGGCAAGCTACGACGCTCCTTTTGAAATCCATGTTCATGGCCAGGTGCTCCTGCGCCCGGAGGTCGGCTTCGACCAGCTGGAGGAAACGCTCAAGCCCTTGTGGAAATACGCCGGGGCCCGCTCGCTGACGGATGGCGCCCCGAGTCACTACGAAGACGAGCCGGGCATACGCTTCGACGCGCAGGAACACATGCTACAGCTGTGCTGGACCGTGATCGGTGACGAGGATTTCCGCCAGTCGCTCGACGAGATGTGCATGAACCTCAACGAGCTCTCGCAGGCCGGGGCCGCCATCGAAGTCACCTTCTACGACACCGAGTTCGACGAGGACGAAGCGGAGCCCAGCGCTCAGTCGCGTGATGATTTCATGATGATGTTCGTCGGCCCCAACCCGGCCGCCATCATGCAGGTGCAGCGCGACTTGCTGGTGCAGGACGTGATCAGCCTGATGGAGCGTCACTTCGATGCCTCCGAGCTTGGTGGAGTGGTCAGCGAAGTGGATCGCCTGTTCAGTCAGCGCTTCGACTCGCTGGTCAACTCGCTCGAGATTGGCAAGCCACCCCGCGGCTCCGGCGGCGGGCACGGTGGCGGCCACGGCGGCGGTCGCAAACCGCGACATTTGCACTGATTTGCCGCTTCTGTGTGCCCGCGGGCGATTCAAATCGGATCGCCCGTGCTACTATTTTCATAGTTATGGTGCTACGCAAGGACTGACGCATGAACATGGCTGTTGCAGCCACGGCCAAGCCCGCCGGAGCCCGCCCCCCTGCAGGCCGGCCGGAGAAGCTGCGCCTGGGCGACGTGCTGGTGCAGCAGCGCCTCATCTCGCTGGAGCAGCTGCAGCAGACCCTGGAGCTGCAGCAGCAGACCGGCAAGAAGGTCGGTCGTCTGCTGATCGAGAGCGGCGTCATCACCGAGGAGTCGCTCGCAGATGCGCTGGCGCGCCAGCTGCGTGTGCCCTTCATCAATCTCAAGACCTACCCCTTCCGCGGTGACGTGGTCAAGCTCCTGCAGGAGTCGGCAGCCAGGCGTTTTCGGGCCCTGGTGCTGGAAGACAAGGGTGACACCCTGCTGGTGGCCATGGCCGACCCGCTGGACCTCTTTGCCTACGACGAAATCACGCGCCTGCTCAAGCGCAACATCAGCATTGCGGCCGTGCCGGAAAGCCAGCTCGCGCTGGCCTGCGATCGCCTGTACCGCCGTACCGAAGAGATCAGCGGCCTGGCTCGCGCGCTTGAGAAAGACCTGGGCGATGCCGTCGACTTTGGCGAACTGACGGCATCAGCCGGTGTCGAGGGCGCGCCCGTGGTGCGCCTGCTGCAATCGCTGTTCGAGGATGCCACCCAGGTCGGCGCCTCGGACATCCATATCGAACCTCTGGAGTCCGGCCTACAGATCCGTGTGCGGGTGGACGGCGTGCTGCAGACACAGACCCAGGCCGAAAAGCGTATCGGTGCCGCCCTGGCGCAACGCATCAAGCTCATGGCCGGCCTGGATATTTCCGAGAAACGCCTGCCGCAGGACGGCCGCTTCAGCGTACGCCTGAAGGACCAGACTATCGACGTGCGTCTGTCCACCATGCCCAGCACCTACGGCGAATCGGTCGTCATGCGTCTGCTGAGCCTGGACGGCGGGGTGCGCCAGCTCGACCGCATCGGCATGCCGCCGACCATGCTGGCGCGTTTCCGCCAGTTGCTGGCGCGTACCTCGGGGCTGATCCTGGTGACCGGCCCGACCGGCTCGGGCAAGACGACCAGCCTTTATGCGGCACTGGCCGAACTCAATTCCAGCGAACTCAAGATCATCACGGTCGAAGACCCGGTGGAATACCGCCTGCCCGGCATCACCCAGGTACAGGTCAACGAAAAGATCGAACTGTCCTTTGCCAAGGTCCTGCGTGCGACCCTGCGCCAGGATCCGGACGTGATCCTGGTGGGCGAGATGCGCGACGCCGAAACGGCCGAAATCGGCCTGCGCGCTGCCATCACCGGCCATCTGGTGCTTTCCACCCTGCACACGCGCGATGCGGCCAGCACGCCGTTTCGCCTGCTGGACATGGGGGTGCCGCCCTATATGGTGGCCACCTCCTTGCAGGCCGTCGTCGCCCAGCGCCTGGTCCGCCTGATCTGCGAGGCCTGCAGTGAGCCCCATGAGCCCGATGCGCAAGAGGCTGTCTGGCTGGCCAGCCTGTTGGGGCCGGGGCAACATGTGCATGCCAAGCTGGGCCGGGGTTGTTCGGCCTGCAATGGCACCGGTTACGCGGGTCGCCAGGGCGTCTACGAGATGCTGGAGATGGATGCCGAGCTGACGCAGTCGGCCAGCCGCTCCGACCCGGCCGCGTTTTTGCACGCCGCGCGTGCGCGCATGGAAGGGCAGACGTTGACGCACCACGCGCTGGAACTCGTGCGCCAGGGGCGGACTTCGCTGGCCGAAGCCATGCGGGTGGGCTACGACCTTGAGGATTAGGCGCTGACATGCCCATCTATGCGTGGCGTGGCCGCAACAACCTGGGTGAGCTGATCCAGGGGGAACTGGAGGCGATGTCGGAAGACGCCGTGGCCGACCAGTTGCTAAGCCTGGGCCTGGTCCCGTGCAAATCCTGGCGGCGCTCGAAGCGCCGTCTTCCGAAAGTTGGTGGGACCATCTCAAGCGGCGCGCCATCGCCATCGAAGACGTGCTGATCTTCTCGCGCCAGATGTACACGCTGAACAAGGCGGGTGTGCCCATCCTGCGCGCCTTTGCCGGGCTGGAAGCATCGGCCGAGAAACCGGCCATGGTGGACGTGCTGCGGGACGTGCGCGGCAGCCTGGACCAGGGGCGCGACATGGCCACCTCGCTGGCGCGCCACCCCAAGGTCTTCGGCCCGTTCTACGTCGCCATGGTGCGGGTCGGCGAGATGACCGGTCGTTTGACCGAGGTTTTCCTGCGCCTGGCCGAACACCTGGAGTTCGAGCGGGACGTGCGCTCCCGCATCAAGCAGGCCCTGCGTTACCCGACCTTCGTCATCGTCGCCATGCTGATCGCGATGGTCATCATCAATCTTTTCGTGCTGCCGGTGTTTGCCAAGGTGTTCGCCGGTTTCAACACCCAGTTGCCGCTGATCACACGCGGCCTGCTGGGTTTCTCCACCTGGACGATCACCTGGTGGCCGGTGCTGCTGGCGCTGGGGGCCGGGGCCGGGGTCATGGTGCGCTCGTACCTGAACACCCCCCAGGGGCGTTACAACTGGGACCGGCGCAAGCTGCACCTGCCCGTCGTGGGCCCCATCATCCTGAAATCCACGCTGGCGCGCTTTGCGCGCAGTTTTGCGCTGTCCAGCCAGAGCGGTGTGCCGCTGGTGCAGGCGCTGACCGTGGTGGCGCAGACGGTGGACAACGCCTATATCGGCGCGCGCGTCGAGCAGATGCGCGACGGCATCGAGCGTGGCGAGAGCATCTCGCGCTGCGCCGCCGCCACCGGCGTATTCACCCCCGTCGTGCTGCAGATGATGACCGTGGGCGAGGAGACCGGGGAACTCGATTCGCTGCTGTTCGAGATCGCCGAGATGTACGAGCGCGACACCGACTACGCCATCAAGGGCCTGTCCACGGCCATCGAACCCATCCTCCTGGCCTTCATCGGCGTGCTGGTCCTGCTGCTGGCGCTGGGCGTTTTCCTGCCCTTGTGGAACCTGGGGCAGGCGGCCATGGGGCGTGGGGGCGGCTAAATGACGGCCCTGCTCTGTAAATGCCGGGCTTGTTGTGACGTTTTCCACACGAATGCACAGCGTAGAGTGTGCATTCATGAGGCGGCGGCACTATACTTCGAAAATGATAGCGGCCCATTCCGGTGCCGCATGATTGAGATTGGTCCTTGGATTGGAGCCTGACATGAAACAGCAACGTGGTTTTACCCTGATCGAATTGGTGATGGTGATCGTGATCCTCGGCATTCTGGCGGCCGTGGCGATCCCAAGGTTCGTTAACCTCTCTGCTGATGCTCAGCAAGCCGCAATTCGTGGGGCAGCTGGAGCGTTATCGTCTGCTTCCGCTATCAACTATGCAACCTCATCTGCTCGTGGCGTAGCTGGTGCTAACGTCGTCCGCTTGAATGCGGCCAATGCAGGTGCCGCTCTTGTCGCTGGTAATGCGGTGACGGGTTGGGATGCGGTGAATTTCACCATCACTACGGACGCCACTTGCGTGGCCCAGGCAGCCGGAACGCCGGTTGTCGTGACACTGACCTATCTCAACACGGCATTCACTGCGAATGCAACAGTGATCTGTACTGGTTGACGGTTTTTTTTGCCGAGATCCCTTGAAGGTCGCATCGTGCGGCCTTTTTCGCATCTGCAACCTATGAATTTCCGTGCCCGTAGCCATGGCTTCACCCTGATCGAGCTGATCATGGTACTGATGTTGCTGGGCGTACTGGCTGTGGTGCTGGTGCCGCGCATCAACCCCCAGGAGTTCGGTGCGCGCGGCTTTCATGATGAAACGCTGGCGCTGATGCGTTATGCGCAGAAGACGGCCATCGCTCAGCGGCGGACCGTCTGCGTGGCATTCACGCCTGGCACAGCCACGCTGAACATCGCGGCGGCCTCGGCCATCAACAACTGCACGGTTGCCCTGGTGGGGCCCAGGGGCGAGACGCCAGCGTCTGTTACGGCGGGCAACGGCACCAGCTATCTGGCGACACCGGTCGATTTTTTCTTCAATGCGCTGGGGCAACCCAGTGTGGGCCAGACCTTTCAGGTGGCCAGCGGCGGCGCCGCGATCGGCCTGACCATCACCGTCTGGGCGGAAACCGGCTATGTGCAGTAGCCGACAACAGACCGGCTTCACGCTGGTCGAATTGATCTTTTTCATCGTGGTGGTGACCTTGGGCATTGCCGGCATCCTCGTTGTCATGGATGTCAGCGCTGCCCGCAGCGCCGACCCGATGGTGCGCAAGCAGGCCATGGTGCTGGCCGACTCGCTGCTGGAAGAGATCCTGCTCAAGCCATTTGCCGACCCGGATGGCATCGGCGGCGAAACCACCCGTGCCACCTTCGACGATGTGAACGATTTCAACGGCATCAATGAGACCCTCTCTGCCGCGGGCCCTGTCTTCACCGGCATGCCGGCCTTGCTCAATGGCTATCAGGTGCAGGTGGTCGTGGCGCCTGCCGTACTGGAAGGGGTCGCGGCCCGGCGGGTGACCGTGACGGTCGGCCGCGGGAACGACATCATCAACATGGTTGGTTTTCGGACGGACTATTGACCATGCGTACCCTGCAGCGTCCCCAGAGCGGCTTCACCCTGATCGAACTGGTCATGGTGATCGTGATCCTGGGCATCATCGGCACCATGGTGGCCGTGTTCATGCGCAGCCCGATCGACGCCTACTTCGACACCGCCCGTCGCGCTGCCCTGAGCGACCAGGCTGACACGGCTACGCGTCGTATGGCGCGCGACATCCGCAGGGCCCTGCCCAACAGCATTCGCAACCCGAGCGCCAACTGCATCGAGTTCATCCCCACCCGCACAGGCGGGCGCTACCGGGCCGACGTGGATACGACAGCCGGCCCGGGCGCGCAGACCAACAGCGTGCTGGACTTCAGCGCGGCTGATACGCGGTTCAACATGCTGGGCAACAACGCGGATCTGCCCGCCGACCAGCAGATCCAGGTGAATGACCTGATTGCGGTCTACAACCTGGGGATTCCGGGGGCCGATGCCTATGCCGGCAACAACACGGCGATCGTCCGTGCCATCACGACCGCCACGGAATCGAATCTGACCATCGACGCGACCCGCTTCCCTCTGGCCTCGGGGGGGCAGCGCTTTCACGTGATCCCGGGCAACGAGCCGGTGGTGGCCTATGTTTGTTCCGCAGGCAACCTGCGGCGCACGAGCCGGGCTTTTGCCGCCGCGGCTTGCCCGGCGGGCGGCCCCATCCTGGCGCGCAATGTCAGTGCCTGCAATTTTGTCTACAACGGGTCGGACCTGCAGCGCAATGCGCTGGTCCAGTTGGCGATGGAGTTCACGGACAACGCGGAGACCGTGAGCCTGTACCACGAAGTCCATGTGAACAACACGCCATGAAGCGCCTGTACGCCCTCCAGCGCGGCTTCGCCGCCATCACTGCGGTCTTCCTGCTGGTGGTGCTGGCCGCGCTGGGCGCCTTCATGCTGACGTTTTCCAACACGCAGCAACTGACCTCGGCCCAGGACGTCCAGGGTTCGCGGGCCTACTGGGCGGCCCGTGGTGGGCTGGAGTGGGGCGTGAGCCGGGTGATCGCCAATTCAGCGGCCTGTCCGGCACCGCCAGCGCCCTTCGTCATCGAGGGCTTCACCATCGTCATCGGCTGCACACGCCAGACGTACAACGAGAGCGGGGGCACGGTCACCATTTTCAGGCTGGGTGCCACGGCTTCGCAGGGCGGGGCGGTCGGTTCGCTTGCTTATGTAGAGCGCAGTGTCTCTGCGTCGGTGGAAATACCATGATTCAAAGCGCATTCAGAACCTTGACCAGGTGGCTGCTGGCGAGCTGCCTGTGCCTTCTGCCGGTGACTGGCGCCTGGGCTGCGGTCACCTACGTCTCCTCCTCGGTTGGAGCGCTGTCGAATTCCAATGTGAGTTCGGTCCAGATCAACAACCCGGCCGGGCTGGTGGCCGGGGACCTGATGGTGGCATTTCTGGCACAAAACAATCCGGGTTCCCCCATCGTCAGTACGGCGACCGGCTGGACCAATGTGCTGAGCCGGACCCACACGAGTGGGTCCATCGTCGGCACGTCGGTCTACTACCGTTTTGCCACAGCAGCCGATATCTCGAACGGCAGTTTTACCTTCTCCTTCACCAGCAGCCGACGCTCGGCGGGTGCCATCCTGGCGTTTCGAGGTGTCGATACCGTCACGCCCATCAATGCCAGCGGGTCCCAGGGAAACAATACGTCCACCAGCCTGACCGCGCCCAGCATCACGACGGTGGACAACGACGCCATGCTGGTGTCACTTTATGGTTTTGTGCAAGGCAGCAACTCGGCCGCCCCGCCGACGGGCATGACCGAGGCCTTCGATGCGGCCACCGGCGCGGGCCCCAATGGCGTGACCATCGAGGGCGCTTACGCCATTCAGGCGGCAGTCGGCGCCACAGGGACCCGGGTGGCCACCGCGGCCACGACCTCGGTCAACGTCGGCGTGTTGTTGGCGCTGTCCCCGGCCGCCACCACGCTGGCGGAGTACCGCTTTGACGAGTTCGCCTGGGGCGGCACGGCCGGGGAGGTGCTGGACAGTTCAGGCAATGGCTACAACGCAACCAGCTTTGCCGGGGCGACGACGACCGTCGGGTCGCCCGCCTACACCAGCGGCAGCCAGAACACCTGCCGTTACGGGTATTTCGACCACGTCGGCGTCACCCGGAGCTACGTGCAACTGCCGGCCAGCCTGCCCCAGATGGACGGCAGCTATTCGGTTGCGGCCTGGATCCGTTCCCCGAGTCCCGACCTCCAGCAGCAGCGGATTTTCGCGAACGACGACAACAACGATGGCTGGGGCCTCAGCCTGGCAGACAGCACCACCGGGGGCATCCGCCTGTTCAACCGCAACGTCAACTTCACCACCACATCGGGCGCGGGCGCTGGTTCCGGCGGTGTGATCCTGCAGACGCCCAACAACGTCATTGCCGCCAATACCTGGTATTACGTCGCTGCCACCGTCAACGCGGTGACCAAGCAGGCCCGGATCTATGTCTACGACACGGCAGGAAGCCAGCGAGCCCTGACGACCGGCACCTACACCGGGACCTGGTGTGCGTCAGGCACGTGCACGGGCGCGACCGCCATCGGCGGCGAGACCTCGGCGTCCTCCGAAGGGCAGCAGGCTGGTTTCCATTTTCTGGGCCATATCGACGAGCCTCGCATTTACCAGGGGGCGCTGACCCAGGCCATGATCCAGTCCCTGTTGACCACGGTGCGCACCTGTCCGGTGGGGGCGCCCGATCACCTGCAGATTGAATACCCGGGCGACGGGCTGACCTGCACCCCCTCGACCGTGACAGTGAAGGCCTGCGCCAACGCCAGCTGCAGCCTGCTCTACACAGGCGGGGGCGTCAGCGGTACCCTGAGTCCGGGCGGCGCGAGTTTTGCCATCGGCATCACGGGGGTCACCACGGCCACGGTCAGCTCTACCACCAGCCCGGCTACCTTGTCGGCGACCTATACACCCGCGACGCCCAATGCCCTGACCTGCCTGAACACGGTCACCAATTCGACCAGCTGTGGCATGAATTTCAACAACGCTGGTTTTCTCTTTGCTGCCGCAGCCGACGGTATCGAGGCGACGATTCCGACGCAGGTGGCCGGCACGGCATCCGGCACTTACTACCTGCGCGCCGTGCGGACCGGCACGACCACCAGAGCCTGCGAGGCGGCGCTCAATGGGACGCAGTCCGTGAACCTGGCTTACCAGTGCAACAACCCGACCACCTGCAACGGCTCCAACCTGATGAGCGCCAACGGCGGAACACCCACGGTCATTGCCCGCAACGACAACGGCGTGTCCGGTAGTTCCACAGGCGTCAACCTGACCTTCGATGCCAACGGCAACGCGCCCCTGACCTGGACGTATGGTGATGTGGGGCAGGTGACCCTGCTGGCGAACAAGACCGTCGGAGGGGTCCTGCTGAGCGGGGCGACCAACCCCTTTGTGGTGAAACCCGGCGGTTTCTTGGTTTCCGATATCAAGCAGACGGCCAGCCCGCAGCTGGCCAATCCGGCCGCGGGTGGCGCAGCCGGCGCCCGCTTCGTGATGGCTGGTGAGAGTTTCACCGCGACCGTGACGGCCACCACCTCCGGCGGCGTGGCCACTCCGAACTATGGCCGCGAAACGCAGCCCGAGGGCGTCAACCTGGCAACCGCGCTGGTGCTGCCGGCCGGCGGCAGCAATGCGACGCTGACCAACGGGCTGATCGCGGGCGGCAGTTTCAGCAACGGCGTGGCCACCCCCACCAACCTGTCCTGGGGGGAAGTCGGCATCATGACGCTGACGCCCAGGGTAGGGGATGGCGATTACCTCGGGGCTGGCGACGTGGTCGGCACGACCACCGGCAATGTGGGCCGTTTCTATCCTGCCAAATTTGCCATCAGCGCGGCATCCCTGACGCCGGCCTGCGTGCCGGGGGCTCCGGCGACCTCCTTCACCTATTTCGGTGAAGACGGCTTCACGACGACCTTCACCCTGACCGCCCAGAACCTGACGGGCGGGACCACCAGCAACTACCGGGGCGCATTTGCCAAGCTCGATCTGGCCCTCTATGGCAGCTATGGTTTCTCGGTGGCGGCGCTTCCGGCGGGTTCCAGTCTGAGCGGCAGCGCTACCGCGCCCAGTGGCACCTGGACCAACGGCGAGGCGACGGTGACGGCCAGACACCAGATCAGCCGGCCCACGGATCTGACGACGCCGACATCGGCCGCACTCACTGCTGCGCCCACCGATGGCGAGGTACCGGCTGCCAGCCCGGCCATGGCGCTGGGCAGCACCCTGCTGCGCTATGGCCGCCTGCAACTGCTCAACGCCTATGGCTCGGAGCTGCTGGCGCTGCCGGTGACGCTGCGCGCCCAGTACTGGAATGGTCTGAGCTGGGTGACCAACACGGATGACAGTTGCACCACCATCACCGCGCCCACATCGGGCGCCGGGTTGACGTTCTATGCGGAGGTCGCAGCGGGCGCGCCGGGCAATCACCTCAGTGCCGCGGAAACCACGGCGACGGTCAACGGGACAGGCCGACTGGCCTCTGGCGACGCGGGGCTCAGGTTCTCCAGGCCGGGGGCCGGAAACAGCGGTTACGTGGACATCTCCATTCCCCTGGCGGCTCGGCCCTGGTTGCAGTTTCCCTGGGGCATCACACCAGTCATCAATCCGACCGGCCTCAACCCGACCGGACGCGCCACCTTCGGCATCTACAGAAGCCGCCTGATCTACAGTCGCGAAAACTACTGAGGTCGTTCACGCGAGCCGGCACTTGCCCGACAAATCCGTCAAATTGTTGGCAATTTGTCATGCCATTGAGAAGCCAGTCCGTCTTAGCTATGAAATATGCAGCAAAATGGCTGTGTTTTCATTCACCCGGCAGCTTGTTTTGATGATTCCGGACGCTCATGTGCCCACACCCGCAGTTGCGATGCCCTCGCCTTGGTGGAGGTGTCTTTGAA
>Ga0187844_10001982_pt1 | contig 15018 bp, 16 predicted proteins | sample SpaLakP09_SKY_50_FD_134517 | JGI IMG/M metagenome (GOLD analysis project Ga0187844, IMG submission 134517) | Oligotrophic lake water microbial communities from Sparkling Lake, Wisconsin, USA - SP09_SKY_50 | ecosystem: Environmental > Aquatic > Freshwater > Lake | place: USA: Sparkling Lake...
AATCCCCAAAAAACCGTGCACGAGAAGGAGTGAACCACTACACTAACGGCCTGATCGGATTACTCAAAAGGTAAAACTCATGACCGTTGCACCAGCATTAGGACATATCCGCGTCCTCGACCTCAGCCGTGTACTCGCAGGCCCATGGTGTTCGCAGAATCTGGCGGACCTCGGCGCCGATGTGATCAAAGTCGAACGGCCCGGCAGCGGCGACGACACCCGCGCCTGGGGCCCGCCCTACGCCAAGGATGCCGACGGCAAGGACACCACGGAAGCAGCCTACTATCTGGCGGCCAACCGCGGCAAGCGTTCGATCACGGTCGATATCGCCAGCGCTGGGGGGCAGGCCCTGATCCGCGAACTGGTACGTCACAGCGACGTGGTGCTGGAGAACTACAAAGTCGGCCAGCTCAAGCGCTACGGCCTGGATTACGACTCGCTGAAAGCCATCAAACCCGAGCTGGTGTACTGCTCGATTACCGGCTTCGGCCAAAACGGCCCCTACGCCCACCGCGCCGGCTACGACTTCCTGATCCAGGGCATGGGCGGCCTGATGTCCGTGACTGGCGAACGTGACGACCTGCCCGGTGGCGGCCCGCAGAAAGCCGGCGTGGCCCTGACCGACCTGATGACAGGCATGTATGCCACCATCGCCATTCTCGCCGCGCTGACCCATCGCGACCGCAGCGGCGAAGGCCAGTACATCGACATGGCCCTGCTCGATGTACAGGTAGCCATGCTGGCCAACATGGGCAGCAATTACCTGAACAGCGGCAAGGCGCCTAAGCGCTGGGGCAATGCCCATCCGAATATCGTGCCCTACCAGACCTTTGCCTGCAGCGATGGCTACATCATTGTCGCCAGCGGCAACGACGGCCAGTATCAGAAGTTTGTCGAAGTGGGCGGCCGGCCCGATCTGGCGACACACGAACGCTATGCCACCAACCCGCTGCGCGTGCAGCACCGCGACGAACTGGTACCGATACTGGCCGAGATGGTGGGCCAGCAGACGCGGGCTTTCTGGATTGAACAGCTGGAAGCCGTGGGCGTTCCTTGCGGACCGATCAACAATCTCGACGACGTCTACCAGAATCCGCAAGTGCTGGCGCGTGAACTGGTGATGGAAGTGCCGCATCCGACCGCTGGCACCACCAAACTGGTGCGCAGCCCGATGAATATGTCGCGCACGCCGACCGATGTGGCCGTGGCACCGCCGCTGCTGGGCCAGCACACCGACGACATCCTGCGTGATGTACTGGGCCACAGTGATGCCGAGATCGCGGCACTGCGCGCGCAGGGAGTGGTGTGATGCACACCCCGCTCAACGCCGAAGTCACCCGCCTGTACCGGCTCGATAGCGATAATGACAGCCAGCCGCTGGAGCTGGTTTCGGCGGCGGGCCTGACCCGCACCATGGTGCTGGAATTCCGCCGCAAACCGGGACAGGCCATACCACGCCACTGGGACAACCTGTGCCGCATGGCCACCTACCTGCAACAGCAGCTGGATTTACCGGCACCGGCCGTCAGCATCTCGGGACAGAACAGCTACCAGCTTTGGCTCTCGCTCGCCCATGCCGTGCCGGCAGAACAGGCAGAAACCTTCCTGCTGCAGTTGTGCGCGAGCTACTTTCCTGATGTGCTGGCGGACGAACTGGACTGGCTGCCACAGCACGGCGGCCAACATACGCAAACCAGCGTGGAATGTCCGCCACGGCTGCAAAACAATGGCTTGTGGTCGGCTTTCATACACCCGGGCATGGGCGCCGCCTTCGAGGAAGAGGCCGGCTTGGAAGTGGAGCCGCCCGCAGCGGGACAGGCGGCGTTTCTGGAGCGCCTGCACAGCATCAGCGACAGCCAGTGGACCCACGCCTGCGCGCTACTGCAAAGCCAGCAAGACGCAACAGTTCCTGCGGCCGCAACCACCAGCGCGGCTGTTGCTGGCGCCCCCGCTGCGACAGCGGCTCCCGCTACGGCAACGGCCAAGGCTGCGCCTGCCAGTGCTGCCAGAAAAGCCAGCGCAGCACCCATCGCGGCGGTTCATTCATCGCGTGCAGGTTCAGGCAATGATGGCCTGCTGCTCAAGGACGCCACGCTGGACGACATCATTCGCCATCTGCACGAGCGCAATATCGAACCGACTTTCCGCCACCTGCACCCCAAGCGCTGAATCAGCAGCCGGCCCGGCGCGCTTGCAGATCGCGCTGCAGTTCCAGTAGCTGGCCATGCACGGCATTGACCGCACTGCGCGTGTGGACAGAAACCTGCGGCATGTTGATGCATACCTGCCGCGCACGTTCCACCAGCACCAGCATTTCCGCCAGCAGGCGGCTGAGCGGAGCACTATTGGCCGTGGCCAGCAATTCACCTAGCCGGTCGGCGTGCTGATCGAGCCGCTGCACGCTGCTGCGCAATTCCGCCGGTAGCTGCCGCTCGCCTGAGCAGGCTTGCGCTGCCTGCCCTACTGCCTGCGCCAGCAATTGAAAGCGATGATGGATTTCCAGTGTCGACAACATGATGCTCACCCTCCGAGGTCGCTGCAAGCACGGCTGTGCTGCTGCAGTTTCGACCGCCAAGTGTGCGCCACGTTGCATACCGCACCGGGCTAAAACCCCTGCCACTGAGCCAGATCAGTTTTCGGTGAAGTTGCAAATTTTGTAAATAGTTGTGACATGCCTCGGCGCTATCAATTTTGCAAGATATGCTGCCGCCATGATTGCCCGCCCTCGCGCTCTGTCGCCCCTCATGATTACCGTGCTGCTGCATAGCGCACTGCTGCTCGCCATGCTGCAAGGCATACACTCCCAGCGCCGGAAACATGCGCGCGGTCCGGCTATACAGTGGCTGTTACCATCGGCACCGACGCCTGCCGCCAGTCCCGTTACGCGCCGTGGGCCTCCAGCTCGGGCGCCGGCGCTGACGTTGCAGCCAACCAAGCCTGTCGTTACACCGGCAAAAGCCATCACGGAAAAAGCGCCAGTGCCGGCCCCCTCGCCTGCCGCTGCTCCGGCAGTTGTCGCACCAGTGTCAGAAAGCACGCGCGACGATCCATTTGCGCTGAAAAAACCGGCACACGCCGGCACAGCAGCAACGAGCGCCGACGATCTGCTTCAGCGGGCCAGGCAAAGCGCTGGCCGCATCGACCAGCAATTGCGCGCCGAGTCGCCTCAGCGTTTTCCACTGCCGCCGCCCGATAGCATGCAGGCCAAACTGGAACGCGGCATCAATGCGGCACATGAAGCTGTGCCACCAAAGTGGTATCAGGGCGCACGCATGGTGGAACTGAGCACACCGGATGGCGAACGCAAATCACGCATGTACAAGATCAGCACCGCATTCGGCAGCTACTGTGTGTCCATCAGTCCGGAAGGCCGGCGCTCGTATTCCAACTGTCCCTGAGCCACCAGCGCAGTAGTGGTAATGGCGGCCACAGCAGCAGCGGTTGCAGCAGTTGCAGCGACAGCGGTAAGGACAGCAGCGACAGCCTCGATGACAGCGGAAAAAACTGTCTCAGCGTCGGCAAAGTGCTTAAAGGTCAGCCTGCGCCACCGGCGCCAGCCACCGCAAGTGCCAGCCGATGGCCAGCGCCAGCAACAGCAGGCTGCCCAGCACCAGCACCACGCCGGGCCAGCCATGTGATTCCCACATCAGACCGCTAAGCGAGCCCACCACACTGGAGCCGAAATAATAGAAGAACAGATACAGCGCCGAGGCCAGCGCGCGATTCCCCTGTGCACGCCGCCCCACCCAGCTGCTGGCAACCGAATGGGCCGCAAAGAAACCGAAGGTGTACAGCGCCACGCCGGCCACGATCAGCGGCAGCCAGTTCGACAGTGTCAGCAGCAGGCCCAGCGGCGGGATGGCAATCAGCGCCCACAGCACGTGGCGGCGACCGTAACGGTCGGCCAGACGGCCCGCCCACACCGAACTGTAGATGCCCAGCAAATACAGCAGCGACAGCGCGCCCACCACACTCTGGCTCAGCGACAACGGCGCAGCCAGCAGGCGGTAGCCGAGGTAGTTGTACAGGCTGACAAATGAACCCATCAGGAGAAACGCCAGCGCGAACAGCCACGGCATACCGGCATCCGACAAATGGTCACGGAAAGCAGCCGGCATGGCACGCCACGCCGTACGCTGCGGGCGGAAGTGGCGCGAAGCAGGCAGTGAACGCCAGAACTCCACGGCGGCCAGCACGCCCGCAGTACCGACGGCGGCCAGCGCCAGCCGCCATGAAAAATGATCGCTGAGCAGCGAAGCAATTACCCGCCCTGCCATGCCGCCCAGCGCACTGCCGCTGATATACAGCCCCATCGACAGACCCAGCGAATTCGGCTCGATTTCTTCGCCCAGATAGGCCATGGCGATAGCCGGCATGCCACCCAGCGCGATGCCCAGCAGCGTGCGCAGCACCAGCAGTTGGGCGTAGTTGTGGGCGCCGGCACAGGCCACCGTCAACAGGGCCGCCAACGCCATCGCCCCCACCATCAGCGGCTTGCGCCCCAGCCGCTCCGACACCACGCTGGACGCCAGCAGCGACAACGCCAGCGCCGCCGTCGAACTAGACAGCACCATGCTGCTCTGCGCGGCACTCAAGGAAAATTCGTGCGACAGCAGCGGCATCAGCGGCTGCACGCAGTACAGCAGCGCGAAAGTGGAGAAGCCGCCAAAGAACAGCGCACGGTTGCTGCGTTTGAACGCCGCAGTGCCGGCCGCAATGCGCGCGGAGCCGCTGCTAGCGCGGCTGGCACGCAGGGCATTGGAATCAAGACTGGCGACGGGTGGCGGCATGGACTTACTCTCGGTCAGGCAGGGAATCTGCATCTTAGGATTGCCTCTGCTAGGTGTCCAATATATATTTAAGTCGATTCTTATATTTTTTACAGATAACAACTATGGAATTACGCCACCTGCGCTACTTTGTCGCCGTTGCTGAAGAACTCAGTTTTACCCGTGCAGCAGCCCGCCTGCACATAGGCCAGCCGCCTCTGAGCCACAAGATTCAGCAGCTTGAGAGCGAAGTGGGCGCTCAGTTACTGGAGCGCAGCAAACGCTGGGTAAGGCTGACGGAAGCCGGCAAACTGTTTCTGGAAGATGCGCGCCGCGTGCTGGCATTGTCCGAGCAGGCCATGCAAACTGCGCGCCGCGCCGAGCGTGGCGAGGCGGGCGAATTACGGGTCGGGTTTACCTATTCCACGCCGCTGACACCGCTGTTTGCCAGCGTGGTCAACCGCTACCGCCAGCAGTATCCGGGCGTGACGCTAACCCTGCACGAGTTGCCGACCGTACCGCAGATTGGCGCCATCGCCGAACGCAAGCTCGATCTGGGGCTGGTACGCCCGCCCGATATCAGCATTCCCGACAGTGTCAGCCTGACCGCCTTGCGCCACGATCCGCTGGCACTGGTGCTGCCCACCGGCCACCCGCTGGCCAGCAAAGCCAGCGTCAGCATCAGCGATTTACGCGACCAGCCGCTGGTGATGTATCCTGGCACTACCGGCACGGGCATCTATCCGCAGATCTTCCGCCTGTGCCGTGCCGCCGGTTTCCAGCCCAGCATCGCCATGGAAGCGGGCGAAGCCTCCACCATCATCGGTCTGGTTGCGGCAGGCTGCGGCATTTCCCTCCTGCCCGCGTCGTTCGAGATTATCCGCTTGGCCGGCGTGTGCTACCGCCCGCTCAGCGACGCAGCCGCCACCACGGCGCTGATGCTGGCACAACGGAAAGAGGAAAGTTCGCCGCTAGTTGCAGCGTTTGTGGAAATCGCCATGGCGATAGCCCGCAAAAGCGCAGTAGAAGAAAGGTGAATTGACGGGTGCGGCAACCGTGGCAGCACAGACCGCCACGGTGCGCGAAAACGCTCAGGCGTAGTCGGCGTCGAGTTCGGAACCGGCGTAGTTTTCCAGTTCGGCGAACAGCGTCTTCATGGCCGTGCGGCCGGGGATGTTTTGCAGCACGCTGCAGGAGCGGCGATAGCTGTCGATGCGTTCGACCAGCACCGGATGGTGCTGCGCCGGTACCACGGCCAGCAACTCGGCCCAGCCCTGTTCGAAGTCGGGCTTGTTCTTGCGTACCGCCTTGACGAAACGCTCGAACTCTTTTTGCCCAGTACGGGCAACGATACGGCCGCCGCCTTCCACGGCAAAGATCACGGCCAGCGCGATCACGCCTTCCGCATTCAGGTCGGTATCGCTGACGGCGCCCTCGCTGTTGTGGCGGCGCAGCCAGTTGGCCAGCCGCACCACCGCCTGTACTTCCTTGCGCTGCTTGAGCATGACCTGATAGCGCTCCATGCCGTTCCAGTTCTGGTTAGGATCGGTCTGGCACAGCTCCACGAACAGATCGCGCAGACGCCGCGCCGCATACAGCGGATCGGTATCGTACTCGCCCACCAGCGCATCCTGCGGCATGGCCGAGAGTTCCTTGACCAGCCGGAAGCCCTGCTGGAAAGCATGCTCGGCACCGTGCTCGATCAGGTATTCCAGAGCGGCCAGATCGGTGTCGTCGCCCAGCGCGTGATCGAGCCCCAGCGACACCCCGCCCACCGTCAGCAGCAAGGCTTTCTGTATGCCTTCGGCGGTGCGGTCGTTGGTGAACTTCTCGGCCACCATGGCGGTGATGCCGGTCAGCTCGTCGGCCAGCGCGTAGGCCGCGTCGTCGTCCGGATGGCTGGCCAGTTGCTGGATGGCGCGCGTCAGGCGCGGCAAACGTTCTATGACTAATGCAGGCAGCATAACAACCCTTACGAGAAGATCTTGGTGCCCATGCTGCGGCGCGAGCCCGGCTTGGCTGCACTGCGCGTGGACGGCACCTGCTTGCGCAAGCGGTACAGCAGTTCGCGGGTGGAACGCTGCAGGATGCTAGGCTCGGCATCGGGATCGTCGTCGTATTCGGCATCGGCCAGATCGGCGCTGTGGCGGAATTCCGGGAACAGTTCGAACAGCGCGCGGTCCCAGCAATCTTCCGAAGCCTGCGCCAGCGCGATCGCCAGCGGCACGACGTCGTTGTCGGACGAAGTCTGGCCGGTCAGGTAAGGGCCTTTGGAAATGATCTCGCCAGCCACTTCCAGTATCTCTTTCGGCGCCATCGAGAACAGGATGGCGAACGCGGTGGCACCATGGTCGGTGGCCGAAGCGGCGGCCAGCAGTTCATTGCGGCGCTCTTCGTCGTCGGTCGAGAACACCACGCCGTGGATGTGGGCGAACAGCGATTCAGCGATGCGCTCGGGATCATCCTCGATCAGGTCGTCCTGCCAGGTGGCCGCAATAAAGGCCAGACTGTCGGCCCAGGCCTTGGGTGGCACCAGCAGGGTCGCCAGCGACATCTTGCCGCCGTCGAAGCCGGCCATGTGCAGCGCCGTGACCTGCGGCGGAATGTTGTTGAGCACTTCCACCACGGCCAGGTCACCGAACTGGTCGGCTGCTTCGGCGAAGGCTTCTTCGGCGTGTTCGAGGGAACCGGCCAGTACCAGCTCGGTCACCTGCTTGCTCAACGCCGGCAGATTGCTGTTGTCACTCATGCTTACTCTCCATCCTGATCGAACATCTGGGCGAAGTCGTCGCTCGCCTGATCTTCGTCTTCGATATCATCGCCATCATCGTTGGCCGACAGCTGTTCCAGCGACTGGTCGTCGTCGTCCCAGCGGCGCGGGTTGGGGTGCAGGAAGGCCGTAATAATGGCCTGACGGCCCAGTTCCGGCATGTTTTCTTCCAGCGCCGCGTACATGCGCGCAGCCGCCTCGCCCTTGCAGCTGGCCATGGCAAACACCCGGCCGGCATCGCCGAACTCATAGTCAGCGGCCTCGGCCAGCAGCCCTTTCGGGTCCTTGAATTCCAGATGATCCACCAGCGCGAAGGCCAGCATATTGACATCTTCGATACCGCCACCGCTGGCATACTCTTCCACCAGCGCGTCTATCATGCGCTGGTAATTCTTGCGGTCAGGCGGGTCGCCCAGTATGCCCTCGATCTGGCCTTCCAGTTCGCGCGACTGATAGGCGAACTCCGGGTGTACTTTTCTCATTGCGTATTTCTTTCTTTTTCTTGTAGGTTAGTGCTGAACGTCAGTGCTGACGGAAGCACAGCGCCATCAGGCCGGCGGCAGCTGGGTACCGTGCAGATTGAACACGGAGCGCCACAACTGATAGGCTTCCGCCTCCGCATCGATAATGATGCGGTGATTCAGACTCTGGTTATATTCTTCGCGCTTGGCGGGATCGGACAGGATCTCGTAGGCCTTGGTGATGCTCTTGAAGCGGGCTTCCGCGCCGGGGGCCTGGTTACGGTCCGGATGGAAGCGCATCGCCAGGGAGCGATACACCTTTTTAATCTCATCTTCGCTGGCGTTAGGCGCGATACCCAGTGTGTTGTAATAATTTTCCATTTTGGAAACTCCGGGCCTTGTTGCCGAAACAGGTAAAGGCGAATTATACCTGTCCCACGCGGCCAGATCCCGCTTGCGCTGCCGTTTGCCAGCATTTCCACTCTGGATGAGTTGGGGATACGGTAGAATGCCTGCCATACGAACTTTTTCCAAGCGACATTAGTCCTACTGGTTACCTAACAAGATGAGCAACGATAAAAACAGCCCAGCGCCAGCGCTGCCCTCGAATTTCCTGCGCGCCATCGTCGAATCGGATCTGGCGGCCGGCACCCACGTGCGCGAAGGCATGCCTAGCGTAATTACCCGCTTCCCGCCCGAGCCGAACGGCTACCTGCACGTCGGCCACGCCAAGTCGATCTGCCTGAACTTCGGTCTGGCCCGCGACTACCAGGGCCGCTGCAACCTGCGTTTCGACGACACCAATCCGGCCAAGGAAGAACAGGAATACGTCGACACCATCATCGACAGCGTGAAATGGCTGGGCTTTAACTACGACTACCCCAACACCCAGGGCGGCGTGGACCATCACCTGCACTACGCCAGCGACTACTTCGACCAGCTGTACGCCATGGCCGAATACCTGATCGAGCAGGGCTATGCCTATGTGGACAGCCAGTCGGCCGAAGACATGGCTGCCAATCGCGGCAACTTCAGCACGCCGGGCAAGAATTCGCCGTTCCGCAACCGTCCGGCAGCCGAATCGCTGCAACTGTTCCGCGACATGAAGGCCGGCAAATACGCCGATGGCGAACACATCCTGCGCGCCAAGATCAGCGAAGATGCCATGGCTGCGCCCAACATGAATATGCGCGATCCGGCCATCTATCGTATCCGCCACGCCCACCACGTGCGCACGGGCGACGCCTGGTGTATCTACCCGATGTACGACTACACCCATCCGATTTCGGATGCGCTGGAAAACATCACCCATTCGATCTGCACGCTGGAATTCCAGGATCACCGTCCGTTCTACGACTGGCTGCTGGAAACCCTGTCGAAAGGCGGCTTCTTCAAGCTGCCGGTGCCGCGCCAGTACGAATTCTCGCGCCTCAACCTGACCTATGTGGTGACCAGCAAGCGCAAGCTGCGCCAGCTGGTGGAAGAGAAGATCGTCGACGGCTGGGACGACCCGCGCATGCCCACCATCGTCGGCCTGCGCCGCCGTGGCTACACGCCGGAAGCCATCCACCTGTTCTGCGAGCGCATCGGCGTGACCAAGGCTGACGGCTGGATCGACATGAGCACGCTGGAAGGTTGCGTACGCGAAGATCTGGACCCGAAAGCACCGCGCGCCACCGCCGTGCTGCGTCCACTGAAACTAATCATCGACAACTATCCTGAAGGCCAGACGGAAGAATGCAGCTCGCCGGTGCACCCGCACCATCCGGAAATGGGCGTGCGCACTTTCCCGATCTCGCGCGAACTGTGGATAGAAGAAGAAGACTTCATGGAAGTGCCGAGCAAAGGCTATTTCCGCTACTATCCGCCAATCGACGACAAACCGGGTTCGCGCGTGCGTCTGCGCCACGGCTACGTGACCGAGTGCACCGGCTACGACAAGGATGAAAGCGGCAAAGTCATCGCCGTCCACGTCAACTACTTCCCGGATTCGAAATCGGGCACACCCGGTTCGGACAACTACAAAGTCAAAGGCAACATCCACTGGGTTTCCGCAGCCAGCGCGCTGCTGGCCGAAGTACGCCTGTATGACCGCCTGTTCACCGATGCCCAGCCTGACGCCGGCGGCAAGGACTTCATCGCCCTGCTCAACCCGAATGCCAAGGAAATCGTCACCGCCTATCTGGAGCCGGGCATGAGCGCGGCTCAGCCGGACCAGCGCTACCAGTTCGAGCGCCATGGTTATTTCGTTGCCGATCGCGTCGACAGCCAGCCGGGCAAGCCGGTGTTCAACCGCATCGTCACGCTGAAAGATAACTGGAGCGCCAAGTAATAGCGCACTACCAGACTGGTTTAGACAGAACTAGCGCACTTCAGACTGTTCTAGACCATACTAGACTGTTCTAGACTGGGACTTTATTTTCGAGGCCGGCCACTCCGCGCGGAGTAGCCGGCCTTTTTCATTCTCGCTACAACACTTCGTGCTGGACAAATATCAAAGAGGCAAAATTAATCAAGTCACCATAAACGACTTCCGCTATAGTTGGCCGCACCTTCCCCAGCCCGCTGCACTATGTACTCCCTGCTCCGTCAACAAAACTGGTTTGAACTGGACCGCCCCGTCTGGTGGACCGGCATACTGCTGTCCATGCTGGTCGGCACCTGCCTGTAGATACTGGTACGCCACACCATCGAACACGATGCCTACGGCCGTTTCACCCAGCAAGCCTTCAATGCCCGCTACAGCATCGATGCGCGTCTTGGCTCCTACACCGACGTGCTACGCGGCACAGCCAGCTTTCTGGCGGCCAGCGAGCACATCGACCGGGGCGGCTTTCACCGCTACGTCAGCGGCCTGATGCTGCAGAAGCAGTTCCCGGCGCTCGACAATATCAATTACGCGCAGGCCGTCAGCGCCGCGCAACGGCCCGCCTTCGAACGCTGGAGCGCTGCCAGCGGCGACGCCCAGACCGACGGCTATCCCGGTTTTATCATCCGCCCGCCAGGCCAGCGCGAGTCCCATACCGTGCTGACCATGATAGAGCCGACCGCCCGCTTCCGCGATCGCATCGGCCTGGATATCGGCGTGCGTGCCAGCGCAGCGGCGGCGCTGGCCACGGCACGCGATACGGGCCAGATGATGACCACCGGTATGCCGATCGAAAATACCCTCCACGCGCATGGCTGGGCGCTGGCTTTGCGTATGCCCATCTACCGCAAGGACATGCCGCTCAACGACGTGGTGCAGCGGCGCGCCGCCTACATCGGTTCGGTGGGCATAGGCTTCAGCGTGCCCCGCCTGGTGCAGGGCGCCATGGAGGGCAGCCAGTTGCAGGCAGTCCATCTGCGCCTGTATGACGATGGCAGGAATAGCGACGGCAGCCAGTCTGCGCCTACCCTGCTGTTCGACAATCTGAGCATGCTGCCTGCGGCCCAGCGCGACGGGCGCAACTTCAGCGTCACTCTGCCGCTCGACTTTAACGGGCGCACCTGGAATGCCGAATTCAGCGCGCCCAACGCCATCTGGCTGTCGCGCTTCGATGCTTTCCTGCCATGGGTGGCCATGGCCTCCGGTTTCATCGGCGCCCTGCTGATCTATCTGCTGTTCCATACGCTGGCCTCGTCGCGCCGGCGCGCCATCGAAATGGCACGGGCCATGACGCAGGAATTGCGCGACAGCCAGGACCGCCTGCAACAGTCACACCATACGCTGCGCCAGCTGGGCGCGCATGCCGACCAGATCAAGGAGCTGGAGCGCAAACGCATCGCCCGCGAAATTCACGACGATCTGGGCCAGAACCTGCTGGCCCTGCGCATCGAAACCGATATGCTGGCCACCCGCACCCGCCTGCGTCACCCGCGTCTGCATGCGCGCGCCTGCCACACGCTGGCGCAGATCGACAGCACCATCAAGAGCGTACGCCACATCATCAACGACTTGCGCCCCACCGTGCTCGATCTGGGCCTGACCCCTGCCGTGGAATGGCAGATCGCCCAGTTCCGCCAGCGCTCGGGCATCATGTGTGAACTGATAGAGCAGCAGAGCGACATCCAGATCGACGACCATTGCGCCACCGCCATCTTCCGCATTCTGCAGGAATCGCTCAGCAACATCATGCAGCACGCGCGCGCCAGCCTGGTAAGGGTGGAACTGCGCCACAGCGACGGCATGCTCAATATGACCATCAGCGATAACGGCATCGGCATGGGTGAAGGCAGCCGCAACAAGGTTGGCTCGTTCGGGCTGGTGGGGATGGAGGAACGCATCCACCTGCTGGGCGGTAAGTGCACCATTACGGCGGGCCACCACGCTGGCACCACGGTGTCGATTTCCGTTCCGGTGGACTATGTCGCGCCTCCCACAATGGAAAAACTCCATGTCAGCGCCAGACTGGCCGCCGAAGCCAGCGTGTGATCAGGACATAGAGTCGGAAGTTTCCTGCGTGCCTAGGGAAATTCTGGTGAGAAATTCAGAGATTGCCGAGGAAGTTTGCGCAATATCAAAGGGAAGTTTTGCTCAGCGGACAGAATTGCTTCTGCTCCAGCTGTTTTCTCTGAATTTTGCCCAACCAACGCAAAGGATGAAGCCAATGAAAGACATCAACGCGCTCGATCTGGACCCAATCAAAGTCAAACTCATGCACAAGGAATCTGGCGAAGGCTGGACGCTGGAACATGCCAACGCTGTGGAGCGCGAATACCGCCGCTTCCTGTATCTAATGAAAACCTTCCCACAGGAACAGGCTGCTCCGCTGGTCGATGTCGACACCTTCTGGCACTACCACATCCTCGATACGCTCAAATACGCGGCAGATTGCCAGGCCGTGTTTGGCCATTTCCTGCACCACTTCCCCTACATCGGCCTGCGCGGCGAGGACGATTTGGCTGCGCACGAACGGCTGGGAGTACGCATGCAGCAGCTGTACGAAGAAACTTTCGGCACGCCCTATCCGCTACTGCTCGGCGCCGCCGAATCGCAGGCCCGAGGCAGCGCCTATTCGGCCGTGGCCAGCCAGACCGCGTATTCGGCAGTAGCGGGCAAAACGGCGTACTCGGCTGTAGCACAGAAAACCGCGTACTCGGCAGTTGCTGCTGGCACAGCCTATTCGGCAGTTGCCGCCCAAACCGCCTACTCAGCCGTCGCAGCCCAGACGGCCTACTCGGCAGCTGGCCAGCGTAGTGCCTATTCGGCGGCAGCAGGCAATGCAGCGTTCAGCCAGAACGCCAGCAGCGGCCTGTTTACGGTACGGCCACGGCTGCCGCAGCCAGCCTGAGTCAAAATAATGCTAGATGGAAATTTTTTGGCATTCTGCCCAAAAAAGTGGCATACTGACGGTATTCGAACAACTCTGGGAGTCCGTCATGGCCATCCAGCCAGCAGCCCAATCGCCGACCGTGCAGGTCCAGCCTACGCAATTGAAGCCTTCGACGGCCAGTAAAGCCGTCGACAAGCCTGCCGAGCAGGTCAAGCAGCCAGCGCCGCCGCCCCCTCCGCAGGCAGCGGTGGCGCCCACTGTCAATACCAGTGGCCAGCGTATCGGCACAACCATCAGCACTTCGGCCTGAATCCAGGCAAGGCCATAAATAACGACGGCGCGTAACCGCAAGGTGCGCGCCGTTGTCGTATCCGCTGTTCGCCCGAATCAGGCAGCCATCAGCTCGCGCAGTTCGCGAATGCTGAAATCGCTGATCTCATGCATGCGGATCAGGATGGTGGCGCCGATAGGCAGGGTGTTGTGGCGGATCTTGCTGATGACAGGCGGCGCTACTTCCAGGGCACGCGACAGCGCTGCATCGTTTTTCAGTTGCAATTTCTCGATGATGGCGTCCAGCACGCGATTAGGGTTGTAGGTCGGCGAGGAAGTGATTTCTTTGAGAGACATGATGATTTTTCAATAATTTCGGTCGTTTTTAGGTAAAAAACGACACATGGGTAAAAAAAATTTTTGCTCTATTACCGATGTAGCACTATGAATTTCAGAAATTTATGCTGATTTTTAGTGCCATATCGAAATAATACACGCTTTCGTTAGCGATCATCTAACAGACCACTTGGTATCGTGAGATTTTGATAGATTCTACCCCTAAAACTTATGTTAGACATTCATCTGTTGTAAGAAAAGGTATAAATTTTTGTAAAGTGAGCTGAACCGCTCAAGTCCGGCACTGTCAGGAATGCCGTATGATGTGGGTCGAATTTGATGTTCGACAGCCAATTGAGGTTGTTATTTTGACACAATATAGCCGAGCATGTGCCGCCCGCACACTCTGGCTAGCCATCTTTACAAGTTTTTACATCACCATGACCTACGAAGAATTCCTCGATGAAGTAACCACCCTGCTCTACGAAATGTACGAGCTCGACGACGCCGCCGCCATCAAGCTGGTGATGGATGCCCAGGCCAACGACTACTTCGTCAAACATGATGACGTTGCAGAAATGCGCACGCCCGAGCAGGCGCGCAGTGACGCCAAGGCGCTCTACAAGGCCAGGCAGGATAAAAACCAGACCCAGAAAAAACAGCAGCAGCGCGTGCAGCAGCAGCGCAAGCGCCAGCCCTGATAGCGCGCAGGCTGCGCCGTTTGTGCTTGCACGGGCGGGCGTCTCAGGACCGGCGCGCCGCTTCAGGCGCGCACAGCGACCTGCTGTAAAAAGGCCTGCACCGTGGGATAACGCAGACGTACACCTAGTTCGCGCCGCAGGCGACGGTTGTCCAGCTGGCGCGATTCCGACATGAACGACAGCAGCGCCGGCGTCACCACCTGGCGCAGTTCCGCCCGTGGCAGGCGCGGCGGCCGGGGCAGCCCATAAGCATCGGCCACGGCATCGAAATACTCGCCCATTTTCATGGCACTATTATCAACCGCATGATAGATACGCTGCGCACGGCCACGCAACAGCGCCGCCACCACGATGCGCGCCAGATCATCGGCATGGATATGGTTGGTGTGCACATCCTCTTCTGTGCAAAGGGCCGGCGTACCGGCCTGCAGACGGGCCAGCGGCAGCCGCTCTGAC